>Ga0209345_10002872_pt1 | contig 18363 bp, 31 predicted proteins | sample Cruoilmetagenom7_FD_187294 | JGI IMG/M metagenome (GOLD analysis project Ga0209345, IMG submission 187294) | Oil polluted marine microbial communities from Coal Oil Point, Santa Barbara, California, USA - Sample 7 (SPAdes) (version 2) | ecosystem: Environmental > Aquatic > Marine > Oil seeps ...
CTCTAATTAACGGTTGAGGAATACGAGGCATTAGATTTAGAAAATGTATGCGTTAATTAGAGGCATGCATGGAAACTATAAATGCCAATGAAACTTTAGAAAAAATCAGGGATCTAAAATATTCACTTATATTCGCATCGTTTCACGGGACTCCGGTACCTGTTATGGTGCGAGAATTAAACCAAGCACAAATAATGGCGTGTGGAGATTTTTCTCTTATAGAAACATTCCAGGATAAGATCCGGATGAAAAAGAAATTAAAGGTAAAAGAGATAATTGCATTTGCGGAAAGGAATCATAATATTTCAAAGGCTGCTTTGGTTTCACCAACGTACGAACAAATATTTGAAGTTATAGGAACAGAACCACAAATAAAAGAAAAACTAAAAAAGATAGAAGAACTAAAGAAAGAACTTAGAAAAACAAAATCAGGGCCACAACGGGCAGCTTTAGAAGAGGCATTGGATAATATGCGAATATGGGTATATTATTTACTTCCAGAAGATTTTACAGCAGCAATAACTTGTTACGCATTAGGAATTGATAAGACCGATATAAAAGTAATAAGTGAAAAGATGCTATTAGATGCTGCTAAACTCGCTATCAATGGTAATGATAATCCAGCAAATCATATAGATGGTTTATTTACTGCATTTAACAAGGATGATATTAACCGCCGTGCTTGGATAATTTATGCAGAATATAAGAAAGAAAATACAAATACTAAGAGGCGTTAAAAATGCCTGTAGATGCAGGAACAATTTATTCCGAAATACGTATTAAAGTTGATAAGTTATCCGGAGATATACAACAGGTCAACACTAAACTTGATCAATTTTCAAACAAAAATAAGCAACAATCAGAAAAAGTAAAAAACTCATGGTCAAATGCATTTAAAAGTATAAATCTTGCAGGTGTCGCAGCTTTTGCAACAATTGCATTGGCCGTTAAGGGTGCAATAAGTACCTTTGCGAAGTATCAACAGGCAATGGCTAATGTAAGGTCTGTAACAAGTGCCTCAGCAGCCGATTTTAAACGGCTTGAAGATGCAGCAATGCAGGCAGGTGAGTCTACAAGGTTTACGGCTTCTCAGGCAGCAGATGCATTATATTATTTGGCTTCTGCCGGATTAGACGCAACACAAAGTATAAATGCCTTAAATGGTGTATTAGAGTTAGCGGGAGCAACACAATCAGATCTTGCTTTTACTTCTGCAACTATGGCAGCAACCTTATCTCAATTTTCTCTTAATGCAAGTGAAAGTACCAGAGTATCAAATGTTTTTGCTTCGGCAATATCAAATTCACAAGCTACAATGGAAAAACTTGCGGTTGCAATGAAAAAAGTGGGGCCAATAAGTGGGGCTTTTGATATTTCTCTGGAAGAAACAACAGCAAACCTTGAAGCATTATTTGAGGCAGGCTTTACGGGTGAAGAATCTGGTGTTGCGTTGCGTAACATAATGCTAGGGTTAACACAAGAGTCCGGGCCATTAATCGAAAAACTAAGAACTCTTGGAATTGCATTTCATGATGTTAATCCGCAAGAGGTAGGGCTTACAAATGCAATAGAAGTATTGGCAGATTCAGGAATAGATCTTGCACAAGTATTTGAAAAAAGAACCGTTGCTGCAATGTTAACTCTTGCAGAAAAAGGCGGTGACGCTTTAAGGGAATTACAGGAAGAAATAACAGACACAAATACAGCAGCAGAAATGTATGCAATACAGAATGATACACTTGCAGGGAGTATTGATTTTTTAAATTCTGCTATGGAATCTGCATCAATAAAAATAGGGAAAGAAATAGAACCAGCACTTAGGGGTTTGGTAGATTTTCTAACAGATTTAATAAGGGGTTTTAATTCTTTACCAGGACCGTTAAAAATAGCTATTGTTGCAATGGCATCAATAGGTCCTGTACTTGCGGCGGCAGGGGCTGCTGCTGCATTTCTTGCCGGATCTCTAAGCGGGATAGTAGGATCTATATTGTTGATAGGTAGTGCTTTAGCGGCAACCGGAATACTGCATAGTATGCAAGCAACTGCAAAGGAGACGCAAATGGTTAATTTTGCGCTTGAACAGGCAGTTAAAAACGGCGGTGATATAAATGTAGAAATGAGAAAACTATCAGAAACAACAGGGATGTCATTAGATAAAATAAAAGACATTGCAATACAAAATGAAAATATAAATAGTACATTATTAGAACAAGAAAAAATAAACAACGAAATATTGACAACATATCAAAATAGAGCTGCCGCGGTTGGGGCGGAGTTATCATTAAATCAGGAATTATTATTTAGTAATGGAATATTAGGAACATTATATAAACAACAATTAGATGATTATTTAGGAAAACTCGAAGCACAAAGAATAGAAATAGATTTGCTAAATGAACAGGCTGCACTTGAAGAAGAAAGAGCACGAGAGAATGAAGCAAGATTAAAAGAGATTGCAGCACTTGAAGAAGAATTCAGGCTTGCAAATATGACAGAACAAGAAAGGGCTTTTGATGAATTAGAACAACAACATAGGGATTATTTAGAAGCTGGGATTGACGATGAAGAATGGTATCAAAGAGAAATTACTAAAATAATAGAACAATATGCTGATAAATCTACCCCAGAAGATAATCAAGAAGCTGAAAATATAAAAAATATAACAGAACTTACAGAACAGTACCGAAATAAATTGGAAAGACTCGGTGCTACAAAATTAGAGTTAATAGACCTTGATAGGCAAGCAGCAATAACAGCTATTAAAAAAAGTGAAGAATTTATATTGGCAACCGATGAGGAAAAGAAAGCGGCCTTGTCCGCAATTAATGAATATCATGAAGCATTAAAGGATAATGTTGCAAATGAAATATTCAAAGAAAATATTGAAACGGTTGCATTATCAGTATTAGACGTATTCAAAAACATGACAAATTCATTAGCACAATTATTTGTAGCATTAACCGAACAAAGAATTGCAGAACTTGATAGGTGGTTAATAGCAGAATTAGAAGCGGCAGGATTAACAGAAGCCACAACAGTTGAAAGATTACAGAATGAACTTGATGCAGCAATCGAAGTAGGTAACTTAGAATTAGCAGAAGAACTGAGACAGGATCTGGAACGTGCAAGAATAGAAGAAGAATATCAAAAAAAACTTGCACAAATCCAATATGAAGGACAATTGTCAGCATGGAAATTTAAACTTGCAGGTGCTATATCGGCATTACCAGGAGCAATTATTAATGCTCTATCAACAGGATATGGAGCCGGCTTTCCAGTAGGATTATTTCTAGGCCCGGCATTGGCAGCATCAGCAGCTGCAGCCGGAGCGATACAAATAGCTGCTGTGGGAAAATCAAAACCACAGCCTCCACAATTGGCAACAGGTGGATTGGTAATACCAACAGGAAGTGGAGGTACACAAGTAAATGTTGCAGAAAACGGATCCCCGGAATTATTATTAAATGGAGGAGCAGAGGGGCAAGCTTTAATGAATGACTTTGCAAAACGGATCGCAGTCGCCGGAAATGGAAGCGGAACGTTTACTATAATTTTAAATATGGATGGGAAGCGAGTTGCGGAAAGTACAGCAAAATATTATAATAATGGAATTGTGAGGGTCAAACTTTGAAAATACTATTTGACAATTATGTAATCGACTCAACTTTATCCTCTTTATATGCAAGCTTGAATTATCCAGCTACTAATATACAAGATAATGTTTTGCGCAAGAGGTATCAAAGTACAAGGGATACTGATACTATAACAATTACATTTGCAGAGATTCTTGACGTTTCAAGTTTTTATTATGCTTATACTAATGCAACTTATTTACAACTACGATTATATAGAGATTACGAAACTTTATTATATACTTTAACAATAACCGATCCGGTAGAACTATGTGGTGCGCATCATTTTTCACTTGTCGAAGATGTTGAATATGCAGAGATAGATATTGTCGGGTCAGAGGGTGTATATTTGGGCGGTGTTGGTTTGGGAGATTCAGTAAGTTTTCCAGATCCAGAAAACACATGGAAAGATAAATTACAAGACAATTCTTCGAGTTCAGAAAATGTATACGGCTCTACATGGTCGGATTATGTAGAACCATTAAGAGTACATAACTGGATATGTCGGGATGTTGAATTGGAAGATACACAATATTATATTAATCTATATAAATTAACCGGAATCGGGAAACCGTTATTTATAGATCCTTTTGAAAACAATCACGATTTTATGACACCTCTATATGCTAAGTTTACAAACCCAATGGATAAGCAGAAAAACGGTAGACGGTGGGAAATAAATATTGACATAAAGGAATGCAGATGATAACAGGAATAATATGTAAATGTATGAGATGTGAAAAAGAATTTTTACTTAAGATTCAGGAAATAGAACCGGACGATATACAATACTTCAATAATGCTTATTGCAATAGTTGTACGACAAAAACCAAATGTATAAAAGATATTAAGGAGAAAATAAAATGCCAATAGTAAGAGTACCTTATGGAAATGCACTGCCAACAGAACAGGCAGATTATACAAAACAAAACAATTTGCTTGTAGCCGGATTCATGAACGTTAACAAGCCTGTCTGGGAGGATGCTGCAAACAATATAGTACAAGGTGCGATCTTTCAGGTTGGCGGTACTATTTATCACTGTACGGCAGCAACGGCGATCGGTGGTGTAGCAAGTGATTATATAAAACTTACTCCAAGCGGAGACGGATCTACATTAACACCGACTTATGTTGCGAGTCTTGCCGGTGTAACCTGGAATAGTGCTTATAATGGTTATTATGATGTTGGTGGCAATGCTTACGTGTTTGATGAATTCGCTGCATTAATAGCTGGTCAAATAGCCGCTTGTAATACAAAAATATGGCAAGCATTTGTCATGTTTTTAACTCAAAATATGACTTTCTCTGGGGATCCTACTTTATCAGGCAATCCTACTTTATCAGGTGTTGCTACATTTGATAATGGGATTATAGCAAATGGCGGAATTAGAACTGATGGAGTGAATACATTAAAAATTAAAACAATTAATATTGGTGATTGGAATATGGATGCAACAGCTAATATAGCAGTAGCACATGGATTAACTTTTGCAAGCATAAGAAGTGTAACGGTAATTATTAGAAATGATGTTAATAGTCAATATATGCCTTTGGGAATTAATGAAGGAGACGATTACGGATTTGATAACGCATTAGGAGGGGTTGATGCTACTAATGTAAAGTTAAGAAGAAAGGCAGGGGGTTCGTTTGATAGTGTTTCTTACGATTCTACATCATACAACAGAGGATGGATTACAATAATATATGAGGTATAAAAAGAATTAAATTATTCATCGAACAGATTAAAGGTCAATTTAATTCCTATTTCTTCATACCAATGATTAATAGTTCCATTTAGATTGCCATCAACCCATGAAGCTATTGGATGGGAACAATAATGTTTAAAAATTATTTCTACATTCTGATTAATTCTTAAACCGCCATAAAACATAAAATCAATATTATTCGGCTTAAAGCTTTTTCCTTCCAAAACTTTAAATAAATATATTTTAGTTCCTATTCCAAAAAAGAAATGGTTATTAAACATCTTAGATTCAAGATTAAAATCTCCGTAAAATGATAATTTATCATTTACGTTTCTATAAAATTCATATGCCCTAATACTTCCTCCTGGGATAATACCGACTTCAACGGTCATTTCGAGATCGATTACATCTATGCAAAACGCATAACCACTTACCAAGATTAAAATAATAACAAATAAAAGTTTTTTCATAATTTTCCTCCTACAAAAAACCATCTTACTATAAAGATATATCAGTCAAGGCATTATGTCAAGTAAAATAATATATATGTTGCATAAATTAACAAAAAAGTATAATATAAGCATATGATTGTTGCTGAAATATCGAAATACCAGGAATCTGAGGCGCAGACCAACTATGCACCTTTTGTATTCCAGCAACAGCCAGCTACCCATACAACGGCCGATTACTGGATTAATGCTTTTGGTGCAGCCGATGAAAGTATAATAAACAATATACATGTAAACGATTTTATCAGGGACTATTACAATAACTATTCAGAAACTAATAATCTTCAAGACTGCTTAGATACTATTCAATCTTTATTTTGGGATCATCCTAACTATATTTTATTTGTGCATTATGAGCTTGCTTATTCACCTTTTACAGATAATTATTATGAATTTGGTAGAGCTTTTGGATTTTGTACGGATCAATCAATATACATAGATGATGTTTATTACGAGGGGAATTTAACTTCCATTCCTTCGGTTGCACAACAGCAAGATTTAGTTAATTATGAACGATTAGCGTTTATGACTGGATCTTTAGAATTACTTAATAATGAAGGGATGCTTGATGAATTTATAGCTGACGATATTACCGGTACTAAGATCCGGACATATTACCTTGATTATATTTCCGGAGTATCTAATTATACAAGATCGCAATTAGAATCACAGGCTGCATACTTTATAGAAGATTATTCTTTAAGTTTAACAAGGGTGGTTATTGATTTACAGGATTTACGAGCAAAACAAAACCTTGAAATACCAACAGAATTATTTACGCTTACTGAATATCCGAATATAAAAGACAAGTATATTGATGATGTTATACCGTTGATATACGGACAGGTAAGGCGATCCGAAGCAATACCGGTTGACGGCGAATTAGGAACTGGTAATGATATTACTTTTAGGCAAGCCTTATTATTAACTACGCTTGGAACGGTTCAAGTAGAAATTGATGATCAATGGACAACCAAAGTTCCAACATCGAGCGATCTTGCATCTGGAACTTTTGTTATTGCAGAAGCCGACGGCAGAAAAGCAAACGGGGAACCATATAAATGTAGAGTAGTAGATTCTATCGGGATTATAAATACTTATTCCTCAGATATAATAAAAGATCTTAATGAAAGATATATAAATGTTGATTATAATAATAGTCTGTACAATACTACCGAGTGGGAAGCTGAAGAAACAAGCCTAGAACCAATAGGAATAGTATTTAATGAACAAATTGAATTATACGAAGCTATTGCGGAAGTGCAGAGAGGATCTAATACTGGATTTAGATACGAGATCGCAGGAGACGGACGTAGAACCATAAGAATAGATAACCTTGATAGAGATTCAGTATTTTATATTCCGAATATAGAAATTGATAATATATTTGATTCACCTGTCAGAACTAACAAACAATTATTATCAGCTACCGTAAATGTCGGATACTATAAAGATTATGAAGGTGATAAATATCTACATGTTGAAAATGATGATTATATGGATACCGTACTACAAAATTATAGAGAACAGCCACCAGTAAATTTTGATACTCATTTGGTAACAGAAGCACAAGCAGAAGATCGCGCAGAATTATATGCAAGTAGGTTTTCTGAAATGCCTAAAATACTTGAAACTACTTTAAAAGGTATTGAATATTTTGCAGTACGGATATATGATATTATAGAAGTAGAAATTACAAACGGAACCGTAAACGCAGATACTGGAGAAATAACAGGCCGAGAATTTTTTGGAATATGGAAGGTACAGGTGTTGAGTATAGATCCAGATTATAGTCAACAATCAAATAGCATCACGGCTTATTTAGTTGAGAAAATAGAACCGGCCACAAGAGCAATAGAAGCATCTGCAACAAAGATTATTGTTTTTGGTGCAAATAAAAAATGGAGAATATTATGAGTATTGAATATGATCGAATATATGAATTAGATACAGAGGCAAGTCCAGATCTTGATTTTGAGATTGGGATTGACAAGAACGGGAATGTCGAAGCCACTAAATTATTATTGAGCACATTATCTGGGTTGATTAATGATGCAATAGAAGATGCTATAATTGAAAAGGCTGCACCTGTTGGATCTGTAAAAATGTTTGCCGGAGCAGTAGCCCCTTCAGGGTGGTTATTATGTGATAATTCATCATTATTAAGGGCTGGTACATATGCAGCATTATTTGCAGTCATCGGAGTTGTATATGGAACGGTAGATGGTACTCATTTTAATATACCAGATTTTCGAGGAATATTTCCGCGTGGAGCAGGAACTTCTGATAAGTTGACAAATGCTAATGCAGTAGCCTTTTCGGGAGTTTTAGGAACTTACCAGAATGATAAAATTCAAGGACATAGGCATAAGATTAGAAATAGAAGCGAGGCATTTACTACTGGGGTCGGGAATACAGCTGCCGGAACTGTGGGAGACTGGATAACATCATATGAAGAAGTAACAAACGGAACAGACGGAACCCCGAGGACGGGGGAAGAAACAAATCCAGCTAATCTTGGCATAAATTTTATTATAAAATATTAGGAGATAATATGGCAGATATCAATATTACCTTTACAATCCCAGACGCCTATGTAGATAGGCTATCTAATGTAATAGATGTAATGTGGCCAGGGAGAGAATTGCAAGAACCAATACCTACAAAAATACAATGGTTTAGATTTCACATAATATCTAATGTTAAACAACAAGTATTAGTTGCAGAAAAAAATAATGCAAATATCCAGGAGATAGAAATAACGTGAGAAGTCCAGAAAGACGAATTACAGAAAGAACTAAAATAGGAATGAGAATTGGAACTGCAATAATTATTATAGGATCTTTGGTGTCTGGTGTTTTTCTTTATGCAAATAGTCAAAACACCTTGTCTAATGCAATAAATAAATGCACAGATAAAAATTATTTGCAGGACGTGAAAATAGAATTGCTAGAAAAAGAAGATGTAGAAAAACAAGGAATAATAAACAGCGTAATAACTACACAAACAAAAATATTAACAAACCAAGATTGGATTATAAAGACGTTAGATGAAATAAACAATAAGATAGAATAAGGAGTGTTAAAGCAATGGAAGCAACACAAATTAGTATAGATGTATGGAATATGATTGTAAGTGAAATGAGTAATATTTTTGCAACCGGAACAGTAAATATATTTGTAATCATAATGATTACATTTATAACACAAATGATAAAAATGTCAGTTTATTTTTTTAGCAAAAGAATGTTATTGCTTCAAGTATTAATTGCTATTATGGCAACTGCATTTTATTACCTAGTTTTAGGTTTAGAAATAACAATGATTCCTGTATTGTTTTCTTGCTATTTGTGTATCCCTGTATTTTTTTATCTTGCATTTAAAAAATCAAAAACATTATCAAAATATTTTAAAAGCAATTATCATTTTTTAAAGGAGAAAGAACTTGAAAGAAAAGCTAAAAAAAATACTAAAAGGTCTGAGAAATGAAAAAACACTTTATTGTATTATTGCTTTTCTTTTTATTTTTTCTACAATCAATACTTTCCGATCCTGTAATAATACAGGTAACGGAGGAACAGATGCAGCAATTACAAGATCAATACAATCAATTACAAGAACGATACGGGAATCTGTCAAGATTGCATCGTACATTAATAGAAACTATAACGAACTTATCAGGGAACGAGATAATTATAGAAACATTGCTGAACAGTTACGAACAGGAACTCGAGAACTTGAACAACGATATAATGAACTACAAAAGAATTATAACGGACTTAGAGAATACCAATCAAAAAATGAGCAGGAAATTAGAAACCTTAAAAATACATGCGTCAAGATTGGAAACGAAATTGATGAATTCGGAAACGATGTTAACGGACTTGGAAGAATTATACGAGATATACAAGTCGGAGCAACGGAGACGCAGAATTAAAATAATAGTAATAATGGCGGTTGTCTGTGTTACAGGAAGCATTATTAGTTATATTTGTGGTAAAGCAAGTGAGGCATTAAGTGATTGATTATATACATAGAATACAAGATTTTATCAAGCATAACAAAAACGGAACGATAGACGGCGATCGTATAATGCCGGTTGACTATCTTGTTATACATCATACAGCTGGTACGGAAATGGAAAACGTAGACGATCTTGATATAATGGATTACTTTGATAGAACTGGAAGAAATAGAGGTTATGAAAATATAAGAAAAAAAAGAGGATTAAACTCAATCCGATCTTATCATACACACCCAAAAACAAACAAAGAGACTTTTGCACAGGCGCATTTTGCTTTGCACATGTATAATTTAGATCATAATCCTTATGGTTGGCGGTTAGTACCTTTAATGTGCAAACCGTTTGAGAATGTTGCATGGCACGCCGGAAACTGGAAAATTAATCAAAGAAGTATAGGAGTCGAAATATGCGGGAACTATGAGAAAAGGAAAATAGATCGCAATGCACTAATTTTGATAGCTGATACATTTAAATTTTGGTATAAAGATTTAAAGAAGCAAAATATAGAATTGAAGATCCGTGGTCACAAAGATTTTGCGAGAACCGCATGTCCTGGGATGATATATAATCAGCTTGATATAATAAGAGACAACATCAAAAAATAGTAGTTGATATATACATAGAAAACCTATATATTTAAGGTACACAAATCCCCAGCTCTGGGGTAATCGCAATCCAGCCCTCAGAAATGAGGGTTTTTTAATAAAAGCCTTGACGAAAAGCCTTGATAGTATTATATTTATATTATAAGGTTAGTTAAATAAATAAATAACTAAATAAAGCCTTATTTACCTGGGGAGCGAATATGAAAAATTATAGAGAATATGCAAAAGAAAATGGACATTCAGATCAAGAAATTGAAAAAATGGTAGGAGGACTTTTTGGTGCAGATGCTGAGATGAATAATGTAACTTATTTTGAGGGTTATGCTCAATATAAAATGGGTAATGATTATCTGCTCAATGTTAATTATAGCACTTTTGATACTGTGTATTTAGTTGATGATGATGGAACAGTTCTTGAAGAGTGGGAGTTGCAATATTAAAATCGTTCTGATGAGGCTTAAAGAGCCGAAACCGGAGAAATCCGGTCAACGATATTATATTACTGGTTGTTAACCGATTAATATAATTTATTGTAGGAGGAAAATATGAAGAATAAAATAATAAGCGTAATTGATAAACATATCAAAATATATCAAACAGGAATAGAAGACAGTATCGAAGACAAACCATTTGATTGGGAAAGTGATGTGGAAGAATATAAAATTTGTAAGCAGACTTTGATTAATGTAAAAAAAGAAATATTAGAGGTTATAAATAGTAAATGCGCACTTTAACACTCTACCGTAGCACTTTGCGTAGTGCCTCGGCGGATTGTTAATCCGAACAGATTTATATATTTTGTAGTTTCCCTATTAGGAGAAACACAAGGAGTTTTTTATGAATTTATTATTAACAGATGATGGGAAAAGGGTAAAGATTGATCTATCAAAAGATCTTGGATTATTTAAAGCCCCACACAATCCACCAAACACCGGAAACACCTACACTGCTGGTACAGATCTACTATCCCACAAAACCAGAAAAGGGAACTGGTATTATTATCTTTGTTCCTGGTCGATGCGGCAGGATGAGCCTGTAATAGAATTGATATCAAAAAACGAAGCAATTAGTTTTCTTTTGGAGAAAGTGGTTGAAAATGGCGACCATGATTATTTTGATACAAAAACAATTATAGAGCATTTTGGCGGCGACATTTTTGAAGAAGACGCATAAATATAACCAGGTTGAATATTAAAATAAACTTTGGAGGTAGAACAAATGGAAGCACTTAAAATAAAACTATTAAACAAAGCTATAAGCAAACACGGCTATAACAATATAGAGCCATGCTTAGGAAAAGAAGGGTTTGCAGAATGTTATACAGAAATAACAAGACGCAACAAAGAAACTGACGAGCATGAGCAACATTTAATGTTGTGGTATAATTTAAACTCAACTAATAGTACACATGCCGTATCCGAGATTATACAAAAAGTAGATCGGTGTTAACCGAACTCCTATAAACGTTTGCCGGTATCGTATAACCGGCTTTTATAAAAGGAGTAAAATTATGACAATAATAGATATAGCAGAAGATTTAAAATATGCAGTTGAAAAAACAAAAGACATAGAAAAACTATTTCAAGGAGCTTTTTTAATTGGATATTTAGAAAGTTTTATTGAAAGATTAAAGCAGAAGTATAATGGATAACTTTGATATTTGCCAAAATAATTATGATAACATGGAAGATCCTAAAGACAAAGAAATAAATCCATGTGCTAAATGTAAGGCTATGAATTACGGATTATGCGGAGCAATAGATTGTGATGTAGAAAATAATGAAAATAATTAATAAAAGCCTTGACAATATATTTAATAAAGTTTAAAGTATTTTAGGGATTGCGGTTAAATTGAAAGTTCCCCTCCCAAAGTCGAATTGATATTGACTTGCGATCCCTAATTAAAAATGAGGACTGAGAAAATAAAAAACAGTCCTCAAATAAAAGATCAAGGAGTAAAAAATGAAAGCGTATAAAGTATTTGACAATGATTGGACTTGTAAGGGGTTTAAGTATGAAATTGGAAAAACTTATAAGATTGAGGGTGATTTGGTTTTGTGTAATAATGGATTCCACGCATGTAAAAAACTAAAAGATTGTTTTATATATGATGATTGTGTTCCGTGGAATAAAATTGCATTAGTGGAGCTTAGTGGTGATATTTTATGGATAGAAGAAAATAAACAATGTGCAAGTGAAATAAAAATAATAGAAGAAATACAATTTATAGATATTCCCAAATATATTAAAAACGGAATAAATAATAGCAAAGGAATAAGTTATAGCAAAGGAATAAATAATAGCAAAGGAATAAGTTATAGCTACGGAATAAATGATAGCTACGGAATAAATGATAGCGAAGGAATAAATGATAGCGAAGGAATAAATTATAGCAAAGGAATAAATAATAGCAAAGGAATAAGTTATAGCAAAGGAATAAATAATAGCTACGGAATAAATGATAGCGAAGGAATAAATTATAGCGACGGAATAAATAATAGCTACGGAATAAATAATAGCAACGGAATAAATAGATCAATATTTTGTAATAACAAAAAAAGTAGTAGTTATTTGTTTAATAAAAAAATAACTGTAAAAAGATATTATGAAATAATGGATAAATTAATTATAAAATTAAATGGATGGGAACTAACATATAATAATTTAAAATCATTATATATAAAAAGTGGAAATGATTGGAAAAAAACACCTATCCCACAAGCAAAAGAAATACAGAAAAAAGAAGCATGGAAAGATATGCCAAAATCAGCCATTGAGTATTTAAAATCATTGCCTGAGTTTGATGCTCATATTTTTGAGGAAGTTACAGGAATTAAAATTGGCTAACAACTAATAAGGAGTAAATATGTCAAAGATAGCACCGGAACCAAAGAAAAAAAGAACTTATACGAAAAAGAAAAAAGAAATAGCAGTTGTAGATAATAATTATATGGCTGTGAATCCTCAAACTCTAATTGCACAAGCAATAGACAAGAATCTTGATATTGACAAGATTGAAAAATTGCTTGCTATGCGTAGAGAATTAAAAGCAGAGTGGGCTAGGGATGAATATTTTAAAAGCTTATCCATGTTTCAAAAAGAATGTCCTATTATTGAAAAGAAAAACAAAGTTCCTGAAAAGAATAAAAATACAATTAGATATTTATACGAAACAATAGGGGATATAGCTGAACAGATAAAAAACCCATTAGAGAAATACGGATTTTCTTACGCTTTTAAAAGTCGACAAGACAACGATAATTATATTGCCATATGTGAATCATATCATAAAGCAGGTCATAAGGAAGTGACAGTCTTTACAGTGCCTATTGATAAAACGTCTTATATGTCTGCACCTCAGAAAGTTGCATCGGCTTCAACTTTTGCGGAAAGATATGCACTAAAAAAAGCTTTCGGAATTACAACTAGAACCGAGGATAATGAAAACAATTTACAGCCAGAACAGAAACAAAAAAATATTACGCCAGAAGAACAGAAAGCGGAATATAAAAAAGTAATGGCATTGGTAAATAGTAGTAAGAAGCTTTCAAAAGAAGATAAAAATAAATACAGAAAAAAGATAAACGATTGTATAGACAATTTTACAGCACTTAATAATATTAGTTCAGAAATCTTGTCAATCGAAAATATCAAGGTCTATAACAAAAATAGTGAGAAAACTTCTGAAGTATCAGACAAAAATATAGATCCTGAAAAAATACTTGCAGAAGCAAAACGCGTACTATCTACAGAAATAAAAGGAACCAGAGTCTTTGGCTCTAAAGATAGTTTGGCATGTTTAACAGGTGTAAAAAACTTGCTTACAGATAAAAAGTATGCTGATGCTATTGCATATGTTAATTTGATAAAACAACAAATACCTGGAGGAAAGTAATGGTAGAAAAAAATGAATTGAGTTTAATGATACTAAAAGTAAAAGATATTGCTATTAATAATCAATCTGATTATGAAGCAGTAATTGATTTGAGACGGCAGCTAAAGGAATATAAAGCAAAACTTGACGCAAGACACTTGCCAATGAAAAAGAAAACGCATGAAGCATGGAAAGAGGTGTGTGACAGAATTAACGATTATGACAAGCCTATTAAAGAAGCCGATGGAAAATTAAAGCGTGCCATGAGTGATTATAATATGCAAAAAGAACGGGAACGCAGAGCTGAAGAAGATAGGCTTAGACGTGAAGCCGAAGAAAAAGAAAAGGCACGGATACAGGCAGAATTAAAAGAGGTAGGTTATAAAAAAGAAGAAGCAGAAGTAGAAGCAGAAAGTATAGAACTATATATTCCTGAAGTAAAAATAGTAGACAATACAAAAGTAGAAGGCGTAAGTTATCGAACTAATTACAAATATCGTATTATAGATGTATCAAAAATACCTACCGCTTATATGATACCTGACGAAAAAAAGATCGGTGGTGTAGTAAAATCCATGAAGGAAAATACAAATATCCCAGGGATAGAGATTTATAAAGAAAAAACACCGATAGATAGGTATTGAAATGCAAGTAGAATTTGACAGCTTAAAACATGAATACAAAATAAATGGCGTGATTGTCCCAGGTGTTACAAGTATTCTGGGGCAAAACCCAGAAGTATATAAATATGCAGCCAGAAAGAAAGGGCTGCCAGATAATTATTACGTTGATAGGGGAAGTGCTATTCATTTAATGATCTATATGTATGAGATGAATAAAAATCCTAAAGAATTCGCTTTCTGGGCTACATATTCAAATTATCGAGAAGCGTGGATTAAGTTTAAATCAGAAAATATAATAGAAGTATTAGAAATGGAATTAGTTGTAGCTTCTGAGAATCTAATGCTTGCTGGTACTCTTGATGTATTATGTATGATGAACGGATCTAAATGGATCTTAGATCTTAAGTCTGGGGCGTACTCACCATCACACGAAATACAAGTATCAGGATACAAGAAACTATATGAGGACGATACAAGAATAATAGATCATTATCCTCCTAAAAAGATAGGAGGTGTTTATCTTAGAAAAAATGGAACCTATAGTTTTAGAGAGTATAAATATAATCCTGATGAGGTTATAAGATTAAGGGGTGATTATGAAAACAGAATTCAGTATTCTTAAAATTAAATGTACTCCTGAACTTATAGGTCAAGATATATTGATCCCTGCTACTGAGGAAGGGACTGAAATAATGCGTAAATTCGAGTATGCCGATAAAATGAATTGTAATATAAAATACAAAGGATCACATAATCTCGATAGACACGATCTATGGTTCGCTTGCGTAAAACTTGTATCAGATAACACCGGAAAACCTGAATACATAATTTGTGAACAATGTAAGCTTGATTGCAGATGGGTAAGAGGTTATACGTATTACAAAGATAAGAATGGAAACGAACGGCTTAACGTGATAACCAGGTCAATATCATTTTCAGAAATGAGTCTTAAAGATGCAGATGAATTCTACCGTCAGGCTTTTAACATTCTTGCAGGATATTTAAAAATAACAACTGAAGAAATGACAGCAGAAGCAAAATCGAGAATGCAAAGTAAATACATCTCTAAAGGAAAGAAAAACAGCATGAAGGAAGATGATGAACAGCCTTTAAACGCATCTGAAAGCGAAAAACCAAAAAGTATTCCTAAAGAGCCAGAAAAACAAAGCACAGAGCTAAATCAGATCGATCCTAATGCTGTAATAAGAGTTGATATTTTAAAGGAATATAGAGCCGGAAACATAAGTAAAGATGTGGCTTGTATGGAATATTATCACTTCGGCGGAGATGCCAGAGAGATAGATCCTACATGGGTCGAACCAGAATATTAAAGGGAGTTGTTATGTTAAAAGAAAAACCTATATTGATGAATCAATTTAGCGTGAAAGGAATATGAGCGGAATAAAAACGCAAACAAGAAGGGTGATAAAACCATGAGCATAAAATGCAACTATAAAAATTATACAATTCGTAAAAAATGCCTTTACTTTATTGTTGGAATATGTAAGTATAAAGATAAAAGCAGTGAAGATAAATGTTATTTAAAGGAGAAAAAGCATGCCAAAAGGTAAACTACTAAAACCGGAATTCAGAAAAACGCCGTATTATAGAGTTAATAGCAATTATAGCACAAGCAATGCTTATAGAATTTCGCTACATCAAGATTGCGGATTAAAGTTGCATGATGAATTTGCTGAAATATTACGTCCTGACGGAGTAATTGAACTTATACCTAGGAGGTTATTTAAAGTAGGAGATTATGATTAAAATTTATTACTATGGATTAGAAGATGATGAAGAATATCACAATACTGAAGCAAATCCAACATATAAAAGACAAGAAATAACTATAAATAGAGGTTAAATGTTAACAGACAGAGAGATATTTGATTTAAGAATAAGTAAGCAATATTACATTGATACTTATGGCAAAATACATAAATGCAAGGTAGAGTTTAATGGTCGTAATAAAGATATAAGTATTCATTACGAAATTGCAAAGGCTTTGTATCCTAAAATAGAATATCCTAAGGACTATCTTTATGAAATAGGCTGGCTGGCGATCGGAAGTTATACCGGAAAGATATGTAAATACAAACCTAATCAAGCACAGATAAATACTATAGATGAATTAGATAGGAGTTAATATGCTAATAACTATTCAGATAGAATATGATAAATTAAAAAAACTAAACAAGAATGAATTTGAAAATAAAAAATCTTATTGGCTGAAAAGATTATATGAGGTTAAGAAATGAGAGATATAATTATGAGATGTCGATATTGTGGAGGAACAGTGCAATGGAAACGAAATTTCCAGGATACTGAGTGCTCGAAATGCAATGCTATAAATTGTCAACTTATTGAAATTGATGATGATGAGTTGGAGACATTAGATGATTAAATTGGAAGAACTTGTATGTAAAATATTCGGGCATAAATGGCATGCATCTTATGTACATCATTATGATAGTGGTTATAGTATATATAAGCAGTGTTTGCGCTGTAAAGAAAAAAGAATTACAGAAACACTTTGTTTACAATAATGATTGCTAATCCGTAGTACGGAAGATTTAGGACTTGAACCTAAATCTTACGTACTACATAAACCATATACCGTTTCGTTGATTTGGTGGTTTATGAGTAAACACTAAACCTTTTTGTAGAAAAACAAAAAACCAGTTAAGGTTTAGTTTGAGAAATTTTTTCAATTGTATGAGGATCGGGGCTGTTTTCAACACCATTGTACAGCCCCACTTTTTAAGGGGTTTTGATGAAAGTTGATATATTTAATACAGATAATAAATATTCTATTATTTACGCTGATCCACCGTGGGACTATTCGTATGTAGGAAAAAACTTTGATAGGAATTTCACTAAAAATAAAAATGGTTTTGCCCCCGTTGTATCTGCAGCAGACCATTATAATACTATGACAAATCAAGAAATTATAGATTTACCAGTTCAAACTATAATTGCAAAAGACTGTTTATTATTTATGTGGATAACTAGTCCACTTTTAGAAATAGGCATGGAAGTAATAAAAGAATGGGGATTCACCTATAAAACTATTGCCTTTGTTTGGAATAAGAAGAAATTAATGCCAGGCTTTTACACTATGAGCCAAGTCGAAATCTGTATAGTAGCTAAAAAAGGAAATATTCCAAGGCCAAGAGGGGCGAGGAATATAAAACAATATTATGAGGAAACAAGATCTAAACATAGTAGAAAACCGGATGAATTCAGAAATAGAATAGAACAAATGTTTCCGGAAAGCAAGAAAATAGAACTATTTGCAAGGAAGGAAACCGGTGGCCTATTTGAAGATACAAGGTTTGAATATTGGGATATTTGGGGATTTGAGGCTTAAAGGAGTGAAAGTGAATAAAGG
>Ga0209345_10002873_pt1 | contig 18355 bp, 20 predicted proteins | sample Cruoilmetagenom7_FD_187294 | JGI IMG/M metagenome (GOLD analysis project Ga0209345, IMG submission 187294) | Oil polluted marine microbial communities from Coal Oil Point, Santa Barbara, California, USA - Sample 7 (SPAdes) (version 2) | ecosystem: Environmental > Aquatic > Marine > Oil seeps ...
TTGGAAGCTCCAGGGAGTAGCGCAGCCATCCCAAGCCAATCCCTCACTTCCTGCTGCCACGGAATGTCCATCTCGGCCGATTGACTGGGTATCGTGTAGGGAAGCTTGATGTGTTCCGAATACGTCGGGCTGAGGTCGTCCCAGAGCTCCTGGTTCGCAAAGCCTGGGGGGTTTTCCAGGTTCAGCTCAAGGCCCGACAAAGCATTATCAACGTCCGCCTGGTAGATATCCTTGGCCCTTGGCGATGTGCTCATAATGGCAGGGCCTTGGGTCGGCTGGCCACCACCACTAAAAAACGATGATACCGGGGCAATGCCTATTTGGCTCCCCGGGCTGGTCAGGGTCGTTGTAGCCTGATCCAGTTGGCTCAGAAAGTCCGGTATGAGCCCGCCTTCGTACTTGCCGGTTTGGGGGTTCTTGGTTCCGCGCACATACGTTTCAAGCTCGGGCGCGTTGGCTATCATGTCCCCGCTGATCCCCATGAGCCGGTCCAGCATTTCCTGTTGGTACGGCTGAAAGGGGGCCGGCGATTGAGTTATGGTCGCATCTAGTGTTCCCATGGCCTTACTCTCCTGATTTTACCCCATAGGGCGTCTGAGCATACCCAGTACGCCCATCACGCCCTTCTGGTTGTTCTTTGCCCCTGGCTGCAATGCAGTCGGCCCCACAGGCCCCTGCATAGGAGTAGCCCCCCCGGTCCCTGGTTGCACCTGGGTTCTCGGCCCCATGCCCGGAGTGCGCTGAGCCTGAGCTGAAGGCCCTGAATTCATGCCCAAGAGGTTGGCGATGCCGTGAATTCCGCCCATAGGCACAAAGTTGTTTCTGCCAAGTATGTTCGTTGGCAAGTCCTGGGCCGATGGTCCGCCTAGTGTTGGACGGGGCGGAAACCGCCGAATCGGCAAAGCATTGATGTTATAAGGTGGCATAATAGCTCCTTTAATTGACCAGGTTGCCGTACATACTCATGTAGCTTCTCCACATAGCTGTCGGGTCGGCCTGCTCAGAAGAACTCTGTTGCGAAGACCCGCCAGAGCTGGTTCCGAAGCTTGATTGATCGCTTCCACCCACGTTCTGATAGGACGATCCGCCGCTCGATCTGGCCTCTGAAGTTTGTCCGAAGCCAAGAAGCGATCCTATCATTGCGGGAATGTTCGCCTTCATCTTGGCTGCTTCCATGGCTGCCGTGGCTGCCGCCGGCTCGAATCGCTGAGACGCTCCTGAGATCAATCGCATTATTGCGTCCGCAGCCGGGGTGCCACCAATGTTCCTTTTGCCCAGCTCGTTCCGTAGTTCCGGTATCGCCTCCCTGGCAGTATTCATGGTTGCGGTTCTATAAGCGCCCATGGCCTGGTTTGTGGCCTCATCGATGTAGCCGGGCATATTGGGTATGGTGGCTTTAAGCTCGGGCATTAGAAGATTCATAAGCTCGGTGGCCTGCGCCTGGGTTAGGCCGCTCCGGCTGCTGGATGACTGGTTTGACCCGCCACTCCCGCTTTGAAATGAAGACCCAAGGCTTTGCTGCTGAGAACTTTGCTGGCTTCCACCACTCGAACTAGACCTGCTGTAAGGAAACAGGTCCATTGGGAGGCCCAAGACGTTCTCTATTCCGCCTGATGCGGTTGGCTGAGGCGTTGGGGTGTATGCCGGAGAAGAAGCTGCATTGATGACATCTTGCTTTCCCACCATGGGGCCCACGTAGCCGTCGGGCGTGCCCGACGTGGTAAAACTACGCTTCGGGAGGGCGTACTGGTTTTGCTTCGCTCGCCTTGCTGCGTAATAATCAGCATTTGTTGGCATTATTTCTTCTCCTTCTTCGACTCTTCCTGGCAGTATTGCAGGTCTCTCTGCAATCCCACGACTCGGGCCTGAAGCTGATCGTTTACAACGGTCAACTGACCGATCTTTGCAAAAAGATCGCCTATCTGAATTGGCACCGCGTCCGCAGGAGCTTCTGGTTGTCCCTGTGGCGCTTTGGCCTTTCTCGCTCCGGCTAGGGGCTTCCCTTTATGCCGCTTTTTGGTAGAGTCTTTCGACTTTTTCATTTAGCGTCAACAGCACATCTAATTGCTTGGGCGTTATCCTTCTGCCCTTGAACTCAAGAAAGTCGTCAGTCACCACAAACACCGGCTTGGTGGTTTTCGGCATCTTGTCTTTTATTTTGCCGACCCTGAAGCCTTTGTTCCCTATGGCTATGCCTTTGGGGTAGCCCTGGTACTTGTCTGCCTCCAAAGTTCTCCAGCCGTTCTGGTAGCCGTAGTCCGCACCATTTACAAGGTCAGCCCAGACGTTAGCCCATTGCTTTGTGGTCTGTATGCCAAGATCATAGGTTGAGTCTGCATTGGGTACCACATCGCCCTTCATGTCAATATCAACACCAGAGTTAATGGTTATTGTCCTGGCATTACCAGCGGTCCCTGCGGTTATTCCTACCGCGCTTGCCGCATCAACAATGAAGTCGTCAGCACAAGTTATAGTAACATCATCGTCAGCATTCAAAAATATATCTGCGAAGTCATTACCAGCACCGTCCCCCAAGTATAAATCACCGGCATACCCGTCCCAAATGGTATTGCTTGCGTCTCCGTGTATTGCGCTTTTGCCATCAAAAATGATTTGACCGGGAGAAGCGCCTGTCGTCAGCGTTATGTCGCCCCCGCCGAGAATCAGAATCCCGCCGTTATTGTTCGTGCTGATTACTTGTGACGACCCATCCCATTCGATGTAGTTGTTGGCATCGCCCGCGAACTTAAAGTCCCCGTCACCTGCGATATAAGCTGTCCAGCCAGTACCGGACTTGTAATAGCCCATAAAGTTACTGCCGAGATACAAGCCGCTACCAATTCCAGTGACGGCCAGGGTGGGCACTACATTTGATACCAATATGCCGTTTGAATTAAGAGCGGTGGTTATCCTGCCATCCGTTAGCTCGGCGGGGCGGTTGTTTATGTCTGTTCCCCACGTTCCGCCTACTGTAGAGTCGTTCGCTGGCCTGTGCCCATCGTCGTCAGAAGTCTCTGACCACTTGTTATGGTTAGCTGTCACATCGGAATCGTTTTCGGGCTTATGCCCGTCATCATCTACTATACCAGACCAGTTGGCGCTCGCCCCCGCCGCCACAATCGTTCCGTCCCTCACGCTCGTCCATTGGCCTGCATCGCTTACGAAGTAGTCGAAAGTGTACGGGTGGTTGTCGTCCGAATCGTCATACCAGATATCTTCCTGCCTGGCCCCTTCTGCCTTTGTTGGGCCGGTGCTTTGGAAGAAAGTATTGTGAAACTTCCTGAACCCTGTCGTGTCCGGCAGAATCATGACCGAGCTGAGGGTCATGGTGTCTCTTGTGTCGCACGCACCATACGGCCTGATAACTACGTCAAATAACTGGCCGGAAGGATAATCGTCGTGATCCACCTGGATCTTGAACTGGCCTATTGCGTCCGAGTAGGCCTGGGGCACCGCGTCCTTGAGCTTGTCGTTGTCGTCAAACACACGCACCGCATCCGTCGTGCCCGCCTCGTAAACGCTCACCCCGGCGTGTTTGAGAATGATGCCGTCCTTCTTAGCTGTGTATGTCCATGGGACTAACATGTTCTATCCTATAGTGAATCCTGTAGTTCTGTTACTACCCAAGTTGAGCCTGTCCACAGCAATGTCGCATTTTCCCCAACCTTATCAAAGACAATCGCGGGGCAATTAGTACAAGTCGTGTCAGCCATGTTGATTGTGCATGTGTCGTCAGCGTCTATGTCAGCAGAGGCAACGAGCTGCACGATTTCTCCAGTGGTGCCATCTTGTAGGTCGATTGCATCGTCGTCCGAATCATCATCACCGTCCAGGAGAATCAAGTTGCTCGGAAGCGGATCTGTAATATTTCCTTCGGTTGTAAATGTTTCTGTGGTGGCTGTTGCAATAAAGCTGCTCGTCGCTACAACATCTTGCGTCCCGTAGCCGATAGTAATATTTCCATCAGCATTAGCCCCTATGTATGTCCTTTGGGTTCCGGCTATCTTTTGTCTGAAGAAAAAATCACAATCCTCTGAACCGCTACCAGTGTCCGTAAGGTCCCCATAGATGGTCCCTTGGCTTTCAAAATCGGTTCCATTCGTCTCCCAGAAGGTTACGGCAGGTGTTGAGCCGCTTATTCCAATGTCTTCGTTCCAAATGACTTTCGTCGGGGTATCAATATCAACGTTTGTAGAATCAAAAGTTATTTGGTCTTCTGTGATATATCCCCTATACACCGTTTGAGTAGAGCCGCTAGAAATAAGCATTGATGTGCTCTTTGCTGGGACGTCCCACATAAAAACAGGATCAAAAATGTTATAATTGTCTTCGACCCTAATGCAAGTGTTTGTCATAGGATTGTTCTGAATGGTCACGTTTGAAAACATGTTGCCGTGGGTGTTTCCGTTCGCATCGTCCATGTAAATTCCGTAAACACACTTATCAATAACACATGAATCTATGACGTTGCCGTTGCTCCAAGAGCCACTTGGGCCAAACTTTAGCGCGGTGCGTAGTCGTTTGAATGTGCAGTTTGATATGTGATTGAAACTTACATATGAGGTGTTGGCATCAAACAAGATTCCAGACTCTCCGTTATCTCCTATTGACAACGAGACATCGTCAAGCGTGAAAGTATCGTCTCCGGAGTCGCTGGTAGAAGAAACGATAAAGCTTCCTGGAGCCGCCGCTGCTGTAAATGTGGTTGATTGAGCACCGTCTGTGAGGGTCAGCGATGTACTAACAGAAGCAAACGCTGTTGTGATGGCTGCCGTTGGGTCTCCTGCTGCACCACTCACCGTGTACCAAAAAGTATAGGTGTCGCCACCAACCGCAGCCTTGTTCATGTTGCCGCTTGTCTGTGTCAGGGTTCCTGTGCCGCCGCTATGAGCATAAACGGCATTTCCGCCAGTGTCATCAAAGTCGCCAACGGTACCCCACAGGGCATGGGTGGCAAAAGCGGTTTCGCTTAAATGCTCAAGCGTTTCAGTGTTGTCGTTTTTGATGTGAAGATTGAGAAGTTTATTATGCTGAACTCCGCTCGCATCTCCAGCTAATTCGATGGCTGAAGTTGCATACTGGCTTGGAAGCGATATGCAGAAGTTTTCAAGCGTGCAATCATCCGCTCCGTCTATAATAATATTCGCAGTTGTGGTGCTTGGGGCTAAAATAGTATTTGCCCCAGCGCCACTCCAGGTTATCTTGCTGGTATTAATAGTTAAATCAGACGCAAAGGGATAAGTGCCTTCTGACAGCACAAGCGTTCCAACGCAACCCTCTACGACATCATTAGCAAACTGAATCTCTGTAGCGTCATCCGTTGAACCGTCCCTTGCAGCACCTACCCATTCAGGACAAAACTTGGTCCCTTTACTGAAACTCAGATCGCCTGTTTCAAATGAGATGAATGCCTGATGATTGACAGGACAGATGAAGTCGCCACCCACCGTCAAGGCAGCCACCTCGCCGGTCTCAGTAATGCTCCCCTGGTCTGTCACGATCACGGCAACATCGCTGTCAGAAGACGTGGCAGAGTCGGCGTCATACGTGCATGCCTTGTTCACAATCACGGCCCCGCCGGAAGTATCGGCATTTGCCGCAGCCAGGGTAGCGTCGAAGTCATTGCTGTAATCCGCACAGTAGTAGCCCATCTCGCGGGAGTTGAGATATGTGGCAGATAGATATGGCGGCCCGGTATCGTTGCCCCACGGGCTGGCTGTAGGGCCACGCCGAACCGGCATAGCGCAGCCGACCACCAGGACAGAAAGCAAGAGTCCTATTACGAAAACGAGTTCTTTTGGCATTCGTTTTTTCATACCGGCTATCCTCTTGGCGTCAAGTCTTCGCTCGGGGTCAATAGCGCTCCAGGTGTCAACGGTCCTTCGATTGACATATTGCTCCTGGAAAGAGCCACGCCCTTGAAGTAAAACTGTTTGATCCTAACGGGCTTTGTATACGCGAATGTTTTCATCTCTATTTGAAGAGCTTCGCACAAAAAATGCTCCCTGCCGTAAATGGGCGACTGCTGAACTGAAAGAGGAATAGCCACTGGATCTGATGTAGTACCCGATAGATACAGGTTCAACGTGCAGGTTGCGTGCGTATCCTCAGACTCCAGGAGACCATAGTACTGTTTCATGTGCAGGGTGTTAAACGCTGCCTCTGTGAGCCTCGATTTCAGCTCAACGACGGGCTGCGTGCCGTTATCGTTGACAATCGTGTCGTCCAGCCGGTACAGGTGGCCGTCGTCGCCCCCCACGTAGAGTCTGTTATTGAACCCACGAAACGCTGTCGGCTCCCAGCCGTCTATGTTGAAAGAATAGTCAGTGCATGGAAAAAAGGTTCTGCCTGTCCTCGGGTCCTGATAGGCATGCTTCAAGTGGAAAACGAGCACGGGATCATATCCGGAGAGCTTCGTCAGGTATTGGCCTTCTGCCGGGTGGTACCCAGAGAATGCGTCCGTGTCAAAGTAGCTCTTGAACAGGCTCTCTATGGGGTCTGCCATGCCATAGGCCCTCAGATCGCCAAACTCCTGTATGCCTGAGAGCCTGTGCAGGTTGGCGTCCATGCCAAAGATAAGCTCATTCGGCAGGATGCTCAGCGCCTCCTGGTGCGTCCACAGTCCGTCATAAAGCTCCGGCAGGGACCAATCGGCCGGAGAGTCGCCTGTCAGGGCTGCAAGAAAGGGCTGTTGCTTCTTGCCGAATACGAGCAGGGTCTTTAAGAACTCTGCAAGAGCGCCTACCGGGAAATTGTTGGCATCGTCGTCTATGACCTCAATTTCCCCGGCAAGCTCGGACGAAGACCAATCAAACAGGTCCCCTTGGGCCGGATAGAATACCAGGCCTGGATAGTCAGGGTTGCCTGCAACGAACAGCCTGTTTTCCTTGGCTATGCCAAAGGAGGCTTTCGGGGGGAGTCCTGGCTGCGGGCCGATGAGCACATCTTTTGTCGTGTCCGCGTGCCAGCTTCCGTCATAATAGTAATACCCTCCGGCAGCCGCGATTGAGCTGTGATGCACCTTGACATAATTGGTGGCGTCTCCTGAAGCGTACACGACCCCTACGCGATAGGCGGTCGATGGCTCATACCCTGTGAACCCACCCGCAAAGTTGGCGGAGGCAAAATCGATTGATAGCTTCTTGGCATACTCGGTGAGATCATCTGCGGTGTAGCTGTCAGACGTAGCATAGAGAGTGCCGCCGGTCGTATCGTAGATATTGATGGTAAAGGTGCCTGCCGGCGCTCCCTCCTTGGATATCCACACCTCGCATTTTGTGGGCACTATCTCGTATCCAGCTTCCCATGCAGGGGTGGTAATCGCCTGGACAACCCTCGTCGTGGAGCCGCTATAAAGGGCCGTGCTGCCGTCATCGGTTCCGCACAGGTTTGTATAGATATGGCCATTTACGCCATTTCCATCATCATAGCACAACGTTACGGCACTACCTTGCGTAACCTTGAGCCGGTTGCCGTCCATGATTACGGCATATCCCCCGAACGGCAGAATTGTTGGCTGCCCGCTCAGGGTCGCAATGGCGGAGCCGGGGTCGATGCTGGGCTCTGAACCCGTGCATTTGTAGAGCTTGTTATCAGCGTCTACCAGAAAGATGTATGTGCTTGATCCTATGGGAATATAGGCAATGACCTTAATCGCGGCCCCGCAGGCCACGCTTGAGCATTTCTTCAGGCCCGGCCTGGTCTGAATTATCCCCTGATCGTTTATGGTAAGGTTCTTGGCGGTTACGACCTGGAATTCATTGATTAGGGTAGCGGAGAGCGTGCTGAGGCCCCAGAACTGCTCAAAGAACCCCAGTCGCGCTTCTTCTGCGGGTGCGCGTGGTAGGCGTGCCAGGGCATTGATTCTCACAGGCATAGCTACACCCCCGGAGCTGTAAACATATCCGACTGCTGCCTAAGCTCCCTGCATCCTCTTGAATATACGTTTTGCATGGCCTTATCAAAGGCCATTTGTGCAGTGACGGCATATGGCTGATAAAACCCCTCAATGCTCATGAGGGCGTTGACCACAATGGCTTGTTCAATATAAGCGTTGAATATGCCGCCCCACGGCAGAGTATCGTCGTCGTAGCTGGACATGGCCGTGTACGGCTTCCAGTATAGAAAATTGATCTTCTGGATCGTGCTCGGGATCCATAGAAGGCCAATCTTATCATCCTCTGTAGGATAAAACGCCTCAGGCTCGCCAACAGAGCTCGTCCCCAGAAGAGACACATGATCGAACCAGACAATGTCCCCGCTGGTCTTGGCCATGAGGTAAATCCGGATCTTGTTGCAGTCTGCGGGCGTATCGAACTCCACCGTTTTTTCATCGCTCCACTCGGTTGTGCTGGCAAGGTCCGTCGCGGCCTCAATATCGGCAGCGTTGGTCACGTCGTAGACCTTGTACTGCGCGATATCTCCTGAAGTGTTCTTGTACCTCAGATACAGGGTATAGGTTGTTTCAGGCACTACGGCTACGTCCACGCTATAGATGTAGTCATTGGCAGCACCGGCCGTGAGCTTGACCGAAAAGCCGTAGAAAAAGGCTGCTGACTCCTTGGCGGTTGTGATCGTTCCGGACTGCGTCCAGTTGTCCGGGTCCGCTGCTGTGAAGTCAGAAAAGGCCCCGTTCGTTATGATGCTGTCCGCTGTCTCGTCTACGCCGTACTTCGCCCTTGCATCCTCGGACGTTTGAAACAGCGGGTCCGAAGACCCATCCACCCACACGCCATCATCAAGAAAACCCCGGTGCGTAACACCAGGAGCGTACTCGATCAGGCCCGGCAGCGTGACCAGGTGCGACCTGGCATAGGCCAGCTTCGATTCCACCATGACCAAGTTTTGGTACAGCTCCTCAAGGATCGTGTTGACGATCCCCATGATCTGCGAGGTGGTTATTATTCGATTGCTCGAATCGCGGTACTTAACCGCAGCCTGGCCGCCTATGGTTTGCAGTGTGCCCATCTTTTCTAAATCGGCCCAAAGGGAATAAGAGTGCCGTCCGGTTTCACTTCTCCGAGAACCTGGATGATAAAGTTGGGCGTGCGCTTTACCATAGTGATCAGGTTCGTGAGTTTATCCCTCACCGGAATCATGTCCTCGTACTGTAGCTGAGCCAGTGCTTCCGGGTCTCTCGCTTCGTAAATCCCGCTATCTGCCGGAATGTTGATCTGAGTGTCCTCAACGGCCACGTTCAGCGTGTTGAGCTGAGATTCGGACACCGTGGATTCCTGGCCGGGTATGATTCTGGACTTGTTCATGGGGCTATTGGCCCCCACATCAACCGGCAGGTTCTTGTTCAGCGGGTCCATGTTGCTGTGGTACAAACGAATCTTGAATTTCCGCTCAGAAAGCCCCCTGCGCAACCCCACCCATCCGGCGTTGTTTTGCAGTGGCAAGACGGTGTAATCATGGATAAGCCTCGTGTCCTTGAGTGCTTTGGTAAGAGCGCCCTTGTTCATAAACGGACGTCCGCCTGATCGCAGGAATCGTTCCCCGATTGCATACTGCGCCAGCGTGTCTTTCGGCACTGGAGGTAGTCCCTGTGTTGCCTGCGGTGTCGGTTTTTGCTCCTGGTCATTTTGTGCCGTTTGAGCTTGTGTGTCTGGCATGGTGTATCTCCTTTGATAAACCCCCGGCCCCCTCAAGCGAGGCCGGGGATAGGTTATAGGTTGGTTGAATGTGCCGATCTACGTCATAAGACCCAGGCCCGTCTGCGGAAACTGCATAAAGGCTCTAGGCATTAATATCAGCACGTCCGCGGTGTCAAAGTCGGCAGCCGCAGTGGGCGTTCCGCTATCGTCAAGGGCCGTGTAGCACCGGCACCAGTTGGCCTTCCCGGACGGCTTTGTGATGTTCTTGATGTAGCACCAGTTATCATTGGTGATATTGATAACCACCCACATCTGCGCGTCGGAAACACCGGCCTTTCTGAAGTCGATGCTGCTGTCCTCGAAATAGGTGTTGGAGCTTGTCGTGCCGTCATGGACGGCTCGGATCAACAGAGGCTCATCAAGACCCCATGCCTCAACGATATAAGGCACTCCATCAGCGATCGCCACCTGGCTGGCATTGATTTCAATGCCGTCAACACCGTCATACCACTTGCCCTGCTCCACTATGGTAGGCGTGCCTCCCGAGCCTGGCAGACCCCCCCCGGTGGGGTCGGAAAACTTACACAGCCGAACACCGGCAGCGCCCAACACTCTGACGCCGGTAGAGTCCACGGTGTCAATAGAGGCCGCCGCAGCCATTGGAAGCATCCATATAGCGACATCCTCCTCCGACTGCGCGGTAATCTTGACCTTGAAGGGACAGAAACCGAACCTGAAGTAGGTGGCTTCGGCTGTGCCCATTCCGAATCGATATGCGTACTTCATCTTGAATCACCTCCTCCTATAGTTCTGTAGCGCCAGATTCGATCCTGACCATGTTGTTGTCGTTGAGTATCTTGGTTACGGTTGCCATCTTCCAGCCCGCCGTCCGCAGTTGGTTAATGGGATCGGACGTGCCGCCGTCGTTCTTGACGATGGATTTTGTGTTGGACCTTGCCAGAGGAATAATCCCGTAGGCGTCCTTGGCAATGACCAGGATTGAATACACGTTCACACTGGCAGCATCCGTTGAGAGCAGCCCGGTGTCTCCGACTTTCCCTCCTCCGGACGCCCAGAGCTTGGCGTTTGTGGTAAGCAGAAACCGGACGTTCTTTCGAGCGCCGATCTCTTCCGGCTGCGCACCCTTCTGGGAAGCATACTCTTCCCTGGGTTTGTAGTTGGACAGGGCCTCAATGTCCTGCCTATGGTTCGCGTGGGCAATGGCATAAAAGGCCGGCGGTATTGCTCGCGTGCCGTACTTCGTGCCAGCAACCACTTGATCCGTAACGAACTTCGCGTCCGCAGCCTCCAAAAGGCGAATCGCTGAGTCAATGTCCGTGTCGGCCAGGGCGGTAACGATAGAAGTCCTGGCGGCCACGCCATTTCCATAGCGCACATTCGTTCCTGCGTTCAGGATGTCCCGGTGAATCGTGTCCGCGGTAAGCCCCATCTGCTCGCCCAGGAGCTCCTTGGTTTCCGCAATTACCGGGTCTAGGCCCGTATCAACGAGCCAGTTTGTGAGCATTACATAGTCACCGTATTCACGCAAAGTGGCGTTAATGTTGGTAGTAGCCAGCTTCTTGCCGGTTGGCGGTTGCCCCTCTGTCAGCGGCGTAGTAGCAACCGCCAGGGATTCATAGCGCCTGAAATTGATCTTGGTTCCCTTGTTTCTGGGCACCGGCTTGAGCTGGCCGAATCGACCATGAACCAGTTTTGGTGTGCTCCGGCTGAGCATGGTGCGGTGATAAATACCCTCCACGTTGACCGAAACATCACTTGTGCCCGTAAAAATTGACATGATATTCCTCCTTTATGTCTTAGCCTTTGCCATACTTGAGCTTGTTGAGGAGGCCTTCAAAGTCTGCATCTGATTCTTCCCAGACCTTGTCTGCCTCATCCTTTGGGGTCAGGGGCGGAGTCCCTCCGCCAGAATGCACCCTAAAGGGCGGAACTTTGCTAACTGGTGGAACGACTGGCTCCGATACGGTGGTCGCTGCCGGTGGCTGGGCCTGCTGGGCCTGCACGTCAGCTTTCACCCAATCGTAGAAGCGGCACAACTCAGCACCTGTGCTGTCTCCGGTGATGGCCCTCAGCTCGCCAATGGTTAGCTGGTTTTTGTATTCGGCCAGCTTGGGTATGATCGTGGCCGCATTTTCAGGGTCCCGACCGGCCAGCATGTTCTTAAAGGGTGCCGACGGGTCAACCTCCTCTGTCTGAGGAGCAGCCGCGACAGGCGGGTTTTCCTGAAACCGCTGAAACCCGTCCTGGACCAAGTTCCTCAGGGCGTCAATGCCCTGAATTAATGGTTGAACATTGCGCTGAAAGTTGTCCTGCAACCACTCGTTTTCGTCCTTGTACGCCGTCATCGGCTTGAACTCCGGACGAAGCTCGACCGGCGGCATGTCGCCTACGGGCCGACTCCCCTCAGGGGGCTGCACAACAGCCTGTAAAGCAGCCGTGTGGTCAAGACCTTCCATCCGATGTTGAAAGTACTGGTTTAAGGTCTTGCCGATGAACGGGTCCGCATTTACCAGTTTTACGAGGTTGCCGTCCGGGCCCACCTTGACATCGTAGTCATGGCCCTTCTGCGCCAGATCGACGAGGCGCTGTCTCTGCGCCGGGTCGTTGACATTCAGCCTAAACGGCTGCCCTTGGTGGTTGTAGTCCACAAAGAGCGGTTCGGTCGGCTGAGACGGTTCCTCTCCAGGCGGCTTCTCAACAAAGCCGAACACTGGTTTCTCGGGTTTTTCTGCCGGCGGGACCTCGCCCCCTTCTCCAGGGGTTACAGGAGGTGTTTCCTCTGCACCCTCCTTGACCCCTTCTGATGGGGCAGTGTCCTCCTCAGATTCTTGCTCAGGCATGGCCTTAAAGCCTGGATCTTCTTCCTCTTCCGGTGGTAATTCGATTGGATCCATAATGTCCTCTCCTTTCCAGCTAACCAGTGTCGTCAGCCAGGCATCTTTGTTTGGCAAGCAGTGTCCTTGCCTATAAAAAGAAAAAGCCCGCTTCTCTGGTTACAAAGAAGCGGGCTCCGTCTTTCAGGGTTGCCCCGTTACAACTTAATTTGTCTTACTTCGCTATAAGCCTAATCCGGCTCTGCAAGTACCGGAAAATCTGTCCCTTTTCGGCAGGTGAGGTTAACATTTACATTGCTCACCCCGCCGCCTTCGGCAAAGTTCACCTGGACGTTTCCGACCCTCTTGCGCTGTCGCATTTTAAGCATGTGCTCCACGGCCAAGAACAATTTGTCGTCCGGGCCGTTCTTGTGCAGCTTAATCGTCTGGACTTGGCTCATATTGGTGGTCCCGTAAATTGCGGTGTGTGTCCGGCAGCGGCTCGCTGCTGCTGCTCGTCCATGATCTGTCGTGCTTCCATAACGTAAGCCCTAAGCCTCGCTTCCAGCCGGTCTACGGCACCCAGTTGTTGGTGTACCTCAATGTACCTGGAGTGCTCCGTTCCATACGACAGTTGCCTGAAGGCTCTAAAGATCGCTAAGCGCTCGCTGCTAAAGAACTCCTGGACTTGAGAGCTGTCTAGCAGCTCCTTTGCAGCCAGGCCTTTCATGATTATAGTTTCGCGTTCCTCTGCCTCCTCCTCCGCTATCCGCTGGGCCTCTTCTGTGACCGCTTCTCTGGACGGGGGCTCAAGGACTGTGTCTAGGATGTCAAATTGTTGTTTCACGGCTAAGTTGCTCTCAATGTTCCTTTCATGTAACCACTTTCGGTATCAAATTGTTCGTCTGTGTCAAGCCTCAGCGAGCCGTCTCTGCGTTTACGGCTCGTCAATTTTCTAAACCAACCGAATCTTTTCTCATGATGTTCATTGTAAACACTTAATCTCGTGCTCCCATCCGGCATGATTTTTGACTCATAAATTCTTTTGCCTAAAGGATGCGGTCGCCAAGGCATGTATTTCCAGCCGATGGTTGCCTCGCGGCCAAGCTCGGGGGCCGGTGGTTGTTCGACCCATGTGATTCGTTGCCTGAAGCCTGGCCACACAAAAACCTTAATTTGTTCAACAAGTATGTCCTTGAACTCTTTAGCAATTTCAGGGGACCAATTTGGTGGCAACTCAAGCCACGCCCCGTACATTTTCCTTGGATTAAATTGCAGCCATCCCGAAGACCACCAAGAAGGTGTTGCAAATGACACCTTGGGTAAGGCCAGGGATGCAAAAAAAGAAGCTGCTGCTGCGAAAAACCGACGCCTAGTAATCATCATGACGCATACTCCAACCCAGGATGAGGCCCGGGCTCGCCCCTGTGGATCAGGTTCAGGATCCCCAGCTCGGAGTCGCGCTGGGAGTCTCGCTCCTTCTGCGCGACGAACAACAGATCCGACCATCGTTCCTTTGCCAGCTTGGCCTTTTCTATGGCACCCTTCTGTTCAAGGGCCTGGCCCTTAATTGCAGCCTCAAAGGCCTTGAGTTTCTCTTCCACCTCCACCATCCGTTCCTGGACTTCCTGCTGATGCTGGACGGTCTGCATGTATTCCTCAACATACTTCTGCATCTCATTGACAAAGCTGTCTACGTCCCTGAATCCAAGGGCGGTGATATACCTGGATGAGATGCTGTGAATTTTTTCAGGGGTAAGGAGGCCGGGGAACGTGCCGTTGATCTCGAACAGAAGCTTAACCATCCGTTCTATGTTGGCAGCCTCCTGGAAGCCGACGTTGGCCTCTATCCCCATATTTACCTCAACAATGATCTTTTTGCCTTTGATCATGTCCGGGGTGATAACTCGTTGTACGCCGCCAAGGGTCTGCTCAATGGGTTGATCCATGTACTGCTGGTAGAGCCTGGCAGCCTTGTAATAAAAATCCTTGGCACCGACCTCGGCAAAAACGCGACCCACTAGCTCCAGTCGTTGAAGACCTGCGCTTTGCGCCTGGACTATCCCCGTGGCCGTCGAATTCACCGTGTCCGTGACCATGCCCTGGTTCGTGCGGCTAATCCCGGTTCGATTCTCCTTGACGCCGTCAAAGTGCGTAAGAATATTGACCATTGAGGGGTTGAACTCTTTTGGGGAAAGGTCCGTCACGGTGTCTTTTCTGCCAAACACAACGGTTCCCGGGGCATAGTTTCTGAGCTGCTGAATGTTGACGGACCCCTGAGGGTCCACGAGCCAGCGCCCGGAGGTTTGGAAGTCGAACAGATCGAGGATCCGGCGCGTGATCATGGTTTGGACGTTCTGGATGTCTTCTATGAGCTCGGAAACAGCCAGCCCGTAGAACTTGAAGGGATCTATGATCGGGCTCCAGGCCGAAAACGGCATATCGCCTTCTTCGTAATCCTCGTCCTCCGGCTCCCAGCGCAACAGCTTTTTGTTGCCGTACATGAGAACCACGTCCTCCAGAAACCCGTCATTGTTGACATCCATTGAAGTGTGCCACTCGATGTAGCGCACCTTTGTTTTAGCGCCTGTGTCGGTCTTTCCGTAAAGATGGCTGACATCCTCGCCTTGCGTGAGCTCTTGGTGAGAATCTTCCTCTGCGGTCTCTCCATCTGCTATGCCGTCCGCCTCTCCGGCAGCGTTCTCGAGTTCGTCGAGCACGCCCTTATCAAAATAGGGCTTACCGCCCTGAGCCTCTGAGTACGTTCGGTCAATCTTGCGCAGATCGTCCAGCAAGAGCGTCGTGACGTGGCCCTTTGGGTGCCTGTCGTTGACGTGCCTGGACTCTCTGCCAACCATGAATTCCCAGTGCGGCACATTCTCTACGCAAATATTGTTCCGCTTGAGCTGCCTCATGCTGATCTCAACGCCCTCGTATGCCATGTCTCCCGTGGCGGGATCCACGGTAGGGCCGCCCATTTTGGTGATCTTGATTTCAGGATCATCAACGATCTGCTGCATTTGGGCTTGGGATAGCGGGGCCTCGAACTCCACCCGGATGAGCTTGTGCTCGCGCTTCCAGTAAATCTTGAGTACCCCGGTGTCCGTAACCAGGCCGTCCTTGACCCACTGATAGAAAATAACGAAAAAATTGGGGGAAGCGTGCGAGAGGTCTTCTATGATTTGTTTCAGGAGCGCTTTGCCGACCCAGGCCGGCTGACCGAGGACTTTGAGAATGACTTTTGGATCACCCGAAGCGAACGTCCGGACAAAATAGGGCATCATCCACTCGATGGTATCGAGCAGGTCACGGCTTTGGTACTGGGATCGGCCCGCCTGCTCGTTGCCGAGCTTTTTGCCGTAATACCGGTCCCAATGAGTTTGCCGTGTCTCTTTTTTTTCTATTGTATAGTCATAGGCAAGACGAATTTCGGAGAGTCCCGTCTGGGATATCTTGTCACGATCCATCTGCCCGCGTGGTCTCAACACGGGCGGGATTACTGTGTGTCCCGTAGTATCGCCCACGGTACGAGGCCTCCTTAAAGGTTTAGCTCAAATGCTCGGCCTACTGCAAGCCACATTCCCAGGAGACAAGCGTAACCGCCCCGGCCTGATCAGCGTTCGCGTGTGTCAAGAAAAAGAACGGCGTCACGACCTCGGCAGCATCAAACGTAAAGGCTGCTGTAGTAGTCGGGGGAGCACCGTCGATCTTGAAAGTCGTTACGCCTTCCAGGTCCACGTAAACTTCGAGAGTGTACGTCTCCGCATCTCCCCAGTTGTCCGTCGTGTCGGTTGCCCCGGTAGCCCCGGCGTTCAGGATCGTCTCTATCGTGATGTTGCCCGATATGACGTTCAGGGCGGCCATTTCGTCGTAATTGTCGATAAGCCCTTGATACGCCTCAACCTTCCTGAAGCCCATCGCGCAATCATCGGCCCCGCTCACGTTCGGGATGGTAAACCGTAGCTTGAAGAAAAACGCATCTGTGCCTACCACGAAAGTCATGCGGTTGTTGGCCGCAATGCCCCCGCAAACCTCAACACCGTCATTGTCGGCCTGATCCATGCCGACATTAAGGCCAGTGGCGGCCTTGACGGGGGCAACAATGGCCTGAGTTCCGATGATATGGTACTCAAAGATGTTATCCTCCGTCATCAGGATATTCTCGTCGCCCTCCGTGCCGGTCGGAGCCCCGCCAACGTCCTTGACTTGAACGACTGGCACAGTCTCAAACTCCTCAAGAACATACCGGCGGTTGAGCTTGCTCTGCTTGATACTGTCGTCGTCAAGCAGGGTCCCGTCAGCGATCTTTTCCAGGACTTTCTGCAGCGCGGCCCTTGTGGCATTGTCTGTCACCTGGGCAATTTGTTTGGCTATTGTGTCGGCCATGGTCTCATCCTCCTTGTGCTAAGGGTTCACAATTATTAGTTCTTTTTTGCGCACGAACTTTAAGCTGCCTGGCGCTGTCCAGATCACCTCTGCTCCCAGTTTTTCGGCCAGTTCGGCAATTCTTCCCTCTAATGATTCATTTCGACCCCGCTTTACCCACGGTTTATTCCAGAAATTTATCAATATGTTGAGGTCGTCGATAACACATACACCATATGTTGTCAAGCGCATTTTAATATGATCTATAGCTGCCTTGACATACGTGAGGTGTTTCCGTATCTCTACCTGTTCGTATTCTGGGATAAAAGGGCCGGGAACTTCAATCAGCGGGTCTTTTTCCGAAAAAGGGTCAACTAGCAGCTTCGGTCGCCTTTTGCTTGGCTGTTTTTCCCTACGATTACGGCCCTTTCGCCTGTGCTTGGTTTTTGGCATTTATTCCTCGCTTCCAGCGTCGTCAAACGGCTCCGGGTACACGTTCGGGCCGCCGGTAAGCAGCGCGATCTTGTATCTCTCCAGGAGGGCAACGACTTAGACGATAAAATAGTTTACCGCGATTCACGATCCTAAACGCAGAAAAGGCCTTCATGGGCAGCTCTTCTGTCGATTCAGGCGGTTCGTACTCCATGACGATAGCAAGGGTGAGTATCTTGTCCCGCTCGCCTAAGCCAGCTATAACATTCAGAAACGGCAGCAGGCCCTCATTATACACCTTCTTGTTCTGCTCTTCGTCGTCTTCCTGCTCTTTCTGGCCCAAGGACTTAAAATCCAGGACCTTCAAATCAGGTCTGTCGGACCCGGTCTCCATGTCGGAAATACCTCATATAGGCGTTTTTTCAGGAACTTGGCGAGCTTCAGCTTTTGCGTGCGCGTGAATCTGCGGTCGCCTCTCAGCTTTTTAGAAAAGTGGGACTTCTTCATTTCCAGCAGGCCCGCCAGGTACTCTTTCCTGTATCCGGAGGCCTGAATCGCCTTCTCAAGTTCTGGGTGTTTGGGGTTTTCCATGATCGTCTAAAAACAGACCCATAAAGTTGAGGAGCATCGTTTCGAACGAGGGCCGTCCTTAATAATGCTGTAAGGTTCAAGAAAGGCCTCCGACTCGGTTGCTCGGAGCATATCCTTCGCTTAGATTCTTCAGAGGCCCTTTGCGTTTATGTAAATAGATTCATCTTGCCTGGAATAAGGATATGCGGGCACCGAGGACCCCCAAAGCACTCACGGAGGCGACAAGGATCGAACGTGAAGCCCATTCCTGTTGTTTTGTAAAAAGGATCACGATAACTGGGACACTCCGGCAAAGCAGCAATGACTTTGACGGCTGCCACGGGAGCTGTCAGCCCAACGCCCAACATCTTCAAAACCTTGCGCCTTTCAATCATAGGTCCTCCCTAATCGTGAGCTTCACCTCTGGCGTTGGGTCATACATCTCCATGTCAATGCTTGCGCCTCTTACGCCGACAAATGCCGTGTAACTCAGCTCGGGATACTTCTTGTAGCCGTAACTCAACAATACGTTTATGTCGCCAACCCTGGCTCTTAGCC
>Ga0209345_10002874_pt1 | contig 18350 bp, 18 predicted proteins | sample Cruoilmetagenom7_FD_187294 | JGI IMG/M metagenome (GOLD analysis project Ga0209345, IMG submission 187294) | Oil polluted marine microbial communities from Coal Oil Point, Santa Barbara, California, USA - Sample 7 (SPAdes) (version 2) | ecosystem: Environmental > Aquatic > Marine > Oil seeps ...
TGAGGCGATCAACACCGATCATTCCGTCACCCGCGCCGCTCGCTCGCTGGGCCAGCAGCCCTTTGCCGCCGTCGTCGCCTGCGCCGATTCGCGCGTCGTGCCGGAGCTGATCTTCGACCAGGGGCCGGGCGAACTTTTCGTTGTCCGCGTTGCCGGCAACTTCCTCAACGACGACGGGCTGGCCAGCCTGGAATACGCTGTCGCGGTTCTCGGCATCAAGGCCATCGTGATCCTCGGGCACACCGGCTGCGGCGCGGTTGGCGCCACGATCTCGTCGATTGCGGACAATGCGCTTCCGGCCGGGCATCTGCCCAGCCTTGTCAACGCGATCCGGCCTGCGGTCTACGATGTCATGAAAGACAACCCGGACGACCTTCTGGCCGCGGCAACCGCACGGAACGCCCGGCTGAACGCCGAAAAGGCCGCCGCGTCCGACCCGATCCTGTCCGAATTCCACGGAGCCGGAAAGATCAGCTCCACCGCCGGAATCTACGACATCGCCACCGGCAAGGTGGAATTTCTCTAGCGTCACACGCGAGCCATCGAGCCGTCCCGAAGCAACCTGAACAGCACACTCCGGACCAGTCGTCTGCGCCGGAGTGTGCCACGGGCATTTTGAAAGGCCGGCAACTCCGTCACGCCCCCGACCGAGCGATGCCGTGGCCCCACCGGTCCCTGCACATTTTGTCTCTGAGACAACCGTGCTAAGGCAAACCTCCCGAAAAGCGTCAGCCCGGCCGGCGCCGACGTACGGAGAAACTGGATGGACAAGCTCTCGGTCATGAATGCCTATTGCCGCATCGTCGAGCGCGGCAGCTTTGCCCGCGCGGCGGATGATCTGGGCGTATCGGCGGCACTCTTGAGCCGCGAGCTGAAGCTGCTGGAGGAAAGTCTCGGCTGCGCCCTGCTGACGCGAACGACCCGCAGCATGTCGCTCACCGATGCCGGACGTCTCTATTACGAGGAAGCGCAAAGCATTCTTGATGCCGTGAACCGGTCGGAGGACCGTATTCGCGAGGCTGTCGGCGCAGTGCGGGGGCATCTCAGGGTCAACGCCTCAAGCTCCTTCGGCCAGATGGTGATTGCACCGTTCCTGTCGCGGTTTCTGGAGCAATATCCCGATCTCAGGTTCACGCTGTCGCTGGATGATCGGGTGGTCGACATGGTCGAGGGCGGCTTCGATGTGTCGATCCGCATCCGTGCGGCGATGCCGGATTCGGCGCTGGTGGCGCGGCGGATCGGAACCGCGCGGCAACGGATCTTTGCCTCGCCTGCCTATCTGGCACGCGCCGGAACGCCCGAGGTCCCGGACGACATCCAGCACCACAGGATTGTCGGTTTCCTGCTCGCCGACCACCTGACCGGCTGGAACCTCTCCGGCCCCGGCGGTGAACAGACCATCCCGCTCGATCCCGAGGTCAAGGTCGGCAACAGCCTCGTGCTGCGCGATCTGTTGATCGCCGGGCACGGGATCGGCACTTTGCCGGATTTCGTTTCCGATGCCGCCGAGGCCCGCGGCGATCTGGTTCGGGTCCTGCCGGAGTGGGAGCTGCCCGCGCCGGAAATCTTTGCCGTCACCGCATCGCGGCTCGGCATGGATGCGCGGGTGACAGCCTTCATCGACCATCTTTGCGCAGCACTTCAGCGCCATTCATAACGCCACGTAAATAATCCTTTGCAAGCCGGCGGCTTATTCCCGGGCCCGGTTTCAACGATCTTCCCGGCATCGAAACATCACGCCGGAGAGGATCTCATGACCCGCATTCTCGTTCTTTACTATTCCAGCTACGGCCATGTCCGCGCGCTTGCCGAAGCCGAGGCCGAAGGCGCTCGCAGCATTGCTTGCACATCGGTCGACATCCGCCGCATCCCCGAAACCGTACCCGAGGCTGTGCGCCAGGCCGCGGGGTACATTGACGATGACACCCCTGTCGCCACGCCCGCCGATCTCGCCGCCTATGACGGCATCATTTTCGGCACGCCGACACGGTTTGGCATGATGGCGGGGCAGATGAAGCAGTTCCTTGATCAGGCCGGCGGGTTGTGGGCGCAGAACGCTCTGGTCGGCAAGGTCGCCGCGGTCTTTGCTTCGACCGGATCGCAGCACGGGGGCCACGAGGCGACGCTGCTGTCGACCCACATTCCGCTGATGCATTTCGGCATGCTGATCGCCGGTCTGCCCTACACCTTTGCAGGCCAGACTGCCGCTGACGCTATCATCGGCGGTGCCCCCTATGGGGCGGGAACCATCGCCGGTGCGGACGGATCGCTGCAGCCGACTGCGACCGATCTGGCCGGCGCCCGGTTTCAGGGCCGTCATGTGGCCGAGCTCGCATATCGCCTGACGGCGGACCTGCCGGTCCGGGAGGTGGCGTGATGGCCCAGCGTCTGACCGTCGACTTCTTTCACGACGTGGTGTGCTGCTGGTGCTTCAACATCTCTTCGCGGATGCGCAGCCTTGGCCGCGAACTTGACCTCGACATCCGACATCGCACTTTCGTGCTGCAGGCAAACGTCGAGGAAATGGCCGCCCGCTGGGGCACGTCCGAAGAAGCGCGTGAAACCATCCTTGGTCACTGGTCCGTGTGCCGTGAAGCCAGCGACCGGCCTGATCTGATTGATGTCGAAGCCATGCGCAACGCCGGGTTTGATTATCCGCACGGCTGGACCGCCGCGCTCGCCTGCAAGGCCGCCGAGTCTCTTGGAGGGCAAACGGCTCACTGGAACATGTTTGACCGCATTCAGCTCGCCCATCTCGCCCGCGCCCGCAACATCGCAGATCCGGCAGTGCTCACCGAAGCTGCCCGCGACACCGGTCTTGATGCGTCCGACTTTGCCCGCGCCATGAGTGACCCGGCGACTGCACAGGCTGTCGAGGACGACCGTCAGGCCGCGCGCAGGATGCAGCTGCGCAGCATTCCCGCCCTGATTATTCGCGATACCGGCGCCCGGCTGGTCAACGGCACCATTGACGAGTTGCGTACGCAGCTTCGTGCCGTATCCGGTTTGATCCCGCAGGCATGGGAGGAAGACCGATGTTCTTGAGCCTTTTCGCAAACAACAACAGCGGCCGCCGTGCACCTCTCGGTCTCAGCCCGCATCTGATGCGCGACATCGGGTTCGATACTGCCCCTGACCACCGGCATGTGCCCAAGGCCTCCCCGAGGCAATCCAGAACAGGAGTTTCGCTATGAGCCGGACCACCGATATTGTTTTGACCGCACTCGCACCGGCAATCTGGGGCAGCACCTATCTTGTCACCACGGAAATGTTGCCCACAGGATATCCCGTGACACTCGCGGTCTTGCGGGCCTTGCCTGCCGGATTGTTGCTGCTCGCGCTCACCCGTTGCCTGCCGCCCAGGGGCTGGCTGGGCCGGACCTTGCTGCTCGGCGCCCTGAACTTCGCCGTGTTCTGGACGCTGCTGTTCGTTGCAGCCTACCGGTTGCCCGGCGGGGTCGCCGCCACGCTTGGTTCGCTGCAGGCGCTGATGGTGATCGTGATGGCGCGTGGCTGGCTCGGCACGCGGATCCGTGCTGGTGCTGTCGCTGCTGCGTTTGCCGGTGTCACCGGTGTCTCCCTTCTGTTGCTCGGACCCGATGCGGCCCTTGATCCGGTCGGGGTCGCCGCCGGAATTGGTGGCGCAGCCTCGATGGCTGCAGGCACGGTGCTTAGCCGCAAATGGCAGCCGCCGGTTTCGGCGCTCAGCTTCACCGCATGGCAATTGACGGCGGGCGGCCTTCTGCTCGTTCCGCTGGCTCTGGCTGTCGAGCCTGCCTTGCCGGCACTGACGTCCGTCAACTTCGCCGGTCTCGTCTGGCTAGGCCTGATCGGCGCCGCGCTGACCTACTGGCTCTGGTTCCGCGGTCTGGCGCGGCTTGAACCCGGTGCCGCATCGATGCTTGGCATGATGAGCCCTGTGACCGCCGTGATCCTCGGCTGGCTTTGGTTGGGGCAGGCGCTGACGCCGGTGCAGTTCATCGGAGCGGCGATCGTCCTGAGTTCCGTATGGGCCGGCCAGATTGCCAACCGACCGCGCGTGGCATTGCCCGATGCGACATACGCCGCGCGCCGGGCTGCGTGAGACCGGATTCAGCTGGCCCGAGGTCCTTGCTGCAAAAGCTGGGCACACGCCAAACTCCACCCTGACGGGCGGTTGGAAAATGTCGCAAGTTCAGCGTTGGTGCCTCTCAGGCAACCACATTGCGTTCCAGTGTCAGGTGCTTGAAGCGGCCCGCGCCGACCTTGGCCAGGTCCTTGGTCACCACCTCGTTCCAGCGGCAGCCCAGAACCGCGCCGCCGGGGGTGGCGTCGAACATGTTGCCCGAGATCAGGGCCGCACCGGCGCCCTCGACCACCGAGACGGCGATGCCTGCGCCGCAGTCGCGGATGGTGTTGCCGGAAAAATTGACTGCCCGGAGGAACGGACCCCAGCCCATCAGCACGCCCCATTTGGGAGCGCCCTCGATGACGTTGCCGCTGACCGCCGCATCCGCCTCAATCGCCATGCCGATGCCGAAACCGGCATATTCAGCCGGGTAGGGGCCTTTGGTCGTCAGGTTGCGGATGATGTTGCCGGTGACCGAGGCGAGCCTGCCACCCTCGTTGAAATTGGCCACCGAAATGCCCACCGTGCCGCCATCGATCAGGTTGGAGGCGATCACCGCACCTTCGAACGAGAACTCGGCATAGATCGCCGTCTCGCCAGAACGGATAGCCTGGTTGGAGATGATCTGGATGTTGCTGGCCGAGTTGGCGCGGATCGCAGAGAAGGCGCAATCGGAGACATGGTTGTTGGTCACCATCACATTGCCGGCGCGAAAGATGTTGATGCCGTTGCCGTTCTGGCCGGTGCCGCCGGCGCGCGCCGCAATCCGCATCACCCGGTTGCCGTCAATCAGCGTCGCGTCCTCGCCGATGGACCAGCGGTGCACCAGGATGCCGCCATTGGCGCAGTCGCGCACCACGTTGCGGGTGATCGCAAGCGACCGGCTTTCGATCGCATAGATGCCGGCCAGCCGTGCGCCGGAGATTTCCGTGTGGTGGATGCGTCCGCCGCAGGCTTCCAGCGTGATGCCGTGCCCGTCAGCTCCGGCGACAGCCAAGTCTTCGACGATGGCTTCGTTGACGCCGCGCAGGTGCAGAAGGCCGGATACGTGCCCGCCCAGCCGCTGGTTGGCACCGTCGAGAACCATGCCTGACAATTCGATCCGGCGCGCCCCTTCGGCCAGCATGAAATGGCCGCGTCCGCCATAGATCAGCCGCGTCGCCCCCGGCACGCCGATGATCCGGGCGCCGTCGGGCAGGTCGATGTTGGAAATGACGAAACTGCCCGGCGGCAGCCGGAGAATCCGGCCCGCAGCCGCAGCTTCGTCGATGGCGCGCTGAAACAGCCGGCTCTGGTCGTCGGCGGCATCGGGAAGCAGGCCCGACAGATCGGCGTCATGTCCGCCGCGCAGGTCAACCCGGTTGAACAGCTCGCCGGCCAGCGCAGGCGGGGCCAAGGCCGGAGCAAGAAGACTTGCCGCCCCTGCGCCCGCAAGGCTGGCGAGAAGGCGGCGGCGGCTCAGAATGTGAAGGTTCCTGGTCATGCACGACATGGAGCACGAACCGTGCCAGTTTCATCTGTGCCGGAATGGGACAGGTCCGTCAGGCAATCGCCGGCGTGGACCGGCTTTTCGCAACCGCCATCGGCGCCAGGGACATGGTCCCGCTAGTTGCCGGCGCGCGTTTCCTTGCAGGTGAACTTTTCCGGTCCCATCCAGATGACCGGCGGTGTTTCATCGGAGAAAAACTGCAGTCGCTGGGTATCGTCGCGCCAGATGCCGCCGCCTTCCGCGCTCAGCTCCTCTGTTCCGCCGGGACTGACAAGTGTTGCGGTTCCGGTTTCCGGCTCGAGTGTCAGCGTGATCGTGATCCCGCGGCCACTGCAGTCGAAACTGTCGGAAACCGCGGCACCGGCTGACGTGGCGGCCAGCATGAGGCAGGCGGCAGCAACCAGTGGCAAGACAGGGCTTGAGACAAGAGAAGACATCGGCAATCCTTAAATCGTGATCTGGCCCACCTGTCTGGCAATTGGCAGGCCGGAAAATGCAGGTCCCCTTTGCGGCGCGCAATCTTGCGCCAGGCGAACCGCCTTGTTTCAAAAAATAGACAGCCTCAAGATAAGGGAGCTTCGGCTGCGATGGCAACGGCCTTCACCGATTACCCACACCCGATGCGACCATCTGCCCTGCCGCCGGGATTTTGCGTTTCGCTTGAGCCAGATCAAAAGATTTCTCTCGTTTCCGGTATAGTCTCCGTCCTGAAGGATACCGGGCCATTCGGGCTGCGGGACCGGTAATACAGGAGGCGATCATGCTCAAACTTGCAGCGATGGTCTACATCATAGTCGGCAGCATGTTGGCGGGCAGCTTTGTCATAGCCGCACTGACGCTGGACCGGGTCGATGCAATGTCGATCTCGATTGCGGCCGGTTTGGGGGCGCTGGTTGCCTTGCCTGTTGCCTGGCTGATCGGTTCCAAACTGAACAAGGCAATCCGCCCGGCCTGACGCAGCGAATTCCACACGCCGGATCCTCATCAAGACCGGCTGCGTGGGACTTGCCTTGACGCAGGGCCGCGGTTGGGGAGGAGCGCGGGGCTGGCCTGCAACAGCAGTCAGCCCCGCTGCTTGCATCCGGCGCACGCCAATTCATGAAAACGCAGACCAGGTCAGATATCCGCACAGCCAAAATCGTGCCGGATATGAGTGGCTGAAGGTTGCGTTGGCCCTTGGATTTTCAATGAATCGCACAAAAAAATCCGGCGATGGATGTCGCCGGATTGATTAGTATTTGAGCGGGCAGGCGCGGGGGCCTTGCCGCAGCTTCAGACGAACTGGGACAGTCCGGGGATCGAAGCGACGATTTCATCAATGGAATCGCCTGCGCCGTTTTCACGGGCGTAGCCCATGGTTTCCTTGGCAACGCTGGAAATTTCACCCATGCCAAGGCCCATGCCCATCAGCTTCTGGCCGAGGCCCATCACGCCGCCCATCGACAACATGCCGCCGCTTGGCGCCTGCGCGATCAGGTCTTCCGCGCCGGGCACTGCCGCCAGCATTTCCTTGACCTTGTCAGCCGGGCCTTCCGACTGCAGGAATTCGAGAATGGCGCCGACGGCCTTGGTCGCGGTATCGGCATCGATGCCGACATTGGTTGCAATGCGGGAAATAAGATCGTTCAAGGGGAATCCTCCGGATATGTGACGTTAACGTAAGCGTAAACGGCAGATTTGGCCAATGCAAGCAGCACCAGCCAGATTTGAGCACATAATCCGCCGATAATTGCCGTTGCTCTCACGATACAGGTCAGGGATGACCATTCGGCGACAGATCAGAACATCGTGCCCTTGAGGAAGGCGAGGGTGCGTGTCCACGCCAGATCGGCCGCCGGCTTGCTGTAGCGTGCCGCAGAGGTGTCATTGTTGAAGGCGTGGTTGACGCGCGGATATACGTGGACGGCAAACACCTTGTCGTGGGTTCGCAGCGCCGAGCTGTATGCCTGCAGGCCGGAATTGATTCGCTCGTCCAGGCCAGCGTAATGCAGCAGCATCGCAGCCCTGATCTTGGGAACGTCATTGATGTCCGGCTGGCGTCCGTAATAAACGATGCCCGCGCGCAGGTCAGGGTCGGCAACCGCCAGCTCATTGACCAGCCCACCGCCCCAGCAGAAGCCGATGGCCGCAACCCGGTCGGTGCTTCTCGGATGCCCGGCGAGCCAGGCGCGTGCCGCCACCGCATTGGCGACGGTTTCGTCCGGTTTGAGCTCGCTGACCATTTCGCGTGCCGTGTCTTCGTCTGCGGGCGTGCCGCCAAGCGGCGAAAGGAAGTCAACCGCCAGTGCGGCGTAGCCTTCCAGCGCCAGGCGCCGCGCGATATCTCGTATGTGGTCGTTCAGACCCCGGTTTTCATGAACAACGATGATGCCGGGCACCCGGTCGGTGGCGAATGCAGGTATGGCCAGATACCCGCCCATGACACCGGTGGTGCCGAGGAATCTCACATCGGAAGTTGCCACCCTGGGGTCATCCTCCGGGATAATCGCGGCCTTGGCGCTGTTTGCCGCCAGCAAGGGCGCAATCGCTGCCGCCGCCGCGCCCGATCCTGCAAGCTTGGTCAGCTTGTTCATGAAACCGCGCCGGTCAAGCGTCAGATGGGTGTACTCATCATAAGCCTGAATCATGGCCTGTGTAACGGTTGGTTTGTCTGCCATGTTTGTTCTCCCGATTTCAATTCACAGCAATACGCGATTTCAATATATTAGTATGCGTTAAAGACAAGAGATTGGCATTCCCCATTAAGTAACAGGGTATTATGCGTAGCCATCACGCAACATGAGACCTGAGCTGTCATAATCAGACATATTGATCGACCAATGCATGTATCCGCATTCTATGTTTTGGGTGTGAACGATATCTTATCCGCTGTTTATCGAATCGTGAACCAGGGACAATTTGCCTCAGAGGCCGCTTTGGACGGCTGGTCCCCCGTCCTGGCAAGCGGGGCAGGCCATCACATCCTTTTCGCTTGCTGAGATATCCGCTATGCAATCTTGTCTCGGGTGGCTCTGGCATTGAAACGATGGGAACCCGTCAGGGCAATGTGAGCTCCCTCGGGGCGCACCGCACCCCGTCGACCGTATGAGCCCGCAATACCTGTGACCCAAGCAGAGGAAACAACCACACCATGACCACGCTGGTACCCGCTGAAGAACTTGAATCCGATCCCCGCGTCAAGGCGGTGTTCGACGACATAAGGGCGACCCGGAAGACCGACTTCATCAACAACATGTGGCGCTGGCTGGCGTTCGATCCGGCCCTGCTTGAGCGCACCTGGACCGAGGTCAAGGAAGTGGTCGGCAAGCCGTCCTCGATCGATCCGCTGACGAAGGAGATGATCTACGTCGCCGTCTCGGTCGCCAACAACTGCACCTACTGTGTTCATTCCCACACGGCTGCGGCCCGCGCCAAGGGCATGACCGAGGAGCAGTATGGCGAATTGCTTGCGATCATCGGGCTGGCCGGCAAGACGAACCAGCTGGCCACCGCGCTGCAGGTCCCGGTAGACGACGTGTTCGATGCCGGCCGGTCTGGCTCATAGCGATGATCCGGCTTTATGACGGTCAGGGGATCTGTCTCGACAATCCCGGAACAGATGATGCGGCGCTGCCCGAAGCGGCGTGCTGGATCGACATGCTGCACCCGACGCCCGGCGAAGAGGCGCAGGTCGAGGCCCTAATCGGTGTCGAGGTGCCGAGCCGCGACGAATTGCACGACATCGAGCCTTCAAGCCGGCTCTACATTGAGAACGGGGCGGTCTATCTCACCGCCAGCGTGGTCTCCAAGGCCGATACCGAGTTCGCCGAAATTGCCGATATCGGCTTCGTGCTGGCAGGTCACAGGTTGATCACCATCCGCTATGCCGAACCCAAGGCCTTCACCGTGTTTGCCGCCAGCGCTCACCGCGAACTCGCGCACCGCGATATTGCCAGTCCCGGCGGCCATGATGTGATGGCCCGTCTGATCGAGGCGATGATCGACCGCAGCGCCGAGGTTCTCGAACATCGCTCGCGGCGGATCGATGCGCTCTCGACCGAGGTGTTTTCGCGCAGCGCTGCCAACAACCCCGAAGCCGTCACGCGTGATCTCGAAGCCACGCTCGGTGTCATCGCGGGGCACCAGCGCACGGTTGCCAAGGTGCGCGAAAGCCTGATGTCGCTGGCCCGCGTGACAAGCTTCCTGCAGACCTTGCCGGAGATCATGGGCGACAGGACACTCAAGCAGCGCTGCCGCTCGATGGCGGTCGACGTCCAGTCGCTCTCCGAACACGCCGATTTCATCTCCGAAAACATCATCTTCCTGCTCGACGCCTCGCTCGGCCTGATTTCGGTGCAGCAGAACCAGGTGATGAAGGTGCTTTCGGTTGCGGCGATGATTTTCCTGCCGCCCACTTTCATCGGCACCGTCTATGGCATGAACTTCCAGGACATGCCGGAACTGAGCCAGCCCTGGGCCTACCCGGTAGCGCTGTCGGTGATGGCTGTCTCGGCCCTCGGCCCCTATCTCTGGTTCAAGCGCAAGGGCTGGTTTTGATCAACCGGACCCTTTGCTGGAATGGTTCCGGCCGGTCGGAATGCCGGGATCGGATTTATGCAGGTCGCCACAAGACCGGGAAGCTCCAGTTATGACACCATGCCCCTGCGGTTCGAACCTGAATCTCGCCATCTGTTGCGGCCGCTATCACGCAGGTCTGCCCGCGCCGACGGCGGAAGCCCTGATGCGGTCGCGCTATGCCGCCTATGCGCTGGGCAATCTCGACTACATCGCGGCCACCTGCGCCGGCCCCGCCGCTGCGGCCTTCGAGCCAAAGGATGCAGAGCGCTCCCAGCTGGGGACCAGATGGCTCGGGCTCGACATTCTCAAGACCCGGAAGGGCAGGCAGGGCGACAGCGAGGGAACCGTCAGCTTCATCGCCCGCTATCAGCACAACGGCGAGGAGGCTGCACTGAGCGAGACCTCGCAATTCCGCTGCATCGATGGCCGCTGGTTCTACTGGGACCGGCTCCGGGAAGCCTCTGCTCCACGGCCGCCCGGCATCGGCCGCAACGACCCGTGCCCCTGCGGCTCGGGAAAGAAGTTCAAGAAATGCTGCGGCTGATACCGCCGTTCGATCCTCACTTGTTTGTCCCGGTTTGCATGCGTGCGCTGTTCTCTCCAGCGCATTGAGGCTCGATTCCGCGAACGCGTGTTTTTCTGTGTCTGCCCGGATGATTGGCGGCCGCTCTCACTTCAAAAGTGCAGGCAAGGCGGGCGTCAACGCTCGGTTAACCATAATCCGCGAAAATCCGGCATCGCCACTGTTGTGAATTGAGTGAGCCATGGTTCCGCGTTTTGCCTTCGTTTGCGTCCTGTCGTGTCTGGCCATGGCTGGTTGCGCCTCAAAGCCTCCTTCCGGCCTGGAAGCCACCAGAACCGCCTATGTCCCCGTTGCCGAAAGGCAGTCGCTGCTTGGCCGCGATCAGGCGGATGACCGGGACGGCGAGCCGCCTTTTTCAGCCTTTCGCAATGCGCCCGGCAGGAGCGGCTCTTTGGCCGGGCGGACCCTGAAGGTGTCTTCGTTGTCCGAGATCAGGCTGCGCGACAAGGAGGTCATCCTGACCTTTGACGACGGGCCGATGCCTGGCAAGACAGACAATATACTCGAGATCCTCGACCGGTATGGAGTCAAGGCAACCTTCCTGATGGTCGGCCAGATGGCGAGAAGCTATCCGGCAGTGGCGGCAAGGGTGGCCAATCATGGTCATTCCATCGGCGGACACACCTATAACCATGCCAATTTGGCAAATACCGGCAATTCACGTGCGCTGACTGACATTTCGACAGGAAATGCAGCCGTTGCCAGGGCAACAGGCACTGAAGTCGGCTTCTTCCGGTTCCCCTATCTGGCCCAAACAAGTGCGCTGCGCAGTGCTGTTGCCGAACGCGGCCAGGTCATTCTGGATGTCGATATCGACTCCAAGGACTATTTCACATCGAGCCCGGCGACGATTGCCGCGCGCACCATGGCCAGGGTCCGCGCCAAGCGCAAAGGCATCATTCTGATGCACGATATCCATGCCCGCACCGCGGCGATGCTGCCCTCGCTGCTGTCGCAGTTGAAGGAGGGCGGCTACAAGGTCGTGGCTCTGCAATACCGGCGCTCGCGGATGCCGGAAGCGCTGGTGTCTGCCCGAAATGCAGCCACCAAATCGCGCCAGATGTAGCTGCAGGGGAAGGGCGGAAAAGGGCGCTCTCAGCCTCGCTACGCTGTGCCATCAGCCCCATCGATGTGCGGTGCGTACCGGGCGTGGAAACGGGCGTAGCCCTGTTCGGTGACCACCAGGTGTTCGGCAGTCAGTCTGTGCAGATCCGGCAGCTTGTAAAATGGCACTGTGGGGTAGGCATGGTGTTCGGCGTGATAGGGCATGTTCCATGCAACCGCCCGCACGGCCGCATTGGTGAAGGTGGTGCGGGAATTCTCCAGCATGTTGGCGACATAAGCGCAGCGGCCATGCTCGGCCAGCAGGTAGAGCCGCAGAAACGGCTGCCCGATCAGCATCGGCAGCAGCCAGACAAAGACCAGCACCGGGCTGCGAAACGCGATGCTGCCCGCGAGCAGCACGCTGTAGACGGCCAGCATTGTCCGTGCCTCATCCCGCATCGCTGTCCGTTTCCCCGCCGGTACGAAGTCATCCTCGCAGCGCCCCGCCGCATTGCCGACAAGTGTGCGGAGATGGCTGATCCACACCGGGAGGCCCGAGACGTGCTGGATATAGTCAGCCCAGCCCTCGGGCTTCGGTTCCGCCAGTTCCGGATCCTTGCCGGGAATTTGCGTGTGACGGTGATGGGCGAAATGGAAATAGCGAAACCAGCGCGGCGGCAGCAGGATGACAAGGCCTGAGATATGCGCGGCTGCGGTGTTGAGCCAGCGCGAGCGGAACGGGGTTTCGTGGCTGGCCTCGTGCAGCAGCGTGAACAGGAAGACCAGCAATATGCCCTGTATCAGCATCAGCACCGGCCAGAACGGCACCCGCGCAACGATCAGCGCGGCTGTTATCCCGATGAGGCCGAAGTGCAGGGCCAGGTGCATCAGCCCGCGCAAATCGGATTTGCGGGTCAGCTCACGGCGCTGTTCTGGGCTCAGGCTGGCGAGAAAATCGCGATGGTCCATGGCGGCTCCGCACGGGTGAAGCGCCAATGTAATCAAGTGCGCCCGATTGGGGAAGGGACCGTCACAGCTGGCTTTCCTGCGTGTAACGCCCCGCATCGCTGGTCTTTCAGCCCCGAATCACTACATTCACGGGTATGAGCAATGCAGATGATGACATTCCGTTTTTCGGTGACGAAGATCCCGCGCCCCGCGCACCGGCAGCCGCCGCCCCGGGCGGGTCGATTGCAGCGCGTGCCATGGCCGCGCGCAACGCCTCGCGACCGACCCCGAATTACATTTCCGGGCTCAATCCCGAGCAGGCCGATGCGGTCGAATCCATCGAAGGCCCTGTGCTGGTGCTGGCTGGCGCAGGCACCGGCAAGACCCGGGTTCTGACCACTCGCATCGCCCATATCCTCAATCTGGGGCTCGCCTATCCCTCGCAGATCCTCTCCGTCACCTTCACCAACAAGGCGGCGCGCGAGATGAAGGAACGCGTCGGCGTTCTTGTCGGCGGTACGGTCGAGGGCATGCCCTGGCTCGGCACCTTCCACTCCATCGGCGTCAAGCTGCTCCGCCGTCATGCGGAACTGGCGGGCCTGAGATCCGATTTCACCATTTTGGACACCGATGACGTGATCCGGCTGTGCAAGCAGCTGATCCAGGCCGAGGGCATCGACGACAAGCGCTGGCCGGCGCGCCAGTTTGCCAACCTGATCGACGGCTGGAAGAACAAGGGGTTGGGACCGTCGGAAATTCCCGAGGGCGACAGCCGCGGCTTTGCCCATGGCAAGGGCAGGACGCTTTACACCGCCTACCAGGAACGCCTGCAGACGCTGAATGCGGTCGATTTCGGCGACCTTCTCTGCCTGCCGATCCGCCTGTTCCGCGCCAATCCCGACGTGCTGAAAGAGTACCAGCAGAAATTCCGCTTCATCCTGGTCGACGAGTACCAGGACACCAACACCGCGCAATATATGTGGCTCAGGCTTCTGGCTCAGCGGCCGACCGGAGAGCGGCCCAACATCTGCTGCGTCGGCGATGACGACCAGTCGATCTATGGCTGGCGTGGCGCCGAAGTCGAAAACATCCTGCGCTTTGAGAAGGATTTCCCCGGCGCCAAGGTGATCCGGCTCGAGCGCAATTATCGCTCGACGGAACACATCCTCGGCGCCGCCGGCCATCTGATCGCCCACAATGAAGGCCGTCTCGGCAAGACCCTGTTCACCGAGCAGTCCGACCCCGACCATGAGCGCGTGCAGGTCCACGCCGCCTGGGATTCGGAGGAGGAGGCCCGCGCCATCGGCGAGGAGATCGAGCAGGCGCAGCTCAAGGGCCGCGCGCTCAACAACATGGCGATCCTGGTCCGCGCCTCGTTCCAGATGCGCGAGTTCGAGGAACGCTTTGTCACGCTGGGGCTGAATTACCGGGTTGTCGGCGGTCCGCGCTTTTACGAGCGCCAGGAAATCCGCGACGCCATGGCGTTCTTCCGCGTGGTCTCCCAGCCCGCCGACGATCTCGCCTTCGAGCGCATCGTCAACGTGCCAAAGCGCGGCCTTGGCGAGGCGGCGGTGCGCCAGGTCCATGATGTCGCCCGCGCCCGCGGCATCCCGATGCTTGCCGCCGCCCGCGAACTGATCCTGACGGACGAACTCAAGCCCCGTCCGCGCAAGTCCCTGACCGATGTGGTCGAGATGTTCACCCGCTGGCAGGGCATGATGGAAACCACGCCGGGCCATGAGCTGGCCGAGACCATTCTCGAGGAATCCGGCTACACCGAGATGTGGCAGAACGACCGTTCCGCCGATGCGCCGACCCGGCTCGAAAACCTGAAAGAGCTGGTCGAGACCATCTCCGGCTTCGAATCCATGCGTGCCTTTCTTGAGCATGTGGCGCTGGTCATGGACACCGACAACAACCCCGATCTCGATGCCGTCTCGATCATGACGCTGCACTCGGCCAAGGGGCTGGAGTTCGAAACCGTGTTCCTGCCGGGCTGGGAAGAAGGCCTGTTCCCGCACCAGCGCGCGCTCGACGAGGGCGGCCGCTCGGGGCTCGAGGAAGAGCGCAGGCTCGCCTATGTCGGCCTGACCCGCGCCAAGCTCTATTGCCACATCTGGTTTGTCTCCAACCGCCGCATTCACGGCTTGTGGCAATCGACACTGCCCTCGCGCTTCCTCGATGAATTGCCCGAAGCCCATGTCGAGGTTGCCGAAATGGACACAGGCTACGGCGGCTATGGCCGCGGCGGTCGTTTCGGCGGGCAGGGCGGCCAGTCCGGCGGCCCCTACGGCGCCTCCCGCTTCGACAAGGCCGAGCCGTTTGCCGGCAATTACAACACGCCCGGCTGGAAACGCGCCCAGGCCAACAAGACCGACGCCGCCCGCGACAACTGGGGTACCCGGTCCGGCCACGCCGTCGAACGTATCGCCTACGGTGAAAGCGGCCCGCGCGGCGGCAGAACCATCGATGGCGAACTGGTGGCCAAATCCACAGGCACGACCTCGGCCTATTCCGTCGGCGACCGCGTCTTTCACATGAAATTCGGCAACGGCAACATCGCCTCGATCGACGGCAACAAGCTGACCATCGATTTCGACAAGGCCGGGCAGAAGCGGGTGCTGGATGGATTTGTGGAACGGGTGGGGTAGGCAGGCTGCGCCATCCCGCCACCCCACCTCCGCCCAATTCCCCGGCAATAATGCCCGCGAATACCCCACATGCGGCGCGCACGCTGCCATGTCGTAATGCACGCTCGTGGCGATTTCCCGGAGCGCCGTTGATGACGATCGCCACATACATTGAGATTCGGATTCATTGATTTTGTTGACAAATTCCCACTGGTGAACCACTCGCGATGAGATTCGTCGCCAGACAGATTGAGACTCAAGCCCTCTTTCGCCACATCCATTGAGACTCGACGGTTTCAGGTGCCTCGACAAGCTCAGTTAACCAACCGGCGGGAATGACTATGACCGTAACGCGGATAGCGTGTATGATCGTTTTCGTGCTCCTTCGAGTTGTAAATTGCCCGATGGATGATCGAAGGTATTGAATCCCCGAAAAGGAATAGAGCAAGGTGACCAGTCCAGGGCGCAAAGCCACCAAGTTGTTAATCGGACTGGCAGCCATTGTTGCTGCTTCTTCGCTGTGGATGCGGAGTTACAACGAGGCTCCACCTGATGGCGACATCCGCACACAGATCGGCAATTACAAAAGCACGGAATCGATGGGTCTTCTCCCGATCTCGCTGCTCAGGGCAGTGCGCAAATTCCCCACTTATGCAGATTGTGTCGAGTACGATGATGAGGGAACCATGCTGCCGAAATGGAGCGCCATGGAGAACAAGGAGCAGCTTAGTGTCTGTACATTTCTGATCGCTGATTACCTGGGCGACTTTTCAGAGGCGCAAACATACTTTCAAAATATGAATGTGCGCACCAACATATTTGAAAACAAGCATGACAAAAGCAAACCGTTTCGCCTATCGATTACATGCCCTATGAACCGAGACGCATGTATACTACCCGCAATTCCGAAAATACTAAATCTATTCGACAAGAGCAGATACTATCATGTTCAAATATATTACAAGAACAACAAGCCTGTTGAATCGAATGTAATCATAATGTTTTTATGACCCTTTCCTACGCGACGTGATGAAAAATGGATACTTCATGGTTGATGGATTGTCGCCTGAACACCCGAGTCTCAACCTATGTGGCGATGAGTCTCAAAAACGTGGTGTTTGTCTCAATGTATGTGGCGACAGACAGTTGAGCACGACCTGCTCGATCAGCTCGACGTTGCGATCCCGGCTTGGTGGGCCGTTCCTCTGTTCGGAAACTACGCCTGCAACGCAGATCGATCTGAGCCGGTGGCGGGTGTCACCGGCGCAAATGTGCGATCGCTCGTTCCCTTTTTCATCGGCGCAGCATAAAATCCGGTCTACCTGATGAATGCCGGATGAATTTGCCGTTCAAGGTCTGTTCAATCGGTTGACGGCACAAAAGGGCATCACTCAAAGGTCAACAAGGGGGTCCGGCCATGAAAAACATTCTTCGCAGCTTTCTTGCTCTCAGCTTCCTGCTCGCCGCCCAGGCCATTGCCAAGGCGGAGGAAATCTATCTCCAGTCTGTCCAGTCGGGGAAATATGTCACCGTGGTGGGCGGCAAGCTTGCCGCCGCCGCCCCGGACGCCAACAGCGCCATCCGCCTCGACACCGTTCGGCTGCAGGGCAACAAGATGGCGTTTCGCGATCTGCGCTCCGGCAGTTTTGTGCGCGCCGGCGTTGGGCAGGGAACCTTTCTGGCCGCGGGCAGTCCGCATATCCGGGGCTGGGAAACCTTCGAGGTGATCGACCTGCGCGGACGAACCGTCGCGCTTCGCTCGTTGCAGAACGGCAAATTTGTCCGTGCCGGTGTTGGAAAACGGTCGCATCTTGCAGCTGTGTCCGAGCGGGCATCCGGTTGGGAAACCTTCCGCCTCGTCGATGCGCGCTCGGCCCGGCAAAATGCAGGCCAGGGCAGCGGCGTCGACCTGAGGGACATTGCCGGCAACTACCGCATCACCCACATTGCCGCAGACAATGGTTATCTGGTCCAGCTCGGCCAGCAGATGGCGGCAAGAGCACGCTTTGGGCTTGATGGGCGCGGCGCGGTCAGCGCGACGATCGGCTGCAACAATCTGTCGACCCGCATTGCGGTTCGCGATGGCCGTATCCGCACCGACGGGCAGGTGATGCAAACCAAGATGCGTTGCACGGGGCAGGGAGAAACCGCGGCAGAAGACGGTCTTCGCCGTGCGCTCACCACCAGCCGGATTGTTGTCCGCGAGGGCCGCACCGTGATTTTCAAGGCAGCCAACGGTGCAGAGTTGATGAAGCTCCGGCGGATGTGACGGCGACGGTTTGCCGGCGTAAGCGGCGCAGCTTCATCATTTTCACGCCGCCGGGAGACATCCTCCGGGCGGCGTTTGTGCATCCCGCCGGATCCGCCCAGATGGCCTGCAACTCCCATAATGGAACTGGTGTTTCATTTTGGCACATTCTTAACCAGCGTTATCAACGGTTTTGAAACACGTCATGTGCAACTTTCCGGTGTCAGGCCAATGATAGGCCGGCTCCGGTCATGATCGATCGGAAAAGTGCAAACTGCTTGTTTGGAAGGGACCTCCATGATGAAGGTACTCTGCACACGCGCCGCCGATTGCGAATCCGGCGCAACCGCCATGGAATACGCCCTGACAGCGGCGATCATATCCGTGGCGCTCCTGACCGGGGCCGAAACGCTCGGTTCCGTGATCGATGATCAGTTCAATCTCATGTCAAACAAGCTTGCGAGCACGTCCGGACAGCAGGCTCAGCCCGGTGGCAATACAAGCCTGGTGTCGCTGCAAATCCCCGGCAAGGCAAAGATTCTGACCGTCAGCGCCGATACCCGGCCATAGCAGCCATGATCCCGCACCCGGTCATTCCGAACAAGGCACGCCAGCCGCGACGCCTGCGGGGCCAAGTGCGCTCAAAACACTGAATTCCAGCAAAATGCGGCTATCCCGGCTGCATTTTGTTCTGTAGGGAATTTGGCATGATGAGGACACTCAGAGAGCTGGAAGTGAGACGA
>Ga0209345_10002875_pt1 | contig 18346 bp, 13 predicted proteins | sample Cruoilmetagenom7_FD_187294 | JGI IMG/M metagenome (GOLD analysis project Ga0209345, IMG submission 187294) | Oil polluted marine microbial communities from Coal Oil Point, Santa Barbara, California, USA - Sample 7 (SPAdes) (version 2) | ecosystem: Environmental > Aquatic > Marine > Oil seeps ...
AGATTATTGGCATATCAGCATCTGAATTTAATTTTTATGGTTAAATGAGTAATAAAAAAAGATAATTTAAATGTTTCTCTTCAAATTACACGTAAAAAAGAGATAAAAGTAAAAATTAAATTAATTCTGTGAGAAAACTAATCTGTATGTGCTGAAATGATTAAATCTGCAAAGAGAGACATATCTTTTAACAATACATTTAATTTATCTTGAGAGTTTCTATCCAACTCTCCTGTTTTCATTACGAGTACCGAAATAATATATTTAAAGATATGGAGCTCAATTTCCTTTCCGTCCTCGTTTAACCCTCTAAATTGAGCAGAATCAGACATAAAGATGTTCTCTCTTACCGTATTACACGCGTCGATGAAGTCTCTTAGATCTCCACGAAGAGTCAAACCACTGCTTACACCTTGAACGTTATGGACTATTACATTTCCAGAAACATCGGAAATTATTATTTTTGCTTTAATTTCTTCTAATTGGCTTTCAGCTTTTTCCACGGATTTTTTCAAATCTTTATATGACGAAATTAATATATCCCGAAAAACTTTGGCTAATTCATCTTGTTGATAAATGCTCGTCAACATAAAATCAAAATCATAATCTTTAAATATGTCTAAGAAGATTTCCTTAGCATTTTTTACGTTAGTATCAAGTAATTCTTTCTGGTAATCTTCAGTATCGTATTTATGTAGGAACAAAAAGATTTTCGGTTTCTCGTTGTTTTTACGATGTATATCCAATAATCCATCAAAATATTCTTTTGCTTGATCGAAGGAATTTGGGTCGTGTAAATCAACTATACAAATCAAAATATCCGTCCCTCGAAATACTTCGGGCTTTTCCATATACTCCTTACGGTACTGCTCTTGACCGCCAAAATCGAAAATCCCGACTTGTAACCCCAGAAACGGATTTGAAGGAAGAAAAAAGAATCTTTTTTTATTGTCTTCTCGTTTCGTAAAGGATTGTCGGGCTAAGTCTTTTTGTGTCTTCGGGCGTTTTCTCAGCAAACGCTACGGAGTAGAGACTTGTCTTACCGCAACCCGATAAACCAGTTAAGCTAATCTTAATAGTACATTTCACCTTTTTTTTTAATTTTATTATTATTATATTATTAAATAAGACTCTAATTGTTAAAAACAGAATTATTTACATATTTTTGATTATTTTATAAAAAATTATCATACCTTATACTTGTATTAAGTATTGCTAATAATAAATTGTTATTAAATTAAAAAAATAATGATAGAAATTTAAACATAAAATAATAAATCTTTAATATGGATAGTAACAATAATTTTGATTCTTTTTTGATAAAAAAATTTTTAAAAGAAGAAACTGAATTTCTAGAGGAACAAAAAGTTAAAAACGTAGTTATCAAACTTTTTATGTAAAAAATTAAGACGAGATATTTAAACAAAGATTTTCGATATATTCAAAGCAATTATTTATTATTATCTTTTCTCATACTTCTTTTGTCGATATTCTTTCTTTCTAAATATCTTTCCCATGATTTTTTGAAATCCTGCTCTATTATTTTCAAACTTTTATTGAAATTTGGATGTAAATATTCTCCAACTAATTTATTAAGCTTCTTAAAATTTATTTTCTTCCAATCACCATATTTTGGAAGTTACTCATAAATATTATGAACCATAATATTATTTTTATCCTCTAAAAGATGAATATTTGGTTAGTATTTTTTGCTAATATAATTTGCTGAAATTTTATTTATAAATCTTGAGTTTTATAATTCACAATTTTTTGTAGATATGATTTTAGTCAGAATATAATTGCTCAGAAAAATAGTGTGATATAAACGCACTACATACAAAATTGCCTTTCTTCCCTCTTACTTATAAACATATTATGATTATAATCATATCATATATTTTTATATTGTTATAAAATAATATTATAATTATTATCTTATAAAAGTACTAAGGATTGAATCGAAAAATTGAAAATTAAAAAAATCAAAATTCTGACTTTGTGTATTATCTTTTTTTTTGCTTCCAGCATTTTTTTTTGTCTTTTTACTTATCAAAATGATATATACAGAGATTTAAAAGCAGAAAAACCACAAATAAATAATTCGAATGGGGGAATTGTAAAATGGACTGAAAATGGTATTGGACTCTGCACGGCAGATGAAAATCAAGAAGATCCCAAAGTTATTGGCGATGGTCAGGGTGGAGCCATCATTACTTGGGGCGATTATCGGAATGGAAGTAATTGGGATATTTACGCCCAACGCATCAATAAAGCCGGGGATGAATTATGGACTATCAATGGAACGGCCATCTGTACGGCAATAGGTGATCAAATTGAACTTCAACTTGTCAGCGATGGACAAGGGGGAGCTATAATCACTTGGGAAGATCATCGGAGTGGGAGTAATTATGATATTTACGCTCAACGAATCAATTCGAATGGAGTAGTTAATTGGATGACAAATGGTATTGCCATCTGCACGGCATCTAATTATCAATGTGAGCCCCAATTGGTCAGCGATGGTCAGGGTGGAGCCATCATCTCTTGGGAAGATTATCGGAGTGGGAGTAATTATGATATTTACGCCCAACGCATCAATAAAGCTGGGGATGAATTATGGACTATCAATGGAGTGGCCATCTGTACGACAATAGGTCATCAATATGATTCAAGGCTTGTAAGCGATGGAATGGGAGGTGCTATCATCTCTTGGGAAGACCTCAGAATAGAATGGGACATTTACGCCCAGAGAATTAACTCGAAGGGAGTTGTTAATTGGACTGCAAACGGGATTGCTATATGCACGGAACCAGCTCAGCAATATGAACTTCAACTTGTCAGCGATGGACAAGGGGGAGCTATAATAACTTGGCAGGATTGGAGAATTGTATCAACAGTGGACCTATATGCTCAACGCATCAATTCAAAGGGTATTGTTAATTGGACAACTAATGGGGTTCCTGTATGTACTGCTTCTGATAACCAACGTTATCAGCAACTAGTATGCGATGGTCAAGGAGGAGCTATAATCACTTGGGAAGATTCTAGAGGCAGCGATGTCGATATATATGCTCAACGGGTGAATTCGAATGGAGCTGTAAATTGGACGATAGATGGTATACCTGTAGGCATAGCGACGAATACTCAAACCGATCCTCAGATTGTGATGGATGGAAAAGGAGGTGCAATAATTACCTGGGGAGATTACAGGAACGGTAATTTCGATATCTACGCACAGCACATTGGTCCGAATTCAGGAATTCTTTGGACATCGGATGGTATACCTATTTGCACAGCAACTGGCACACAAAAAATTCCTCAACTTGTTTATAATGAGGGAGTCATCTTCGCTTGGCAAGATGAAAGGGCAGGGAGTTCAGTAGATGACATTTACATCCAACGAGTTGTTACAGGAGGTGATGCGCCCAAATGCTCTACTATAGCCGATATAGATGCTCGGGTTGGAGGCACGGCTTACATTAACTGGACTCTAACAGATGACTTCGGTCCAGGTCATTATCAGATACTAGTGAATGAACAACCGAGTACTTGGAACGAATGGACTAACGGAGAAACGGTTAATTATCATGTTAATACCTCTGTGGTGGGATTATATAATTATACCATCCAATATAATGACTCTGCAGGGCAATTTGGTGATCAAGATACCGTTCTAGTGGCGATTGGGGATTCGATGTTTATTGAGATAATAAATGAGACTCATTCCGAAGATATATTCAATATTACCTTCCAATTACTAGATTCCAATCGAAACGGAATCAATGGAGCAGCAGTACAGTACTGGTGGAATGGCGTGGAGTGGACGGGCAACATGACAGAATTGGGGAATGGGTTATATCGAATTAATGTGTCGTCAATCGTCGTGGGGTCTAGAGATACAACTGTTAAACTCAACATGACAATAACTAAAGCAGGTTACACATCGTTATATTATGAAAAAATTGTTCTATTTTATGCAGATGATGATGATGGGAACTTACTAAATCAAGTTTTAGATTGGATTACAACTCCAACAGGAATGATCATTGTTATTGGTTCTTTTTTGGGATTAGTTATACTGATTACTATATTATTGAAGCGAAGAAAATAATTCTAATCAATTCCAATCTTTTTTTTTAAGATAATGGAGAATTATCAAATTTTGTAAAGATCTTGTTTAATTAGCACAAATTAAATTGAGAAAAAACATATTTGGTTATAAAATAAGTAAAAAGGCAAAAAAGTTAAAGTTCTTCAATTAATTTTATTTCTTTATCAAATCAAAACTCATTTTTCTTCTTTTGGTGCTAATTTATATGTTTTTGAGAAAACTTTTCCAAACGCATCAGTTGAGGCCTCTACTAACACACTTCCGTAAATTATTTCGTTGTTTTCAGTTTCTAAGGGATATCCTATCTCAATAGTTTCATAAGGGAATAATTCTCTAATATTAGTTATCCAAGGTTTCTTTTCAAATAATTCTTCGACTGTAGCGATTCTGATTTTAATGTCTTCTAAAAGATAACCTATAGCGTTAGTTAACGAGATTTTTAATACCTTTTCTTTCTCTTTTATTTCTTTAGAAACGCGCAAGAATTTTCTAGTCCCGAGAGTTTTCGTAGCAGGTTTCTCTTCTTCAGGTTTACTCTCAATTTTCGGTTCCTCTTTCTCGACAGACTCTTTAACGATGAAGACCTTCCGTTTTTGAATGTTGTATTGAGAAACTTTTTTAAGTTTAGCCAAAAACAATACTGCGTTCAAATTAATAGCGTTATAAGGTTCAATTTTAAGATATCCTTTTTTAGCAGCATCTTCCATAATCTCAGTTCCAATTCCGGTTCTTGCAAATACAGTGTTTTTGTTTGCCCCACTACCTACTGAGCCAACCGAAATATCCGCATTTTCGGCGGTCAGATCTGTGCAAAAATTACAACTTGGAGATTTAAACTTATGTAATTGTTTGATGGAATATGATTTTACTGGTTCTCCCTTAGCGTCATGATATAAGTGAAACTTTCCTTTGCTAATATCCATTTTTACTACTTTTGATAGGTCAATCCCATCTTTTTCGAAAAAGGGATAAAGTGCTTCTGGAGCGAAAGAATCCATACAGAACAAACCTATTTTAAGAATGTGAGCGCGCATAAAATATTTTAACATTCCCGATGGAGAACTCATCATTTTATCTACGGCATCAATATTACAAGGCGTACCAACAAAAGCTATTGATCTATAATCTTGTCGTATAGCGTCCATTAATGCTTCTACAGTTTGAGTGTGGCAGTAAATTGAACCGGAAGCTTTTATAGCGTCCTCTTTACTGGTAATTATCTGAGAAACAGGATGCCACGGATCACTAGGGTCCTTCATTGCAACGATTGCAGCATCAATTAAATGTTCCTCAAATAAATAAATTAGCAAAGAGGTCACAGTTCCTCCATCTTGACCCCCTATAACTTCTGGGATATCTGTATTTGCAACATATCCTGTCTTGAATTCTCCCATCAATTGGATAGGGTCAGTTATAGTCCGGGGACATTGATTATAACAGATTCCACACCCCGTACATTTCCCTACTAATTTTGGTTGACCTGCTAAATAATCCCATTCAAGGACTGGACAAACTGCGGCGCATGTTCCGCATTCTGTGCATATTCCTGATCTAACTATTTCCTTCATTAGCATACCAAAGGAGTCCTTCTTTCCCTCAAGTTTCTTTTGAATAAAATCAAAAGAATAATCATATTGAGAATGAGTTTGCTCTTTCTGCTCTTTTTCCGTGTGATTCTCAGTCATAGTTATTTAATCATCAAAAACTCTGTATTAGTTTAATTTATTTGTTTGTAGATCTATGTAATGGAAATGGATTGCTAATAATAAAATTTATTAAAAAATAATCGCTTGTTTTCGATAAAAAAACTGTTTATTCTTCATTTTCAAGTTCCAGTTTCTCTTCTATGCGTTTTATCGCATTTGAAGCATGTATCCTCACGATTCTCGGAAAATCGTTTACTCTCAATAGTAAGGCGCTTAAAGCGTGTTTTTCTCCAAATATTTCTAAAAATTTGATTAAACTTACTTTAACTTTGAAATTTTCGTCATCGCTTCTTTTTAGGTAATCAATTATAATTGCTACATCTTTAATTAAAGTACGTTTTAATTCAGTGTCATCATCTTTTACTTTATACCAATTATTTTGAAAAATGTTATAGATAGCATCTATTGCTACTTTTTTTATAAGCCAATATGATTCAGAGTTCTCTAAAATGTCTATTAGGTCGTCAATTGATTCAACATTTCCTATTTTTCCAAGAGCGATGATTGCGTTTTTTTTAACATCTAAATTTCTAATCTTTAATAAACTTCTTAGTGGTTTGACAAATTCCTCGTGTCCAATTTCTCCCAAAATAAATGCAATGCTTTCTTTGATCGTATCGTTATCAGAATTTAAGTACGAAAATAAGGAATCGTAATTAACGTTTTTATTACTCAGATAAATCTTTTTTATTGCATCTATAATGTAAAGCTTCATATCCAAGTCGGCGTACTCGAAGCTGATATCTTCTATGTCCAAAATGCCTAGCATTTCTGGTACTGCCGAAAGCTCCCCGATCTCTCCCAAAGCTTCAATTGTAGCTTTACTTACTTCGTTATAAATATTGTCTAAATTCTGTGTTAAGAAATCTACAGCGTCTATTAACTTTAATTTTCCGGTAAGGGCTATAGCATTTTTTTTGACGATAAAATCATCGCTAAGTAATAATCTAATTACATCCTGATTAATATCCGGCCCTAATAATTTTAAAATCGAAACCGCAGAATCCATTAATTCGGAATCTAATTCTTTTAAAATTCGTGTAATTTCATTTAATATAAGCTTTTTATTTTGAGTCAAATTAGAGATGACTTCTGGATACTTAACTTTTAAATAACTAATATCCTCAAAAGAAAGGTTAATGCTGGACAATTCGTAGCCTATAAGTTTAATTATCTCTGATTTGTGTTCATTTGAGATGTTTTCACTTTTTAAATAACTCAACAACGATTTTATCAGAATTTCTGGTCCAATACTTAATAATTGGTTTTTAACAAAATCTTTAATAGAATTATAGTGCGAATCTAATTCATTGATAAATAGGTTTATCTGAGGTTCTTCGAATTTTATTTTCTTTATAGCTTTCAAAACAGATAATTTAACATCAATATTATCCAATTTCTGTTCCAATATCCACATCAACGGTTTTAGAGCTTTTTCAAACCTCAATTTGCCTAAAGCTTTCGCAGCTTCGCATTTAATTTCAATACCATCTTCAGATATTAAAACATTTTCTAACGTACTAAAGCATTCTTTCTTCAGAGAGGGAACTTCTCTACTTATTAATCCTAAGTATTTTACCGCTCCTTTCCTTTTACCGTAATCCTTTTCATTTTCAACAATATCAGTTAACAATTTAACTGAATTTTCTAATCCAAATTCCTCCCTTTTGTTAAAAATTTCTTGTGGTGAAGATTTTGGATCAAACATAATAGAATAAGTTTTATTTTTAAGAAGTAAATTATTTTTTTCTTGATTATTTACATTTTAGGTTATTAGCTTATAAAAATATTTTCAATTTAATTGCATCTAAGTCTATATAAAATTACCAAAAAAAAACTCCATAGATAGATTCTTTGCTTCTTTTAAATGACGATTTACAGCAGATTCTGATATTTTGAAATGTTTAGCTATTTGAATTGCCCTAATTTTTTTTGGTGATTTAAAAAATCCATTTTTAGCGGCGTAAGAAGCAATTTCTTGTTGTCGTTTTGTAAAATTAGGAAATGGAATAGCGGACTTCCAAATGGTTTCATCAACGCGATCAATTTTATCTAAATCGGTCATTCCAATGATTTTATAATTTTCTGTAAATGAGGATATAACTTCGAATAACTGCTTAATGTATTCATTTTGAGAAATCATATTAATTAATAGACGTTCCTGTGAAATGTGAATGGGAAATAGAAAAGCCCACGGTCCAGAATCAACAATAGGAAAAAATCCCGAAGTATTATTCTGATTCATAATGCAAATTATCTCGTTTCCAGTTTGATTTAATAAATGGAAAGATTGTGGATTAAACTTAGTTTTAATAAATTCTTCCAAGTTCGTTATTGTATTTGGCTTAAAGCGTATTCGCTGAAGAGCAAAGAAGTGGTTTTGGTCGTACTGGAAAGCGTTTAAAATTTCAATAAATTCTAGATTTTGCAATAAATCAGCAAATCCCACATATTCTAAAAAATTTCCCGGTATTTGTAATCGTATAATTTTCATTAAATAAAAACTCTGTACGAGTAATTTTTTCTTTAATTTGAAGTATAGATACACATTATTATATGTTGCGATCGCAACAATTCAACTCATTAGTAGTTATTACTTCTTTTTATTTAGGGATTTTGTAAAAATTAAATTTAAGGTTAAAAGAGGAGAAATTTATGAATGTTTTATTAACAGGTGCGTTTGGAAATGTTGGATTAAGTACTTTAAAAGAATTGCTATGTAAAGATTATAACATAAAAGTATTTGAAGTATATAACCGAAAAAATAGAAAATTAGCTAAAAAATTCAAAAACAAGATTGATATTGTTTGGGGCGACCTGAGAAATAAAGACGATGTGGAAAGAGTAGTTAAAGATGAAGATGTAATCATTCATTTAGCAGCCATTATTCCGCCGCTAGCAGATGTTAACACAAGCTTAGCTGAATCTGTAAATGTTGGAGGAACTAAAAATTTGATTAATGCGATAAAAAATCAAGCCCAAAAACCAAAATTAATTTTTACTTCTTCAATTGCCGTTTATGGAGATAGACTAGATAACCCAATGATTAAAACTACTGACATCCTTGCTCCAAGTCGCGGAGATTATTATGCTTTGACCAAAATTAGGGCGGAAAAATTGATAAGAAATTCGGGTGTAGATTTTGCAATATTTAGATTAACATATATTACTTCAGTAAACAAATTGAATATGGATCCCTTGATGTTCCATATGCCTTTAGATACTTCAATCGAAATTTGTGATACTAAAGATGTCGGACTAGCGCTTGCTAACGCTGTTGAATGTGAAGTCGTATGGGGTGATACGTTTAATCTAGCTGGAGGAGAGCGATGTAGAATAACTTATAGAGAATACCTTAATGATATGATGGAAATTTTTGGGTTAGGTCGAAATTATTTACCTGAAGAAGGATTTGCTGAAAAAGACTTTCATTGTGGCTTTTGCGACACTTACAAGTCCGAAAATTTGTTACATTACCAAAAACACACGCTTCAAGATTATTATAAAGAAGTTGAAAAAAAAGTACGAACGAAAAGACATTTTGTGCCAATGGTTAAGTGGATGATTCGATTAAATCTCTTAAAAAAATCGGAATTTTACCAAAGGTTTAAATTATTTAAGAAAAAAGCTGGAGCTTTTACTATCTCGGAAAACAAATTAATTAGAAAAATCCTTTCAAACAATTTCAATAAAATAGAACTATTAGAAAGAAAAATCGAAAAGTTAGAAGATTTAACTTCTGAATTAATCGAAAAAAGAAGTGATTTAATATCCATAAATCAAAGTCAATCAATAAGCTAAAAATTTTAATTCTCTTTATACAAACTTCTCTTCAAATATCCTTTTAGTGAAATTTTTCGGTTTGGTGCTTATTAAAAATATTTAATATCGATAAATAGAAAATAATAGAATTATTAATAATATAAAAATTAAAATAATCTATAAATAAAAAAAATTAGATCTTTCGATATTAGAAGAAGTACATATATCGAAATTTAATTGACAATTAAGTAAAAATTAAAAATTGTAAAAATTGAGGTGGAGTAAGAAAGAAAATGGAAAAATCTGAAAATCATCGGATTGAACAAATGAAAATTGGATACTATGCATGCCAGTGAGGTATAAATATACGTAGTAAAGTTGATTGCAACAAGCTAGTAGAATTTGCTAAAGGTTTAGATGATGTGGTTGTTTCTAAAACTCATGCCTTTCTATGTACTGAAAGCGGACAAAATGAAATTATTAAGGATATTGAAGAGAAAAACTTAGATTGTATCGTAGCTTCTGCTTGAACCCCTAGGACTCATGAACCCGTTTATAGAGGATCAATTGCTAAAACTGATTTAAATCCCTACTTCTTTCAAATGGTTAATGTAAGAGAGCATTGTTCTTGGTGTACTAAAAGTAATGAAGTAGCGTTAGAAAAGGCAAAAATTTTGGTTAAAGGAGGTATGGAGAGAGCTAAACTGCTGGAAGTGGTTCCTATTAAAACAGTTTCTGTTGAAAAAGCAACTTTAGTAGTTGGTGGAGGGATAGCTGGAATGAATGCCGCTTTAGATTTAGCAAACCAAGGAATAAAAGTCTATTTAATCGAAAGTAATACTACCATAGGTGGTAGAATGGCCCAGTTAGATAGAACCTTCCCAACAGACGATTGTTCGATATGAATATGTGGACCAAAAATGTTAGAAGTTAATCGGCATGAAAATATTGAAATACTAAGTTATAGCGAAGTGAAAAAAGTTGAAGGGCACGTTGGAAATTATAATGTTACTGTTGAAATGAAGCCGCGATATATCAATAAAGATTGTAATGGATGTGGAGCGTGTTCTGAGGTATGTCCTATTTACACTTCAAATTACTTTGATGAGAATTTAGGAGTACGAAAAGCGATTGATATAGCATTTGGTCAAGCAGTACCTTTCTTATATGACATTAACAGAGATGTATGTGTGGAATGTTTCAGTTGTGTTGAAGCTTGTGAATTAGACGCCGTAGATTTCAGTCAAGTGCCAGAAGAGGTCAATTTTAAAGTGGGAACAATGATAATAGCAACTGGATGGGACATATATGAGCCGTATGGAGAATATGGATATGGAGAATTCGAAAATGTGATAACTCAAGTCCAACTTGAAAGAATCTTGGCTCCAAATGGACCATTAGAAGGACATGTGCATCGAATTTCAGATGAAAAAACCCCCAAAGAAATCATTTTTATTCAATGTGTAGGAAGCCGTAACACGGAAAGACCATATTGTAGTGGCGTCTGTTGCATGCTAGCTTTGAAAAATGGAAAACTACTTAAAGAGGAATTTCCAGACGCGAACATTACCATCTGTTACATAGATATAAGAACGAACGAAAAAGGATTCGAAGAATATTATCAACGAGCTAAAGATTCTGATATCAGGATGATCCGGGGAAAGGTTGGCGAAATTACTGAAGATCCAGAGACTAAAAACGTAAATATTCGCGTTTATTCATCTTTAACTGACGAAATCATTAAAATTAGCGCGGATTTAGTAGTATTGTCGTCAGCAGCATTACCTTCAAAAGGTACAGAGCAGATCACTAAAGTGTTAAACTTAGACGCAGATATGAATGGTTTTTTAACAGAATCTCACTTTGGTTTAATGCCACAAGAAACTAAAACTAAAGGTATTTTCATAGCGGGGTTCGCTCAGGGACCAAAAGATATTGCATATTCGGTTTCTCAGGCTAGAGCTGCTGCTAGTAAAGTAGCAGAATTAACTGCTCCTGGAGAAGTAGATATTGAATTAATAACTGCTAAAGTAGATATTGATTATTGTATTTCTTGTAGAAGGTGTGAAAAAGAATGTCCTAAAGGAGCTATAAAAATAGATGAGATCGGAGCTGTAGTAGATGAAATTAATTGCGACGGCTGTGGTGTTTGTGCGACTTGTTGCCCAACACAAGCAATAGATATAATATATTATAGAGATAAGCAATTATATGCTGAAATTACTGGATTATTAGAAGGAGGTTAAAGCAAAATGGAGTATAAATATAGGATTATAATATTTGCTTGTTTAAAATGAGGATATGGCGCAGCTGATTTAGCAGGAGTCTCTCGCATGAAATATACTGCATCGGTAAAGATAATTAAAGTACGATGTACTGGAAGAGTTGATGTGAAACACATACTATTTGCTATAAAATCAGGAGCAGATGGTGTAATGGTAGTTGGATGACGCCCAAATGAATGTCAATTTAAAAACGGTAATTTTACAGCTCAACGGCACGTAGATTTCGCCAATAGAATACTTGATTCTAGAAGTTTTGGAAACCAAAGAGTCAATATGTATTGGTTAAGTAGTGCTGAAGGAGAGAAATTCGTGAAATCCGTAGAAGATGCTTACGAAAAAATAAATAGAGCAGGACCAAATCCGATAAATGCCATGGATATTAAGAAAGTAAAACAAAAGAAATTAACAACTCCCGTAGAAGAATGATTCTTATGAGAAAAATATTAGTTATAAGATGACTTGCCTTGCGAAGGAGGGAGTCTAATAAAAACATTATTTGTTAAAATAAGTTTTAAATAAATAGGTAAATGAAGGAAATATGGTTCAAGTTGTAAATAGTAAGTTATTTAAGGGAATCTCTCCCAAAGACATAATGGAAGCCACTTATCAAGCTTCGGGAAATTTTCAAGCTAGAGCTTTTTTTGAAGCAAAAGAAGAGATATTGAAAGTAGGTAAATTTTCTGAAAATGAATTTTACGAAATCCTTGATGCTATGATAGATGCAGAAACTGAGCGAAAGCTAGTCTTGAAAGAATTAAAGGGTAATAAGCCGTTATTTTTAGAGGAAATCACAAAAATAATCAAAGATTTTCCTCCTGAAAATGTTATTAGAGACGTTATTTATTTAAAAGAACAAGGGTATGTTCAGGAACATGTGGAAATCAAGACTAAAACGGTTATAAAAAAAATCAAGGGAGAAGAAAAAGAAGTTGAAGTAAAAGAATTCTTTTATAGGTACCAAGTAAGGGATTTACCAGACGATTTTATTGAGAACTATTTTGAACCAGTTTCTATAGTTTTTAACGCGGGAGTTTGTTGTCAATGTGGATGGTGCTCTGCGATCTGTCCTGTAAACGCTATTGTAGTGACGGCAGATACTCTTGAAATTCACGAAGATATTTGCATGAAATGTGGGTTGTGTTTTTCGGTCTGTCCTCGTTCCTTTTCGATAGACCAAGCTAACAGAAGCATTAAAAAGTTAGACAATTCTTTAAAATGGTCTGACAAAACGGGAGCTTTTATTAACGCTTACTCAGCATCAACGACCAAAGATAATATTAAGAAAGTTCGTCAGGATGGTGGTATTGTAACACAAATCTTGGAATATCTTTTAGAAAAAAATCTTGTTAATGCAATTGTAGCTGTGCAGCATTCTGAGGAATTGTGGAGACCAGAACCTATAATAGTAGAAAATGTGAAAGATTTATATAAAACGGGTGGAACAAAATATGCAAATTCGCCTTCTTTAACTATCATAGATCAATGTAAAAAATACGAGAAGATAGCTTTCGTAGGGGTTCCTTGCATGATGAAAGCTATAGAAAAGGGGACTATGTTTCCAAGTGGGTTACCGTTTTTTAAAAATATCAAATACAAGATCGGACTTTTTTGCATGGAATCATTTCCTTACGACGGAATAATTAATTTAGCTAAAGAACAGTTCAGTAAGGACATAAACGAACTAACTAAAATGAATATCGGAGGCGGTAAATTTATAATAAATTTGAAATCTGGAGAGCAAATGGATGTACCCCTTAAAGAAGTGCAAAAATACGCCCGCGATAATTGTCATTTTTGTGAAGATCTAACATCAGATTACGCTGACATTTCTGTAGGATCGATTGGATCTCAAGATGGATGGTCTTCTGTAATAACAAGATCTAAAGATGCAGATAAACTATATAACGATATAGTTAAAGCAGGATTAATCGAATCCAAGAGTTTAAAGGATGTAAAGCCCGGGTATTTTTTAGTAGAAAAAATTGGGGGAATTAAACGAAAAAAATGTAAATCAATAAATTTGAAAGAGAATCAAGATGAGCAATAAATCGTTTCAAGATTTAATCAAAGAAGTGCACGATAAAGGCATATGTCAAGAATGTGGAGGCTGTGTCTCTTTTTGCAGCTCGGCAGAATACGATGTTATTGGATTTAAAGATCAATATTCACCTCCCATATATGTTAACGAAGATAAATGCCTTGAATGTGGAATATGTTATTATATTTGTCCACAAACACATGTTTTAGACGATGATCTCAACAAAACCTATAAATTTTCTGATTTTTCTTCTATGCCAGTTGGATACTATGAGGATATATATTCCTGTCGAGCTACCGACAAGGAGTTCTTAGAATATGGAACTGATGGCGGTGTAGTGAACTCAATAATAAATTATTTGATAGAAAAAAAAAAGATTGATGGAGCAATTGTTTCGAGAACTGACGCTCCTTTTTCCAGAGAAGCAATTTTTGCCGATAATAAACTTGATTTAATAAGATCTTCTGGAGCTAAATTGGATATTTCACCTCAATTAAACGAAATACAGAAGTTTAGTACTTACACTCATTCAATTCCAGAATTAAATCATTATAAATTCAAGAAATTAGCGGTAGTAGGTACTCCTTGCCAATTATATACGATTAGGTGTATGCAAGATTTAGGAGTAACTCCTTCTGAAAATGTTGAGATATGTCTTGGCTTATTTTGTTATGAAAACTTCTTTTTTGAAAAGAATCAAATAGCGAAATTTGAAAAAGATTTTAATATAAAATTCTCTGATATTGAAAAAATTAACATTAAGGAAGACGTAATTTTTAAATTAAGGAGTGAAGGAGAGGGAGAAAAAATAATCCACATTCCATTTAATCATTTGAATAATTATATGCGTTTTGCTTGCAATGCGTGTGATGATTTTACAAATATTTACGCGGATATATCGTTTGGAGGTTTAGGCTCGCCAGATAAATACACTACCGTTATTGTCCGAACGGAAAAGGGAAAAAAAGTGATGGCTCAAGTCATTAGTGATGGAGTAGTAAGTTGTTTGGAAATAGATTCAAACAAAAAAAATAAAATGCTTAAGTTAATTTCCCAATTTTCTCAATCCAAAGTTAATCGCAAAGAAGATTTTATGAAAGATCTAGTATAAAGTATAAAGGGGAGTGTATTATAACAGAATTAAAAAAAAAGATTAAGAAAAAAACATCAACCGACGATACTTCGAATCTTTTAGACAAAATATATGAACCAGATTTAAGAAGCCTATTAAAAAAATGTTACCAATGCGGACAGTGTAGCGGAGTTTGTCAATTAAGCAAGGTGCAAAAATATCCTCCAAGTAAAATAATTCAGCTAATTTTAGAAGGTTTTGAACAAAAAGTATTAGAGAGCGGGATATTGTGGGATTGTCTCACGTGTAATTTGTGTCTTGCGATATGTCCAGAGAAAATAAATTTTGCGGATATTGTTAGAATGGCTCGCTATAAGATGAGACAATCAACAAATCGAATCCCTGAAGAATTAATAGCCCATAAAGGGATTTATACTACAATTTCAGAAATTATGAGTCAACCTTATATTAATCCAAATAGATCGCTTGAGTGGATTCCTAAAGGTTGTAAAATTTCAGATAAAGGTAATATTTTATATTTTGTAGGGTGTATACCCTTTTTTAATTATGAATTTGAAGATATGGATTCTATAGCAATAAGTACTTTACAAATTTTATGTAATATTGAAAAAGAACCTATAGTCGTTTTCAAAGATGAAATTTGTTGCGGCCACGATATATATTGGGGTCAAGGAAAATTAGAAGAGTTTATAAATTTAGCGAGGAAAAATATTGATATGTTTGAGAGAGCAGGAGTTTCAACTATTGTTACTGCGTGTGCCGAATGCTATAGAACTTTTAAAGTTGATTACCCAAAATTATTTGAAGATTTTGACCAAAAATTTAATGTAAAACATATTATTGAATATGTTTATGAGATGTGGAAGGGTGGTAAGATTGAATTTATACATGCAAATGCCCCTACTGAAAAAGTATCTTTTACTTATCAAGATCCATGTAGGTTAAGTAGATTTTTACCGGACGATAATGATAATGATATCACAGAAATTGTAAGGGAAATATTCAAAGAATTCAAAAAATTAGGTTTTAATTTTAAAGAGATGGAGCACAATAAATCAAACTCATTATGCTGTGGCGTAAGTTCGTGGATGAATTGTAATGAGAAATCGAAAGCACTTAGATATAAGAGAATGTTAGAAGCCAAATCCGCTGGGACAATGATGGTAACCTCCTGCCCAAAATGCAAAATACATCTTTCTTGCATTCAAGATGATTACGAAGATATTTCTGCAATTGAAATTTTAGATTTCTCTGAGTTTTTAATAAATCATATTAAAGTTATTAATTCTAATAAAAAAGGCGAGGAAAAGAAATAATGGAAGGGTCGGTATTGGTTATTGGTGCTGGTATTGCTGGAATCCAAACCTCTTTAGATCTAACCGAACTTGGATTTAAAGTTTATCTCGTAGAGAGGTCCCCTTCAATTGGCGGAAGGATGGCTCAACTTGATAAGACTTTCCCTACAAATGATTGTAGTCTCTGCATTTTAGCTCCGAAGATGGTTGAGGTGTTTAGAAATCCTAATATTGAGTTAATGACTTATCACGAAGTAAAAAAAATTAATGGTAAGACTGGAAATTTTACCGTCACTGTTCTAAAAAAGCCTCGTTATCTTGATGAATCCTTGTGTAAGGGATGTGGGGATTGTGCGGCTAAATGTCCTAAAATTGAAGTTCCTAATCTCTTCGATTGTAATCTTGGCAAAAGAAAGTCAATTTATATACCTTTTCCACAAGCAGTCCCTCCAGTATATTTAATTGACCCTGAGCTTTGCCTTAAAATAACTAAAGGTGTGTGCGGAGTCTGTCAAAAAGTATGTACGGTTGAAGCGATAGATTTTGAGCAAAAACCTAAAGATATTATTATTAATTGTGGGGCTATTGTTGTAGCAACGGGATTTGATATGCCTGCTGAGCGACTATCTTCTAGATGGGGTTATCGATACCAAAATGTAGTGAGCGCTTTAGAATACGAAAGAATTTTATGCGCATCCGGTCCGTTTGGAGGTCATGTCTTACGCCCAAGCGACCAAAACGAACCTAAAAAAATAGCTTTCGTACAATGTGCGGGATCAAGAGATTTACACGAGAATGTTCCTTATTGTTCTAGTGTTTGTTGTATGTATACTGCAAAAGAAGCAATTATCACGAAAGAACACTCAGATAATTCTGAATGTTTTGTTTTTAGACATGATATCAGAGCATATGGAAAGAATTTTTATGAATTTACCCAAAGGGCTCAAGAAGAATATGACGTAAAATATTTTCAAACAAAAATAAGCACAATTAACGAGGAACCGGAAACGAACGACTTAATTATTCACTACGAAGATTTAAAAACTGGAACATTTAACGAATTTCGGGCTAATTTAGTAGTGTTAGCAACGCCATTAGTCCCACCAGAAGGAATAACAGAATTAGCTACCATTTTAAAAATTAACTTAGATAAGTATAATTTCTTTAAAGAAAAATCGTATTTTAATAAATCTTTATCCTCAAAAGAAGGTATTTTTTTGTGTGGTTTCTGTCAAGGACCAATGGACATCCCTGAAACTGTTGCTGATGCAAGTGGAGTAGCAGGTCAAATAGCATGCTTATTAAATACAGTTAAATTTACAAACTCTAGAGAAAAACAATTAGAGGAACCTGAAAAAGAAGTAAAGATTACAGACGAGCCACGTATAGGGGTATTAGTTTGTCATTGTGGTATTAATATTGGAAAATATGTTGATGTACCAAGTGTTGTGGACTATGTTAAAACCTTACCTTACGTAGTTCATTGTGAAGCTAATTTATATTCATGTTCTAGCGATTCTCAAACAAGAATAAAAGAATTAATAAAAGAGTACGATTTAAATCGATTTATTGTGGCTTCATGTACGCCAAGAACCCACGAATCCCTATTTCAAGAAACATGTCAAGAAGCTGGACTGAACAAATATTTATTCGAGATGGTAAATATTAGGGATCAATGTTCTTGGGTCCACATGACTGAATATGAAGCCGCAACGGAAAAATCTAATGATCTCATACGAATGGCGATTTCTAAGTCGAAATTACTTAAACCTCAAAAAGAAGAAACCCTCAAACTAACGCCAACAGCTTTAATTATTGGAGGAGGTGTTTCTGGAATGACAGCAGCTCTAAATATTGCAGATCAAGAATTTAAAGTTTATCTTGTAGAAAAAGAGAGTGAACTTGGTGGAAATCTCAAACATCTTAATGTGTTATATCCAATTCAAGAAGAAGCTAGTAAATTTCTTAATGAAATCGTAGAAAAAGTCAAGAGCAATAAAAACATTGAAATTTTCTTAAATTCTAAAGTTGCAAGCGTTAAAGGGTTTATAGGTAA
>Ga0209345_10002876_pt1 | contig 18344 bp, 16 predicted proteins | sample Cruoilmetagenom7_FD_187294 | JGI IMG/M metagenome (GOLD analysis project Ga0209345, IMG submission 187294) | Oil polluted marine microbial communities from Coal Oil Point, Santa Barbara, California, USA - Sample 7 (SPAdes) (version 2) | ecosystem: Environmental > Aquatic > Marine > Oil seeps ...
TCCGGCCTGCCAAGGGGGTTAAATCCGTCCACGCCGATAGATATTGCGTTTGACATTATCGCTAAGGCAGCGAGCAGCTATAGCATCACTAGCCCTATGGACAACTTGTCCATCTTCCTAACCACGCTTGCCATATTGGCATGCATGGCCATTGTCGCGGCCAACGTTCTTCTTGCCCTAGTTACGGCATGGATTATTGCTTACGCGGGGATTTTTGTATTGGGCTTCGGTGGCTCGCGCTGGACCTCTGACATTGCCGTCAACTATTTCAGGAGTGTGGCCGGTATAGCACTCAAAATCATGACAATGACACTGCTGGTTGGGATCGCTATTTCTATTATCGATGGTTATCACGCCGACCTTTCAGAAGGTGCGCCAATGGACGAATTGTTGGTCATTTTCGTTGTGTCCCTTGTCATGGTTATTCTCGTTAACTCCGTACCAAACGTGGTTGCAGGTTTGATTCCTGGCGGTGGTGCTGCTGCGAGCGCTGGTAGTTCATTCAGTGCAGGGGCCTTGATTGGTGGTGCTGTCGGTGCCGGTGCAGCCGTCGCATCGGGTGGTGCTGCGCTTGGAAGCGCTGCAATGTCCGGGGCGACTAATATGGCCGGTGGAGCTAGTGCTGTAAAAGCAGCCTTTCAAAAGGCGCAATCCAGTATGGCCGGTGGAGACATGCCGAGCTTCGGCGGTAGCTCTAGTGATACCGGCGAAAGCTGGGGTGGTAGCACCACTGACAGCAATAACGCGAGCACGGGTGATACGCCATTTGCCCAGGCAGCAGGTTTTTCCGGAGCGGGCGGTTCCAGCTCAGGCGGTGGGTTTGGTCGGGCAGCTTCTCTAGCAGCTGGAACGGCTGGCGAGCTTGCTAAAGGGGTTGGGGCAAAGATGGCCGGAAGTTTTCAGGACAGGGCGAATCAGACCGTCGGCGGACGCCTGGCATCCTCGATTCGTGAAAGCATGGAACCAAAGAGTGATAACGATGCTGGTAGCGCTGATCAGGTGAGTGATACCGCATTGTTCGACAGCGATAGCTTGAGCGGTGGTAACAGCGGCGGCTGGGTAAACCAAACAGGTGGCTTTGATGCTCTGTCTAGCGAGGACCAGGACAAGGCCCGCCAATCACACGCTGAGTGGCAAGCACGCGACCCGGAAAAGCACACCTTCGACGTCGGGGACTACGTTTCGTATGCCCAGGAACGCCAGCAGGAACGTAATGAAGAGGTTGCCAGCTTTGTGAACCGCGATCGGCAAGATACGTAAGGAGATAAGACGATGAAAGAACGTAATTTCATGGCTGCCCTGGATATGCTCGACAAAGTCCAGGAACCCCGCACAGAAGCCGATTTTGTGCCGGTTGTCGAACCATCGACCGAGGAAGAGAAAGACACCGACGCGGAGATTGCGGCTTTTGTGAATCGCCCGGACCCTACTGGCCGAATGGAGGCATCGAGCAGCACACGCATCAGCAATGACGCAGGGGCTGGAACCGGGAAAACCCCGTTTTCAGAAGTGGCCGGGTTTTCCAATACCGGCTTATAGAAAGCACACGGGCCGGTGATGGTGCACCGGCCCGCATTTTCACATACCACCTGTCAGAGAGGTGACACATGACAACCACGCATAATATCGAAGTTCAGCAAGCAATTCATCAGGCAGCAACTGAGCTGGCCGCCTTGGAGTTCATTGACCAGGAAACCGCCCGGCAGTTTTCGCCCGTCGCGGAGGCGGTCGCCAATATGTTCACGATCCTTTACTACCAGGCTGAAACTGGCAGAGCGACGCCGGAGGATTTCCGGGAGGCATTCGCCATTATTCGCAATAGGCTTGTGGAATAAGTTACACAGTGCAAAGGCAGCCCTAAGGCTGCCTTAATTGGTATATCCCGAAAACAATGAAACACATTAGCTAACTTGTTAGTGCCCAATAGCGTGCCGATTAGCTTTGCAGTTGTGAAATTTCTGAGTAAAGCTGATATAAGCGGTGAGCTGACATATCTAGGATAGGTTCGTACATGAACGAGTTGAGGTGAATATTCTCTGGAGTCATCAGGTTCACTTGGTCCAACAAGCTTATAGTTTCTTCATCACCTGTTTGGCTCTCCACATATCGATCAAAGAGTGCTCGTGTCTGATTGGATGTTATGGAACTAACAAAGTCATCGTCGCCGATGCTACCGATCATAAATTCTTCAGCCTTAATTCTAATAGCCATGGCTAAAATTACTTTGCATTCAAGTTCAGGTGAGTCATTGCTGGCAGCGGTGAGTTCGTCGCTATATTTTAGGATTTTATCCAAAATGCGTTCATCACCATTCGGGATTACGATCTCTGATAGATCTGTGAATATATTTCGGTACACTTCTTGTAGGTGGCTTATTTTTATATCTCTGGTGTCTTCTTTTAAATGCAGCAATGACGTAAGGGTGTTGAAATGATCCTCATGGCCACAATATTCAGCTATGTTCCTGGCAAATGGTATACTGGCGAGCAGATAACTTTCATTGGTATTTAGTTCTTGCTTCCATGCTTTGAAGACATCATTCTGATACTTTTCTTTTACAATTTTTATGCTGCCCGGCGACTTTATTGCCATTAGCCGATTGTTTCTTTTGGCGCCCAGTCTGCTGCTAATGATTCTATGGAAGTCAAAATTGTGAGTAAGTAGTAGTAGGTGGAAGTTTTCGAACTTTGAAATGTCTCTCAAATATTCGACAATTGCGTATTTGTTTTTATAATCAAAAGAATCAGCTATATCATCAATTATAAGCAAAATGGGATGAGTGACCAGTTTGCGTATCTCTATTTCAAATAGGATGTTAAGTATATAAAGTGCTCTCTTTTCTCCTTGGCTTAGAGCCTCAATGAGACTCGACTGTTTTACCTGCTTTATCTCTCCTCTGCCATCGTCAAAATCAAATTTTATCGCAGGTGCAGCACTGTTAAGGATAACTTCATCTTGATTCTCGATGCTTAATTTGAATGGAACACTGAAACGTTTGTTGAAAGTATCGACAACCGTTTCCCATGTGGTCTTCTGTTGCCGGGCTTGGGCAGTAATTTCTTCTACAACGGCTTTGTTTTGCTTATAGGTGTCAACCAAATCATCCCACAATGTTTTTTGGGATTGCAGATAGGCAATGATTACCTTCCTCTTAAGTAACGAGATATCTTTATACTCTGGGAGCAGATCTTGATGTTCTGTTATAAAATCTCTAAAAGCTTGAGTGTCTTTTGTCTTGAGTTTTTCATCTACTTTCCCAAATTTCTCTCTTAGTTCAGGGTTTTGAATAATTTTTTCTTGTTCAGTTTTTAATAGCTCGTTTAGCTTTTCCTTTGAATCTACTTCTTGTTTTTCGCCCTCAATAGTTAGATTCACACTGTGTGAAGCTGTAAAGAATCCTGATTCGCCTAAGTTCTTAGATATGTCGCCAGCCCTTTGATGGTTAAAGGTTTTTGACAAGATTGTAGATTCGCTGATAAGTTTTTCGTAGGTGTCAACGTATTCTTCTAAGTCTTGGTTGAAGCTGCCTGTGGAAATTAAGTCAATGACCTTTTGGTTGAAGAGGTCGCCATATTTCAATTCAGATAATTGAGTATAATCCGGTTGATCTTCCTGCGATATTTCAGTGAGTAGATCTAGAAGGCTTTTCTCTGGCCTGTTGAATGCGTCACATATGATTTCGGGTATGCTTTTAGCTTGCTTGCCAGAGAGCTTTGAGATGGATTTTATTAGTGCTGATCGCTTATCATCAACTTCTTTCAGAGCTGAGTCGTATTGTTGTTTGAGCTCATCATTGACAAGTAATGTTGAAATTTGCTGAGAGCTGTAGCTTTCATTGTATGAGTCAATGACCATGACTTGGCCAGATTCAATATATGAGTCATTAACTTTTATATCTCTGATGCATTCCCGGTCTGGAAATATTAAATCCTTGCTTTCATTGCCGATTTCGATGTCTTTAAATACTTTGGCTAGCGATGTTTTTAGAGTGCCGTTAGGGGCATAAAGAGAGTTGACGCCATTATTGGTTTCTGATTTGGTTAGATTGATTTCTTTTGTTAATTGATTTATACCATAGCAGTTTGTTAGCTCTAGGTTTACTTTCATGAATCATCCCTGGATAATATTTATGAATTTTAGTAAGTCCATGGTAGCAAAAATCGTACGGCGCGCTAGGGTGATGTGTGTGAAGTGCTACACCAAGGCTAGGCTAGATCATGAGAAGGGAGAGGCTGTCAATCGGCCCAGCTCTGATGTGATGAGCGAGTCCGCAGTGCGTTGGTTGACCCCTGAGGAGCGACAAGAGCTGCGCAGTGACATGGCAGAGGCATCTGCCTGGGCTCGGGCTGAGCTTCGGAAGCGCAGAGCTGCAAAAAATAGCAAAATTTCTTCGCGTGGTATAGTTAATGGTATTTCTGTATGGTCGGACAATAACTAGTTGATTTTAAATATATTTCGTGTCTTATTTACGTTAGAGTGGGAGTGATTATTAGATATTGGTTTTTCAAAAGCTCATCTTACGATGGGCTTTTTTATATCTAGTCAAGATGTCGAATATTCAAGTTTATATATAACAGCTGATTTTGGTATGAACGTCCCTCAGTTTGTGCATGATAAGAATGCTGTCGAAAATACTAATAAATTGAATAATAAATGCACTATTAGCCGATGAATAAACTATGCCAATTTCATTCACAGCCATTTCTGTAAAAGATTGTTGGTCTGGAACAGCTTGGACTATTGATGACGAAGATAAACTAGCTGAGATGATAGCTCGAGTTGCGATTGGACAGTCACGCGTTGTAGAGCGAGTTCTGCGCGAGACAGACGCACTAAGCAATGTTTTTCCTAAGAGTGGTTTTGATGGCGCTAGAGAGTTGCTTTCAGAAAATCCGAGCAAGGATCCTTACCACCGTGATGGATGGGTGTTTCAGGTTATCTCTTGGATAGCGGCACATGAGTCATATGAGGATGCCCTGATCAGAGCACCACAGATGATAAAAGCGGATAAGGGCTTGGATGGTTTGATTATTGAATTTGATGAAGACCATATTGCACGAGTAGTAATATGTGAAGAAAAGGCTACAGAAAATCCTCGTCAAAAGGTTCAGTCTGCCGTTTGGCCAGAGTTTGAAGATTTTGAGACTGGAGCACGTGACAATGAACTTATCGCATCAGTAACATCAATATTAGATAGATCAACTGATCCGGATCCTGATAGCACAGTCGCCAATATATTATGGCAAGATCTGCGCGCTTATAGAGTTGCGGTTACCGTTGGGAAAAAACACGCAAATGATAAGGGGCGTGAAAAATTATTTAAGGGCTATGAGAAAAAGGTTGTTGGTGATATTACAAAGCGTCGCGCTGAGACTCTTTATCTCGCAGATGTACGGGGTTGGATTGCTAGCATTTCTGCAAAAGCAATTGCAGTTATAGACGCAGAGGAGGCAAATAGCCATGTATGATCCCGTAACTTCTGCACTCATTCAGTCAACACCGGAACTACCAGGTTTAGATCGAGAAGCGCTGCCGGATGACCTTTCCCGTGCTTTTGCAGAGATTGTTTCTTCTCGGGTAATAGCACGAGATGTCGCTGAAGACAGGGTTCAAATCTCAGAAACAATTCGTTACGCTTTACGGCTTGCTAGAACAAATGAAGCTTTAATTGCAATTGAGCCCGAGCGATCGAACAGAGCTGCAGCTGGTTTTGTTGCTGCTACGGCATATCAGCTTGTTTACCAAGCAACAGCTTTACGTGAGCCAAAACACCCTGCGGCGTTTATAACATCAACCGCTATAAGCTCTGATATATCGGCAATGCTCCTTTTTTTAGTGGCTGAGGCGTCAGCGGATGCTTTAGAGGTTGCACGTTCGATTCAGATTCCAACCGAAGATCCCCTTCAATTTGAATTAATTTCACACTTAATAATGCTGGCAAAAGGCCAGATCGGAAGCATTGTTGATCGTAAGCTATCTTCACAAAAGAAATTGGTGCAGGGTGAAGGAGCAGAGCGTGCTAACGCGGCTTTGTATTATCAGATTTTGCGGGGAGTGCGTGCGCTTGCGTTCTTTTTACAAGGGCGCACCTTATCTGATATAGCGAATCCAATTGAGGTTTTCTATAAGGTAAAAACTTTATCTGCACCTACTTCGGGTGAAATGCCGGCTGCTTCATCAAACGATGCGATTGCTGTGTTTCCAGGGCCATTTCACCTTGCCAGCCTGCTTGTGGCTGCTGGCAACTCTTTGCTAGACGGAGCTGTTATTAAACTTCCACCACCCAGTGGTGTTGAGGAAGACAAGTGGCAAAGTGCAATGAAGTTTGTTGCAAAGACGAGACCTTATCTCTGGCGAAATCACAAAGAGGCTGTGGGCCAGGGATATCTTGAGCAAGGAACATCTTCCGCAATTGGATTCCCCACGGGTGCTGGAAAATCAACGATAGCGCAACTCAAAATTTAAGCCAATTTGCTGTCAGGACACAAGGCTGTTTTTTTGGCTCCAACACATGCTCTTGTAGATCAGACCACTCGCGATTTGCGTGAATATTTTCCGCGGGCAAGTGTTCAAGGCGAGCGTGCTGACGAGTTTGGTTTTTTGAATGGAGGTGAAGACCTTCCCGATGTCATGATAATGACGCCTGAAGCCTGTTTACTCTTGACCCATATGGAACCAGAGCGATTTGATGACGTAGGGCTTTTAATCTTTGATGAATGTCATTTGATACATCCTAAGACTGATGGTGATCGCCGCGCGGTTGACGCGATGCTATGTATTCTGGGGTTTGTACGTGTGGCACCTAAAGCCGATCTTGTTCTCTTGTCTGCAATGATGAAAAACACGAAAGAATTAAGCAGTTGGCTTTCCGATTTGACTGGGCGAAAAGCACTTGCATTGGATAATGCCTGGAAGCCGACCCGCCAATTAAGAGGATGCATTGTATACGATTCTGATCGTCTCGAGACCCTCGAAAAAATACTTCAGCAAGAGCGTATCCGAAAGCCAAAGGGAAGTGTGCCTGCAGCTATAAAAAGAGAGTTGACAGTGCGTCCCTTAGCTTTTTTTAGTGTAAAACAAACTTGGGCTTCTCAAGTTCGACGTGACTATGCGTTGGTGCCCTTTGCGACTGAATCGTTGCAGCTTTCGACAAATACTGCTTGGGGCTTAACCCCAAACTCTGGTGTCGTAGCGTCCTCTATTGCCGCTGCTGCTGCTAAAGAAGGTCTAAGAACACTAGTCTTCTCTCAGTCGATTCCAAATGCAGTATCTATTGCTGAAAAAACCTCTAAAGTCCTTGATGCCTGCGAAGTTGAACTGACCGAATCAGAGCGCAGATTTTATGACACAGCAGTTGATGAGTTAGGGTCGTCTGAACAGCTCTATATAAATCTTACTGATGGCAAATTGACGGCCCGTGCTGGATGTCATCATGGTCAACTGCTTCCCGTCGAGAGACATCTTGCCGAGTCCCTATACTCACGTAATGGAGCTATATCGGTTCTGGCTGCGACTCCAACTCTTGGTCAAGGAATGAACTTACCCGCAGACATAGTCATTATTGCTGAGGATAGTCAATATAACGCCGACTCTGGACGTCGAGATATTCTTAAACCTGAAGAACTGTTGAATGCTGCGGGTAGGGCAGGTCGTGCGGGTGAAAGTGCAACGGGTATCGTTATTGTAATTCATGGTAAGGTTGTCGGCCTTAATGATGCCGAAAACAAGATCGGCAACCGCTGGTCTCGTCTGCGCAATATTTTTGGTCTTTCTGATCAGTGCCTTATTCTGGATGACCCTCTTACGGCATTAATGGATCGAATACATAATAATGCAGACGAAGTAGGAGATTTGGAAAAATATATCGTTGCTCGATTAGCTGAAGTCGATCACAGCGAGAGTGAACAGCGCCACGTTCGACTTGGGCTGGGCCGCAGCTTTGCAGCATTTAGAAAAAAACAGGGAGGTGAAGAAGATTGGGTAGTCAGCCGAACAGCAGCAGCTCTCGTGTTGCTTAATAGCGATACTGAAAATGTAGATACTGAATCTTGGCCTTTACGTGATTTGGCCTCAATTTTGGGTATACCAGAGGATGTTTTAGTAGACCTTTCCAGTGCACTCGAGGAAAGGGGAGTTGAAAATTTTACCAGTGTTGTCGATTTATGCGACTGGATGTTCAGCTGGCTACTTAAAAATCCGACGAACTTATCTCGCTTGATAAAACCTCAAAATATTGAGTCCTTATTTGGCGAAGACTTCAAAAAATTAAACGACGAGGAACGAGCTTTTTTCGCTCTTCCAAAATTACATTCAGCTCTTAATAAATGGATGAATGGTGCTCCTCTTATAGATGTTCAAACTGAATTGTCTACTAAGACAAGAGATGTTAAGCATAGTACAAGTGCAAGGAAATTTGTTATCCGAGTTGTGCCCGACTTAGCGCATTTGATAGGCACACCTCTTCAAATACTTCTACGATATATAAACCTTGAAAAAAGCGATCCACGTGAAGCTAGCCCAGTACTCGTCTACTCCAGCCGCTCCGTACGGAAGGGCTATGCGAGTGCTGAGATGGCTGTTTATGCAGTAAAAGTCGGGTCACATCATTGGGCCCGTCGAGAAATTCACAGAGCTTTTTTTGAAATATCACCTTATATTGTTAAACCTAATGCTAATGAAACAGTCGTAGAGATGGAGAATCGTATCCAAAATGCAATTTTAAATGAAATTTAGTAGCTGTGAAAAAGCTGAATTATTTGAATATAAGCTCTTATGAATGAACTGTTATGTATCTTCTGGGTGGATTTTTAAGCAGTTTATTTATATGTACTTTTATTGGTAATTGCAGGCATTGTAGGTGTTAGCTTTGTGCCTGCGATGGCTTTAAAAATAAACGTATGGTGGTGTGCTAACACGACTTTAAGGATCTTGATCTTTCCCCTAGATTAGTATCACTCGCTCAACGAGATATTTCGCCTGTTGCCGTTCTTTAAACATACACAACAGGTGGCAGGTAATTGAGAGAATGAAACAGTACTGCCCTTAAGACAAAGGAGTCATCCCGCCCAAGCAGCGGTATGCTTTACTTTCTGCAATTGTTATTCACGGAGGAAGCATCCATGGCCATAGGCGGCTTGATAGGATTGCTGGATGACATTGCCGCATTGGCGAAGTTGACCGCAGCATCACTGGACGATGTGAGTGCTGCCGCTGGGCGCGCGACGGCGAAGGCGGCCGGGGTGGTGGTGGATGATACGGCGGTGACGCCGCAATATTTGCAGAGAGTGACAGCGGAGCGTGAGCGTGAAGAGGATCGCGCTGGGGTCGATCCGCAACAAGCTAATTTTTATCCTGCCGGTGGCGCTGCTGCTGAATCACTTTTTGCCCACGCTATTGCCGATCATCCTGATGGTGGGTGGCACCTACCTAGCCTTTGAGGGCGCGGAGAAAGTGTGGCACAAGCTCTCCGGCAAGCATGAGGACGACAAGCCAGCGGTAGAGCAGGGGCCGGAAGCCGAGAAAAAGATCGTGAGTGGTGCCATTCGAACCGACCTCATTCTATCCGCTGAAATCATGGTGATTGCGCTTGCCACGATCTCCCATCAAGGATTCTGGTCACAGCTGGCGAGTCTGGTGGTGGTCGCTTTTGTCATCACCATTCTGGTGTATGGGGTAGTGGCGCTGTTGGTCAGGATGGATGACTTTGGCCTGAAACTCGCCAAGCGGGATAATTCGGGAATTCAGGCCCTGGGCCGTGGTTTGGTGGCTGCCATTCTCCAATGCCATACTACCTCGACTGGGAAGAAACTCATGTATGAGCTGTATATATAATGCCCCAACCATCTGGGTGATCATCGCCCACTACTTTCCAAAGAGAACAAGCTAGACCGCCGCATGCGAAGACCGTTTCGGCACACCATTTCACAGAGAGCGCATCAACGTCATCGACCTGGGCGCTCGGGCTCAGCCCTTTGAAATTGATGGCCTGAAAGCCCGGGAGCAGGCCAGCGTCACGACTACATTCTGCTGATTATCCTTCCTGAAGGGCAGGCTGGAATATGCTTGCGGCACCTTTCGGCCGCGAGGGGCGGCGGCGGGTTAACACGACGAACCCAGGCCAGGAGGGGGCGCCAGGCTGGCAGAGCAAAACGTCAGAAGCCCATCAACGCCCTGGTAAGGGAGTTCTTTACCCACTCATTGCCCATTGCTTAGGCATCAGTCCTGAGCCTAGTAACCGTAGTCCGTGGGGTGACACCCTCGACGATCACTTGCTGATGCTGCATCAATACATCACATAACGGCTACTAAGGGCTCATAGAAAAGATCGTAGCCGGTGCCTCATACTTCAAGGATACATGCGGGAGCGAATAGTGGCGGTGCAAATTCACCCGGATAGCCTCTGGGATTTGCGAAGACATGTGTACCTTCCACGACTCGATCCACTGGTTCATGGACATGACCATGTATCCATAGGTTCATGCGACCCATGAAATGAGGAAGATGCGAGGCAAAAGCGGGCGAAAGGTCGTCGCCCTGGTATTTATTTGGTATGCACTCTGCAAGAGGTGCATGGTGGCTAATCACTACTCGTGGCCCATTAAATGGGAGAGATAGCTCTGAATCTAGCCAGGCAAGCGCATCTGCGTGTAGCCGCTGACTCTCAGCTATTGTAAAAGCATTACTTTCATCTGCCTTTATAACACTGAAGTCTGGCATAAACCTTTGTGCTTTCTCTTCGATAAGCGCTGGGTCATGATCCTGATGATTCGAATAAAGAGCAAAGTCTGTCCACAGTGTAGTACCGTAGAAACGAACACCTCCAAGAGTAAGACTTTGGTTATCTAATAGATGAATACCTAAGCGCATTGCCTCTTTGGCCAACTCCTCTCGAAGAGAAGACATGCAAGCGCCATAAAATTCATGATTGCCAGGAATATAAATAGTTGGCACATCAGGAAATTTCTTAGCTGCCCAAGCCAATCCGCATACGCCATTGTGAATATCACCAGCTAGTATAACGACATCAGCATCAGCTGACGTTATATCAGAATCAGAGCCATCATGTTCTAAGTGCAAATCAGATAATATTCTTAATTTCACAATAAAACCTAAAAAATGTTAGGGAAACGGAGCCAATTCAAGCTCCGTTATATCCATTTTTAAGAAGAAAAGTCAAGTTTAGATATTTTTTTTACTAAGCTACTGATAACCAAAGATAAGCGATCGGCTTGATCGAGATTTCTTGCCACATCTGTAGTAGCTAGGAAAGCCCCTTTTGTTAGGTCTCCGAGTATATAAATATCAAGATTTTCTTTACTCAACGATCTAAAGCTTTCTGGATCCACTCTAAGACCACACAATTCGTCAGTGGCTATCAAATTTGATTTGAGCATATTTCTAATTAAAGGAATTCTTGTTAGAGATTCTTCATCATACCCTAGGCCTCGCGCATCGATTACATAATCGAATCTATCAGGTGGACGGTCAGTGTAACTAAAATTAAAACCACTACTATCTACGCCAACGTATTCAAGCCCATCTTTAATGAACAACTGCCCTGTGCTGATAAGATTCATAATTCGTTTGGCGCTGGCTGGAGGAAAGGCCGCAAGATAGCGCATCCAGATATTTGCATAATTTTTTAAAAAATATGCACGTTCAGAATAAGGCAAATTCCTCCATATTTCTTCACTGGTTAGGTAACTAGACATAAGTATGGACTGCCATGGCCGTACTTTCCCGGATTCGACAATGGTGAGCTCGCCAGAGAGGTCACCTAGGGATGTAGGCCCCGGTTTTGAAATGGAATCCCAGGAGAAGCTTTCAAAGCAATGGTTATTTACTTCGTGCTTGAAGACATTAAAAACTTCAACCAACGAAGGGGAGTTTACTGTTTCAGCAAGAGCCTCTTTGAAATCTTTATATGTATAATGATAGGGAGGGCCAATTACGCTTGGCAATTTGCCACTCTTAGAAGCCATTGTTATTTTACCTCGGTGTCCAGTCTCCTTAAGCTTAAGGGCAGTGTCAATTGCGCTTAACCTAGTCCCAATAATGCCGACATTTGCGTTATCTGGCACACTAAATTCGCTATAAGGTGATGCTATGAAGCCATTCACACTCTCATCAAATAAAGGTTTTATTGGAACGGAGCCTATGCAAAGAATAACTAAATCGAATATAGCTGTCTTGTTTTCTGAAAACTCTACAATGTAATTATCGCTGCCCATTGGAACAATGTTTACTACTTTGTCGCGGCATAGTCTAATATTTCTGAAGCTACGGATTGTTTCATTAAGAACGTATTGTACATAAATTCCATACAGCTTCCTTGGCGGGTATTCCGACCAAACTTCTTCGTTACTATCAATATTTTCCTGCCAAATCGTTTTGTACGTTTCACGCCACTCCAAAAACTCGTCTGCATTATTCGGATCCAAACTCATTGAGCTTGCTGGCAAGTTTAAAATATGTGTGTTACAAGGAGTCCTAAAAGCTGCGCCGCCACCAGATAGCATCTCATCTACAACGGTGTACTCCACCTTACTCATTGAGTTACCCAAACGCCGAGTAAGCTGTCTAAGAAAACTTGCTCCTGAAGGCCCAGCTCCAACTTGAAGAATACGCAACATGATAACCTCACAGTTTTTCCATAATTTCACGAAGTTTTTTTCTGTCAGCTTTACCACTTGTAGTAAGCGGTATTTCGTTATTTACGAGTATTGAAGCGACACTTTTCTCCGAAATAAATGAGTCATTTGCAATCTGAACAATTTGAGACCTCGACATTGGTATTGTCTTTTCAGCCTTAATAAAAATCGATATTTTCTGATTAAGCCCTTCACCAACCGGAACTAAAGCACATTCTTCTATACCTGGATGGCTCCTTAATTTATTTTCAATTACCGAAATATCTACGACTCTCCCTTCGTACTTTATTATATGATCTGATCTACCATGGAGGTATAGAATCCCATCTTTCCACGAGGCCAGGTCTCCGGATTTGTACCATGTACCTTTCAAGTTGCCGTTTATGTCGCTTAGATAACGTCCTGCTGTCTGTTTTGTATGTTTTAGATACCCCACTCCTACTCCATGCCCACCAATATATAACTCTCCTATCGTCCCATCCGCTACTCTCTGGTAATTCTCATCAAGAATCTGTATTTTGGTTCCAGGTATTGGCTTGCCTATTGGTGCTGCTGCATCATCAGGCAACATGTTTAGTATTCCAGGTTTAACTTCAAGACAAACGCTATCTATTGTAGTTTCTGTTGTTCCATATGAGTAAAACAAACGAGCATTTTGATGCATGAAACTCTTTATTTTCTTCAGTTCATTTATATGCATTACATCAGAGCCGGCTACGAGAACCTTGAAGCTCTCTAACCTGCTGTCGATACTAATTACATGATCTAGTAAGTTTCTCAAAATAATTGGAGTAAATTCAGCGCACTCCACTCTGTTTCTTTCAATGTATTTATAGAGTTCGCTCACATTGTTATCCCTTATATCAGGGATATACAATGTCGCACCAGACCCCAGCGCTCTTATCCAATCACCGGCAAATACATCAAATGAAAGGCTGGCTACTTGCAAGTGCCTTTTGATTTTTTCAAGCCCATATATACTTCGCCAGCAATTATACACGTAGTATAAATTAGCGTGGCTAATGACGACGCCTTTGGGTACTCCAGTTGAGCCAGAAGTAAACATTACGTAGGCTACAGGGTGATGTTTTCTTACAGGGGAGGTTGCTAATGAAAGTTGCGAAATGATATCTTGATATGAATAAATAGTTGCATTTTTAATGGCGTCGGTTGTCTCTGGTGCGTCACTTATCACACATGAAATATTATTCATGCTTACTAAATTGTTAATCCTTTCTGGGCCTATGTCGGCGGATATAGGTGTATATATACAACCGGCATGCATTACTCCTAGTATAGTTTCAATTGCAGTTGAGACATTATATTGGACTACCGCTATGATAGTGCCTGGCTCTATGCCTTGAGCTTGTATATATTCTGAAATTTTCTCTATATTATGCCAAAGACCACCATAAGTTAATTTAAAGTTTCCATTGTCAATTGCTTTTCTATCAGGATCTTTACAGGCATGTGCTTCAATTAGATCCAGTACCGACTTCTGTGCTTGCTGCATTAAGTCTCTCCTTATTGTCATTTTATCTATCTGCTTACGCTACACACATCACATGCATTCAACACTTAGTAAAATAAATTTTTGCTGTGACAACAACTGGCCTAAAGGACAGGTATGTATACCTTTCTGTCTATCTATACGATCTGAAAGTGTATGGATGGTTATGCATTTATAATTAAGTGAAAAACCTTAGGAATAGATGCTATATAGGAAGATGTAATGTGCCGAGGGATGATTAATTTTATGTTAAAATAAACATTCGTATGTCAACTGAAAGTGTAAGATATTTATTTTTAAAAAATTAAATTTATACATGCGTTTGAATATACTTAGAAAAAAGCTTTTAAAGTTATTTGCTGTTATCAATTTAAAGTGTGGGAAGTGATAATCATCCAAGTATATGGTAGCAATGATTGATAACATGCCACTGCTAGAATTAGACGATTTTTATTTATTGATATTAGAGCTTGATGGCTATATGAGTTCTTTTTTTTTAGTCGTGTGAGTGTTTGTATAGGGTGATTCAGTAGCAGATACAATGATTTAAAGCGCTAAAAATATGTTACAAAACTGTTCCTGAAAACCTTTTTTATGCTTGTCATAAATTCCGTTTGAGGGTTTTAATGACAAGTGAATATTTGCCTCTCTTTGCTGCCAGTGTAAAGGTGGCATTATTTTTAACTTTTTGTGTTTTTTAATTCAGTTATGGCGGATAGGTGTTATCTAGTAATGTTTTACTTTTCCGTAAGATTTTTTTCATATTATATCTAGCCCAGTGATCCGAGCTACATGGTTTCTAGTACCTAGTTCGACAAACAGTTCAATACCCTTAAAAGTCAACTGTACTATGGGACAGGTGTGTTAATGAATTAACTAGTTTTACTATTTTAAGGAATTGATTCAGAGGAAGGGTTATGTTTTTATCTTCATTAAATAAAAATCAAATTTTTCATGGCATAGAAATTGTAGTTTCTAATTACACTGGTCTACCTAAATCTAGTCTTGATAAAATTTTTGAACTTAGAAAGAAAGTGTTTATTGATAGAAGAAAATGGAATATAGAGAGCTACACTGGAGGGGATTTAGAATATGACGAGTATGATAATTATGAAGCTTACTATATCTATCTGTTAATTAATAACTGTATTTCTGGTTGTGTAAGACTTCGTCCATCAACATCCCCAACTCTTATGACTGGAGCTCTGAAGTGGTTAAAAGAGCCAAGTAAGTTTGACGAAAGTCAGCTTGATAATAGCTGGGAAGCCTCGCGGTTTTTTATTACTCCGGAAAAAATAAACTTTGGAGGTAAAAAGAGTTTTGATGCAAGAATATATGCTTTATTTATAAGTATGATTGATTTTGGTTTGAATAGAGAGATTATAAACTATGAAGTCGTTGTTGATGAAATGATGAGGCGTGTGTTAAGAATGTGCGGGTGGCCCCTCAATGTTCTCAATTCTGGTTTTGGGTCATTAAGTGAAAAAGTTTATTATGGAAATCTTCCTTGTTGTCAAAAGGCAGTTGAAGATATTATGCTTATTGCTAATAAGAATAATGGAAGTGGCAACGTAAATGATTGTTTTGTTAAATCAAGTTCATGCGCAATGCCTTTGTCATTGCTTGCTTAATATTAACTGAATCTAATTTTTTAATTATATTCTGTGCGTGAAACTTAACAGTTCTTTCGGATATGCTTAGTATTAAAGCAATTTCTCCGTAGGACTTGCCCATTGCAACCCAGTGTAGACATTCCGCTTCCCGTTCTGAGAGGCGTCGGTAAGGCTTAAGCCTAGCAAGGGATGGGCGTTTCTGGTGTGCTATGTAGCTAATAGTAGATATTAGATATGAATAATTTTGCACAATTTTTTTAAATTCTAAATTTTCTTTTCTGCTCGCTAAGTGCATTGACCCAAAAGCACAGCCTGGCTCGTGTATCGGGACAGTAAAACCCTGCTCAATGCCATATTGAGCAGACATGTCAAATATGTGTCTTGATTTATTATCTCTCCTTAGGCTACCTTTCCAAAAGAAAGCTGCGGACGTTGTTGAAGAGTGATTGATTATAGGATCGTTGCGGTATAAAGCATGCGATTCATAGAGTTTTACCCAGTCTTTTGGATAGTTACCTAAAATGACAGCCTTATCAGCCTCGGGTGGTAGATAACCCACATAGACATAGCTGAAATTAGCGATCCCTATTTTTTCAAAGGCCCAAGAAAGTACTTCTACATATTCTGGTGCTCCTTTGCCAATGTTGTGCTGGATTTCAGTCAGAAGGTAATGTCCAAGATCACGTATTGATCGCCCGTCAGCTTGAAACATGGAACCTCTAATTATCTCAGCAGATCCAACCTGTTTAGTTCCTGTCACGTTGCATCCTCCAAGGCCAGCGCGTTGTTATGGCTACTTGAACTTACCAATATGCTAGCATGCCTCGTTCTCATTATATGTAGGAAAATGACTACAATATTCTTTGCAAATGTTCGACTTTAGTCTAGCCGACGGTCTGCTACCGACGTCGCCACCGCCTAAATACCTCACAATTCAATGAGTGTTTTTATAGCAACAATTCAAAATAAATGGGTATTTCACGTCCAGACTTCTCTCTTCTGCATACCTATTTCCATCCTAATCAATCCTTTATCTAACTTATGATCCGAAGAAAAACCATAATCAGCTCGTAATTTGACCTGAATAGGCAGGGTAATCGGCTCATGTATATCTAATGACCTTCCACATATATAAGTACCCTTAATCAATGAGATATTCCAAATAATGCCATTCTTTAAGCATATTCAATGTGATTGGATGGAGGTGTTCCCCGCTGATTCTGGCTAACGCAATGACTCAAATGCCTGAACGGCAAACCATCAGTGAGGCATTGTTGGCGGTACTCTAGGGCCATAAGAGGCGGCCCACCCATCCCGCTATGTGCTTTACTATCAGCAACTGTTATTCACGGAGGAATCACCCATGGCCATAGGCGGCTTAATAGGATTACTGGATGACATTGCTGCACTGGCGAAGTTGTCCGCAGCATCATTGGACGATGTGAGTGCCGCCGCTGGGCGTGCGACGGCGAAGGCTGCCGGGGTGGTGGTGGATGATACGGCGGTGACGCCGCAATATTTGCAGGGAGTGACAGCGGAGCGTGAACTGTCGATCGTGAAGCAGATCGCGCTGGGGTCGATCCGCAACAAGCTAATTTTTATCCTGCCGGTGGCGCTGCTGCTGAATCACTTTTTGCCCGCACTATTGCCGATCATCCTGATGGTGGGCGGCACCTACCTGGCCTTTGAGGGCGCGGAGAAGGTCTGGCACAAGCTTTCCGGTAAGCATGATGACGACAAACCAGCGGTAGAAAAGGGGCCGGAAGCCGAGAAAAAGATCGTGAGTGGCGCCATTCGTACCGACCTCATTCTGTCCGCTGAAATCATGGTGATCGCGCTGGCCACGGTCTCCCATCAGGGATTCTGGTCACAGATGGCGAGCCTTGTGGTGGTCGCATTTGTCATCACACTTCTGGTGTATGGCGTGGTGGCCCTGTTGATCAGGATGGATGATATCGGCCTGAAGCTTGCCCAGCGGGCTAATTCGGGAGTTCAGGCCTTGGGCCGTGGTCTGGTGACTGCCATGCCAAAGGTACTAGCGACCATCTCTGTGGTGGGCACCGTTGCCATGCTCTGGGTAGGTGGGCATATCCTGATGGCCAATCTTGGTTCTGATGGCACGGGTTGGTTCAACGCGCCCTATGCGTGGGTACACCATATTGAGCTAGGCATTAGCGAGGCAACCGGTGACTTGGGCGGCTTGCTGGGCTGGAGCTTCAATACATTGTGCTCTGCGGTGATTGGCTTTGTGGTGGGCTCGGTGGTGGTGGGTATGCTGCACCTCATTCCTAATAAGAAGGCGCATGCCGAGTAGGTGTGGGCTGCGACGAAGTAAGCAGAAATATCGATTAGCTCCGCCGTTGCCGTAACACCATCACCCCCGCCATTAAGATCATGCCCATACCCAGCCAGGTCATGACATCGGGTACTTCGCTGAATAGCAGGTAGCCCCAAAGGCTGGCAAAGATGAGGTAGGCGTAATCAAAGGTGCCGATCAACGCCGAAGGAGCAATTTGATAAGCCCTTGCCACCCCGGTATTCACAATGATCAGCAGTAGGGCGTAGGCGCCC
>Ga0209345_10002877_pt1 | contig 18338 bp, 12 predicted proteins | sample Cruoilmetagenom7_FD_187294 | JGI IMG/M metagenome (GOLD analysis project Ga0209345, IMG submission 187294) | Oil polluted marine microbial communities from Coal Oil Point, Santa Barbara, California, USA - Sample 7 (SPAdes) (version 2) | ecosystem: Environmental > Aquatic > Marine > Oil seeps ...
GCAGGCATACAGATAGTATTTCGAGGATCAAATTGATTTTCTAACGCAGAAATTGGATAAATTGCGTTTTGTAACAGCCTGTCGAGATTTTAAACTTTGAAAAATAATCCATATATAATAAAAGAGCTTTTTTTGTCCTATCCTTATTTGATTTTGTCGCCTTTATTTATATGGATAATAGTTAGGGGGAATATTGGATTTAGATTTAACAAAAGAGCAAGAAATGATACGCAAAGAAGTGCGGAAATTTGCGCAAAGTGAAATTGCTCCTGTAGCTGGTGATTTAGAGGATAATGAAGAGTTTTCAGCAGAGCTTGCAAGAAAAATGGGTGAAATAGGCCTTTTTGGAACGTTTGTTTCAGAAAAATATAACGGCCAGGCCTTGGATTATGTTTCATATATTATTGCTGTTGAAGAAGTTGCAAGAGTAGATGGTTCTCAGGCAGCAATAGTTGCTGCTGGTAATTCATTGGGAATCGGGCCCATTTATTATTTTGGCAGTGAAGAGCAAAAGAAAAAATATCTTCCCAAGCTTTGCAGCGGAACAGGACTCTGGGGTTTTGGCCTTACAGAACCTGATGCTGGTTCCGATGCAGGAAGCAGCATAACAACTGCTGTTTTAGATGGAAATCAGTGGGTATTAAATGGTTCAAAAATTTTTATAACAAATACTGCTTGTGACATATCAATGGGAGTAACAGTGCAAGCTGTAACAGGTACAAGGCCAAATGGTAAAAAAGAGTACTCTTGTTTTCTTGTTGAAGAGGGAACTAAAGGGTTCAAGGCTGTTGCCATGCACAAAAAACTTATGTGGAGAGCTGCCAGTACTGGTGAATTATTCTTTGATGATGTAAGAATCCCAAAAGAAAATATACTGGGAAAACCTGGAGACGGATTTCATCAAATGCTGAAAACGTTGGATGGGGGCAGACTTTCAATAGCAGCAATGGGGCTTGGGGGCGCTCAAGGGGCTTATGAGGCAGCGCTAACCTATGCAAAAAACAGACACCAGTTTGGCCAACCCATAAGTAAATTTCAGGCAATTGCTTTTAAGCTTGCTGATTGTGCAGTTGAAATAGAGTGTGCGAGAAATTTATTATATAAAGCTTGCTGGTTAAAAGATAAAAAAAGGCCTTTTGAAAAAGAAGCTGCAATGGCTAAACTATATTGCGCTGAAGTCATGGGAAGAGTGGCAAATCATGCTGTACAGATTCACGGTGGTTATGGTTTGATGAAACAATACAATGTTGAAAGATTTTACAGAGATCAGAAACTGCTTGATATTGGAGAAGGAACTTCAGAAATTCAGCGAATTGTCATATCCCGCTATATTGGCTGCTAACAAAAAGAGGCAATGAAAATTAAATATCATACTTATTTGAATGAGTTTTTTGAAAAATTATGATAAATTAAATAATATATATATGTTACATATCAAATACCAAGGAGCTTTATATGGAAAAAAAAAATCAACAGGCTCATATAAATGTTGACTTTTTTGAAGATCTTACAGGGGATATCTTAAAGGAAAAGCAAAAAAATGTTAAGGGAGTAGGTAACAAAATCAGAACGATAAGGGAAGCAAAATCTCTGTCTCTTGAAGATCTTGCAAAGATAACAGGTTTTGAAGTGGATTTGCTTGCAAAAATAGAAAAAAATGAGGTTCAGCCGCAACTTGGCACAATTATGAAATTGTCAAAAGCTCTTGACAGCGCGTTTTCCCGTTTACTATCAGATTTGGGTGATAAATTTTATTCTGTAACCAGAAAAAATGAGCAGACAGCTGTTGTACGATCAACTTCACAGAAAGGTAAAAAGCAGGTTTACACATACAAAACGCTTGCTCCTGATGTAAAGGGCAAACATATGGAAGCTTTGATCGTTGAGCTTGAAGAAAATCCAAAAGCTGAAATGTCAGTTCATGATGGAGAAGAATTTATCTATGTTTTAAATGGATGTGTTGCGCTGACAATCGGAGAAGACTCTTTTGATCTTGAGCCTGGCGACAGTGTATATTATTTATCCACAATTCCCCATCGCATTGCATCAAAACATGAGAAAGCTTCAATATTGGCAGTCCTTTACGGAGATTGATTTTTTTAAAACTCATGTTTTAAGCCTGTTTGAATGGTTTAGCCTTTAAAAGCATACAGGCAGTATCTCTTAAAATTTTTTAACCGCCTGTATGTGTTAGATTCCGCTTTACTGTGTCTTAAAAAACCTGATTATTTTAAACTGGACAAGGCCTGAAGTTGTTGACAGTTAATTAATCGACTTTACTCATTTTAATCCCTTTTGTTTTCCTCAAAGCGATTATTTTGCATTCATCTGACGATAAAGATTTCTGACCATACATGCGATAATGCCAACTCCTGTGATCAACACGCCCCATAAAATCCATACTTTCCACGGCAATGAAGGTGCAGGCGGCTTTAGCATTTTTTCTCCTCCAAGTATAACATGATCCAGAATAACAGCTTTTTTTATCAATTGATTATCATCGCCTGTGCCAAGTATCCGGGCAAACATATTTTCTGATGTTTTTAATAAATTATTTTTACAAATCCTGCTGCTGCCATAAGCTAAAAGAAAGGGAGACCTGCCCCTTGCAACAAATAAAATTTCATGGGGCAGAAAGCCAAGTAAAAAATCAAAAGCATCTATATCGTCTGGCATACTTTTGCCTTCCTGATCTATCTCTATACGCCAGAACCTGTCAGTTGTTTTGTTAAATGTAACAATATCATTTTTTAAAGTAATCTCATCAATATAAAGATTATAAAATAGTCCCTGAAAACGTTTGATCCAATTAGATTTTTCATTAGAACGAGTTTTGATTACAGCTCGCAGCAGATTATTTTTCTCATTAAATTTTATTTGAAAAGCATCCACAGGAAAAAAAGCTTTAGTATCAAAATTAAATATCACCTTATTATTGGATATAACAGATTTTGCTTTTACGCTTGTCCAGACTCTTTTAATTTTTGAACTTTTTGTTGAGTGTATTGCTTTAACTTCTGTCAATAGCATCTCTTTCTGACCTGCTGGCCATGAAAGCCGCATATATTTTTTTTTACTTTTAGGTAATAGAATTGTGTAAATCCTAAATTTGTGATTATTGTAGTCAAGTTCAGCTAAGCTGGCTTTTTTAACAAGTACCTGCCAATTAGCAAGATCATTGCTGTGATCAATGCGAACTGTTGTTGCAAAATTTTTTTTTGTGCTTTGCCAGCTAAAACAGAGTTTTTCCGGAGCTGATTTTAACATGCTTGAATCTACAAGATAAGCATATGTTTTTTCTGATATTTTATCAATATTATCAGTGGTTTTAATTCCAATAATAGTTCCTTTTGCATCCTTTTTAACTTTTATGGTCAAACCTTCAATTTCATTATCTTTGTTGTTTTTATAAAGTGGAAAAAAGGGTAGTTTTTTTTCAATTTTATTTTCTGTACTATTTTTTATTTGCACACTAAAAGGAACAACCTTTCCATTGCCATTAAATATTCTTATGTCCTGCAGATCCTGTTTTGTTATTTTTTCGTATACTTCCTTTTTAAGCATAAATGAATATATTGCTCCTTTACCTTGCAGATCCAGATAAAAACCATATGCAAACTGATCCTTTGTAATGGGAGTAACATTTTTGCTGTTAACACTTCCTGCCAAACAAAGGATAATGATAACCGTATAAAAATAATTCATTAAACTTTCTCCTTACTTTTTGGAGGCAGAGGTGATAAATATCCAATCAAAAGCATAAGCATACCAACTGCTAAAAATGAAACAATTCTGGCCACAGTACCGCTCCCGGAAAGATCAACTATAAACAGTTTCAGCACAACAAATGTTAAAATAACAGATCCTGCAAACCATACCTGACGATTTTTTATTTTGGCAGCGCAATGACTTAGTGCCATAGCAGACAATGACCATAAAATTGATATTGCGCTCTGAAAAATAACAGAATTATGCAGTCTAAAAAAGGTAAAAGAAATATTTGCAAAGTTATGCACAGCACGAGCAACTATAGCATTCAACAGTATAAATGTTGAAATTGCCAGAATATATATTATGAAAAAGAAAGGTTTTTTTTCAGGCAGTAAATCCGGTAGTAAATCAGTGTTGTCCCTATTTTTCCACGCCCACAAAAACAATATAACTATAATAAAAACCTGTGACAGTTCCAAGGGATTTAGCAACGGAATATACAATAAAAGATCACAATTACCATGATTAAAATTGGCAATAACATTAAACAGCAAAAGATAAAATGCGATAAATTTTGCTCCTGTGGATGTATATAATTTAGAAAAACGACAAACAGGCCATTTTAGCTTTTCTCCCCAGTATACAAGAAATAGCAAAAAAAATCCTGGAATAAGCCCTATGCAAATAAACTGCCAGACATAAGAGCTGTTGATTAACCATCCGGCAAACCAGTATGTTTCGCGAGACAGGATAAAAATCAGTAGATATAAAGTTGTTATATGCCACGCAAAAACTAATTTTTCAGGCCATTTTTTTTCAAAACACCATAGCAGATAATACTGAATAGTAAAAACCAAAGCCCATGCAAAAAATCCCCAGTTGTGAAAAAGATGTTCAGATCCATTGTGATCAAAATCTGCAAGGCTTAATAATATCATTGCAGGAAGAAGGCTAATTGCAGGATAACAAATTAATTCCCACTTATAACGTTTAGATAAACCCACCATAAAAAGAGAGCTTATACCCCAAAATACAAGATATCCTTTTAATTCATTTTTTGCTGCAACATGAATGTCAATTTCATGCAATCCCCCTGCAAACCACCATAAAATGCCCCATACAAGTAAAAAAACAGGAAATTTTGTTTCCCACTTTTTTATTTTGCTTAAATTGTTTGACAAATAGTAGCATGAAAACAGCCCTGCTATACTTATAATCAGAAAATCCAGATAAAATCCGTTAAATACAGGAATATATTTTACATGTGGAGTAAAATCAGCAAAAAACGATATTCCTGCACCAAATTGAAGCAGCAATCCAAACAATCTGGCAGACAACCTGTTTTGGCGCAGACCTATCCATATCAAACAGGCTCCTTCAAATGCCCATGCAGCTGCTGTCCATTTTCCGTTAAGGGCTAAAGGAATAGCAAGGCTGCCGAATAAAACTGCCAATGCTAAAAATGCTTCTGTTAACAATCGCATTTCAGCAATATTTTTTTTCCATAAAAAAGAAGCACAGATAATATAAAAAATACCTGCACAAAGTGCGCTTATTGCAAGGCCATACGCAAAATTATGTACCAGACTGCTTTGAAGCCCAAAACAGACAAAAGGAACACCAAAAACTAAAGATCCATCAACATATCCTTTTAATTTGGGAGGCTGGCGATGGGCAAATAAAATAGAAATTGCAACATAAAAGATAAAATATAAAATTAAAAAAGGTTCTGTAGACGAAAAATAATATGCTTTGTAATATTTGCTTCCCCAAAGGGCAGAAATAATAAATGTAAAGATGAAACCTATAAGGTTCAGCTCACGCCATGATTTAAACCAGGCAATGCCAAAAATTCCCATATTCAAAAGCGCATAATATGAAAAAAGCATTACATGGCTTTGTCCTCCTTTTGATATAAGTATGGGAGCAAAAAATCCACCAATTATTCCAAAAACAGCAAGTGATTTTGCATTTTGCAGTACTGCCAGGGCTCCTGAAAGAGATACAAGTAAAATCATAAGTACAAAGCAAAGGCTATAAGGTAACAGATTATATGGTTTTGTTGCGGCAAAAACTGTTAAATATAAGATTCCTATTCCTCCGCCTTGCATTACAAGTGCATACAAATGACGATTTTTTCTAAGACGATAACCTATAAATAGAATTGTCAAACCTGATATAGCTACGAGAATAATTCTAAGTTCAATGGGTATTAAATTATTTTGAGCAGTGTATTTAAGCAAAAAACCAACACCAAAAAAAAGAATTATCATTCCAATTTTTAATACAACATTTCCAGTTGAAAAAAATGTTTTAAGATATTGTGTGCATTTATCAAAATATTGCGAGACAAAACCAAAAGGCTCATGCAGGGGGTGGGTATCATCACAGCTTGTACCATTTTTTTTAAAATCATCATCTTGTACGAAGTCATTAGATTGTTTGGCAGGCTCTATAATTTCTTCCTGCTTTTTATCAACAGATGACTCTTTTCTTTTTTCATCAAAAGGTTTTTTGAATGTGGCATTACGATAATGCTCAAGTTGTGTGATCCTTGATTTTAGCTTAAATACTTCTGCGGTTAAAAGTCCTAAAAAAAAACCTAAAAATAACCCTGGTTTTTCCGATATAACAGCACCTATAATTGCACCGCAAATACCCATGAGTATATGCATAAATATTTACATCCTTGTTGTTATTTGATTTTAATATTTTTGTAATTTCAGATCGGCAAAGATGATCTGAAGCCATGATGCATAGTTGGGGAAGTTATTTTGTCCTTGTCTTAAAGTTTGTAAATTTATGCTTATAGCTGTTTACATAGCATTTAAGAGTTTTGAGGCAAAGAACAAAAATCAGAAAAATATATTTTTGCTCAGTTTTTTAGATATGGCTTTTAGTTCAACCGATGGGTAATTTATTAAATTTTTGTTTTTAGGATAAAGCTTTCTGTTTATATTGCTATAATACTTAAATTAGCAGCAAATATCAATTCATTTTAATGGCTTGAATGGGATTGGTTATCAGGATTAATGGTGATTTCATCTCCTGTTTTAATTATGCCTCCCTTAAGCACCTTTACAAAAATACCTTCACTGGGCATAACGCAATCTCCTGCCTGCTTATAAATGGCACAGTGTGAATGACAAACCTTGCCTATCTGGCTTACCTCCAGTTCAATGTTTTCACCTATTGTCATTTTTGTGCCTACTATAAGATTGGGCAGAAAAACTCCCTTGGTTGTTATGTTTTCAGCAAAATCACCAGGACCTACCTTAAGCCCTTTATCCTGCATTTTTTTTATACTTTCAATGGCAAGAAGACTTACTTGTCTGTGCCATTTTTCCGATGCATGGGCATCGCCTTTGATACCGTAATTATTTTTTATAACAGCAGAGTTGACAGGTTTCTTTCTAACTCCCTTTTTTTCGCTTACGTTAATTGAGATGATTTCTGCAATCATTTTAAAAAACTCCTTATATTTGAAAAACCTTATCCTGAAAAAATAGTATAAAATAAGATTATTATCAAAAATTGAAATTAGAAGCAAATAAGTTATTTTTACTTACTGCCTTAGCTTGATTTTTATGAAATATAACTAGGAAGCAGTTCAGGCTGCACTTTTTTCAAAAAAGATATACAAAAAGCTGATATTATACCTTCAATAATCATTACAGGTAAATGAGAAACGACCAGAAGTGAAGCAATTTCCCAAAAGTTTTTTTCTGTGAAAATAAGAGTGGCAGCCAGCATCATGGCTGAAAGAAAGACAGATAAAAACCCACACGCAAAAGATGCGATTATTGCAATAAGATGATTACCTTTTATTAAAGGTCCTAAAAAATAATAACACAAAAGCGCAGGGCATGCCATATTTACAGTATTAACGCCCAGGGATGTGATTCCGCCAAACTGAAAAAAAAGAGCCTGGAGAAAAAGTGCCACTAAAATGGCAGGAAATGCTGCCCATCCAAGCATAATGCCTATAATTCCATTTAATATGAGATGGACACTGGCAAGTCCTATATTTACATGGATAAGAGATGCAACAAAAAAAGCAGCTGAAAGTATACCGACCTGAGCAATTTTATCATAATTAATTTTTTTCAGACCGATTGCAGTTCCAGCTATGGCAATTGCCCATCCTGAAATAATGACAGGCCCGGATAAAATACCTTCGCTTATATGCATATTTGTATCATTTTTTATATTGTCAATTTGGTCAAAAAATACTCTGCATAAAAAAGAGGGTATTTATTTGATAGTATAAATATTTTTATTACAAAATAATCTTTTATAAAAAATATATTTTTACTAAACATGCCTTTGCATGTCAATTACAAATGTTCAAATCAAAATATTGTTTCAAAAAGTTAGAAATTTAAATTTTTTAAATTTTAAGGTGTCAACAATTTCAGGCAAGACCAAATTTTTAAACAAAATTTATTTTGTAATATAAAAAATAATCAGCAATAATATATACAATAAATTGATTTTGTAGAATTAATTTGTTTTTTACAAAATTGTAAGTATTTTTCCAATAAAGATACATTTTTGTCTTGATATCATATCGATATAAAAAAATATTTATTTAGAATTAAAATATTATAAATTATTTCAAGCGATTAGTTTGTTTTTTTGATAATTGGCACAATGTTTGATTATTTAAAATAGCTTGTGCAATTTAAAGCATTTTGACCAAATCATGGATAGCTGTTTTGCAAATAAGAGAACAGATAATGCAAGATCCTGTTTATCTGTCTGATTTTAAAATTATATTGCGGGTGTTTTTTAATCAATATTCCCATATTGCGTATTTTATAGTTTTTAAAAACAGAAAATTAACAGAAGTTACATATAATTGTAATTTATTACCTAATAACAGTTGGAGGATTTTATTATGACACCTAAAGAAGTGTTAGATATGGCAAAAGAAAATAAAACCAGGGTTGTTGATATTCGTTTCATGGATTTTCCGGGTATTTGGCAGCATTTTACTGTTCCAATTTCCGAATTGGAAGAATCAAGCTTTGAAGATGGCTTTGGATTTGATGGTTCCAGTATTAGGGGGTGGCAACCGATAAATGCAAGTGATATGCTTGTAATACCAGATCCGTCAACAGCAAAACTTGATCCTTTTTTTGTTGAGCCAACACTTGTTTTAATCGGAAATATAGCAGATCCGATTAGTCGCGAGTCCTATACACGGGATCCAAGAAACATAGCGAAAAAAGCAGAAGCATATCTTAAAAGCACAGGTATTGGAGACATAGCATATATTGGGCCGGAAGCAGAATTTTTTATTTTTGACAATGTACGTTATGATTCACAAAAAAACAGATCATTTTATGAGATAGATTCAGTTGAAGCCATTTGGAATACCGGAAGAAAAGAAGAGCCAAATCTTGGATATAAAACCAGGCATAAAGAAGGTTACTTTCCTGTGCCTCCCAGTGACAAATTTCAGGATATGAGAACTGAAATGCTTCTTACACTGGAAGATCTGGGTATTGATGTGGAATGTCAGCATCACGAGGTTGCAACAGCAGGCCAGGCTGAAATTGATATGCGTTTTAAGCCTCTTTTGCAAATGGGTGATCAGCTTGTATGGTTTAAATATGTGCTTAAAAATGTTGCATATCGTCATGGGCATACAGTAACATTTATGCCTAAACCTCTTTTTGAGGATAATGGAACAGGAATGCATACCCATATAAGTATCTGGCAAGGCGATACACCTTTATTTGCAGGAGACAAATATGCTGGAGTATCGCAGGATGCCCTTTATGCAATAGGTGGTATTTTAAAACATTGTAAAGCTCTTTGTGCGTTTACAAATCCAACCACAAATTCATATAAAAGGCTTGTTCCAGGATTTGAGGCACCTGTAAACTTAGCATATTCAAGTCGTAATAGAAGTGCTGCTGTTCGTATTCCCATGTATTCTGCATCACCTAAAGCAAAACGCATAGAGTTTAGAACACCAGATCCTTCCTGCAATGGCTATCTTGCTTTTTCAGCAATACTCATGGCTGTTTTAGATGGTATTGAAAATAAGATTGATCCTGGAGATCCACTGGATAAAAATATTTATGATTTGCCTCCTGAAGAGCTTGCAAAAGTTGCCTCCGCACCAGGTTCCCTTGATGAAGCCCTTGCTGCTTTAGCAGAAGATAATGAATTCCTGCTTAAAGGCGATGTTTTTACAAAAGATGTTATTGAAAAATGGATAGAATATAAAACGGAAAATGAGATAAATCCGGTAAAACTTCGTCCCCATCCTTATGAGTTTTCTCTTTATTACGATATATAAATTAAATATAATATCTTTATTGTCAAAAGCCCGTTTTAATAATGTGACGGGCTTTTTAATGCAGTAGAAAAATGTCACTATAAAGCTGCAAATCATTTTGTTTTTTTTAAATCATGGTTTTCTATTATTATATTTGATGATCCAGTTTTTAAAAAATATGCCTGCTGATAAACCTGCAACAAAGACAATCCAGAAAAAAACAGGGTTTTTATTCTCAAAGCCATGCAGCAAATTCATCCCAAAAATAGCTGCTATTGCCATAAGCGGGAAAAAAATCGCAGCAATGATGTTAAGTCTATGTTGCGCATTAAGAACTTCATCGGATTTACTTACCTGAGCTTCAGAATTTTTAGCAATATTACAATCTAAAGCCAATTTGGCGTCTGATAACAGCAATTCAAAATTTCTTTGTAATTCATAGGCCTGATCCCTCATTTCAATAATAAATTCATCTTCTTTGATTAGCTCTCTTGCTGATTGCAAGGTATTATACAGGTGTGTAGCAGCGCGATTAATTGGTGTCAGCTCTTCTATAAGTGCAAAGTAGTCCACTGATTTAGTTGCTTTATGGTAAAGGTCTTCAAGAGATGCCAGTTTTTTTTCATAGCGGCTAAGTAATTGCTTTAATGAATTTTGACCATCAGATTTCCCATCGCATAAAAATTCACCATCTGGTTTGCGCCAAAAAATTTTTGCTTCTCTTGTTAATTGCTTTTTTTGGGGTATGTCATGCAATATTATAAGCAATTGATCGTCTTCTAATATTGTTCGTTGCTTTCCATAGGTAGATTTACCGATCCGTTTTTCAATTTTGGAAGGTAATTTCCAATTATATTTTTTGCGATTCATGGGCAAGTTTCCTTTTTTTGTTGACAGGCGGCAAGTTGTTACAGAATGAGTTTTTTTAAGTTCAAGGCGGAAAATTAATTTGACCACAACCTTATATATTATAGCAAAGCATTTATACTGCTGCAATAAAAAATGTATACTTTTACTTGGCTACTCCATACCTGACCTGAAATTACTAAATTCTCCTTGACTTTATTTGTAATTTTGCTTATTTTTATAGAATTTTTTTGTAAGGGCATGAAGGGAAGACGGTGGAAATTCGTCGTGGACCCGCCGCTGTGACCGGGGACGAACGTCGCAAAATGCCACTTTTCACCTTGTGTGGATAGGAAGAGGCGGTTAGTAGGAAGCTTCGTAAGTCAGAAAACCTGTATCTGTGAAGCATTAGTAGCCTTTATATTAAACCCTCGCGGATTGGGGTTGAGGCACACGTATTGTGAGGGTAAAAACGGAATCCCCATGAAATGCTCTGGAAATGCCAACATTATAACTTTTAAACGAAGAAAAAACTATGCTGCAAATAGTATCACCTTATGATTTAAGCCTTATTAAAGAAATTCCATTAGTTGGGAAAGTAGAAGCAGAGAAAGCACTCACAACTGCTTACAATTTGTTTTTTAATAAATCAAAATGGATTCCGGCTCATGAGCGGATTGCCATTTTAGAGCGAACAGCAGAAATAATGAAAGTTCGAATTAATAAGCTAACCCAAATTGCTGCTCAGGAAGGTGGAAAACCCCTTGTAGATTCTAAAATTGAGGTTTTGCGGGCAATTTCTGGAGTAAAAATAGCTGCAGAGCATATTGGCCAATTAAAAGGGGAACAAATTCCCATGGGACTAACAAAAGCGTCTGAAAATAGATTGGCTTTTACAACCAAAGAGCCAATTGGCGTAGTTGCTTCAGTAAGTGCATTTAATCATCCCCTAAATTTAATCGTACACCAGGTCATTACCGCTATTGCGGCAGGTTGTCCTGTAATTATTAAGCCGGCATCAGCCACACCATTATCGTGTATTGCATTACTTGATATCTTAAAAGAAGCAGGTTTGCCAGAAGGATGGTGCCAATCAATAATTTGTAAAAACGAAATAGTTGAATATTTAATCACAGACAAAAGAGTTAATTATTTTTCTTTCATAGGTTCAGCAAAGGTGGGATGGTTTTTAAAGTCAAAATTGGCTCCAGGAACGAGATGTGCATTAGAACATGGTGGTGTAGCTCCTGTAATTGTAGAAAAAGATGCCGATTTGAATGAAATGTTACCCGCTCTTTTAAAAGGAGGCTTTTATCATGCCGGACAAGTTTGTGTTTCTGTGCAGCGAGTTTTTGTCCATGAAATGATTTGCGATGAAGTTGCCAATCGGTTAGCAGAAATGGCAAGTAAATTAATTGTTGGAAACCAGATGAATGAAAAAACAGAAGTTGGTCCGCTTATCTTACCAGGAGAAGTTGACAGAGTAGAAGAATGGGTGAGTGAAGCTGTTAATGGTGGGGCAAAACTATTGTGTGGAGGAAAGCCTCTTTCTAACACCTGTTATGAACCAACAGTTCTTTTCAACCCACCGGCAAATGCTCGTGTTTCAACACAGGAAATTTTTGGTCCAGTAGTTTGCGTGTATTCTTATTCAAATCGTGATAAAGCCATTGAAATTGCCAATAGTTTGGACGTTCATTTTCAGGCATCTGTTTTCACCAAAAATATAGATGTAGCTTTAGACTGTGTTAAAAAACTTAATGGAACAGCTGTCATGGTAAACGACCATACAGCATTTAGGGTGGATTGGATGCCCTTTGGAGGAAGAGATACCTCAGGTATCGGTATAGGAGGAATTCAATATTCTATGCACGAAATGACAAGGGAAAAATTAATAGTGATTAAAAGCAATACACTGTAAATATAAGTTGTTTTTATTCACTGCCTAAGCATTAACCCGACTTTCGCACGCATGCATTGTTAAAAATTAATCATATTATCAAAAATTTAAATTTGTATAAAAGCTGGAACACACCCGAACATTTTATACTATTTCACCCATTTTTGTATGCCGTTAAATATTTTAGTTTTATTGATAGGCTTTGTAATAAAATCATTCATTCCAGCTTTAATACACATTTTTTCGTGCTCAGGCAAAACATTTGCTGTCATTGCAATTATAGGTATTCTTTTTTCACTACCTATTTTTTTTTCAATTTTTCTTATTTCCTTTGTCGCTGTAATTCCGTCAACTTCAGGCATTTGCATATCCATAAAAATAATATCAAAAGCTGAATTTGAATTTGAAAACATTTCAATTGCAATTTTTCCGTTACCTGCTACCTGTACATTATTACCCATGTTCTCAATCATTTTTTTCGCTACCATCTGATTGACTGGATTATCTTCAACCAAAAAAATCTGCAAATTGTTTTTTGCTATGACCTTTTCTAACTCTATATTCTCATCTTTTTTCTGTCTGATGTCATCAACACTGCCAATCTTACACCATCCTGTAAAATGAAAAGTACTCCCTTTATCAAGCTCACTTTTCGCCCAGCAATCTCCTCCCATTGCCATGGCAATTTTTTTTGAAATTGAAAGCCCTAAACCTGTTCCGCCAAATTTTCTTGTTGTTGAAGAATCAGCCTGTGTGAAAAGTTCAAATATTGCTTCAAGCTTATCTTCTGGTATTCCAATGCCTGTATCTTTTATTTCAAAATGTAAAAATGCCCTGTTTGCTTTTTTTTGTTCAATCCAAAGATATGAAGAGATTTCTCCCTTTTGAGTAAACTTCGCAGAATTGCCAAGTATATTAAGCAGAACCTGTTTAATTCTATGGGGATCACTTACAAAAATCGTTGGAACATCCTTTTTAATATTTTTTATAACTTTTATAGGTTTATCGCCGACTTTTATCGCAATAAGTTTTGTAACATCATCAAGTAACTGATCAATTTTAAATCCTATCTCCTCAAAGACCACATTGCCAGACTCAATTTTGGAAAAATCAAGGATATCATTAATTATAACAAGCAATGATTCCCCGCTTCTTTTTAATGCCTCAATAAATTTTCTTTGCTCAGTTTCTAAATTTGTCTCTAAAAGCAAATCTGTAAAAGCAATTATTCCATTCATAGGAGTTCTTATCTCATGCGACATATTTGCCAGAAAACTTGATTTGGAGTTAGCCAAAAGATGTGCCTTGTCACGTGAAAACCTTAATTTTTGCTCAAGCATTTTTGTTTTAAGTATTGAATCTATTCTTGCATTAAGTTCCTCAATGACAAAAGGCTTTGTTACATAATCATTTGCACCGCTTCTTAATCCTGCCACCTTGTTTTCAGAATCAGAAACATGAGTTAGCATAAGTATTGGTATATCCTTGTATTTATCATCACCTTTAATGGTTCTGCATACATCAAGTCCGCTAATGCCTGGCATTATTATATCAAGTAATATAATATCAGGTATTTCACTTTTGATAGTTTTAAGGCATTTTTCACCGTCTTCGGCAAGTAAAACCTTATAGCCTTCACTTTCTAACAGGCCTTTTATCTGCATCCTGATAGTCAGACTATCATCAACAACAAGAATTTTTTTGTTTATAAGATCCATTTTTATAATGTTAGCATCATAAAAAAAATTATATAAGCTTTTTTACAGTTTCAAGAAAAATTCCCTGATCAAAATTTCCTTTAATAATATAAGCTTGCGCACCTACTTTTATCCCTCTTCTCTTATGCTCATCGTTAGAAAGAGAAGAAACAATAATAATCGGCAAATCCTTATTATTTGAATCCTTTCTTATTTTTTCTGCCAGTTCAAAGCCATTAATACCTGGCATCTCAACATCTGATATCAAAAGGTCAAATTTTGCATCTGTTAAAAAGCCCAAAGCTTCTTCACCAGAGGCTGCCTGTGTCACATCATATCCTTCAGCCTCCAAAATACCACCTATAAGCACACGACTTGTAAGGGAATCATCCACTGCCAGGATACGGGAACCTGGCATATTTTTTATTAAAGACTTATCACATGAAATACTTGTTTTAGTTACAGCAGCTTTAAAAAGCTCAGCAACATTTAGTACCAGTACAGGTTCTCCACCACTTATTATTGTCCCATCCTGATAAAATTTAATGTCTTTTAACTGTTTGCCAAGTTCCTTTAAGAATATTTTATGCACACCCTTGATTTGGTCAACTAAAAACGCTGCGTTTTCATGATTGAATTTCAAGTGTACAAAAGGTTTTCCATGTATGTTTGTTTCTTCTCTTTCCACTCCCAAAACACTGTAAAGGTTTGTTAGTGATACAGGCATCCCATTTAATTTGATTGCATTTTTACCTGCAATATTTTCAATTTCATTTTCAGCCACAAAACCTGTCTGTTCAATCATGTTTAAAGGAATAAAATATTTTTGTTCTGACAATTCGATCAAAAACGCATCAATCATATTTAAAGATAAAGGAAGAGTTATTGAAAAATAGGTGAATTTGCCATCTGTTGAATCAATAGATACTGTGCCTTGCAAAGATTCGATCTTGTCTTTTACAATATCAAGCCCCACCCCCCTTCCTGCATATTCAGTGATCATATCTTCTGAAGTAAATCCTGAGTTAAAAATCAAATATAAACTTTCGTCATCACTTATCTCAATCGCTTTTTTTTTATCAATAATGCCTTTTTTTACTGCAACCTTTTTTATCTGCTCTATATTTATTCCCCGGCCATCATCCCCACATAAAATATGTAAAAATTCACCTTTTTTTTTAAATTTAAGTTTTATTATACCAACCGGATCTTTACCCATATCAGACCTTTTAAGCTCATTTTCTATTCCATGCACAAGGCAATTTCGTATAATCTGATTAATAGGTTCTCTTATCTCTTCTATGAGATTTCGGTCAAGCTCTAGCTCCTCTCCTTTTATTTCAATCTTAACCTTTTTATTAAGCTTAATTGACAAATCCCTCACAATTGCCTTGAAATAGTGGCTTACCTCTTTTATCTTTATTGACCTTGCCCTGTGTACAAGCTGATACAGGCTGTCTGAAATTTTATGAAGTTCTTCAACGCTCGTATCAAAAGTAGTAGTGTTTTCACTTAAAAGAGCTGTGAGCTTTTTTATTTCATTTTCTTGATGATCTTTATTAGCCCTGCCTGTTTTGCAAATTTCGATTTGATGATAATTTTTAAAAAACTTATCAAAAGATTTTGTAAGCTTTTTAAAGTGTGAATGAATTTGCTCCAGTTTTAAGGTATTTGTTATGAGCTCACTTGCGTGATCAAATAAGGTATTAATATCTGAAAGTTTGACTCTTGCAACTTCATTTCCAGAAAAATGTTTTTTTGCTATATCTTTTGAACTATTTTTTTTTTTGTTAGCTGTTTCTGCTTTTTTATTATTCTTTTTATAAGCTGTTTGCCCGCTTTCAGATAAATTTTGATGGGATTTTGTTTTATCAATATGTGCTTCAGATCCTGTTTCCGCTTTAGGTAGTGCGCTTTTTGCATTTTTTTGATTCTTTGAGCAAATATGATCAATTTGTTGGTGCTGTGCGATCATATCTGTCAGGTCAATTGATTCTTCTAAGCCCCCTTTTTTTACAACTTCTGTTATTTTTTTTATGAAATCTAAAGTCTTAAGGACAAGGCTGATCCTATCAGCTGTTAAATTGAAAATACCATTTTTTATACCTGAAAACTGGTTTTCAATCAAATGCGCCAGAGTACTGATATTGTTAAGCTCAACAACCTGTGCTGCACCTTTTAACGTATGAGCATAACGAAAAAGTCGGTTTAAAAGATCAATATCATCAGACTTTTGCTCAAACTCTATAATATCCCTGTTAAGATTATTTAAAAGTTCAGCAGCCTCAATTATGAAATATTTGTAATGGTCAGTATTCATTGTTAATAATAATAACTTATATCAGTCGAAAAAAATGTCTGTTTTTATATTTTTTGTTTAAAATTATTGTGATAAGAATTTTTTTTGATTTATGAAAAACAAAAACTCTTTTAATATATTTAAGGTCAAATCTCTTCTCTAAGGTCAAGAATTGTTACAAGCTTTTCCCGATAATAAATTTCACCTGTAATTAGTCGATCCACAGATTCATTCTGGCCTGCAATGTTAGGTTTAATATCTTTTTGCTTTACATTAATAATATTGACAAGATCATCAACAAGCAGCGCAGATTCAAACTCATCTTCTCTTGTTATAAGAAAATAAACATTTTCAGATTTTGAAGCTTGTATTTTGAGCATATCATGAATATTTGTAACAGATAATATTTTGTTTTTGTAATTTATTATTCCGTGAATATTAGAAGGTGCACCAGGTACCGGAATAACAGGTTTGCCTATCAAAATTTCGCGCAAATGCTTAACAGATATGGCATACAGGTCAGATCCAAGCAAAAAAATAAGAAATCGCTCCAACTTTCCTTCTGCTTTTGTTGTCTTTTCTGAAACAGAAAGTTTAAAAGTGTTTTTTAACTCCTTTAACATGATAGCAAAGTTTTGATATGTTATGCTTTCTGACATGATAGACCTATACTAAATACTTTTATGGCATATTGATTCTAAACTTTTTTTTGAAAATCCGCCTGAAAGTAATGAAATCTTTTTTTCATCTGAATATTTAATAACATTTAAAGCTGCCTGAAAAGACTTTACAGAAGCTTCTGCCTGTCCAATTGTATTATACAGATACCCAAGCCTTACATACGACATGAAAAAATTATTATCCAGAAAAACAGCTGTCTTGTAAGACTTTATTGCCTCTTTAATTTTTTTTTCGCTTTCATTTATAATGCCTGTTAAAAAATAAATTTCAGGGGAAAATTCATCTATTTTTTTTATCTTCTGAATATATTCAATTGATTTTTTATTATTTTTCAAATTTATCTGAATCAACGCGGCAAGCATAAAATAATCTGGTATGCACTTATTAATCTTTAGCAAGCCAGCAATTATCTTATTTGCTTTTACATAATCTTTTGCATGATACAATAAAACAGCATCAGAATATGTATAGCTTTCACTATTTTCCTGTTTTTTTACATTTTCGCTATTTTCAGTATAATTTTTTTTCGCTATTTGTATACGAGACTTTTCCTTATTACATATCAGCTTTTTTTGTGTTTTTTTAACAGATTCAACTTTTTCAGATGCCTCAATATTTTTCTTAGAATATATAAAGGTATTATTTATTCGCAGCTGTTTATATAGTTTTTTTATATACATTGAAACTTCTGAATGACCTAAAATAAGGAAACCGTTTTTATTAAGAGAATTATAAAAACCTTTCAAAATATTTTGATATATATCTTTTTGTAAATATATAAAAACGTTTCTGCAGAAAATAATATCAAAATCATTATATTTATTTAAAAACAACTCTTCTTTGTTCAACTTGATATTATACATCTGAAAATTAACAAAATTTTTAATATAATCTTTAACAGCCCAGCCTTCC
>Ga0209345_10002880_pt1 | contig 18328 bp, 19 predicted proteins | sample Cruoilmetagenom7_FD_187294 | JGI IMG/M metagenome (GOLD analysis project Ga0209345, IMG submission 187294) | Oil polluted marine microbial communities from Coal Oil Point, Santa Barbara, California, USA - Sample 7 (SPAdes) (version 2) | ecosystem: Environmental > Aquatic > Marine > Oil seeps ...
GCTACCACTGCGAAGCATGTGGGCATGAATGGGCGGAAGTCTGGAGCGGCACAAGCATCGCTGACGAATGTCCTGAGTGCGGGAATAAGCCGGTAGAGCCGATAGGATGGATTGGAGCAGGGAGCAACGACAATGGGTAATGAAATCGAAGTAGTAAGCAGTGATTTAACCAGCGCTAACAACCAAAAACCAACACCAATGCAGCTAGTTACCACTGCGGTTGAAAAGGGAATGGACGTTGAGACCATAAAAGGGCTTATGGCCCTACAGGAGCGGTGGGAAGCTAACGAGGCCAAAAAAGCGTTTGGTGTTGCAATGGCGGAATTTAAAAAAACGCCGATCAACATTATTAAAAGCAAAGAGGTTTCTTATAGCAATACTTATTATCTACACGCCACGCTTGGTGACGCTTCAACCCAAATTGGGGCGGCACTTTCAGAACATGGGTTGAGCCATTCTTGGTCGATATGCCAAAAGGATGGAATGGTATCTGTAACCTGCGTTATTACTCACCGGTTGGGTCACTCTGAATCGGTAACAATGACCGCCCCGCCAGACGACAGCGGCAAAAAAGAGAACATCAAAGCCATAGCATCAACTGTTACCTATTTGGAACGCTACACGCTGCTAGCGGCGACAGGTACAGCAACAAAAGATCAAGACAATGACGGCATGGTCGAGCCTGTTGGTCTTGACCAGGGTTTGTTGACCGAGTATGCCGACAAAATCGAAGCCGAAACCGAAAAAGAAAAAGCAAAGCAACACTACAACGAAGCCGTGAAATTGTGTGAAGAACTTGGTGATATTGAGAGCGCAAACACGTTAAAGGCAGTGCTTTTGGCACACGCAAAAAAAATCGATGAAATAAACGAAACGGAGCTATCAGAATGAACGAACAAGGATCAGAAGAATGGTTTGCGGATCGGCTTGGACATGCGACGGCTTCAAACTTTCATAAAATCTTAGCCAAAGGCCAGGGCAAAACCAGGGCGGCATATTTGCAGCAAGTCGTGATTGAGCGGCTGACCGGCCAGCCGACCGACGGCTTTTCTAATAGCCACACCGACCGAGGCACTGAGCAGGAACCATTCGCGCGGATGGCATACGAAGCGGAAACCGGGAACATCGTCGAAGAGGTAGGATTTATCAAGCTAGACGGCTGGATGATTGGCTGCTCCCCTGACGGCTTGATCGACGACGATGGCGGCGCTGAGATTAAATCCAGAATTCCCAGTGTACAGCTTGAAACGATAAAAAAGGGCGGCTACCCGTCCGGCGTGGTCGCCCAAACTCAAGGCAGTATGTGGGTCACCGGTCGCCAGTGGTGGGATTATGTGAGCTATTCACCAGATCTGCCCGAGAATTTGCGCCTTTACATTCACCGGGTAGAGCGTGACGACGATTACATCAAAAACCTAATGGCCGAAACGCGGGTATTTTTGACCGAAGTTGAAGCCGCCGAAAATAACTGGAGAAATTACAATGGGAAATAACACTCAAGAAATCGCTGTATTCAAATCAACCGAGTCAGAACTTGCCGCGCTGGAACATAATTATAACGGCGTAGTGTTCGCCGTTGCGGACGAAACCGGAATGGCCGATGCAAAAGCCGCCTATAAAGAAATCAACGGCCATAGCATCGTCCTGGAAAAAGCGAGAAAAAAAGAAAAGGCCGAATCTTTAGCTTATGGGAAATTCGTTGACAGCGAAGCAAAACGAATATCATCGCGGCTGGATGCCCTGCGGTTGCCGATCAAAGACGCAATCAACGATGAATTAAACCGGGTAGCGATGGAACTCGAGGCAGCGGTTAAGGCTGAACGCGAAAAAATCGAAGCCGAGGAGCTGGCAGCAAAGCAAGCCGAAGAAAAGCGGCTGGCTGATCAGCAGGCCGAAATTAACCGTCAGCGGGCCGAGCTTGAAAAGCAACAAAAAGAGCAGGAAGAACGCGAGCGCGAGTCGAGGTTGCGGATCGAGCGACAGGAGCGCGAAGCAAGAGAAAAAGCCGAAGCGAAGGCCAGGGCCGAACGCACCAGAGTTGAAGCCGAAGAACGCGCCGCCAGGCTAAAATCCGAGCAAGAAGAAAGAGACGCCAGAGCGGTAAAGGAAGCCGAAGAAAGAGGCCGGCGCGAAGCCGAACAAAAAAAGGCCGACGGTTATGAAGCGCTAGAACTGTTCTTAACCCGGTTTGGTGATGACGTGGAATTCCACAACATCGCGGTAGCAATAAAATCGTTTATTGGTAAATAGGACGATACCCGGCGCCTGCTTTGGTTGGCGCCGGGCTATCCATTCGCCAAATCAAGCAGCAGACTCAACCCCAACCTCAGCAGCATTAATCTCTGCAATAGTCCAAGCCAAACCCGTGTCTGGGTTCAGATGAAAGAGTGAATCAAAGCTCTCGACATTTGGAGTTAGAGTCGCAAAAGCTCCATTCCCAACTGTTAAGTTTTCCTTAATTGAAGGCGCTATTGTTCCGGTTGCGTCGGTTCCTTTTTTAGCAGAAACCAACACAGTAGCAGCAATAACATCAAATCCAGTATCATAAGCAGAATCCAAATCAGCGAATGCAAAAGTGGATATGTCAGCAGCAGCAGAAGAAGTTATGAATGTTGTATCATCTGGATAATCCGCAGAAGTATCATCCAAATCGTCAATATCAGTATAACTGCCGGTAAAATCAGTTTCTGATCCATTGGCGGTTATGTTCATCCTTTGCAAAAACATTCCACGGGTGTCTTCATCTGCAATAATAATATCTTTAAAGCGAGATCTTTTGGATTGTTGGCCTTGGAGTTTGAGAGTATTAATTCCAGCCCAAGCAGAATAGTCTCCAGAATCAGACCCCTGTGAAGTGCCATTGATGAAAAACTCAACCCCGCCAACAACTTGGACATCTATTTTTATGTCGCACGTTTTTCCAATACTGAAAATTTCAGTAGATGTGACAATGGTAGTTTTTGTCGCGCCATCCCATTTAACAAGTCTATACGCACAAGTTGTATCATTGTTAGTAGTGCCTTCAATTGCAATATAATTGCCACTTGCGTTTTCAACAACAACCCACTGATGGCCCGCATCCGGCTCCACTAAGTATTGTCCAATCATAAAATGGAGCCAAAGAAAGTTTTGCGCTGAAAAATCCCAATATAGATGTTTTGTAGTATTTGTATTATATATTGAAATTAATTGATTTGATGTGTTGGCGGCAGTTGATGTATCCATAATAATACCTGAAAACGAACCATTACTTGATTTGAATGAAGTTACATGACTTGCTGATTTTAGTATTGACATTTTTATTGCTCCCTTAGAATAACGTGCCCGGCAATCGAGCTGATGTAATTAATGTCTTGGGTTTTTAATATGACGTGGCCAGCCACTGAACTGATGTAATTAATATCTTGAGTTTTTAATACAACATGACCAGCTACAGAACAGGCATTGAACACCTGGTAGTATCCGCCAACATTAATAAAATCGTGCTCCTGGGGCTGGAGTGACTTGTAACCATCCCTCACCGCCCATAACCTAACCCTTAAAAATTCACCCATAGCCAACATGGTTGGCGCGTCGATAACGTAAGGCGCGCTTATGCCTGTGGCTGACAAAAAAACATGGTCTTCATTCGGCGGTGCAGGCTGGGTTGAAATTTCTATTTCGTAAGTCGTGCCGGCTTCCGGGGTAACCGCGCCGTCTGGGAATGCTATCAACGCCCCCCCGGTTTGCTGAACCCTGTTGCGGCTGACCCAATCAACGGTTAGTGATCCGTCGCTTTCTGCTGGGAAATAACTGGCGTTTAACGTGAAATTACCAGGCGGGAGCGGTCTAAACGCTCTTGCGCTTAACACCACCTCCATTGCTGTTGCCGAACCTATGTCGAGAATACCAGATCCGGTTACTGGGGTTATTTTTGCCTGAACAACGTCGCTTTCGACGTATTCCGTCGGGTCGCCTTCGCCGTATTCATCCCAGAACAACATCGCCGAACCGGTCAAATGATCAGCCGGCACAGTGTCCAACACGCCACGCTTAACCGTCAGAACACCGGCAGCCAGCGACACAAACCCCATTATTTCATCGTCTACCTGCAGCCAGGTATCGGCAACTAAAAAAGCTACTTCAAGTTCGTTGGCAACCGCAAAAGAAACGGCCATTTTGTCAATGTCTTCGTTTAGCATGACATAGGGGCAAAAATCCAACAGGCCCGCGTCATCATATCCGGCCCCGGCGTCGGTGTTCATTTTGGCGTTGATTTCAGACGACGACGGCCGCGACCCGGCCATACCAACAAAGCCTATTTGGTTATTGTTCGCTAGATATGTGTCAACTTCGGTTTGCGAACTCTGTTCTACAAGCTCCCTATAAGGCGCCTCAAACGCAATTTGGTTGATCATGGCCGCTGGATCGCCGGAAGGGTCAACCCAATCGACTGGCGGGGCTGATACCAGCGAAGAAATCGGCGACGTGAAAACGTCCTGTGCAAAGTTAACCCGAACGTCTCTGTTCTTGCCGTTTCCAAGGTTTAGGCCGGTCACCCTCATAATGGCGCCGTCTATCAGGTATTCTGGCCAATTGAGTTTGAAGGGGTCGCCTAAATTAAGCTCCCTGGCTCCAGATATAGCGATCATGGCGCCTGATGCGCCTTGCGCCGATAACGCTAACTGGTCGCGCTGAGCCATCCTGCTAGCAAGCTCAATGGTCGGTAACCCTGGGTAATCCATCGTTGTTTGAACGACGTTCCCCTGTTGCTGTAATAATGCGGTGTCCTGAGCGGTAACCGTCCCCTTCTCCCCGGTTTCGATGTTCCAGAAATTTACCGTTACCGCGTTGACAAGCTCGCCAAAAGCCGGCCGATTGAATCCGGTCACCCCTGAAACGTTCGACACGTCAAAAACAGGCAGCGCGTCTGGGTCGTAATCGTCACGAATTAGCTTTATCACATAAAGCCCGGTAGTTCGGCTTTTATAGACTTCTGCATTAATGTGGCGCTTAACAAGGTCGATAAAATCTTCTATTGGCCCCTGCCTGTCATAAAACAAGCAAAGTCCCAACCCTTCGTCGAATGCTTTATCCGCTGCGGCCTTAAATGCCACATCATCAATCATGTTTTCAGACTCGCCCATACCGTAATCTGGGTCTGTCATGCTCTCGCGGATGATATGCACGGCATTCATGGCGGAATGGACGCCAAACAAGGCCGAAAAAATGCCATATAGTTCAGTCGCTGTGTTGTCTACTGTGACAATGGCGCCACCGGTGTTTTGCACTTGGTTGGTGTATTGAGTATCTTCTACCCCGATATTTATGCCGTAAATTTCGACGGCAGTTCCGTTGTCGTAAGAATACGCCCCAGAATCTTTGTCTATTAAATCCGCCCCGGTAGCAGTCGCGTCTTCAATTGGCGACGTTGGTTCGCCGTCGGTCATAAAAACAAAGGTTCGTTCTTTTCCGTTATTTACCGTGTCAAAAAATGAATTTGCAGCAATAAAGGGCTGCTCAAAGTCGGTGCCGCCGTTGGCGCTAATGCTGTTAACGAATGAAATAAGCGAATTGAAATCGGCCGTGTTTGCGTTGTTTTTAGTGCTGGTCGAAGCGGAGTCTGACCACGCGCAAACGGCAATGTTAACCACCACACCAGAAGCAATCCTTAGCTTGTCAATATCGGCAAGAACGCTGGCAACGGCCTCTTTTACTATGTCTAGCCTGGTGGTGGTTCCGCTAACGATTTCGTCCATCGAACCAGATTTATCGATGGCTATAAAAATAGATTGTTCTGTATCAAACCCCCCCACCCTGATTTCGGCTTTTGCGTCGTACCACTGAGGAAGTCCATCATGCCTGATGTGTATTCTCTGAATCCTAAATTCCCAGTTTTTTGGGTATGGGCTTGTCCCTATAACAACGTGCTCAAGAACAACCCCGGTAAACCCCCGGAATGCCGGCGTATAAGGCCCAAGTTTGCTAACCAAATAAGAATTGGCGGCCTGTGACGGGTTACCGTTTTGAAAATCGACAGTGCCGACAATGCCGCCCTCTAGCGACTCACCGCCGAACAGATTGAGCTCGTTTATTTCTATATTGCCCTCTTTTTTTAGCCCTCTCCAAGCCTCCCGCTTTGCAACCCTGATCCGGGTCAATCGGTCAGCTATGCCGTGAATCAACGCAAAATGAAACCCAGCAAAAAACCAATACCCAACCGTGCTTTTTTTACTACCTCCCCCCATTAGCAGCCTCCACAACTGCTGCTGCCATCACGTCGCCAGTAGCCAGCAACTTTTCACCGCTGATGCCATTTTTCAAGAATTCAGTCCAGTCGAGATTATGCCGGCGAAAAAACGCCCTGGCCCCTGGGCTGCACACCCTGGCCTTTCTGATGTGGATCATTCTCACTATCACGTCATCGGTCATTTTTTGCCACCTTTTTTCCTGATAGCGTAAGCGGTAACGTCGCCATACCACAATAAATGCGGGTCTGATATGTCTCTGGTGCCAAACAAAACCCTCATTTCGTCGCCTTCACCAGACTTCGGCGCCTCCGCGTCTGGTGCCGGCGTAGACTGAACCTGCGGCTTCGGCATGAAAAAGACAATCGCAATGACCGCAGCAAAAGCCGCGATTAATGGCCACATAATCGACCCCCTTTAAATTAATGATGTCCCTGCAAACGGGTTCCTTCCCGGCAGAAACGGCTTCCCCTCATAGTTTGGGAGATTGTTAAACTCATCATCGCAACGCTCCTTTGACCTGTCACAACCCGGGTATATTGTCACTGACACGCCAAGGCCGACAAACGGCCTCACCAGCGTCAAGTTTTCCCCATCGTGGGAGGATATAAAACGAAGGTTTCCGTCCAAGTCTTCGGCCATGCCTCCAGCGAAGTGTCCAACCGGATGAACGCCGGCCTCTGTTACGGTTATGACGTTTTCAGCCTCTGCGGTTACTGTTCCGGCTATTGCAAAATTTGATTTATCAAGACGGCACCCGCGACCGTAATGAGCATGGCCGCACGTCCTTTGCACCCTACCCCTAACTCCTGAGCGCCGCATAGCCGTGGCGCCGGTGTCGAAAATGATGTTTATTTTGTGGCCTTTAGGTGAAACCGACGCAAGGCGGCCCGTCCAGATCGTTTTGACCTCCGCCGCTTCTTTTTCATAGATAATCAATTTCACCGGGTTTTCGATAAACGCGCCCAACCACATTTGGCCAAGCGTGCTATCGATTGACACCTTAATTTCAATTTTTGATTTGGCCAATTCTTTCTGGACGACCAAATCGTCACGGCCAAGGGTCATTGATTTATAAATTTCCCCGGCAAAAACTTCGTCAGAATCTGCGCTTGTAACCGTCGTCACCGTGTAAACAATGTCCACCGTGTTCATAATCAAGCTATAAATAGAATCCGTCAGCGCTGAATTAGAAACGGCCACGCCGTCATCTGGCGTGTTGTCATAAAGCGCCGTAAAGGTCGTGTCAAAAAGGTCGATCGCACAAGCGTAAATATCTACTACATTGTCATTTGCTGAGCTAAACGCCCCAGACCTGCCGATCAGGTCAGCGTATGTGGTCGCGGCTGTAATTGCTGCAGCTTCGTTACTTGGTGTTCCGTCGGTGATGAAATACATCGATTGGCGGAAGCTGCCAACTTTGGGTCGAAGAAAATAGCTGTTTGCGGCTATCAGTGCTTGCTCGTAATTTGTATAGGGCAAAGGAACCAGCGCATCAAGCCAATTATTTAGCGCGGTCAACGATGTGACGTTATCAACAATTATTTCTGTATAAGTATCGCTCCAGGCTGCGATGCCTATGTCAACCTGAACTCCTGCGGCTATTCGCTTGTCATTGATCGCAGAAATTGCCTTTTTAATATCAGCAACAGCAACGTCGAGCCTGGTGGTGGTTCCATCAACAATTGCCCCCATTGAATTAGACACATCGAGGCAAAAATAAAATTTTTGGTTTGTGGTGAACAGCGGCGCTTTTTTTTCTTCCGAAAATCGATATAGTTCCTTAATCACGGCTCAACCTCCAAATGAATGACCGTGCTCTTCACCACGCCGCCACCTATCCACGTCAATTGAACGCGGTCATTGTCTAGCCTGTTCATCCCCAAATAAGAAACCATTGCAATATTTTCAGCGTCCAGACCAAGCGAACTATCGAGCGTTAACGTCACCGTTTCGGCGTCAGTTTGTACCGGGTCAGATATGGCGCGCGGATGCCATGTGCCGGCGTTGTCTAAAAATGCGAAGTGGGTTCTAATTTCTGCGTGATCAATAAATGAATCTGATTCTATATCGATCGTTGTGGTGATTGCCCCGGTCGATTTTAGCCGAAGGTCGTTTTCAAATGTTGGCGCCCAGAAACGCCGAAACCGGCCGGCCCTGCGGTATAAAAATTCGCGATAGGCTCTTGTTTCGACTTCCCCAACCAGAATGGAATAATGCCGTTTTCCCATTCGAGCGTTGACCCACGGGCTACGATGCTCAACCGGGCCAAGGGCAAAGTCTGTCAGGTCTTGCCGCTGGCTTATATCACCAACCAAAACACTGCCAGAACCCAACAGGCCCGCGTCGAAGTAAATATCATCACCAAGGTATTGGTCGGGCTCTGCCGGCACCAACAGCAGGTTGTCATCGATCTGGAAGCGGATGGTCGCCGACCCGTCCAGCCCGTTTGTTTTGGTTTTTATGTCTCCAACAACAAAACCGACTCTAGCCGGTACTATGTGCGCGTTGCTCATGTCGGCCGCCAAGCCTGGCGCAAATGCGTTCACGCTTGTTTGGGTCAGGGTTTCAATTTCGACGACTTCATAGGCGCCATCAGGGTTGTACAGCATCGCCAGCGAGTCTATCCGCAGATCACGCAACAGCGTGTCGCAATTTATGGTTATTTGCCCGGCCGTAACGCTGCCAACTGGTTGGGATTCAGCCCATACCGGAATTGCCCACTTTTGCCTAATCCCGCCGTATTCCGTGTTGAATGTTTCGGCCCGTTTCCATGCCGCCAGCGGCACCGTGTAGGTTAACGACTGCCGAGGCATTGACCGTGACTGATGGCTAGTTTCTGTCCCATCATAGGCCGTCAGAACATCGGTTAACCATTCGAGCGATTCTTTGGCCGGCGCTTCTGCCTGGTGCTGCAATACTGCCAGATCGCCAAATAATGCCGTTGTTACTTTTGGCATTAAGCAAGCGCCTGTTTAATGGAGCCGGCATTGTTGCTTATCGTGTTTATAAGCAATTCTTCGCCATCTGGTGTGGCCAAGTAATCACCAACCAAGGCCGGGTCTAGCAAGTTCAGCACGGTAACGCTGCCCCCTTGGGGCTGGCCAGCCGCCTGCCGGCTTTCGTCCCTGTCCTGTTGCGGCGTACTGATCGCCACCCGCTCACCTGGCGTTGCTCTAAACGCCACCAGTTCTGAATCAGTGCCGCCGGTTCCCCCAACCTCGAATTGACCGCCAAAAGCATATTTCGGAAGCATGGCGGCATTTGCGGCAACCGTCGTTGCAGCAATGCCAGCAATTGCCGGAGCAGCATTAGCGCCGAACGATGCAAGACTGACAGCGCTAGCGACAGGCGTCCAAACGGCAAGCATCGCCGCTGCCTCTGCCATCGATGCCGATGCTATGGCAGTTTGTGCCTGGATAGCTGCGGCCGATGTGACACCTATTGCCGCCACCTGTTTAATCGCGTTTTTTGTTGGGTCGTTTTTGCTGCTATTGGTTGAATCCAGTAATGTTTTGTTTAGCAATAATTGGATGCCAACCTGCACCAGTCCGGCGACCATCTGAGTTAACGCCCGCTGAGCAACATTCCCCAAAACGTCGCGAATACTATCTCCGAAAACCACGGCCCGACCAATGGCCATCGAAAACCCGTTGCTTATTGAATTGAAATAATCAGAAAAAACCAGCCCGGTTTCAGCGGTAAAATCATTCACCCCGGCCGTCATGTGGTCAATTCCGGTCAAAAACCCGTCAGCAAATGAAGCATCGCCAAGTTCTATTTTTAAGTCGCGTTGGGCCTGGGCTAAATCACGCAAGCCGAGGGCAAAGTCTGCCTCGCTGATCTGTTTTGTTGCTACTAGGTCTTCATACACGGCTAACGTTTCATTTAGTTCGCGCTGTTTATCCACCGACAACGACAGAATTGAGTCACGAATAGACGACATTCTGGCCTCTTCTTGCAGAATTTCCAGTTTTCCCCTTATTTGGTCGAGTTCTTCGCCGCTGAGAATAATGCCCTGGCTCCGCTTATCAAGATCAATGTCGCGCAATTGGTTTGATATGTCGCGCTGGTCTGCGGTCATCTTCAGCAGCTCACTTTCCCGCGCTAATTCGTCATTAAGCGCCCGCATGGGGTCGATTGAGTCGGCCAACTGGTCAGAAACAAGGGCCATCAATTCAGCCCTGCGGGTGCTGTCAACGAAACCCGCCTGCTCCGCCCTATTCAAAATAGATAATGCCGCTTCGTATTCCCAAACGGCAGCAGTTACCCCGTCATATTGGCTGACCAGTCCGTCAAGCTCGCCGGCAAGTTCGTCTCTGTGAGACGGCGACAGACCGCCGCGACTACCGCCGCCGCCCCCCGGGCTTGGCTTGTCATCCTTCGCGGCTTCCCTAGTACCTGCCAGCGCTGCTGCCTGAGCCTTTATATCGTCAACAATACCCTTAAATCCAAGTGACGAATCGTCATAACCAGACCAAAACGCGGTGCCAACCTTTTCACCAAGCGATTTAGCGGCGCCCTCATGCTCCCCGGTGATTTTAAAGTCTACCTTTTCAATCAAAGGAAGGCCGACGGCTTTTCTAGCAATGTTTGTCAAACCATAAAACCCGTTGTAAAACCGGGTTAACACCTTTAGCGCGGCATTCGTTGTTTTTGTAATTAATGGGATATTTATAATTCTGGCGATCAGATCGTCAAAAGCAGCAGGCAGACCATTAAACAGCGCCAAAACACCTCGAAACGTGCCGTTTATAATTCCGACAATACCGCTCATTGAGATAGACACGGCAGACACCGAACCAATAGCGCTGGCGCCCATCATGGCGAACCCCTCGCTAATGCCTGCAAAAATAGGCCCAACAGTGCGCGCCAAATCCTTTACCGCTTCGCCGAACACGCCGCTAATTTGACCACCAACAACCGACAACACGTCGCCCATCGTTGTAACGCTATCAATTCCGGCGCTTATTTGATCGCTGAACAAGAACAGGGTAGATAAAACCGATGTAAGCACCACCAGCAGAAATCCAAAAGGGTTGGCAGCTATGGCAGCCGTCAGCCCACGAACGGCTCCGGTAACCAGCCCTATAGCTGGAGCAGTGCCACCCACCAGAACAAGCCCGGACGCGGCTCCAATAGCTGCCTTGGCGACGGTTTCAAGGTTGTTGGCCAATAATAGAACGGCTTTAGACAAGCCCTCTGCAATTCCGCTCCCCTCGCCAAAACTGCCGAACAGAGTTACCGCGTTGTTTTTGAGCACCTGCATTGATTGGCCAATCGTCGGAATGGATTTGCCGAACCTGTCGGCCAACTCTTCCCGCGCACCTTCAAAGGCGTCAAGAATCACCTCTGCCGTTATTTCCCCTGCTTCACCCATTGCCCGAAGCTCGCCACGGGTAACGCCAAGACTCTTGGCGATCACATCGGCTACCGCCGGCAACTGTTCCAGCACTGAGCGCAATTCGTCACCGCGTAACACGCCCGACGCCATACCTTGTGATAGTTGCAGTAAACCCGCTGATGCTTCCTGCGATGAAGCGCCGGACAAAATAATGGCCTGGTTTAATGACTTTGTGAAATCGATCAGTTCAGCAGACGACGTGTTGAGGTCTTTGGTGCTGAGCGCCAACCTGGAATAAAGCTCTATCGAACTGTCAAAAGCTGACCGGGTATCGTTCGCCACGCCGAGCAGGTCTTTGTAAACGCTGGTTAGATTTTGCCCTTCTAGTCCAACCGCCCGTAATCTGTTTTTTAAGCTGGTCTGAACGTCGAGGTATTTTGTCAGTTCACGAACGCCCAGCGCGGCACCCATCGCGCCAAGCGATCTGGTGAGCAGCTTAACCCCGCGACTGCTTTTATTAGCGGCGCCGCCAATGTCTGATATGTTCCTTTTTACCGTGCGCGAGCCTTTTTCGTTGACGATTATATCAATGCGTTCAGTCGTCATCGTTTACCCCTTTAAAATACCCCTGTAACCTTTCAGCGCCTCACGGGTAGATTGTAACGCCCTATCAACAAAACCGGCAGCGGTTTGGCTTGAATGGCCATTGTTGAGCGCTATTATGTAGGGCAAATTATTGGTGATGTGGATCGCATCGCCGAACTTATAGCTAGCAACAACCCGTTCGGCCTGGTCGGTTGCTTTCTGCTGGTTTTCCGCAGCGGTGTTGCCCTTCGTGCCTGGCGAATAAGCATCAATGGCCTCGTTTGCTGGGCCATTGATGTTGGCCACCCAATTTGACCTGGCACGGCCTGAATCGACCGGTGTGTCCATCACTACTGCCTTGTCTACAGCTAAAGCAGCGGCCCTGGTCAGCCGGTCGGCACCGGTCGCCACGTCGTCAGCCACAACCTGAATCCTTTGGTTGAATTTATCCAGACTTGGCACGCTTCCCGCTCCATTCCATGTATTTTTGATCGAGCCGCTGGGTTATCCAGATGAAGTCTTCCCGTTGAGTTCCGGCGATGCCGAAAACTTCGCAGTATTCGACAATCGCCAGAAACGGAATCGGCCCGGTACTCATTCCAACACCACGGCACGAACTCAAATCAAGAAACCCAGAATAGAAAATATCGAGGGCAAAAGACAGGTTTGGCGCGTTTTTGATTGCCTCCGGTAGTGGAAGGTTAAATTTCCTGGCTTGCTCTACTATTAAGCCTTCGGTTGGCCCTTGCTCGAATCCGTAGACAAGGACTTCCCAGAGTTTCCCAAGTCGTCCTCGCGAACTTCATCGAGAAACAGCGACATATTGCCAGCCTCTTCAGACAATGCCGCATAAAGTTCTGGCAGCTCTGCCAGCAAAGCTATCGAATTTTCTTTGCTGTAATTCATCGGCTTGTCATCGCCGTCGGTGATGTTTTCCCAGTCGATCAAAACGGTTTCGGCAAAAACTTCACGTTGCAGCCTTTGCTCGGTTTCTTGGTCGAGCCGATGGTTACGAATAGCGATTTTTTGCTTTTCTGCAACCTCACGAAGGCGCCGTTTATAAGCCTTATTCTGCCCACCGTGCCTGGCCACCTTGAACCGGTATGGCTTTTCGTCATCCGATAAAAAGTATTCGATCCAAATGCCTTCGTTTTCTAGGCTTTCGTTGGTTTTAAACAGTTTTCTGATGCTCATTTATCCCCCTGGGAAAAAGTCAAGCGGGCCAGAGGCCCGCTCATTGGCTGAACTTCGGTTAGGCTTCGGCTGCGCTTGGCAGATATGGAAACTCGTTAAAAATTAGAGTATGGCCCCCCTCACCCTCGGCAGCACCAAGCGACAGCGGCAAAGTAATTGATTGGTCTTGCTCAACGCTTAGGCGACCATCACCCAGCGCAATCAATGGAATATCCCAAACCATGCCGGCGTTGTTTTTTGCCAGCGAAAAATCAAGCGTAACGTCTGAGTTATTACGAACTGCCTGCACAGCGGCAACGTCAGCAAAATAAGCGCTAACCTGGCCATCCACCTCAAACGTGCCAGCGGTAACGTCAAACGCTCCCAGAACGGCAACCGCTTTGTTTGGCGACACGTTGTTGTTGATCGTCAGGGTTAGCTCTGTCAAATAAGCAAACAATGGATCAGGACTGGCGTTGCCGTCGGTGATTAAGTGCATTTTTATCCGGCTAAAATCTGAGCTGGTGTTAAACGCCGAAGCGTCAACTAGAGAAGGCCGGTTACCGGACTTAACCCCGGTCGTGCCGTCGTACTGTTCAGTGTCCACCGCAACAAAACTCAAATCGGTTGTCACTTTGTCAGCCTGGCGCACCTGTAGGCTCAGCTCGTTCGCTACGGCACCAACCAAATACTCTGACATCGTGCCGTTGGCGTCTTCGCCAAGCGTGCGTTCTAGCTGATATGTTCGGCGGGTTATTAGATTGGCCACGTTCTCATTCTGGATCAGGTTGCCAAAGAACAGGTTAATTAACAATCCTGTCCCGGTTTCGGTCACCATTGTTGCTGATGTTTTATCGAATTCAAGGTAGGTTGCCGCAATAGCCCGAACCCGCGCAAAGCCATTGTTTGCAGCGTTAACAAAATCCTCCCCAGCACCATCGCCGCCAATGTAGACCCACTCGCCAGCGATCAACCCGAATTCGGTGAAATCCTTGGTTCCTGACGCCCTGGTCAACCGAGGATAAGAACCGGAAACGTCAATATCAACCTCACCGCTGCCGAAAACAAAACCAACCTCCTGCAGTCCTGCGGTTGCCGGCGGCGTTTCGTCTACCAGCGCTTCATCAACTGACAGCAAAGCCGCCGCAGCGGTATTGACAGTTTTAAGGCCGTTGTTCGCCGCGTCGGTAAATCCAGAAGCAAGAACCAGCGAGCCGACCGAAAATGCGTCCAATCCAGACGCTGCGGCGTAGTCATCGCCGGCCGCAGTAATACCTGTCACCGCTACAGCAGGCCCGTTCATTGGCAAGGTTGTGGCCTTTTCTCGAATGTCAGCGAAGAAAAAGCCCTGCAACAGCCGGGTAAGGTTGTTTTGCGTCAAATCCTGGCCAAATCCGCCCGGCGCGTCGAGATCAGTGGGAACCCCTTTTTTCCGCTGCCTTGACTGGTTGATCGGGTTTCGCGCAACAGTGGCAATCTGGCCGCCAAAGTCGTTATAGCCATTCGGTTCTAGCGGGAACCAGTCAGGCGTTCCCGGCAAGACTTTTATGCTTGCTTCTTCGGCATACCGTAAACCGGTGACGTTTGAATCGATTTTGTTCGCCATGACGTGCGCCCTCTAAATTAGATTATTTCTGTTCGTCATAGATAAACTCTACAACGACGTTAAATTGTAACCAAGTTTCGGTAGCGCCAATTTCTCTGATTTGAGCGTTACGAAACCAAATGCCGCTTGGCGTGCCTTTTCCTTCGTAGGTGTCGCGTGCAATCATCGCCAGCCTTTCAGCCAATACAACCCCACCCCCGGCGGATATTGGCGCGAACACCTGAACAATCACAAGGCCCGCTCTGCGAAACCTTCGCCCCCCCGTCTCGCCAAATGTTGATTGGTTCGACGTTGAATGCTGTACCGATATTCGTGCAAACGGTTTATCGGCTAATGGCGGGTCTGAGCTCACCCCCGGCCACAAAACATCAACCGCCTGGCCACCATTAACGGCCGGCGTTTGTGCGCCCCAATACTCGTTAAACAAACCAAGTATTTCATCGCGCGCGCTGTCATAGGTTGGCAGCGTCATTGTCTGATCTGCAGGTCGAAGAGGATAGATTGCCCGTTTGGGTTCAGTGGCTTAATTCCGACAATTTTCCACGTCTCGCCACCACGAATCACCAGCCCGTCAATTTGAGGCAATATAGCGGCGCCACTGGTGTTGGTCGATGGCATTAGAACCTGCTGATCACCGGCCTGGATAACCGAGCCGTCCATATATTTTTGGCTGTAACTCAAAAAAACGGCGTTAACCGTTTCATCTGTTTGGACATTGGCCCCCGGCTCCCAGGGTTTTGAAGGGTCAGCGGCCACCCCTTTGGCAAAGCTGCGAAGGGTAGCCGGCTGGCCCTTTTCTTGAATCTGGCTTACCGCCGATTCTATTTCTTCATCAAATACGCCCACAACGCCCCGCTAGGTTCTCACCGCAAACAATCCGTTCCGCATATAAAGCGGCGACAGCAAAGCGTCAGCTTTTGAAAGTGCCGGCTTGAACTGTTGTTTAATGCCTTTGCTGTCGTAAGTGGTTTCTATTGGGCCAACAACCGACTTGATAACTGCCCCCTTATCGCCTTGGATCTGGTTTGGCATTAAATCAACAGTAATGGCGTCTATAGCAAGCGTCAATTGTGCGTACTTCAGAACGCTTGGTATTTCGTCGTCTGGTGTCAGCGTTTCGGGCAATTCAACGCCCCATACGCTCTGCCTGGGCCACTGTAGCGGCTGGTCTGCCGACGTTTTATGACCTTTGTATCGTTCCCTCTGGCCTTCGAGGTAGTCCATCGCTTTTATAAGCAGGACTTCGAGGTCTTCAACCGGGTCTAACGCCAAATCGACGCCCCTAAGCGCCGCATACGCTATCAGATCATCGGTGTCTTGATACGAATTCGCGGCCGGGTTGGAGCCGGTGCCGTCTTCCAAGACAATGGCCATTAGTTATTCCGTTTTAGCTCTGGTGCCAATTTATTTATTTCGGCCCGCGTGACTTTGGCGCCAACCAGATCAGATACAGCCTTGACTGATGGCAGCCCACCAGCAGACCAGTCTCGGCCGTCATCGTGGTCGAGTCTTCCAAGTGCCTCCAGCACCAAAGAACTACCGCCCTGAACGCCTGGAGCGCCATAAATCTCATGGCTATCGCTGAGGTCGGCTGCGTCGATCAACACAAATTCGCCCTGGTCATCGCTCCACGGCTTTACCTTAACTGTTCCCATTGGCACCCCTAAAAGATTATAAGCGGGAGCCGAAGCCCCCGCCCATTATTGCTGATGATTAGCCTAACAGCAGACCAATATGCTCAGTCTTGACAGCCTTGACGCCCCAAGCCATCGCCACCTCGTACTGAACCTGGCGATATTGCCGGTACATTGACACCTCGAAGCTGAGGCCAGAACGCGGGTCGGTGATGATCATGCGATCATCTGCAGAGTCACCCTCGTCGGGTAACGCCGGCGCACGGGTTGCCAGTGCGATGGCTGACCGGGCAAACGCCATATTCCTGGCAGCAGCAGCTACCACCGTGATAGCTACCGCTGACGCCGGAATAGCTTGGCGCAACCCTGGAGCCGCTAGAGTGATGGTTCCACCGTCCGAAACATCAGCGTCACCTGAGGCGACAACATACTTATTACCGTCACCAGCAAAGGTCACCACATCGCCAACAATAATGGTTCCAGTCCCGGCAGACGCCAAGGTTATTACAGTGGCGCCAATCGCATAACCTGCGGTATTGGTGGTTGCAGACGCCCCGGTTCCTGCTGCTGGGGTCATAATTTGCGCCGACTCTCGAATAGCCATTCCGCCAGTGTCAAGAATGACGCCTTGCCGGAGCATCGAGTCACTGCCCTGCATATCAACGCGTGACTGTTTGCCAATCATGGTAGCGCTGGCGGCCGTGTTGACAACAAGCTGGTTATCTAACCCGGTTGCGCCGTTGTCTTTCAAGATTTTATTGGCAAAAGCGGCATCGGTAAAATCGCCGGCGGTACTGAACGGCGTGGTGCCGGCGGTGCCGTAGGCGCGAGACGCGCCAAGGTATAGCGCGGTTAAATCGGTTTCGATCTCATTGGTCAGGGTTCGCATTGCCTGAGCAAATTGCGCCTGCATGATAACCCCGCGACCGGCTCCGTTGTTGTTCAGCCCTCGCGACTGCTCGCCATTCCAGCGAACCGGCACGCGGCGTGCCTTTGAAATAGTCATTTTGACGTTACCAATTGTTTGGTCACCGTCATCAGGAGGGTTTACGGCTGGAGCAATGTCGCTAGCGGTAGCAGCAGGGGCCACCGGCGAAACAACGTCTTGGCCCAAGGCGGCGCGCTCATGCTGGGCATCCATCGTAACGGCTGGAATCATGCCCACCAGTTCGCGTGACACCACGTCAAGCGCGTTGTATAGGTTTGGGATTAGGTCGGTAATAGTGTTGGCCATTGGCTTGGTTTCCTAATTTTAATCAGTGACAGCACCGCCAGACTTTGAAAACTCTAAACGTCCTGCATTGTCCATGCCTTCAAACTGGATGCGCGTTATGGTTTTTGGTGTGGCTCTGCCACTGTTTTGCCCGGAAGCCCCGCCGCCGGACGCTTGACTAGCAACAATGATAGGCGCAAACGCCGCATTGCCGCCAATTTCTGCTTTCAACTCATCTATAGTAGCCGCTGACGCCCGCCCGTCAATGCCGTTGACAACGGTTACAAACTCTTCCCCGCGCTGTTCTACAGCAAGCCTGGAGCGAATATGGGGAATTAACACGTCTGCACTGCCCTGAACGGCTAACTCTGATGCCATTACACTGGCCACATTATCAACCATTAGTTTATTGACGCTGGAACTCATGCCCTCGATTATTCCTTTGGTTTCGCTTTCCCGTGCATCGTATTTTTCCTGCCAAGATTTATCAAGCGCGGCAACATCGCCCGACGACCTGGCGGCTTTTTCTGCTGCTTCTCTCGCCGC
>Ga0209345_10002881_pt1 | contig 18326 bp, 20 predicted proteins | sample Cruoilmetagenom7_FD_187294 | JGI IMG/M metagenome (GOLD analysis project Ga0209345, IMG submission 187294) | Oil polluted marine microbial communities from Coal Oil Point, Santa Barbara, California, USA - Sample 7 (SPAdes) (version 2) | ecosystem: Environmental > Aquatic > Marine > Oil seeps ...
GTCGTTCCAAATATTGCCCGTATAGTCTTCGGGGCTAAGGGTCAGGGTGACAATGGGTACATCATTGATACCGCGGCCAATGATTTGCGGCGTGGCGATATTGGGGGGAATACGGTGCAGATTGGCGTTGATTTTTTCGTGTATGCGCAATATGGCGGCGTCCGCATCCACACCAACATCAAAACGGGCGGTAATCAGTGAGCCATCGTCTTGGGATGCTGAATAAACATGTTCGACCTCTGGGATGGCTTTGAAGATTTCTTCAAGCGGTTTGGCAACTTGTTCGACCACATCCGTAGCCGTCAGGCCAGGGGCGGCAATGCGAACATCCACCAAAGGCACAGAGATTTGCGGTTCTTCCTCGCGGGCAATATTCATCAAGGCCATGAGGCCCAAGGCGAGGGCAGCCAGCAAGAATAGCGGGGTGAGGGGAGAACGGATCGTCGCTTTGGTCAGCGAGCCTGAAATATCGGTTTTCATGATTACTGTCCCGGTGTTTCAATCGTGTCGCCGTCATGTAGCCCCGCCAACACTTCAACAAACCCGCCCGCGTCCGCATTGGGGTTGGCCAAGGTGACAGGCGCATCAATCGTCAATTCGCCCACATGGACTTTGACAAAGTCTATGCCGTAGCGTGTGGTCACAAACGATTTGGGAATGCGCAAGGCAAAGCGCTCACCCACAGGTGCCAGCACATCTACGCGTTCACCGACCAAAGCGGACAAACCGCCGTCTACAACGGCGTCTGCTATAACCGCGCCGCCGCGCAGTTCTGGGTAAACTTTGGTAATCGTTGCCTGATGGGTTTGTCCGCCGCGCGCGGGTAGGCGCAGGCTGATGATTTCACCTTCTTTGATCTGTCCGGCGTGGCGTTCCGGCAATGACAAGCGCACAACGCCGTCCAAAGTCACCATATTGGCAATGACTTCGCCGGGCGATACCGTGCTGCCCTTGACCACACTGACTTTGGTGACGCGACCATCGGCGGGGGCGACAATGGTGCCTTTATTGCGCTGAGCGCGTAGAGCGTTGCGCTGGGATTTGGTACCGCTTAGCTCTTTGGCGGTAATATCATAGGCGGTTTGGGCTTGGTCACGTTTGGTCGAAGCGACAAAACCACGGGCGAACAACTGTTCGGCTTGGTCCAGTTCAGTTTTATATTGCGCCAGTTGCTTTTCGATACCGTTTATTTTGGCATCCAAAGCCGCAATTTGCGGCGCCAAGCTTTCGTCAAGCACGGTGGCGATTGTTTGCCCCTTTTTGACTACGCTGCCCTCATCAATATTGAGACGGGTGATAATGCCGGGGATGCGTGCCCGTGCTGTTGCCGTATCGCTCGATTCGAGCCGTGCGACAACCGGACGGTAGTCAGTTATGACATCTTTGCTGACAACGAGCGTTGTCGGACTTTGCGCCAAGCTTTGTGATGTCATTAAGAATGCGCCAGTCATGGCAAATGTCAGTAGGGCAGTTTTAGGTAAGTTCATCATAATCCGGTTTCTTCAACTTTCTTGAAAAATAATGGCCGTTTGGCTTTATTTTTATGTTCATTGCCAGTAGCTTAGGGTGTAGCTTGCCTGTCATTAGGGGTTAGCAGGAATGCGCAAGCCTGACCATGCGACATATTGCCTACTTGCGCAATAACGCAATAATAGGAATAAAGCAACAAGAAACATAACAAAAACAAAAGAGAGAAATATGGCCAGAATAGTAATTTTAGGAGCGGGTCTCGGTGGCGTCGGTTGCGCATATGAGATGAAAGAAAAAGCACGCAAGGAAGACGAGGTTATTGTTATCAATGATATCGACTTCTATCAGTTCGTGCCGTCCAATCCATGGGTTATTGTCGGTTGGCGCACTCGCGAGAAAATTACCATTGATCTGGTCAAGCCCATGAAGAAAAAAGGCATCGAATTTATCGTTGATGCAGCGACCAAAGTCGACCCAGATGATAAGAAGGTTCATTGTCAAAGCGGCCGTGCGGTTGACTATGATTATCTCATCATCGCAACGGGCCCGACATTGGCCTACGGCGCTATCGAAGGTCTGGGGCCGAAAAACAATACCCATTCCGTTTGTCATATTGACCACGCTGAAGAAGGGTATTTGGCGTTTGAAGAATTCTGTAAGAACCCGGGCCCGATTGTTGTCGGTGCAGTGCAGGGCGCATCTTGTTATGGCCCAGCCTACGAAACGGCTATGATTATTGATACGGAACTCCGCCGCCGTAAAATCCGCGACAAAGTTAAAATGACATTCGTGACCGCTGAGCCCTATATCGGACATCTGGGCTTGGACGGTGTTGGCAATACCAAAGGCTTGCTAGAGGCCGAAATGCGCGAACGCCATATCGGCTGGGTAACCAATGCCAAGGTCACTAAAATCGGCAAAGACAAAATGTATATCGACGAGATGGAGACAGCCAAGAAAGTTAAGCAAAAGCACGAGATTGACTTTGGTTTCTCCATGATGTTGCCACCGTTTAAAGGCATTGATGCTTTGCAAGGGCTTGACGGTTTAGTCAATCCGGCAGGTTTCGTATTTGTTGACAAAAACCAGCGTAATGAAAAATACCCTGAAGTTTACGGGATCGGCGTGTGTATCGCTATTCCGCCTATGGGCAATTCTTTGGTGCCGGTTGGAGTGCCGAAAACTGGCTATATGATCGAAAGCATGGCTCATGCGGCAACTGATAATATCGCAGCAATCCTGCGCGGCGGTGAAGCCACTGCGGAAGCCACATGGAACGCCATCTGTTTAGCAGATTTCGGCGACGGCGGTGTCATGTTTGTCGCTCAACCGCAAATCCCGCCGCGCAATGTAAATTGGGCTGCAGACGGTAAATGGGTACATACGGCGAAGATTGCATTTGAAAAGTTGTTCCTGAAACGTCTGTCCAAAGGCAAGCCAACATCAGCATTTGAGAAAGTGTCATCAAGTTTGTTGAAGGTACATAAGTTGAAGTAATAATTTGTAATCCACCATGAGGTGATTGCCAAAGGTGGATTACGCCGAAGAGGCTAATCCACCCTACAAAGTTCGTTTTTTACCCGCATCCCATACACACATTCGACCGCTTCGATCCCGCGAAAGTCTTCGGGGGAAGACGTGTCTAATTCAGTGATATCGCACCACGACCCAAATGCATTTTCTACCTCATCGGAGGTCACACTAAAGGGCGGACCGTCCATTTGGGATTGGTCATAGGCGAGCGTAATGAGCAAGATTTGGCTGTCTTCGACAAGGATAGATTGTAGGTGCCGAACATATTTTTGCCGCATCTCTACTGGCAGAGCAATAATCGCCGCACGGTCATAGACGGCTTTGACATTTGGTATATCCGCACTGGTCAAATCAAAGAAATCCCCTACAAGAATAGTAATACCGCCGCCTTGGTATTTCTTAAATTGCCCGGCGGTAGATATATCGTACGATATGGAATTTTCAGTGAAGAAATCCTTGGCAGCTATTTCGCTGAGCTCAACACCAATTACTGCGTGACATTGTTCTGCCAGCCATATCATATCAAGTGTTTTACCGCACAATGGCACCAAGACGGCACTGTTTTTTTGCAAAGAAAAATCAGGCCAATAGGTCAGAAGTGATGGGTGAAAGTCCGATTGATGAAAGCCGATGCGACCAGATTGCCATCTGTCATGCCAATCTTTGTGTTGGGAGGTAGGGCTATTTTTCATGATGCTTTCTAACTCGCCTTATGATGTACCAAACGGCGAGTACAACAATGGGTACGCTAATGGCCGTAAGAAGTTTTGTGGGCATGAATGCGCTAATACCGATACCTTTAGTGAAGTAGGCAATCAGCCCAACGACATAATAACTCACCGCCGCAATGGAGAGACCTTCGACAGTGGATTGTAGGCGATACTGCATCAGCGCGCGCTTGTTCATGGTATCCAAAAGTGTGTGGTTTTGCGCCTGCATTTGAATGTCGACCTTTGTGCGCAACAAGTCCGTAGAGCGGGATAATTTTTCATCGGCTATGCCAATACGCTTCTCGGTATTTTGACAGGTGCGCATCGCCGGTATCAGCCGCTTGTTGAGAAACTCTCCGACCCCGTTATAGCCATGTAACGGGATTTCATCTATGCGGCCAAGGCGTTCGTTGACCAGTTCAAAATAAGCTCGTGTTGCTGACAGACGATATTGGCTGGCGGCTGATAGGTCTGCTAATTCTGCAGCAATATCGGTAATCTGTTCTAAAGTATCGCGTGTTTCCTGTAAGCCGGACTTACCCCTAATACCGCTGGTTAATTTTACCAATTGCCGTTCAATTTCCGCTATTTTGGGCGATATTTTCTTGACCTCTTCGAAACCTAACAAGGCCATAATCCGGTAAGATTCCATTTCCAGGATGCGGCGAGTCAGCACGCCGGCTAAAGGTTCGCCTAGCCCAATATTTTGAACGAGGAAGCGGGTTGATCCATGCTCATCTTGGTGAAAATCTGTGGTGATACGGGCCTGCCCGCGCTCGACATCGGATATACAAATACTATCTTTTGAGAAGTCGCTCATGGCAAAGCTGCCAACTTCATTATCGGGCGCCAGTTCAAGCCGTGTTGAAGAGATTAGAAGCGGCGGACCGGCCATCATTTTTTCACTATGTGACACTGCTAAATCCATCAGTTTGTCATGAGCTTTTTTATTAAAAGCACAAGCCCAGGTCACAGTGATGAACTCACTATGACGTTCCCACGTCATGCGTACATCATCAATCATGCCTGAATGGTGCCGGGTATTTGGCTCGGGTAGGGGAATGCTCTGCCCGTCACACCAAGCACTGAGGGCAGTTAAGTCTTTGTCATATTTACTGGATGGCTTACAGACAAAGGTTTGCTTTAGAAAACTACGCGGTGTTTTGGTAGCTCTGAACGGGCGGGCATGTATTTCCGCCAGAATATTTCTACGCAAAGGATGTTCCAATTGGTTGTGATTTGCCATTTCCTACTCATTTCTTTGATAAGAATCCATTTATGCCCTAGCACATGGATATGTCAATGAAACGTCAAGCCCGTCCAAACAGGCGGGCAAAAAATCCGGGGCCTTTGGTGATGGATTTGTGCAGGGCGCGCGCCCGCATACCAGAGCGGCAAAATGCCAAAACCGGGCCGCCGCTTTGTTCCAATGCAGCGGCGAACCGCGCCCGGTCTTCGGCGGTGGCGCGGCCGGGCTTAAACGGAATATGGTGGTAATGCAGGCCGGCTTTCTTGGCGGCTTTCAATAGAGCCTTTGAGAGAGGTTGAGAGGTTTCTTCACCTTCCGGGCGGCAATTTATGATGCAGGTATATCCGGCGTCTGCTGCCGCTTTGACGTCATTATAACCGATTTGCGGCGAGACTGCGAATTGCTCGCTGATTTTAGAGATTTGCATTTTGGGACCTATAAAGCATTGATGGGGATTTTAAGATATGTGGTACCGTTATCATCGGCAGGCGGGAACTCGCCAGCCCGCATATTGACCTGTACGGACGGCAATATCAATTTGGGCATGTTCAAAGTCGCGTCACGATCAGTACGCATTTTGACGAAGTCGTCAATATTTGCATCGCCGCCCACATGAATGTTTTTAGCTTTTTCGGTGCCAATGGTTGTCTCCCAGACATATTCATCACGGCCGGGAGCCTTGTAATCATGACAGAGAAACACACGAGTTTCATCAGGAAGCGTGAATAATGTTTGGATAGAATTGTACAAAATTTCTGCACAGCCGCCGGGGAAATCGCAACGCGCCGTGCCGTAGTCCGGCATGAACAAAGTGTCGCCGACAAACACGGCATCGCCGATAACATATGACATGCAAGCCGGCGTATGCCCGGGCGTGTGTAAGGCAGTTATTTTACTATCACCTAGCATATATGTATCGCCGTCACGTGACAGTAAATCGAATTGACTGCCGTCTGTCGCAAATGTTTTACCTGCGTTAAATACATCGCCGAATACTTTTTGAACCGCGTCAATATCCGCACCGATCATGGTCTGCCCGCCAAGCTTTTCCTTTAGATACGGCGCGGATGACAAATGATCCGCATGAGCGTGGGTTTCGACTATGTATTTTGTATTTAGCTGCGCACCTTCGATATAGTCGATCAACATATCCGCGGATTTTGTATTGGTACGCCCTGACGCCGCGCAATAATCGAGCACCGGATCAAAGATTATAGCTTCGCGGCTGGCTTCGTCGTGAACCACATGGGTGATGGTATTGGTGGCGGGGTCGAAAAACGATTTTACTATAGGTTTGGTCATGGTTGTCCTTTAAAGTGAATTGAGCTTTATATAAGACTTAAAACGATTCTAAAAAGGGACAATATGTCCCAGATGTATAAAAATGACACAAAATAGCCCGCAATTTTCCCCTGACGAGCTGAAACTCCTAGGCTCGATCGGTATCAAGGACGAGGTATCCATAGCTCGATTGATGCGCTTATCGGCGAATGGCGGCGACACCATATTTAGCCCCGGCGATGCAAGCCAAGCATTTTTAATCTTGCTCAGTGGGCGCATACGCGTGGACCTTATTACCAAAACGGACCGGGAAATCACTTTATACCGGATGCGCGAAACCGAGACCTGCATCATCACCGCCACGGCGCTTTTGGAATCCGAAACCTATTTCGCGCGCGGTATTGCCGAGACCGACATCACTGCTTTGGCTATGCCACAAGCGGATTTTGAACAGGTGATGGCAAATTCGCCGGAATTTACGCATTTCGTACTTCAGGACTATGCGCGTAGGGTGTCGTCTTTGGTCGGACTTGTGGACAGGCTTACCACCAAAGACGTCGCCGCAGACATTATGGCCTTTTTAAATTTGGAGAAGGACGGTGACGGCAATGTCTACATCTCACAAGTAGATCTAGCACGTAACATCGGCACAGCCCGCGAAGTGATCTCGCGCAAGTTATCGGCGCTGGAGAAGCAGGGACTGGTGCGGCGCGAACGCGGACGTATTGTGGTATTGGATAAAAATAGTTAGCGTGACTTAGTCACATTGAAATTGCGCCAGGTTGGTTTATTATAGGCTAAGCAGATTTTCTGCACACATTCATCGGGAGAGTATTATGATTAAAAACATCGGAAGCCCGGAGCGGCTTATTCGCATTATTGTTGGCCTTGCGTTGATCGCTATTGTCTTTGTTGGCCCTAAAACCGTCTGGGGTTGGATTGGTGTTGTGCCACTTTTAACTGGCCTTATTGGTTGGTGTCCACCTTATCACTTATTGGGTATTAATACCTGTAAAAAATAATTCAGTTTGGTAGGGGGCGAAAACCCTATACCACGAGTAGCCTGTTTCGCGCCCCGTTGCAGGCTACTCACTTTTTATTGATGGGTATAACCGTTGCTGTGATATGATTTAGCCGCAACTATATAGTAGTTAACACTGCAAAAGAATGATTATGAACGAATATATAGCGGAACATGAAGGCCTGATTAGGCTGTCGGTTTTCGGCGGCGTTTTGATGCTTATGCTGATTTTGGAAACATTGTTTCCGCGTAAAACGCGCACGCAAAATAGACTTCGCCATATATCCACAAATCTCGGGATTGCTGTGCTGTACACAATCCTTATGCGCGCTATTTTCCTCGTTGTTGCTGTGGCTGCGGCGGTTGGTGTTGCAGTTTTTGCTGCTGAGAATGGCTGGGGGGTACTCAACATGTTTGATATGCCTATATGGGCGCACATTCTGATCTCGGCATTTTTACTCGATATGGCCGTGTATTGGCAGCATGTGGCCTCTCATAAAATACCGATGATATGGGCGTTTCACAAAATGCACCACGCGGATCGGGATATAGATGCGACGACAGGTATCCGGTTTCATCCGGTGGAAATCATATTATCCATGGCCTATAAAATGGTCATCGTGCTTATTCTCGGCCCCCATGTTGTTGGCGTGATTTTGTTTGAAATCATCCTTAATGGGTCAGCTATGTTCAACCATGCCAATTTTCGGCTGCCATTATGGCTCGACAAAATTGTCCGGCTGTTGTTCGTTACCCCTGATATGCACCGAGTACATCACTCGGTCATAGGCCGCGAGACTAATTCAAATTACGGGTTTAATCTCTCCGTCTGGGACCGGATATTCGGCTCATATATCGACCAACCCGCAAAGGGTCATGCCGACATGACAATTGGACTATCTGAATACCAGACGGACAAACCGTCGCATTTACTATGGTGCCTTGCACTGCCATTTACCAAAAAGCCATAAAAGAAAACCATAAAGGAAATCATCATGAACAAGAAACTACTTACTCTCGTCGTTGTCAGCGCTTTGAGCGCCTGCTCTCAGGCTGATTCCGGTGCTCAAGCATCCAAGCCCGCCGCACAAGAAACGGTTCAAAAAGCGGTAGACATGAAAGTCACCCATGTGGACGCCGCCAAAGCGTTGGAGACTATGAAAGCTCGCCCTGAATTGGTGGTCATTGACGTGCGCACACCGGCGGAATATGCCTCTGGTCATATTGATGGTGCGATTAATATTGATTATAAAAACCCGAATTTTGCCACCGAAATTACCAAGCTAGACGCGTCGCAGGATTATCTCATCCATTGCCGTTCCGGGGGGCGATCAACGGCTTCGCTCAAGCATTTCAAAAACGGGGGCTTCTCTCACATTATCCATATGGACGGCGGCATGTTGGGTTGGGATAAGGCTGGTCAGCCGACAGTACAATGATAGCAAAATTTATAACCGCAGGTGTATTGGCGGCGGGCCTAGTCGCCTGCGCACCAACTACGCCAAATGAAACATCAGATAAAACTTTAATTGAGACTACATCTATGACCACCGCCCATAATATCGGGATCATTACCCAACCCAGCGCCCACAATGTCGATGTCACTATCGATCGTTTGGAGGCGGCGGTGAAGAACAAGGGACTCCGCGTTTTCGCCCGTGTCGACCACTACAAGAACGCCAAAGATATGGGGCTGGATATGCGCCCTAACACATTGTTGATCTTCGGCTCGCCAAAAATCGGTGCGCCGATCATGAGCGAAAGTCCGACCATCGGCCTCGATGTGCCCGTCAAAGCTCTGGCCTGGCAAGACGAAGGCGGCAAAGTGTTCCTGAGTTATAATGACCCTGCATATTTGAAGGAGCGCCACGGTATCAAAACTGCCACCATGCCGTTGACGAATATGGATAAGGCCCTAGCAGGTCTGACGGCGCATGCGGTCAGTGAATAGGGGAGAGTAACAGGCTTGTTACCTCCATCATAAACCCTATATGTTAGGCTTGTATACAGGCCTAACATGAAACCGACACACGTAAATGCACAGCAAGCTCATAAGCTGCTAGAAAGCCAGCCAGAAATGGTGGTGCTAGATTTGCGCACGGCTGACGAGTTCGAGATGTTCTACATTACGGGCGCGGTTAATCTGGATTGCGAGAGCGAATTTTTTGAACGCCGCATCAAGCGCCTGAACCGGGATGCGCCCTATCTAATCCACTGTCATTCCGGTGGCCGCAGTATCAAAGCTCTGGAGCTATTCAATAAACACGGTTTCAAAAACATAACCCATATGGACGGCGGCCTAAGGGAATGGATGCACGCAGATTTACCGCTTGTGAGCAACTGGTCGATTTAGGGCGGGCATGCCGCACAACTGGCCAGATAATTGCATATGCGAATTGCCCCATAATTGCATAGACTTCTTGAACCAATAGACCCCTTACGCTACATACGCACCAAATTAGAATCTAACTCGGAGTATTTCATGGCTGGACATTCAAAATGGGCTAATATTCAGCACCGTAAAGGGCGCCAAGACAAGCTGCGTTCCAAGCTGTTTTCAAAGCTGTCTAAGGACATCACCATAGCTGCCAAATTGGGTAGTCCGGATCCGGATATGAACCCGCGTCTACGTCTGGCCATTAACAACGCCAAGGGCCAGTCTATGCCCAAGGATAATATCCAGCGTGCCGTTAATAAAGGTACGGCAGGTGAGGGCGCAGATTATGATGAAATGCGCTATGAGGGCTTTGGCCCTGCAGGCATCGGCATTATTGTCGAAGTTTCCACCGACAACAAAAACCGCGCCGCCATGGAAGTGCGCACTGCGTTTTCCAAGAACGGAGGTAATCTCGGCGAAACGGGAACCGTATCATTTGGTTTTGACCAAATTGGTGAAATTACTTACCCGCTGGCTATTGGCGACGAGGATGCCGTCATGGAAGCGGCTATGGAAGCGGGTGCGGATGATGTAGAATCGGACGAAGCCTCAGACGACCCGGACGAAAGCCCGGAGCACACATTTTTCACGCCGCGCGAAGAGCTAGCCGTTGTTGCGGGTGAATTAGAGAAAGCCTTGGGCGAAGCGCCAAAGGGCGTGAACTTGATCTGGAAAGCCCAGAACATGATCGACGCGCCCGACAAAGCTGCGACTATCATCAAGTTGGTTGATGCGCTCGAAGACCTGGACGACGTACAAAATGTCTATCACAATCTCGAGCTCTCGGAAGCTGCATTGGCTGCAGTTGCGGCACTTGAAGAATAGCCCTTTACACATATCTATATAATATATTTCAACGCTAGGGACTGCCCTAAGGAGGACAAAAATGACTACACTTAAATTCAAACACGAAGACAAAAACTACACCGTCAAAGGCGAGTGGGAAAAAGACACATTCACCGCCCAAGCTTTTCAAGGCAAAAAAGAAGCTTCGTCTATGTTTTCCATCGAGAAAACCAAGACTAAAGACGGTGAGTTAGCCGATGATGATGCCCTAGCTAATGCCGTTATGGACGCCGCCAAGGACGAAGTTATCAACGGTGAAGCCGAGTAAATTACAATACGCTCCATAATTTTCCGATAACGGGCATAGACATTTTATACTAGCCCAATACGTCATGCTTTGCCACACAGAGCCATACCCTTTTGGGTGAATTGGCCTAAAGGGGAAAAGATGGGGCAACCACAAAAATGGTCTGACCGAACAGGGTTGGACAATTTGAAAAGCATCATGGATGGGCGCTTTCCTGTCAGTGATGCAATGGGCCAAATCCTAAATCTTAATCTCATTGAAGTGCGCGAAGGCGTGTGTATTTATGAGGGTAGGCCGAGCGCAAAACATCTCAATCCGCGCAAACTTGTCCACGGTGGTTGGGCTATGAGTATTTTGGATGCGGCAGCGGTATTGTCAGTCGTTACGGCGCTCCCAAAGGGAAAAATGTGCGCGACATCCTCAATTGAGGTCAAATTCGCCCGCCCGATCCAGGCCGGTATGAAATGCCGCGCCGAGGGGGAGGTTGAATCCCTAGGCACCAATCTCGCTCACGCCAAAGCCAGATTGATAGACGTCGAAACAGGCAAGCTGCTCGCGTTTTGCACATGCAGCGCATCGATCTATGACATAGATGATTAGGCGTCGTTGATTTTGGAGTAACGACGACTACCGAACCGCGACAAACACGCTATTGCGACCACGCTGTACGCTTAGGAACATGGCGCCTTTTTTCTTGGCAATTTGCTTTTTGAATGCGCTTAGATTTGCGACGTCAGTGTTGTTGACGGCGCGGATGATGTCGCCTTTGCGCAAACCTGCTTCAAAGGCATCTGAACCTCTGCGAACTTTGGTAATCACGACACCATCGTCTCCGCCGCGTGGGTCAAGGTCCGATGGGATGTCGGTGAAGGTTGCACCGTCTAGGGCATCAAAGCTCGTGAGCGGCGCGTCATTGTCATTATCATTTTCGGGCAAATCGGTTTCTTCTGTGTCCGGTGCTTTTTCCACATTGATTTTGGTGGAATATTTTTTGCCGTCGCGCATATAGGTAATTCGCGCGCGTTGACCGCGCTCTACCGCGCCGACTGCATTGCGGATATCATCACTATCGAGGATTTGGTCGCCGTTAAACCCGACAATAACATCGCCGACTTTTAGACCCGCTTTTTCGGCCGGGCTATCGGCTTCCACTTGGCGTACCAAAGCACCGTCGCGCGACGTCAGACCCATGGCGTCTTGGAGCTCGGGCGTGATGTTCTGGATGCCAACACCAATCCGGCCACGGCGCACTTCGCCGTAAGAAATCAACTGATCCATAACTCCCGTAATCATATTGGCCGGGATGGCAAATCCAATACCGTTAGACCCACCGGAGCGGGACAAAATACGTGAATTGATACCGATAAGCTCACCTTTGGAATTAATCAGCGCACCACCGGAATTGCCTTTGTTAATGGCGGCGTCCGTTTGGATAAAATTTTGGTACTCGCCTTGCGCAGCGCTAGAGCGGCCAAGAGCAGAGACAATACCTGTTGTGACGGTTTGGCCGATGCCGAATGAATTGCCGATGGCAATGACATAATCGCCGACCTTCACGCGGTCGGAATTGGCCAAATTGACATCAGTTAAACCGCGCAAGTCGATTTTCAATAGCGCAATGTCGGTTTTGGGGTCAGAGCCGACAACGGTGGCCTCTGCAATACGGCGGTCGGTCAGGGTGATGTTAATTTTGTCGGCTTTGTCAATCACGTGGGAGTTGGTCAGGATATAGCCTTTACTCGCATCAATAATAACGCCTGAGCCAGCCGAGCGCATGGTGCGTTCGTTTTGTTCTTCGTCTTCACCGTCTCCATCTTCATTGTCGCGTTTAAACGGGTTTGGGCGGTCGCCGAAAAAACGCTCCATAAATTCGTCGCTCATCTGGTTGCCGCCAAATGGATTGTTTGGGATTTTGACTTTGGAGGAAACAGAAATATTGACCACGGCAGGTGTAGTCTGTTCCAAAAGAGGGGCAAGTGTCAGCACGCCTCGCGATGGATCTATGCTCAGGCCTTGGGTATTGCTGGCCTTGCCGTTGAACACGGGCCAGTTTGATTGCGCGTGCGCTAGAGGTGCAGCGAGCATTGTCGTGGCAAGAGCTAGGCTGAGGAAAATCGGCTGTTTCATGTGGGGTCTCCAAATTATTATTTGCCCTAAATTTATACGCCTTGCGCTCGGCTTCAAGTCTAATGGACATATTGTTACCAAGATTTAAGGGCGGCATATTGTGCCGGAACGGAACATTTGTCCCGCTTTGGCACACACAGATGTGCCAGATACCCCTATTGGGGGATATTTACACGGTTTTTCGCCTGTTATGAGTTGGCACGGGGGTTGCAAAGGTAAGGGGGAATGAACTGCTCCCACAGATCATGGCCAAGGTCTCAAGTTCGAGACTTAGCCACCCACACCTGAAAGCCCTTGTGTTCGCACAAGGGCTATTTTTTTGCCAAACTATATAGGGCAGAAAGCCTTGACCCGTAATCCCACTCGCCTATGTATAGTTCATGGGTTTTATCGCAAAAATTATCTCCGAGGTTAAATTTATCCGTAAAATGAAACGGATGCTAGCGGCGGTTGAAGATGTAGATTCGTCGTCCCCCAATTTGGTTCCGGACGATATAGAACGCATTGTTAATACCTATCCAGACAACATCGCATTCATCGAAGACGACCGAGAATGGACGTATAGAGAGTTTGATAATTACGCTAACCGAGTCGCGAATTGGGCATTGGTCGAGGGCGGCAAACGCGATGATACAGTTGCCGTATTTGCTCGTAACCGTTTGGAATATGTTGCAATCTGGTTCGGACTGGCAAAAATTGGCATGGTACCTGCGCTGATTAATTATCAATTACGCGCCGCGCCTTTGGCCCATTGCGTCAACATATCTCATTCGAAATTGGCCATAGTCGATTCCGAATTACGCGAAGCTTGGGCCAGTGCCAAAGACGATTTACCAGATGGCTTGCCGACATTTATGGCATTTGGTAAAACCAAGGCCTTGTCGAGTTTTGACATGGCCGTTGCGGATCAGCCTGCGACAAGACCAAACCGGGCTATTCGAGAAGGTATTGTGGCTGGTAGAGTGCTTATGAAGATGTTCACGTCCGGCACAACGGGCATGCCTAAGGCTGCCAAGGTCACACATACGCGGGCGCAATATTATTTACGCGGTTTTGTTGTCGCGTCGGGCGCAAAATCTACGGATCGCGTGATGATGGTCTTGCCTATGTATCATGCCACGGGCGGCATATGCGGGGTCGGCTTGGCCTTGACGACAGGGGGGGCGGTCATCGTGCGACCTAAATTCTCCGCTTCTACATTTTGGGACGAGGCCGTGCGCCACAAGGCCACCATGTTTATGTATGTGGGCGAGTTGTGCCGCTTCTTGCTCAACGCACCGAGCCACCCACAAGAACGCGCCCATAATATCCGCTGTATTGTCGGCAATGGCCTGAGGCCTGAAGTCTGGTCAAAGTTTGTTGAGCGGTTTATTATTCCGAATGTCGTAGAGTTTTACGGCGCCACCGAGGGCAATATTTCTTTGATTAACTTCACGGGTAAAGTCGGCGCCGTGGGCCGTATCCCGGAATATATGCGTGATAAATCAAATGGTGATTTGATAAAATACGACGTTGAGACCGATACCTATCTGCGCGGCGAGGATGGGTTTTGTCAGCGCACAGATGTCGGCGAGGTGGGCGAACTGATAGGGGAAATACGGCCGGGCGAAGCACGGTTCAACTATGAGGGCTATGAAGACAAGAAGGCCAGCGCCAAGAAAGTCATCGCTGATGTTTTTAAAAAAGGCGACCGCTGGTTCAATACAGGGGATCTTTTGTGGCGTGACAAAGAAGGCTATTATTATTTCGCAGACCGCATTGGCGATACGTTCCGCTGGAAGGCGGAGAACGTGGCAACCAATGAAGTCGCCGCGGCTGTCACTGCATTTAACGGCGTTACCCAAGCCAATGTCTATGGCGTGCCCATACCGGGCTATGACGGTAAAGCGGGGATGGCTTCTTTAGTCGCGGATGCGGGGGTAGATTTAGACGCCCTGTATAAACACATAGAAAACGCGCTGCCGCCCTACGCCCGCCCGGTATTTTTGCGTATCACGTCCGAAGCCGAAACTACGGGGACGTTTAAATATAAGAAAACAGACTTGGTCAAAGACGGGTTTGATCCGAGCAAGATTAAAGATGCTGTCTATATGTGCCATCCGGGCGAAGGTAAATATGTGCGTGTTGACGCAAATATTTTCAAACAAATCGGTGCAGGTAAATTTAGGTTTTAATGGATATGACGGTTCAGGCGAGCGACATACTTGACTATTGGTTCGAACATTCCGGCCCCAAGAAATGGTACGCCAAATCCGATGCGTTTGATGCCGACATCCGTGCGCAGTTTGAAGATTTTTCTATAAGTGCTGCGGCGCAGATTAAACGCGAAGGCGTGCATCAATGGCAAGATGATGACGCTACGGCTTTGGCGCTTATTATCGCCCTCGATCAATTCCCGCGCAATATGTATCGCGATAATAAAGGCGCATTTGCTTGGGACGAATTTGCACTGGCCTGTGCCCAAGACGCTATCGCCAAAGGTCACGACCTGAAAGCGGGCCAAGACAGACGCGCGTTTTTCTATATGCCGTTTATGCACGCCGAAGACTTGGTAATGCAGGACGAATGTGTGCGGCTTATGGATATGCGTATAGACAGTGATAGCAGTCTGTTTCATGCCAAAGCTCACAGAAAACTTATTGCCGATTTTGGTCGCTTCCCACACCGTAACGAAATATTAGGGCGCGAAAGTACAAAAGCCGAGAGAGAGTTTTTAGCACAAGGAGGCTATGCGCCGTGAACGGAAAAACCAAAGCAGTCCCTGCAAAGAGAAAATTGAAGCTCGAAAAAGGAAAGCTCAAGCTTGGAGATGAAAAGCTAAACTTGGCCGATGAGTGGAGGGCGCAGCTTGATAAAATGAAGTTCAAGCCGGACCAAGTTTATACTATTCACAATAAAATCCGCACCCTGACCAATAATTTTGACGCGCCAGGACCAGAGATGCGCTCCGTGTTAGATTTTGATGTCCCCCACGAACATTTTCCTGTTCCGGTGCGGTTGTATGTGCCCAAGGGCGCATCGCGCGGGCCGGGGCCAACCCTAATCTATCTACACGGCGGCGGCTTTGTCACTTGCTCTATGGATTCTCACGAAGGTTTGTGCCTGCGCATGGCGGAAAGTGCCAAAATGCGTGTGCTGTCGGTGGATTACCGACTGGCTCCGCAATACCCGTTCCCGGCTGGCCCGGATGATTGCGAGCGTGTCTTGAACTGGGCATTGGCGGGCAAAGGGCTGGAGCACGGCATCGATGCGAAGCGGCTCGGTATTGGTGGTGACAGTGCGGGCGGCACCATGACCGCCTATCTGGCGCAAAAATACCGGAAGGATTTACGCACGCAAATCCTGCTCTACCCGCTTATGCAGATGGCCGAGATTAAACCGCAAAAACCTGGCCCACAGGACATGCTGCAGTTGGGCGTGGTCGCGCTGAAGTTTATTCTAAAATATTATGTGGTCGACGCAGATGTACAGTCGACGCGCATATCACCTTTGTTTGAAAAAAATCTCAAAGGTTTACCACCAGCTTACATCCTGACGTGCGGCCTAGACCCGCTTCGCGCTGAGGGAAAACTATATCAAGAATATTTGGAGCATAATGACGTTCCCGTAGAATATGTTCACGAAAAGGCCATGCCCCACGGCTTCTTAAACTTCTCCAAAGCATTCCCCAAGGCCAGAACATTACCTATAGAAGTCGGCAAGTTTATGCGCCGGACAATGAGTTAGAAAATTTAGACGCTAATAATAATGAATTGCTTTGATGCTTTACACATTCAACGAAATCCGCCCATCAACCTCGACCAAAATCTCGCCAGCTAGTTCCAATTCTAGTAAGGCGGCGCTGGCTATTGGGAAGGCGATATTGCTTTGCCGGATGATTTCGTCGCGAATTGTTGGAGTGGGGCAACATAGACTTAGCAAGACGTTCCGGGCGGCGTCTATATCGGCCTCAATGTCGTCCCAATTTATGCTGGGTTGGTCATAGCCATCTCCGGCTTCATCAAAATGTTCTTCGAAATTTAGCATGCCCGTGTTGGCGAGGACGTGCAGAATGTCTTCGGTATTTTCAATCAACGCCGCGCCTTGTTGGATGAGCCGGTTACAGCCTTTGGTGCGTGGGTCGAGGGGCGAGCCCGGTGCCGCCATGACTTCGCGGTTTTGCTCAAGGGCGTAACGTGCGGTGATCAGGGTGCCGGAGCGTTCGGCGGCTTCGATAACCACGACCCCTTGAGATAGACCAGATATAATGCGGTTGCGGCGCGGGAAGTCGCGGGCAGTAGCGCGGTAGCCTAACGGGCTTTCGCTGACCAATGCCCCGCGTTCACGCATTTCCGCGAACAGTTCGGCGTTTTGCCTGGGATAGACATGATCTACCCCGCCGCCCAAGACACCGACCGTGCCCGTATCTAGCGCGCCAGAATGAGCTTGGGCATCAATGCCGCGCGCCAAGCCGGAGACTACGGTGAAGCCTTGCTCGCCCAATTCACCTGCAATCTGTCTGGCGAACCTAAGTCCAATCGCCGACGCATTTCGCGAGCCGATAATTGCCACACAGGGTTTGTGCATCAGATCGACATTGCCCAACACACTGATAATGGGCGGCGTTGGGGTGACGGCTTTGAGGTATTTCGGAAAGTCCGGTTCGCAGGAACACAGCAAACGCACGCCCAATTCATCATTGGCCTGCATTTCGCGTTCTATGTCTTCTAGGGGTGGGATGACCATTTTGGCTTGCCGACCACCACGCGCCGCCAAGCGGGGTAGGGCAGTTAGTGCGTCACCTGCATTGCCGTAGCGTTTCAAAAGGCCATTAAAGGCGACGGGGCCAACAGTTGTCGTGCGAATTAGCCGCAACCAGTCACGGCGTTCCGCAAAGGAAAGCTCTGTCCCGCTCACTTTTTAGTGCCAATTTTAGGTTCAGTCCCCGCAAATATACGGCCAATATTTTCGTGATGGCGCAAGATGATGATCGCACCCAGCACGGCGCACAACACGGCGATTTTCGGATAACCCATAAAATACGCCGCAATGGGCAGGGCAATGGATGTGATAATTCCGGATAGGGAAACAATACGGGTGAGGAAGGCAGATGCAATCCAGATAGCTGCAGCAATTAGCCCGATTATCCAAGATACAGCAAAGAGCACGCCAAAATATGTGGCGACACCTTTGCCGCCTTTAAATTTAAGCCAGACTGGATAACAATGCCCGAACAACGCCGCGCCGCCCGCGATTAGCGAAGGTATAAATCCAAAGAAATGTGCGGCGAAAAGTGCGGCTGCGGCGGCTTTGCCCATGTCGAGCAACAGCGTAAATATAGCCAATTTCTTGCTGCCCGTGCGCAGAACATTCGTCGCACCAATATTGCCAGAGCCAATTTTGCGGATATCTCCATGCCCGGTGAA
>Ga0209345_10002882_pt1 | contig 18318 bp, 14 predicted proteins | sample Cruoilmetagenom7_FD_187294 | JGI IMG/M metagenome (GOLD analysis project Ga0209345, IMG submission 187294) | Oil polluted marine microbial communities from Coal Oil Point, Santa Barbara, California, USA - Sample 7 (SPAdes) (version 2) | ecosystem: Environmental > Aquatic > Marine > Oil seeps ...
AGAAAAACAATTCAGAATTGCAAAATTATGTGCTTCAGATAAATAAATTAAAGCTTCAAGTTGAAGACAAATCTAATGCTGATAGTCAAACTTTTTTGGATCAAATTAAGCAATATGATCTTTCAAGGAGAGAATCAGAAGTATTAGAATTAATTACTCAAGGTTTTTCTAATGATGAAATTGCAGAGAAAATGTTTATCTCAAAAAACACGATCAAAACACACATAAAAAACATTTATTCAAAGCTTGAAGTAAAAAGTAGAATTCAGGCTATGAAAAAAGTAACTACTCATTAATTTTTCAACAATAACAGTCATTTAGAGTGTTTTTTCACCCTTTTGGGTGATACAATTCATACATTTTAATGAAACTTAAAATGGCTTGCTAGCGTAATTTTGTAATAAACAAATTAACGTAAAATCTAGCAATGAAAACTACAATTAAATTATCCGTATTTCTCGTATTATTTATTTTTTCTCCACAAATTGGACAAGCCCAATTTTTTAAAAAATTAACTAAAAAGGCAGAAGAAAAAATTGAACGTGAAGCTGAAAAAAGAGCAGAACGACGTGTTGACAAAAAAATTGATGAAGGATTTGATGAAGTAGAAGATGAAATTGACGGAAAAGGCAATGAAGAAAAAAAGAAATCAAAAAAGGATAAAAAGAAAAAAAACAAAGACAATTCTGAAAATGAAACTGATGAAAATAAATCTTCAGAAACCAAAACTGAAGAAAACATAAAACCTACTGTCGTATGGAATAAGTTCGATTTTATTCCAGGAGATACAGTACTTTTTGAAGATGGGCCAAGTATCAATGAAGAAAATGGGGAATTTCCTAGTCGTTGGGATTTACACAAAGGAAATGCTGAATTAGGAAATGTTGATGGTAAAAATGTTATCATGTTTCTAGATGGAGGATACATCGTTCCTTATTTAAAAAATTCAAATGAAGATTACTTACCAGAAATATTTACAATAGAATTTGATATCTATTTTAAAGAAAAAAGTCCAGGAAGGTATTGGTTGCATTTTTCAGACCATAAAAATCAAAGAAAACTATATCCACCACTTGAAATATATGTTAATGGTATAGAAATAGGCAATTCTAATAAAAGGTATCCTGGAACAGAAGATTTAAATTGGAATACAAACAAACAAGGAAAATGGCGCCATATTTCAGTCGCTTTTACGAAAGGAAAATTAAAAGCCTATATGGATGATACAAGGCTAATAAATATACCTCATTTTGAAGATGAGCCAACCGGAATAACTTTTCAAGCAGAAAATAATTCAGTAAATGAAAAATACCTTAAAAATATCCGTGTGGCAAAAGGTGGAGTAAAATACTATGACAGAGTTCTTTCCGAAGGAAAAATTATCGTAAACGGAATCAAATTCGATATAAACAAAGCTTCCTTAAAACCTGAAAGTATGGGGCCAATCAATAAAATATTTTCTCTTTTACAAAAACAAACAGACCTAAAGTTTAGTGTCGAAGGCCATACCGATAGTGATGGTCAAGATGAAAGCAATATGACATTATCTAAAGCACGTGGAAAAACAGTAATGAACAAACTTATTGCAATGGGTATTTCAGCAGATAGGCTTAAATCTACAGGTTTTGGCGAAAGCAAACCAATTGATAATAATACGACTCCAGAAGGTAAAGCAAACAATAGACGTGTTGAATTTGTAAAGTTTTAGATGATGAAAAAAACACATCTATTTCTAATAGTTTTAATAGCATTTGTAGGAAGTATATCTGCACAAACAAATAACATTGATGGAGTTTGGAAACTTACTGAAATGAACGAAGCAGGTGAAGTATACCCTGTAAACATGCATCTTATATTTAATGATGCAGGAGAAATTGAAATGTCAGGGGAAAATGTGGGAACATGGTCTCAAAATGAAACGGAAAATACATTTACCATTAACTGTAATTATTTAGGAGTACTTCAAGGCGAAAATAAAATTGAAGTACTGAATGATATTGAATTAAAAATAAGCAATACTAATGGAGATGTAAATAGTTTTCAAAAAATAAGCCTTCCTAAAAATAAAGAATTACATAATAAAATTACAGGCGACTGGTTTTTTGAAAAAATGGAAAGAAAAGGTGAAACAAATTTTGTTGGTGCATTAGCACAGTTTAACAAAAATGGGATTTTCTACATAGCAAATAGAGTATCTGGATCTTGGAATTATAGTGAATCAAGTACTAAAATAATTTTTAATACAACAGAATTTAAAGGCGAATATGTCTTTTCACAACCCAACAAAAATGAGCTTATTATAACTATTGATAAAGACAAATTATTTTTTTCAAAAATTGATAAACAAAAAATCATAAACGAAAATAAAGCCTCGGGGCTGATGGATACTACTTGGAAGGTTGAAAGTAAAAATAATCTTAAGGGAAGAATATTTATAACTTTTAAAACTCCTGACGAGTTTGTTTATGTTGTAAAGAATGAGTATCGCCAACAAAACGGTAGCGGAATGTGGATATTTGACAAAGAAGGTATGATACTCTCTATGAATGGATTTTATAATATTGATATGCCTGAAGGTGAAAGTAAAATTACAAAACTTAATGATGATCGTTTAGAAATAGAAAATAATGGTAAAACTTATTCGCTAACAAAACAGAGAAAATCAGATAATAAAATTGAACATCTCACTTATTCTCGAGAAGATTTTTTTGATGAAACTGGAGACTATTTATATTATGATGATGAAAACAAACTACCGTGGAATGACTCATTAGAGATGATGATGACTTTGGTAAATGTAAAACAACTGGTTTATAAATATTCAACTTTAATAGAAGAAGTTAATGTTTTTGAAAGCAAAATACTTATAGCCAATGTAAACTCCAACCCTCAAGAACAAGAATTAAGTATCGATTATATTTTCTATGGTTATGACAATTATAATCTTCCTGACGATACGGCATTACCAACACGTAAATATGATACTTATAGTAAATTATATCCTGAAGTAAGCAACACTTTTAGAGTTGTTGGAGAAGAGGAAATTACAACGCTTTTAGGTACTTTTAACTGTGCAGTTGTTGAAGCAATTGAAGGTTCTAATAATATAAAAATCTGGATGATTATTGATAAACCAGGCATTTTTGCAAAAATTATTAAGGAAAATACAGATGATATGTATGGGTATTATCACGTTTATAAATTACAAGACATAACAATCAAATAAATATAAAGAAAATATCATGAAAAAAATAAGCTTAATTATCGCAATATTAATAATCGCTATGGGTTGTAAAGGGAATGAAAACAATCCTTCTGACAGTCTTTTAGTAAAGGCCTCAAGTCAAGAAAAACAATTAAAAAGGTATGATATTAAATCTGGTGTTATAAAATATAATACATCTATTTCAGGTAAAGTAATAGCAAGTACTATCACCGGAAGTGGAACAGAAACTCGGTATTTTAAAGAATGGGGAGCTCTTGAACTTTTTGAGCAAGAATCAACTACAACAACAAATACTGTTGTAATGGGAAAAGAAATAAATGAAACCACGTCTGACCATCAAATGACAAAATTGGATCATGGTGAAAGCTATGTTGTGGATTTTAAAAACAAAACTATCCTTCAACAAAAAGATTTGGCGATGGAAATGATAAAGAAAATGCATCCCGATAAAGATGCTGGTGAAGTTGGAAAATCAATGCTAGAAGGTATGGGCGGAAAACAAATTGGCAAAGAAGTATTTTTAGGTTATCAATGTGAAATATGGGATTTAATGGGTATTAAACAATGGATGTATAAAGGAGTTGTGCTTAAATCTGAAGCTAATTTAATGGGCATTACGACCATTACAGAAGCGACAAGTGCTACTTTTAATAGTACAGTACCTGACTCTAATTTTGATTTACCAAATTATAAAATATCAAAACAAGAAAACTTTATTGATAACGGTGATGATTACCCTGATTCATTTGATTCGGATGAAATGAGTGAATCAGATATGGAAAGACTTAGAAATATGTCTTTTGAAGAATGGAAAGCATTGGTGCAAAAAGATGATCCTGAAATGAAAGAATCAAGCGACGAGGAACTTCGTCAAATTTATAGTACAATTCAATTTATGGTCAAAAAAAGAAATTAATTACTAACCAGATTAATTAATTGTTACTAAGGATACTCTTATAGAAAAGAGTATCCTTAGTTTTTTTTCAAATAAATCTAAATTTACCTCATGCTTCTACCTTACTTTCTTATTAGAATTAGATATTTTTGTAACCTATTATGAGTATAGCAAAAAATTTAATTGAAATAAAATCTCAATTACTAGAAAATGTAACATTGGTTGCTGTTTCTAAAACAAAACCTGTTTCAGAATTAATGGAAGCATATGAAGCTGGACAACGTGTTTTTGGAGAAAACAAAATCCAAGAAATGACTAGTAAATTTGAAGAAATGCCAAAGGACATCCAATGGCATATGATTGGACACATTCAAAGTAATAAGGTGAAGTATATGGCTCCTTTTGTTTCTTTAATTCATGCGGTAGATAGCTTGAAATTATTAAAAGAAATTAATAAGCAAGCTTTAAAAAATAATAGGGTTATTTCATGTTTGCTTCAGGTAAAAATTGCTGATGAAGAAAGTAAATTTGGATTATCTGAAGATGATGTTTTACAATTATTAGTTTCAGAGGAATTCAATTCACTTCAGAATATAAAAATTGAAGGATTAATGGGAATGGCTACTTTTACTAATGATGAAGCTCAATTAATTCAAGAGTTTCAGAAATTAAATACCTTATACGCTACATTAAAAAACAAATATAACCTTAGTACACTTTCCATGGGAATGAGCGGTGATTATCCAATTGCTATATCAAACGGAAGCAATATGGTTCGCGTAGGAAGTGCTATCTTTGGAAAAAGAAATTACAGCATATAGATTGTACGCAATACTTGACATAGAAACCACTGGAGGAAAATACAATGAAGAAGGTATCACAGAAATTGCCATTTATAAGTTTGATGGCCATAAAATTGTAGATCAATTTTCTAGTTTAGTCAATCCTGAAAGATCCATACAACCTTTTGTAGTCAACTTAACAGGCATTAATAATGAAATGCTTAGAAATGCTCCAAAGTTTTATGAAGTTGCTAAACGCATCATTGAAATCACTAAAGACTGCACTCTAGTTGCTCATAACGCAAATTTTGACAACAGAATACTTACAACAGAATTTGATCGCTTAGGCTACCCTTTTGAGCTAAATACACTTTGTACGGTTGAACTTTCAAAAAAACTGATTCCAGATTTACCTTCTTATAGTTTAGGAAAATTAGTTCGATCTTTAGGAATTCCCATTACCGACAGACATCGTGCCCAAGGTGATGCTAAAGCAACAGTTACTTTATTTAAACTCTTATTAGAAAAAGATATTTCTAAAGAGATAATTTCTTCAGCAGTAAAAAAAGATCCAAAACGTCAATTAGAACCTAAACTTCTTGATATTATCGCAAATGCTCCAACGAATACTGGAGTGTATTATATGCATCGTGCCAATGGAACCATTATTTATATTGGAAAAAGTAAGAATATTAAAAAGAGGTTAATTCAACATTTTACAAACGATAATCGAAAATCAAAAAAATTACAGTTGGATGTTGTATCAGTTTCTTACGAATTAACTGGAAATGATTTAATTGCTCAGTTAAAAGAAAGTGAAGAAATTAAGCAGAACAAACCCATGTTTAATCATGCTTTAAAAAGAACCATTTTTCAATACCAATTAGCAAGTTTTATTGATGATGATGGTTATATAAATTTAAAAGTAGAAAAGGCTGATCTTAGAAAAAAATCGATTACTACGTTTACAAATTACCAGCAGGCAAAATCTCATCTATTTAAAATAACTGAAGAGTTTCAACTTTGTCAAAAACTTACAGGATTACATAAAAGTGAATCTGCATGTTTTTTGTATAATATAAAGCAATGTAATGGTGCCTGTGTTTCTGAAGAATCACAAGAAGAATATAATTCTAGAGTGAATAAATATATTCAGAAAAACTCCTATGAAAATCAAGATATGTTAATCATTGACAGAGGAAGAGATGTTGATGAACGTTCTGTTATTTTAATAGAAAATGGTGAATACAAAGGTTATGGATTTTATAATTTAAACTTTCAAATTAATAATCCTGAAATCGTTCGATCATTAATTACACCCATGACAAACAACAGAGATGCACAACATATTTTATATGCATATTTAAGAAAATATAAAGTGATGAAAATAATTCCTTTAAATTGATGCGAATATTAGTGTTAACTTGATTAAATTTATAATTATTTACATAATTGACAAAAGTTAAAGAACATAATTGGCGTAGTAAACTTCATGAAATCATCTATGAAGCAGATACTCCATTGGGTAGAATATTTGATGTTATATTGCTGATTCTTATCTTGCTAAGTGTTATTTTTGTAATGCTAGAAAGTGTAGAGCCAATCGATAGAAAATATCATGAATATTTATACATTGGTGAATGGATCATTACCATATTTTTTAGTTTAGAGTATATTCTTCGCATCATAACAGTAAAAAAACCTACTCGTTACATATTTAGTTTTTACGGAATTATAGATTTTATTTCTACTATTCCACTGTACCTATCTTTTATATTAGCTGGAAGTAGTTATTTGTTAACCGTAAGAGCACTTCGTTTACTTAGAATCTTCAGGATTTTAAAAGTTACCCGATATATTGGAGAGGCTAATAAGCTAACAAAAGCATTAAAAAATAGCCGCCCAAAAATTTTAGTATTCTTATTCACAGTACTTATTATAGCTATTATCGCCGGTACATTAATGTATTTAATTGAAGGTGAAGAAAGTGGTTTTACAAGCATTCCTAGAAGTATTTATTGGGCTATTGTAACCCTTACCACAGTTGGTTATGGTGATATTGCACCAACAGATCCTTTAGGTCAATTTATTGCAGCAATATTAATGATTATGGGTTATGGTATTATCGCTGTTCCTACAGGTATTGTTAGTGCTGAATATGCTACAGCAGATGACGATGAGGTACATACAAACACTCAAGTATGTAGTAATTGTAATGAGTTAGATCATCACGATGATGCAAAATATTGTCATAATTGTGGTGAGGTGATTAATCATTTAGAGTTCTAATGGAACATACTTCCAAAAAACCTCTTTTAATATGTATTGTAGGACCAACAGCAATAGGTAAAACTGCAATGTCGATTAAAATAGCTAATGCATTTTCTTCGGAAATAATTTCAGCTGATTCTCGTCAATTTTATAAAGAAATGTCCATAGGCACAGCTGTTCCTTCTTCGGAAGAATTAGCTGCTGCTGCTCATCATTTTATTCAAAATAGAAGTATTTTTGAAGATTATAGTGTTGGTGATTTTGAAAGAGATGCTCTTGAAAAATTAGACGAATTATTTCAGAAAAACAAGGTGGTGATTATGGTGGGAGGATCTGGTTTATATGTAGATGCTGCAACAAAAGGTTTAGATAAGTTTCCAGAAATCTCTTCAGAAATAAGAGAAAAAATAAATAAAGAATTTGAGGAAAAAGGAATTGAATTTCTACAAAATCAATTAAAAGAAGTTGACCCAGATTACTTTCAGAAAGTCGATATTCAAAACCAACACAGAATAATAAGAGCTCTTGAAGTTTATAATACAACAGGGCTTCCCTACTCTTCTTATTTAAACAAAGAAAAGCCTGAAAGAAAATTTGAAACTCTTTTTATCGGACTTTCAGCAGAAAGAGCGATTATTTATGATAGAATCAATCAAAGAGTTGATATTATGATGGATGAAGGCTTGTTTGAAGAAGCTAAATACTTATACCCAAACAAAGATCTTAATGCCTTACAAACTGTAGGTTATAGAGAGTTATTCCGTTTTTTTGATGGTGAAATTTCTAAAGAGTTTGCCATAGAAGAAATTAAAAAGAATACCCGTCGTTTTGCAAAAAGACAAGGCACTTGGTTTAGAAAAAACACAGCAATTGAATGGTTTGATTACAATGAAGATACTTCAAAAGTAATTTCTTATATAAAAAAGAAACGCCCATATTTGAACGTTTCCTAAAATAACACTTAAAATTTTTGGGAGTTAATTAATGATCTACTTCATTTTTAACCACTAATCTAAATCCTTCTCCATGAATATTAATAATTTCAACACCATCATCTAAACTTAAATATTTTCTAAGTTTAGCTATATAAACATCCATACTTCTTGACGTAAAATAATTATCGTCTCTCCATATTTTAGTTAATGCTAATTCTCTTGGCATTAAATCGTTTTTATGCAATGCTAATAATCTCAATAAATCGTTTTCCTTAGGAGAAAGTTTTACTGGATCTTCCTTTTTATACGATAAGAAACGTAATTTAGAATTTAGAAAAAACTCGCCTATTTCGAACTCAAATTCTTTACTATCAGCAATTGAATCTGTAGCTTTTCTTTGAATAATTGCTTTAATTTTCATTAAAAGAACTTCACTATCGAAAGGCTTATTTAAATAATCATCAGCTCCAACTTTGTATCCTTTTAATACATCTTCTTTTAAAGCTTTTGCAGTTAAGAAGATAATAGGAACATCTTTATTTCTTTCTCTAATCTCTTTAGCTAATGTAAATCCATCCTTATAAGGCATCATAACATCAAGTATGCAAAGATCATAATCGTCTTTCTTAAACTTTTCAAACCCTTCCATTCCATTCTTTGCATGAGTAACGTTATAATCGTTCATTGCAAGGTAATCTTTTAGTACTGTTCCAAAGTTTGGATCATCTTCTACTAATAGTATTTTTTTGTTTTCTGTTTCCATATTTATGAGATTAAATGTATTTTAATAATAAAGGTACTACCCTTCCCTTTTTCACTTTCAACATATATTGGGGCGTCATGATCATCGAGAATACGTTTTACATAAGATAACCCAAGACCATGCCCTTTGACATTGTGTATATCTCCCATATGCTCTCTGTAAAATTTTTCAAATATCTTTTTCTGAACTGATTTGTTCATGCCAATACCCTGATCTTTTATTTTTAAGATGATAGTATCTTTTACGTTTTCTGTATACACATCAATTTTTGGTGCTTCTTCTGAATACTTAATTGCATTATCAAAAATGTTTACCAATACATTTGTAAAGTGTGTATCACTTGCAAGTATGGCTGATTTAGCAGCATCCAAATGTGTATTTATATATCCACCTTTATCTTCAACGATTAAACTTACATGCGAAATTGCATCTTCTACTAAGTCGTGAAGTTTTACTCTTTCTTTCTGAAGATCTAATTGATTTTTTTCTAGTTTAGAAATACGCAATACATTTTCAACTTGCGCATGCATTCTACGATTTTCATCACGTATCATTTTATGATATCGAGTAATAAACTCTTGATCATCCTTGACCTTAGGGTTTTTTAAAGCATCTAAAGCAAGATTTATTGTTGCAATAGGTGTTTTAAATTCATGCGTCATATTATTAATAAAATCCGTTTTAATTTGTGAAATTTGTCTTTGTCTTAATAATTGACGAAGTGCGCTAGCATACGTTAATATTATCACAGTTGTAAAAGCTAATGATAATATTGCCATTCCTAAAATTGAACTTAATACAAATTTTTTCTTATCAGAAAAGTTTACATATAGCTTATAGTTTGTATTAAACTCATCATTTACAAATAAAGGTACACCGTAAGTTGATTCACGTTCTAAAGTAAAATCATTTGAAACAACTGTTGTTGCTAAATCGTTAGAGTAAACAGCATATTCATAATTAGAATTAAGCCCTCTTTCCAATAATTCTTGTGAAATTATTTCCTCAATTTTTTCGTTGTTAATTCTTTTATGAATCGGTGTTTTAGCAGATATATTACTATATACATTTTCAAAGTGATTACGTTCGTAATCTTTCAATCTTTTAAATGTTTCTTGTTTAGATTTTACGCTGGATCCTCCATCCAAGCTTGGGATTATCTTCGTAGTACTTTTTCTACTGGTTAATCTTCTAATTCGAATACTATCAATATCTAAATTTAAATTACTGAAAGGTAATTTATAATCTTCCTCTAAAATACCATCTGAAAAAATATATGTTTCATTGTTTCGATCATTCTTAATGGTGTAAATTAATTCAGTAAAACCTACACTTTCAGGAATTTCAATAGTATCAATAACACTACTATATAATTTATAATATTCTTCTGTTTCACGTAATTGAAGCTTTTTTGAAACTGATATTAAAAGTTGGCGAACATTTAAAGTGAATTGATCTTCTTTTGTTTCGTATGAATTTACAATCCAATAACCTTGTACAAAAATAATCCCTATCATAGATAGAGTCATTAAAAATATAAGGAGTTTAAAAAGCTTTTTATTCATAAATCAAAAGTAATATTTTAACATTTAGAGAAGTCTCCATTTAACCAAATGTTAACAAAATAAAATATTATCAATAATTTTGCCCTTTTGAAAGAATATTATGAATTTTTTGTACTTTTTTTTGAGTTGCTTCTAAATCAATGTTTTCTATAATAAAATCGGCTAATCTTTCTTTATTTTCATCAGTCCATTGATTTTGCATTCTATTTTCTAAATCTTCTTTGGTAATATTTCCTCTTTGAAGCACTCTTTCGATTCTAATATTTTTTGGACATGTAATTAAAATAGTAGCATCACATTTTTTATATCCATCATTCTCAAATAAAATAGCAGCTTCTTTTAAACAGTAAGAACCTTTTTGTTTGTTAGCCCATCTAATAAAATGCTTAGCAACTTTTGGGTGAATAATAGCATTTGTTTCATTTAATAAATCTTTGTTTGTAAAAATTTTATTTGCAACAAAAGGTTTATTTAACACTCCATCTATATAAGCCTCTTCTCCTAATAATTTCGTTAGTTTCCTTTTTATGATTTTTGAACGGTTTGTTAAAGACTTAGCCTCATCATCAGCAATATAAACAGGTACTCCTAGTTCTTCAAACATTTTTGCGACAGTAGATTTGCCACTTCCAATTCCTCCTGTAAGTCCTATTATTTTCATACTTTAAATAACTAAAAATAAGCTTTATTTAAATATTAAAAAGTTAACCTTTTTATCTTCTAATTCTACATTAAAGATATTGGAAGGTTGTTTTACAAGTTTTAACATGATTATATTATTTTCTTCTTTTCTTTCAGAATAATCACAAACCAATTGAAAGTCATTTTCAGATATAAGATTAAAATCCTTCACAGAAACTTCGAAAGTTATTTCTGAAAATTCAGGAATTATTTTTATTGAATTCTCCTCATCATTATTTATAATCACTATAGGAATTATTAGTTTTTTTTGAGTAAACTCATCTACTTGTATTTCAAGGCTAATCTTTTCATCTTTAACTATAACATCTTTATTATCATTTACTTCTAATTCAATCTCTTCAGTAATCGTACTGTTAATTGCCTCGATTTTTAATAGTTTAGTTTGAATAGAATTAATGTTCTTTAAAACTTCTTCAGGACCAGAAATCTGAATAGAATCAGGGCTTATTATCACACCATTTGTTTCCTTAAAGCCATCTTGATACGATAAATCCAACTGAGGTATTATTTTAACTTTTTTAGAAATTATTCCATTTAGTTTTACAATTAATTCTTTTTTTGAAATATTTTTTACTAATAAATTAGATTTAAGTTGAGAGGTAATAATTCTAGTTAATTCTGAATCTGAAATAGAAACATTATTATTTCCTTCTGTAAAATATTTTTCAATATTGATATTAATTGTTGGCTTTTTAAATTTTAAAAATAAAAATTCAAATCCGTTTGCGTTAACATCAAATGTCAAACTTTTATCATTATTTGCAGACAACACGGTATTAGATGGTAAGTCACTATACGTTATAAATGATGCAACTGTTGCAGTATATTCTTTAGAAAATTTAGTTAAAAACCATAATAATGAAGAAAGCAATAGAAAAAATAAAAATCCATTTATTCTACCCTTTCTAATTTGTTTGCCGATTTTATTAAACATTTTATACTTTTTCTGTTATTTTATTTATTTAAAAAATAGATTAGGAAACTGTTTTTCTGGATCTCTTTTCAGTAAATTAATAAATATAGTCGATTTTAAAAAAGCGAAACCATATCCAAAAAACTGTATAAAAACCGCATATACAGACAAAGTTCCTATGTAACCACTCCTATTTTTTATAGAAGAATCTATTAAAATTACACTTATATAAAATAGTAATGGAAGTATTATCAAACTGTTTATCATAATTGCTCCTAAAACTGAAAGAATAACAAAAAACATAAAAACCGTTGGAAACCAAAATGTTATTTTTGAAGCATTAGGGTGCCATTTATTAAGTATTGGTCGTACTAAACCAAACTTTTTAACTTGAGTATAAAATTTTTTCCAAGAAATTCTTCTTTTATGATATACAAAAGCATTTGGAATAAAAACAGTTTCATAGCCTAATTTCAATATTCTTTGTGATAAATCTGGATCTTCTCCTGGATGAATTTTTGAAAACCCTTCGGTATTTTGAAAAGCTTCCTTAGAAATACCCATATTAAAACTCCGAGGTTCAAAACGATTCACGCTTTTTTCACTTCCTCTAATGCCTCCTGTCGTAAAAAAAGAAGTCATTACATAATTTATTGCTTTTTGTAAATCCGAAAAACTATCATGTGCAGCATCAGCTCCTCCAAAACAATGAACAAATGTATTAAGCAAATATTCATGTACTATTTTTAGGTAATGAGATGGTAGAATACAATCTGAATCCAATATGATAAAATAGTTTCCTTTGGCCTTTTCCATTCCATAATTTCTTGAATCTCCAGGGCCTGAATTCTCTTTAAAATAGTAAGATATATCTAAGGATGAAGAAAAAGATTTTACGACTTCTTCAGAGGTTTGTTGCGATCCATCTTCAACAATTACAATTTCATAATCACCTTTAAAATCAAGACCTACTAAGCTTTCTAATAGCTCTTTTACTTCTTCTGGGCGATTATAAACTGGAATGATAAATGAATAATTCAACTTCATATGACAAAGGTAGGTAAAAAAAAAGCCACCTGTTATTCACAAATGGCTTAATAGTTCTTAATATAAACTTACATTTTAACTAATTTATAAGTTCCAATAAATCCGTTAATAGATACTTTTATAAGGTAATTTCCTGTAACTAAATTAGAAATATTTATTTTAGAATTCAATGCCTCAATTTTTTCACTTATAATCTCTTGGCCTAACATATTATATATACTCACATTTTCAATTATTTGCAATGCACTTATGTGTATACTATTATCACTAGGGTTTGGATAAAAAGAAAAGCTTTTAAATAAATTGTCTTCAACACCCAAAATTGGATCGCATGTAATTTCGAGGCTGAAATTTCCAGAACCTCCTTGTCCGCCTTCTATTATAATGATATACGTTGAAACACCATCTGAATAAAAGGTCAATTGAGATTGCTGATCACAGAAATTAGTGTTTTCTGAAAGTAATTCATTAAAACTACAATCATCATACACTAACAAACGTGAATTATAATTTGTATTACCATCACAAAGTGATAAAGTAACCCATTCTTCTTGTCCATCTCCCGTATAGTTATAATAAATATCTGTAGATGAATTTCCTCCTGTATCAGTAGCTGTAATTGTTTCACCAACTATAACATCTCCACATTCTACATTAATAGCATTATCACAAGTATCATTTATTTGAGGTTGAGCACAAGATACTTCTAAACTAAAGTTTCCTGAACTATTTTGATTTCCTTCAACCATAATATAATACGTTGAAACACCATCCGATTGAAAACTTACTTGTGATTGTTGTCCACAAAAATTATCATTCTCTGATATTAATTCATTTAATGTACAATCTTCAAAAACTCTTAAATATGAGTTATAGTCAGTACCGCCATCACATAATGAGATAATAACTATTTCTGAAGTCCCTGTTCCAGTGTATTTATAGAATACATCTGGTGAACTATTACCTCCATGATCTAAAGAAGACATTGTGTTTCCAATTTGAATATCTCCACAAGCAACAGCTATTGCTCCATCACATTCATCATTAGGTGCTGGCACAAAATCCACACAAGTCATTTCTAAACTATAATCACCAAAATTAGCTTGATATCCTTCAATCATAATATAATAAGATGAAGTTCCATCTGAAACAAAAGTAATTTCAGATTGCAATCCACATGAATCATCAAGTGAATAAAGTTCATTATTCAAATCGCAATCATCAAAAATTCTTATCCATGAATCATAATTTGTAGCTCCATCACAAAGAGATACTGTAATTACTTCAGGAGTTCCTGGTCCTGTATATGAATAATAAACATCTGGAGCTTCATTTCCTCCAGTATCAGTAGCAAACTCTGTTGATCCTACAACAGTTTCATTACAAATTAATTCAATTGCATTATTACAAAAGTTATTTGGTGGTTCATTAGGGTCAATAGGTACACAATTTAGATTTAGACTAAAATTACCCACATTATCGCTAAACCCTTCAATAACTATAATATATGTTGATGTACCATCTGAATCGAATAATACTTGAGACTGTAAACCACAGTCATCATCGTTTTCAACTATTAAGTTAGCTAAACTACAATCCTCATACACTCGAATGAAAGAATCGTAATCTGTACTTCCATCACATAGAGATACTGTTAAGTGTTCTGGTGAACCTGTCCCTGTATATTCATAATATACATCTGCAGATCCATTAGAGTTTGTATCAGTCGCAGTAATAGTTTCTCCAACAACAGTTTCTTCACAATTTAAAGCAATGGCGTTATCACAAGTATCATTAACAGGAATTAAAGTCTCTTCATTATTGTTTGAAATAGTTTTAATACTTGAAAAACTGAAATTAATTAGAGATAAAAATAATAAGGAAAGAAAAGTAATATTTTTCATTAGGGAGGTTTAAAATAGTTAGTATGTTAAAGATACAATAAATAAAAAAGCCATCTATACGAAATAGATGGCTTCTCAAAAATTATATTAAATAACTAGTTTTTAAGCAATTTATAAGTTCCAATGTATCCATTGATTGAAACTTTCATTAAATAGTTTCCAGACGATAAATTAGAAATATTTATTTCTGAATTCATAGACTCAATTTTATTATTTAAAACCAATTGTCCTAACATGTTATAAATACTCACAGTTTCAATTGTATGCAATGCATTTACCTGAATATTATTATTACTTGGGTTTGGATAGAAAGAAAAGTTTTCAAAAACAGAATCATTTATTCCTAAAATAGGGTCACAAGTTATCTCAAGACTAAAGTTTCCTGCACTTGTTTGTGCTCCTTCCACTAATATAATATATGTAGATACTCCATCTGAATAAAAAGTTAGTTGTGATTGTTGTCCACAAAAATTATCATTTTCTGAAAGTAATTCATCAAAATTACAATTATCATATACTAATAAACGAGAGTTATAGTCTGTATTGCCATCACAAAGAGATATAGTTACCCATTCTTCAGTACCTGACCCTGTATAACTGTAAAAAACATCTGGTGAATTATTTCCAGCATCACTTAAGGAAGATGTAGTTGTTCCTGTAACTGTTTCTCCACAGTTTAAAGCAATCGCTCCACTACAATCATCATTAGGTGGAGGATCAAACTCAGAACAAGTCATTTCTAAACTAAAATCTCCAAAATTAGCTGAAAATCCTTCAACCATAATAAAATAAGTAGTTGTACCATCTGAGACAAATGTGATTTCAGATTGTAATCCACAAGAGTCATCATTAGAATATAATTCATTATTTAAATCACAATCATCATATACACGTAACCAAGAGTCATAGTTAGTACCTCCGTCACATAATGACAAATAAATAACTTCAGGAATTCCAGTACCTGTATAAATGAAATACACATCTGGTGCTTCATTTCCGCCTGAATCTGTAGCAAACTCTGTACTTCCAATAATTGTTTCATTACAAATTAATGCAATAGCATCTACACAATCATTATTATCAGGTTCATTTGGATCAATGGCGATACAAGATAATTCTAAACTAAAATTACCTGCATTTTCACCAAATCCTTCAATCATTATATAGTAAGTTGAAGTTCCATCAGATTCAAAAGTAAGTTCAGATTGCAAACCACAAGAATCGTCATTAGAAATGATTTCAACAGCAAGTGTGCAATCTTCATATACTCGAATATAAGAATCGTAATCTGTACCTCCATCACAAAGCGAAATTGTAAGATCTTCTTCTAAACCAGATCCTGTATAGGTATAAAATACGTCGGGAGCAGCATTTGCTCCAGAATCTGTGGCTGTTAATGTTTCTCCTAAGATAACATCTCCACAGGTGATAGCTATGGCATCTGCACATTCATCATTTGATGGTGGATTAATAAAAGGAGTATTATTTGCATTACTTTGAATTAAAACGCAAAAAAATACTGCAATAAAGAGTAATGTTTTCTTCATATTAAATGTTTTGGTTGTCAATAAATTGTTAGAATAAAGATACAATAAAAAAAGCCACCTGCTTTCGCAGGTGGCTTAATAAATTTAGTTAAGAAATATATTATTGCTTAACAATTTTATACGTACCAACTTGACCGTCAACAGAAACTTTCATAATATAAGTTCCAACAGAAAGGTTAGATACATTAAGTGTTGTAGCAGTAGCTTCAACATTTTGATCAACAACTTTTTGACCTAAAACATTGTAGATAGCTACAGTCTCAATATTACTTTGAGCACTTAAGTTAATTGCATCAGTTACAGGATTTGGATAGTAATTAAATCCTTCAATAGCATTAGCTTCAATACCAGAAGTAGAACAAGTTATTGCCATAGAGAAGTTACCATTGTTTGAACTAAATCCTTCAACCATGATATAGTAAGTGGATGAACCATCAGATGTAAAAGTTATTTCTGATTGTAAACCACAAGAATCATCGTTAGAATCAATTTGAGTTCCACCACAAGAATCATAAATACGAACTAAAGAATCATAATCAGTACCACCATCACAGAAAGATACAGTTACTAATTCACCAGCTACAGTACCTGTATAAGAATACCATAAATCATTAGCAGCATTGTCACCTGAATCAGTAGCTGTAATAGTTTCACCAACTACAACATCACCACAATCAACAGCGATTGCATCAACACACTCATCATTTGGAGGAACTGTTGGATCATCAGGGTTACATGTAATAGCCATAGAGAAGTTTCCAGAGTTTGAACTAAATCCTTCTATCATGATATAGTAAGTAGATGTACCATCAGAAGAAAAAGTAATCTCTGATTGTAAACCACAAGAATCATCGTTAGAATCAATCATAGTTCCACCACAAGAATCATAAATACGAATTAAAGAATCGTAATCTGTACCTCCATCACATAAAGAAACAGTAACATCTTGAACAACTCCCATTCCTGTAAATGAATACCATAAATCTGGAGCAGAATTGTCACCTGAATCAGTAGCTGTAATAGTTTCACCTACAACAACATCTCCACAGTTAACATCAATAGCACCAGAACACTCATCATTTGGAGGTAATACAACTGGTACACCAGGTGCAGAAGACCAAGCATACTGAGTTAATCCACTAACTTCCATTTGATTAATTAAAGTAGTATTACCAGTAGCAGTATCAACTAAACGTAATTCAGAATCAAAAAGACCATTGTTAAATGCAGTCATTAATACTGTATCTGAAGCAGCATCCCAGAACATACCTTGTCCAAAGTTTGCATCAAAACCAATAGCTCCAATAAGAGTAGTAGCACCAGTTCCTAAATCAACAGAATATAAGTTATCATCACCAACATCATAAGCATAAGCATTTCCAGCTCCATCAATCGCTAAACCAATACCGAAAGCAAATCCAGTTGGTCCAACAACAGTTGCAGTTAATGTTCCAAAATCAACAGTTAAAAGATTTGAGTCAGCTATACCATAAAATACACCTGAACTGTGATCAAACTCACCAGCTGTCCAATCTCCAGGCATATTACCTAATAAAGTATATGTACCTGTAGCAACATCTACACTGTAAGCATCACCAGCGTTATCAATAACGTAAGCTGTAGTAGCATCATTAGGATCTATTGAACCAGCATTTTCAAAATTAGCAATAGGAGAAGGACCAATTGCAGTAACTACAGAACCATCTGCAGGATCAAAAGTTCCAAATTCACCAGTTGCATTCATAGCACACCAAGCAGCACCACCACC
>Ga0209345_10002883_pt1 | contig 18317 bp, 15 predicted proteins | sample Cruoilmetagenom7_FD_187294 | JGI IMG/M metagenome (GOLD analysis project Ga0209345, IMG submission 187294) | Oil polluted marine microbial communities from Coal Oil Point, Santa Barbara, California, USA - Sample 7 (SPAdes) (version 2) | ecosystem: Environmental > Aquatic > Marine > Oil seeps ...
GGGTAAGCGCCTGCCAGATCGCGCAGAATTTCAGCCTCGGATTGTTCGTCGGCATAGATCGTCGCAATATGGGTATGGGGCGCACCGGCAATTGCCGCAGGATTGATTGATAAAACAAATCCCATTCCGGCGCTGGAAAAATCGACCTCGCGAAAGCTGGTGATTTCCGCCTTTATATCGCGACCAAGCACGTTCAGGGTTATGGTATCGCCAAGTGTCAAACCAATTTCCATCGCTTCATTTGCTGCAAAACTGATTTGTGGCGGGCCATCGTAACCCGCAGGCCACCATTCGCCTTGGGTCACTGTTGCGCCCTCGGGGCGGGTATCGGAATAGGTGATGCCCCGATCCCCGGAGACAACCCAGTGATCGCCTGCAACCTCACGTGCCGGGCGTCCGTTTATCTGGCTGACGACCCCGCGCAGCATCGGCGCGGTTTGGATTTTGCTAACACCCGCATCGCTTTCCAGCCGCTCCAAAAAGCCGTCCAACTGGGTGGTTTGGATATCCAGAACGAAATAGGACGGCGCGACCTTTGGAAGGTCGCGGGCGATTGCACCACGAAGATTGGCATCAATTTGCCCAACTGCCGCCAGAACCGACAGGCCGAGGCCAAGTGACAGAACGACGGACAGCGCCTCTGCGCCCGGCCCGCCAACCGAAGCCAGCGCCAGCCTTAAGGATGTCCGCCCACGCAACACCCGGGTGTGTGAAATCTGACGTGCCAGCCAGCGAGTGGCCAACGCGGACACAACCAACGCAAAAAAAGCTGCGGAAATTCCAAAGGCCGCCCAAACGGTTATCCTTACTTCACCGGAAAAAAACGTTGCCGCCCAGACTAAAGCAATCAGCAACGCACCTGTCAGCACCACGTATCTGGCCCGCGGCGCCCCTTGCAGCCCAAGGTTCGCGTCGCGAAACAGCGTAGCGGCGCGAATATTCTCGGTCCGGGCAAGCGGCCAGAGGGTAAACATTGCCGCCGTCAGTGTGCCGTAAAGCGCCGCCTCGATCAGCGGCATCGGGTAGATTGCAATTGCAGAGGGCACCGGCAGGCTTGCCTTGATGACCGGTGCCAGTGCGAGTGGAACCGATGCGCCCAGCACCAAGCCAATGACAATGCCAAGAGCGCTTAGCACGCCGATTTGCAGCATATACACTTGGAAAATCGTGCGCCCGTCCGCACCCAGCGATTTCAGCGTCGCAATCACCGGAACTTTTTCGTCCAGATAGGAACGAACCGCCGCGGACACACCGACACCGCCAACCGCAAGCCCTGCTAGTCCGACAAGGATCAAAAAGGTGCTCAGCCGCTCAATAAACCGCGTGGCACCCGGCGCACCATTTCGCCGGTCATGCCAGCGAAATCCGCCCTCGCCAACCGCTGCCCTGGCTTCTTGCTCAAGATCATCCAGATCGACCCCATCGGGCAAACGCAGGCGGTACCCGGTTTCAAATAATGTGCCCGGTTGCAAAAGGCCCGAGGTCGCCAGATCAACCCGGCGCACAATTGTGCGCGGACCAAAGCTGAAACCACCGGCATTATCAGGTTCCCTTTCCAGAATTGCGGTCATCACGAAGGGTTGTTCGCCAAGCTTGAAAATGTCGCCCCGGCCCAAACCAAGCCGATCGGCGAGCACACGATCCATCACGGCGCCGGGCATTCCATCGTGCCCGTCAAGGGCCTCAGAAAGCGGCATATCCGGAGCCAGACGGACAGATCCGTAAAGTGGGTATGCATCGTCGACGGCTTTCACTTGGGTCAAGCCTCGTTCAGCCCCCGATGCGTGATCGACAACCGCCATTGAGCGAAAATCGACAACCTCGGAAACAGCGGTTGCTTTTTGCGCCATCCAGTCGCGTTCTTGTGCGCTTGCAAAACGGTAGGTCAGCTCAATCTCAGCGTCACCACCAAGTAGCGTCGCGCCCTCTTGCGCCAACCCCTGCTCGATGCTTTCGCGTACTGAGCCAACGGCGGCGATTGCCGCCACACCAAGTGCCAGACACGCAAGAAAGACGCGAAAACCAGAAAGCCCCCCGCGCAGTTCACGTCGGGCAATTCGGGCTGCAACCGGCAGGCTCATTCAGCCGCTTCCGCGATAAGACCATCACTTAGATGAACCACGCGATCACAGCGCTCTGCCAACTCCGGGGCATGGGTGACCAGCACCAATGTCGCGCCGTGGCGATCACGCAGATCGAACAAAATATCCATAATTGTCTGCCCGGTTGCCCCGTCAAGATTGCCGGTCGGCTCATCGGCCAGCAATATCGTCGGGCGCGGCGCGGCAGCGCGGGCCAGTGCCACACGTTGCTGTTCACCGCCCGACAATTGCGACGGGTAATGATCCGCCCGATCCCCCAATCCAACCGCCGCCAGTTCGCCAGCGCTCCGCTCAAACGCATCCGCCACACCCGCCAATTCCAACGGTGTGGCGACATTTTCCAGCGCCGTCATTGTCGGGATAAGGTGGAATGACTGAAAGACCACACCCATATGATCCCTGCGAAACCGAGCCAACGCGTCTTCATCCATAGACGTCAGATCGTGGCCCAGAACCGAAACCACACCACCGGTGGCCTTTTCCAACCCGCCGAGCAACATCAGGAGCGAAGATTTGCCCGATCCGGACGGCCCAATCAGCCCGACAGTTTCGCCATTTGCAATGTCCAGATTGATCCCACGAAGAATATCGACCACACCAGCATTAGAAGCCAAACTAAGCCGGGCATCTTTCAGGGAAATAATCGTGTCGGACATAATAAACTTTCTCAAAAAGCAATTTCATACTCGATATGGGGTAATTGCCCAGACCCGCAACCTGTCATTGGCATTTGTTGTCATTCTTGCAACCATCAGCTTAGGGGCGCGCGCCGGTGCTGAACCGGTCACAATCGCGGCACTCGGTGACAGTCTGGTGCACGGCTACGGGCTGCCCCCGGAACACGGTTTTGTACCGCAATTGCAATCATGGCTGGACGCGCATGAAATTGACGCCATTGTGACCAACGCGGGTGTCTCTGGCGACACAACTGCAGGCGGGCTTTCGCGCGTTGAGTGGACGCTGACACCCGAGGTTGATGCAATGATTGTCGCCCTTGGTGGAAATGATGCGTTGCGGGGGCTGGACCCTGATGTGTCCCGAAAAAACCTGCGCGCAATCCTTCAAGTGGCACAACAAAAGAACATTCCGGTCCTATTGGTCGGCATTGCTGCGCCAGCAAATTATGGTGCCGGATACAAAACCGACTTCGACGCAATCTACCCGGCGTTAGCGAGCGAATTTAACACGCTCCTCTACCCCAGTTTTCTGGCCACTTTGCTGTCGCGCCCCGATCAGGCCGCAACCTTGCGCAACTTGATGCAAAGTGACGCTATTCATCCAAACAATGACGGGGTTGCCCTGATCGTCGAAGACATTGCACCAATTGTCGCCCAACTTTTCGACCGGGCCACAGCCCAGCAGTAACCCCGTCAGGGTTTTGGCTTGTCGTCGTAATCCTTGGTTAAAATCCGCTGGCTATCGCCATCCGGATCATCAAACTGCCGGGTTTTCAGCGCCCAAAAGAACCCCACCAGAGCCAGACCTCCCAATATCAGTGATATTGGGATCAGATACACCAACACGTTCATTTTGGCCCCAAACGCAGCGCATTCAGCGATACCGAGATTGACGACGCCGACATCGCCAGCGCCGCAAACAACGGTGTCGCAAATCCGGCAAGCGCCAGAGGGATAGCAACCGCATTATACATCGCAGCGATAGCAAAATTTTCCTTGATCCGCCGGGTGGCGGATTTGGAAACGCTGAGCGCCTGCGCCACCGGTGTCAGCGAATTTCCCAGCAAAACCATATCCGATACAACCCGAGCCGCCTCGAGCGCCGAAGCAGGAGAGATCGACGCATGCGCCGACGCAAGTGCCGCCGTGTCATTCAGCCCGTCGCCAACCATCAGAACCTTACGTCCCGAGCCGGACAAAATGGCCACACGGGCAGCCTTGTCTTCGGGCAGCATCTGCGCTTCCCACGCGGAAATACCCACACGTTCAGCAACATCTGCCACAGCGCCACTCACATCGCCTGATAGCAATACAACATCCAATCCCCGCGCACTCAGCGTTGCAACCGTTTCACCCGCACCGGGGCGCAAGGCATCGCAGAATGTAAACGCAACAGGTGCCCCCTTGCCAATTTTCAGATAAGTCGCCGTCACTTCCGATGGCACAGCGCCAACCCAGCCAGGGCGGCCCAGATAAACCGCTTTGCCGTCCAGCAATCCCTTTACGCCCTGCCCCGGCACCTCGGCAATATCGGTCACGTCCGCCGGTTGGATCCCAGCCTTGCCTGCCTCACGCGCCAGCGCAACTGCCAGCGGATGACCCGACCCATCGGCCAAAGCACGGGCCACGGCTATGTCACTTTCGGCATGATCGTGCAGGTTTTCCAGTTCCGGCGCGCCCATTGTCAGCGTTCCGGTTTTGTCAAAAATAACTGTATCAACTTCGGCCAACCGCTCCATCGCGGTCGCATTCTTGACCAGCATTCCGGCCCGAAATAAACGGCCCGAAGCCGCAGTGGCCACAGCCGGAACGGCCAACCCAAGCGCGCAGGGGCAAGTGATAATCAGCACCGCAACTGCGATATTTATCGAAAGGCGTGCGTCGCCACTGGCCCAGAACCAGCCCACGAAAGCAACGAAAGCCAATGTGTGCACAAGCGGTGCATAGATCTGCGCGGCCTTATCGGCCAGCGACGTATAGCGGTTACGCCCGCTTTCCGCGATCGCAACAAGGTTAGCCATGCGCCGCAGTGAAGTATCCTGCCCCGCGGCGGTTACGCGCACAATCAAAGGCCCGGTCAGGTTGACCTCTCCGGCGCTAACGGGTGTTTCAGGACCGCCAGCAACCGGCTGACTTTCCCCGGTAAGCAAGGACCTGTCCAGCTCACTGTTACCACTAACAATGACCCCATCGACCGGCAGGCGAGCGCCAGGCAACACCTTAATTCGCGAACCGACAGAAAGGTCAGCAACCGCAACAGCCTCACCGTTTTCGTCAAGCGTGCGCGGCACTTCCAGCGCAGTCAGTTCCTCGGCGGCTGATCGTGCGACAGAGCGGGTCCGGTGGTCAAGATAACGACCAGCCAACAGAAAGAAGGTTAGTGACAGAGCGGCATCAAAATAGGCGTGCTCGCCACCCATCGAAGTTTCATAAACAGACATGCCAGCGGCCAGTATGATCGCAAGCGAAATCGGCACATCCATATTCAGACGCCGGACCCGAAGGGCTGACCATGCATTGACAAAAAACGGTTGCGCCGAAAATGCGATAGTCGGCAGCGCAATCGCGCCCGAAACCCAGTGAAACATATCCCGCGTTGCCTCGGCGGCACCGGACCAGACCGCAACCGACAATAGCATGACATTCATCATCGCAAACCCGGCCACCGCCAGCCGCATCAACAGCGCCTTGCCCCGCTTGTCGGTATCGGTTGCCGACAGGGCCGCGCCGTCAAGTTCCTGTGCCTCATACCCGGCACGTGCCAATGCATCGATCATCTGGTGCGCCTGAATGCCGGGCGCAACCTCAATACTGGCGCGCTTCAACGTCAGGTTTACCCGCGCCGAAATGACGCCCGGTTCGGCGTGCAAAGCCCGCTCAACCGCAGAAATACAGCCGCCACAGTGGATGCCTGGTAGCGCCAGAAATAGCGCATTCTGTGTAGGGGAATGCGAACCCGAAACCGATTGCGCCATCGGCGCGACGGCACAAGCCGGGCAGGCCGATATCTGTGGTGCTTCTGTCAAGTTTTGCGGCCGACATAGAGCACCAAGAGCTGACGAAACAGTGTGCCATCCGGTCCGGTAGCCTGCAGCCGCAGGTTCCAGTTTCCCGGCGTCAGGTTAACGGTCGCAATATGTGCCTCACCGTCAAATTCAAAAGCAGGAACCTGATCTTCGCCCACATGCGTTGCACGGCCGAGCATCGTTTCCAGACTGGCCGGCTGAACCGGCTGCCCCATTTCGTCGACAATGGAAAGGCGCAAAACGCCATCCTCAACACTTGCGCGGGCGGTCCACGCCAAGGCGATCTGCGCCGCGCGCTCTCGGTCAAAACTTTGCGAGGCGACATAGGAATTTTTAGTGACCAATCCGGGGAACGTCGAAATTGCTTTGACGGCCATTGTCACATTCACCCCGATCACCACAGCGAAGGCGGCCGCAAATACGATGAAAACCTTACGTCCGGTAATTTCTTTTTCGCTCATTGTCCGCTTCCGTTAAAAACCGTGTTGGTAAATGCCCGCTCTTCGCTGACAGTGTCCTGCACCCAAAGCCGCACGTCTGTTAAATTGGAACGCGCCGCCGGGCTGTCTGCGGGAGCAATAACATAAACTCTTTGAAACAGGGTATCGTCTGCCGGCACAAGGACAGATTTTTCGTCATCCGAGCCTTCAAGTTTGATCACCAGGGGTACTTCCGAATTAATCGACATTTGGAAAATCCGGTCATCACCATGCTTGTTGCGCAACCGGACGTCATAAGCATTTCGGATTGAGCCATCCGACATGGTCACGAACACAGGGTTGCGCACCGGTGCAACGGACATATCAATTTCCGGCCTTATAAACAACGCGAATACCAGCCCAAACCCGACAAGCGACCAAAGCGCCGTATACAAAATCGTACGCGGGCGCAGGACATGTTTCCAGATACTTTTGCGAGCCATTCCAGAAATTTCGGCGGCTTCGTCCGTAAGAGCCATATAAGCGATCAACCCGCGCGGCTTTCCGATCTTATCCATCACGTCATCGCAGGCGTCGATACACAAGGCGCAGGTGATACATTCCAACTGCTGACCCTCGCGAATATCAATGCCCACGGGGCAAACATTCACGCAGGCACTACAGTCAATGCAGTCGCCCAGTTTGTCGGCATCAGCCGCTTTTCGATGCTTGCCGCGCGGTTCACCGCGCCAACTGCGATAGGCAACAGTCAGGGTATCCTGATCCATCATCGCAGCCTGGATCCGCGGCCATGGGCACATGTAAATGCAAATCTGCTCGCGAGCAAATCCACCAAACAATACCGTTGTCAGCGTCAGAAAACCAATTGTGGAATAGGCAATCGGATGGGCGTTGAACGTTAGCAAATCGACCAGCAAACTGGGCGCATCGGTGAAATAGAACACCCACGCACCACCGGTGGCCAGACCAATCAGAACCCAAACAAGCCACTTGGTTATTCGCAATCGCCATTTGCGATAATTCCACTTGGCTTTCCACAATCGGACCCGGGCATTCCGGTCGCCCTCGATCCAGCGCTCAACAAGAATGAACAGGTCGGTCCAGACCGTCTGCGGGCAGGCATAACCGCACCAGACACGGCCCAGCGCCGACGTAAAAAGAAAAAGACCGAGCCCCGCCATAATCAACAATCCAGCAATGAAATAAAATTCATGCGGCCAGATTTCGATCCAGAAAAAGAAAAAGCGGCGCCCGGCCAGGTCGACCAGAATTGCCTGGTCTGGGAGATTCGCTCCCCTGTCCCAGCGGATCCAGGGGGTTAAATAATAAACGCCCAAAGTGGCGAGCATAATCCACCACTTGAGATTTCGGAATTTACCGGAAACGCGGCGCGGAAACACAGGTTCACGTGCCGCATAAAGTGGTGTCTCATTGTCTGAAGAAGACATGGCAAAATTGTCCGGTCACTGTTCGCGTCGGCTCCTTATGGAGCGGTTTAGCTGCACGGGCTTTGACCTAGGTCAAAGATAAAACGCAACCCCGAACACCCACGTATCCGCTGCCCGCGACATTGGCCCCGGTCAGTTTTTCTGGCCCGTTGCCATCGGTTTAAACCGGTCAGTTACAAGTTGGAGATGCAATTTTTCCATAAGATGGCGGATACCGATTGGCTCCGACCAGCCAGGCAGAGCGTGTTTCATCCCACCCGTTTACAAATGACCAGACTACTGATCCATCCGGGGCAACTTCAAACGCGCGGCCGGCATCTGTTTCGGCAATCAGAATATTGCCGTTTTCCAGAAGCTGATGCTTGCCCCGGTACTGCGTATAAAAATTGTTTTTCTCATTTGTGCGATAAATTGTCGTCCAGTTTCTTGTGGCCGGATCAATTTCCACGATCCGGCTACCGCCACGATTGCCCAAAAATCCGTTTTCACCGCTTGCCAGAACGGAAACACGATTGTCGAGAACCGAAATTTTTCCATTTGGCTGAAAATCGGGATCATGCTGGCCCAGCATCGGCCCGCCAAAGCTCCATTTCAGGGTATGGTCTTGACCGTCCACAACCCACAGCTGGTGCAAATTTCTGGACGACAAAAGAATGTCACCAGCCTTAAACATTGGGAAAGCAGCCGCCATTTCCGAACTCAGGACTTCAACGTCATTTAAGTGGAAAACATCCGCGAACTGGTCGGCATGGCGTTGTGCAAGCCCGAACATGTCAGATTTCACCAGCACTTCGTACAGGTTGAATTCGGAAAGTTTCCGACCGGTCGCCGGGTCAAATTCCGCAACGCTGTCAAACATAAAAGGTAGCGGCGTATACACCGGGTCGTGCTGTTTCCCGGCCAAAGTTGGTGTCCAGATCGCACCAGCGTCGTCAATGAAGACCGAGTGGTGGCTTTTGTCACTGCTGCGCCAAAGGATGTTTCCACAAACGTCGAACCGAACAACACCGCGCCCATCCAGGTTTGCGACCACATCGCCGTTTTCGTAAAGGTGTGAACCATGAATCAACGCATGAAACTTATGCTTCATCTCATCGGGAGCGACGTTGAAAAAATTAATCGGCCATTCATACAAAAGGGCGCCGTCGGCTGCATATAAACGAAAACCTAATACGTCCCCAAACAATCCGGAAACAAATGTGACACCAGGCTGCATTTGCTCAGGATTGGAAACGATCACACCATCACCCGCATGCGCGCGCAATCTCAGATGCTGCGTTGGTGTATCGGCGAAATAGGCCTTCCAGTTTTTTTTGAGATCTTTCAGTTCGCCGATGACAGCAGCAACATGGCGTGCTGGCGGCTTGTCCATGATACCAAGCGAAATACCCACGGAAAAGGTAAGCAAAAAAGCTGCAATCGTGGCCGACGCCAATAGACCGTAGCGCTTAATCCATTCAAACAATTACTCTTCCCCTGTACCATTAGTGCAAACCACTTACTCTGACAGGCCAAGCCCACTCAAAGCGCGAATCAATCAATGTTTGGGGATAGTATCAGCACCGACCCCAAAGAAACGCGCGAACAGGACTTGGGGTCAGTGCTTTATCCGGAAGTATTGGCTACAGCCGGACCTCGTTTAGCCTACTCGCCACCTCCTAGCTGGTGCACGTAAGCTGCAACTGCGTTAACTTGTGCATCGGACAATCGCGGACCCCAAGCCGGCATAACGCCGAACCGGCTGTTGGTGATCGTAGCGGTGATGGTTTCGACATCACCACCGTAAAGCCAAATTGCGTCAGTCAGATTGGGCGCGCCCTGCTCGCGATCACCACTGCCGTCTTCCATGTGGCAGGACGCACAGTTTTCCTCAAACAGCCCAGCCCCTGTAGCGGCCAGTCCCGCGTCGTGTTCCTGCCCTGTCAGCGATAACACATGGTGGACGACCTGACCGATCTCGCCCTCTTCCATAAACTCGCCAAAGGCGGGCATTTCCGAGTAATGCGCATCGTCGGTTTCATTTCGAACTCCGTGGCGGATGGTATAAGCAATCGCCTCGATATCGCCCCCCCAAAGCCAGTCATCGTCCAGCAGATTGGGATACCCTTTGGCACCGCCTGCACCCGAACCATGACATTGCGAACAATTAGTCCGAAAAACCGCTCCACCCGCGTTCACAGCATAACTTTGTAGTTCTGTATCAGCCGACATGGTCGTCAGATCGGCTGCAGCCAATTTTGCCTCGATCGTGGAATTAGCTTGGGCAACGGCTTGAATATCGGCGGCAACCTCGGCGCGTGTTGAAAAGCCCAGCACACCCCTTGTGGCCCCGTTAATCAACGGCCAGGCCGGATAGGCGATCATATAGAGTATGCCCCAGATAATGGTTGCATAAAACGTCCACACCCACCAGCGCGGCAACGGGTTGTTAAGCTCTTGGATTCCGTCCCAACTGTGGCCAGTCGTTTCGACTTCTTTTTGCTCTGGCTTTTTGCTCATTGCTTCGGCTCCTTGGCTGCCGGATCTGCGACCGGCTTTTGGTCATGCCGGAACGGAATGTCGCCTGCATCGGCGTGAAGGCTCCGGCTTCCGGGACGCCAAGCCCAAACAATCACGCCCAGAAAAAACAGAACCATCAGCAGTAGCACCCAACTGTCGGCGAATTCACGTAAGACTGAATATGTGTCCATGATCGCCTCCTATCGGCTTGGGTCTGGAATGAAGGTCGAAAAATCGACCAATGTGCCCAGCATTTGCATGTAAGCGATTAGCGCATCCATTTCGGAAATGCCGGGTGCACCGTCAAAGTTTCGCACCTGTGCGCCGGGATAACGTTCCAGCAAAGCGTCAGAGTCGCTGTCCGGATCGGCCTGAGCCTTAAAATCCACTAACGCCACTTCGATCATCTCGTCGCTGTAGGGAACACCCACAAAGCGGTGTGTCTGCATCAACTCGCCGACATATTCGCCATCAATCAGTGTATCCGACAGGAAGCCGTATTTCGGCATCACCGATTCCGGCACCACAGATTGCGGATCGGTCATATGATCCAGATGCCATTCGTCAGAATAGCGCCCGCCAACACGCGCCAGATCCGGCCCGGTTCGTTTGGAACCCCACTGAAACGGATGGTCATACATCGACTCTGCGGCCAGCGAATAATGCCCGTAACGCTCAACCTCGTCGCGCATCGGGCGGATCATCTGGCTGTGACATACGTAGCAACCCTCGCGGATATAAATATCGCGCCCGGTTAGCTCCAGCGGCGAATAAGGTCGCACCCCGTCTACCTTTTCAATCGTATTTTCCAGGTAGTAGAGCGGCGCGATCTCGACGATACCGCCAACTGTCACGACCAGAAAACTGCAGATCAGAAGCAAGGTCCCGTTTCTCTCAAGAACCTTGTGTTTGTCCAGAATACCCATGTCTCCGGCCCTCCTTATTCAGCCGGAGCCATGGCAGGGGTTTCGGCATTCGCCGGTACCCTGCGCACAGTCATCCAGAGGTTATAGCACATGATGATTGCACCGGCCAGATACATGATCCCGCCCAGCCCGCGGACAACATACATCGGGAACTTGGCACCAACCGTATCGGCGAACGAATTCACCAAGAAGCCGTTGGCATCCACTTCGCGCCACAGCAGGCCTTCCATGATCCCCGTGACCCACATCGAAGATGCATAAAGAATGATCCCGATTGTCGCGAGCCAGAAGTGCCAGTTGACCAGCGACAGACTATACAGTCGCTCGCGGTTCCACAGTTTCGGCGTCAGGAAATAGAGCGCGCCAAACGTAATCATACCGTTCCAGCCAAGCGCACCGGAATGAACGTGTCCAATGGTCCAGTCCGTATAATGCGACAGCGCATTCACCGCACGGATCGACATCACCGGCCCCTCGAAGGTCGACATGCCGTAAAAACCGAGCGACAGAACCATAATCCGCAGGATCGGGTCGGTTCTGAGCTTGTCCCAGGCACCGCTAAGCGTCATCAGCCCGTTAATCATACCACCCCAGGACGGCATCCACAGGATGATCGAAAACACCATGCCAAGCGTCGAGGCCCAATCGGGCAATGCCGTATAATGCAAGTGGTGGGGACCGGCCCAGATATAAAGAAACGTTAGCGCCCAGAAATGAACGATGGACAGTTTATAGCTGTAAATCGGACGGTTAGCTTGTTTGGGAACAAAATAGTACATCATCCCCAGAAAACCTGACGTCAGAAAAAATCCGACAGCGTTGTGGCCATACCACCACTGGGTCATCGCGTCCTGCACACCCGAGAACACCTGCACCGACTTGGACCCGAAGATCGAAACCGGGATGGAAATGTTATTGGCTATATGCAGCATCGCAACGGTCACGATAAAGGACAGAGTAAACCAGTTGGCCACGTAGATATGGCGTTCTTTGCGGGTAAGGATCGTGCCCAGAAATACCAGCAGATAGGACACCCAGACGATCGCCAGCCAGATATCTACATACCACTCAGGCTCGGCGTATTCTTTGGACTGTGTGGCACCCAGAAGATAGCCCGTGGCGGCCAACACGATGAATAGTTGATAACCCCAGAATACGAACCATGCATAATTCCCGCCCCAGAGCCGGACTGCACTGGTGCGCTGAACAACGTAAAACGAGGTGGCAATCAGGGCATTACCACCGAATGCGAAAATTACAGCGGATGTATGCAATGGCCGCAAGCGCCCGAAATTCACATACCCTTCGGCCCATTCAATATTCAGGAACGGAAAGGCCAGTTGAAATGCGATATATGTGCCAACAAGAAACCCGGCCAGACCCCAAAATGCGGTCGCAATGACACCGGCCCGCACCACTCCATCCATATACTCCAATGACGTGGGCGGCCGTGGCTCATCCGTTCTTCGAACTGTCCACAGGAACAGCCCGCCAGCCACGAGCATGATGATGATTGCGTGGACCTGATAAGGCAGGTCACGCCCAAAATTAGCAGCAATGGCTGCCAGAAGCGTAATAAGCCCCAAAACAATCAATTTCAGATAGTTCCACATTCGCTGTCCCCTGTATTTGCACAGCACAAAGCTATACCTTTGCCAAAGTGCATTCGACCATCTTCCCCGTACCTGCATCGCGCTACGAGGCTTTGCATTGATCCATGTCAAAATCGTCGTATCAACGTTTTGATCGAGGTCAAAGCGCGTAAGATTTTTTTTCGCGATGTTGCGAGTGACCAGAATTTTGGAGATACCGACATGGCATTCAAGACCATAACAACGATTATTACTGATCCGGTTGCCGAACGCGCAACTTTGGACGCTGCGATTGCATTTACAGCACGTGAAAGTGGCCATCTGGATGTCATATGTCTTGGCGTGGATAGGACGCAGCCAGGCATCTACTATTCGGGGACAAGTGCGATTGCGATGCAAACCTCGCTTGCCGAGGCCGATACCGCCGCTGCCCGCGTCGAAGAGGAAGTAAAATCTATACTGGACACGGCAGGCGGAATGTCAGCAACGCATCCGGTCGCAGCACAAACAGGAAGCCTTGCTCAGATTCTGGGCAATTACACGCGGCTGTCAGATATTGCAGTATTGCCGAAACCCTATGGTGACGAGCGCGCGCACGAGCATGAAGCAATCGTCGAAGCGGCATTGTTTGATGCACGCATCCCCGTGTTGATCATTCCACCCAATACGGCTTTGCCAGCGAGCCTTGATACAATCGTCGTTGCCTGGAACGAAAGCCGCGAGGCTTTGACAGCCGTGCGCCACGCATTGCCAGTTCTTCAAAACGCCAAAGTTGTAAATATCGCGATCATTGACCCGCCCGTACATGCACCCGACAGATCCGACCCCGGTGGTGCCTTGTCGCAAATGTTGTCGCGCCACGGTGTTCCTGCCGAAGTATCCATTCTGGCAAAAACCATGCCACGCGTTTCCGAAGTGATCGAGCGTCATATGACAGATCTGAACGCCGATTTGCTTGTGATGGGGGCCTATGGCCATTCGCGCCTGCGCGAATCGATCCTTGGGGGAGCTACCCGTAACACGTTGCAAATGGCAGAGATGCCGGTGCTGATGGCCCATTGACGACCAGTTAGGCCGGCATGCCGCCATCGGCGTCATCGCCGGTCTCGAACAGCAGTGTCTGAAAGTCAGGGATGTGTATCTGGCGGTTGCCCAGTAGCACAATCACACCATCGCGTTTCAGCGCAGAAATCTGGCGGCTGACAGTTTCCAGTGTCAAACCAAGATAGTCGGCCATCGCCTCTCGTGTAAGGGGTAGTTCAAAGCGCGTGCCACCGGGCGATTTTTCCAGATGCAGTTTAGATTCGCGTCGCGCGATAATGGCAATCAGGCTGGCGATTTTTTCCCGAGCGGTTTTTCGACCCAAAACCAACATCCATTCGCGCGCGGCGTCCAACTCATCCAGTGTCATTTCCAGCAAGCGCTGTGACACATTCGGGGTTGATGCCAGCAATTTTTCGAACGGCCTGCGGCGAAAACAACAAAGCGTCAGGTCGGTTACGGCAGTAACATCGAATGGTGCGACCTCGCGCCCTGGCCGCCCCAGAAAATCTGACGGCAACAAAAGCCCAACCATCTGGGTACGTCCGTCTTCCATGGTCTGCGTCAGGGATGCGATTCCGGTCACCACCGAGCCTACGAAATCCAACTGATCTCCGGCCCAGACAACCGGTTGGCCTGCCTCATAGTTGCGATAATATTTGATACTATCCAGGTGCAACAGTTCTTCAGGTTCACAGCGGGCGCATACCGCCCGATGCCGAATCGGGCAGGTTCCGCAATCACGAGTATTGAAGACGGGTACGTTCAATCCATTTGCCCCCGGTTGATCTGGATCAAGGTAATCGAAATGCCAATTACAGCACTTTAAGCGAATGTCGACACTCTCGCAACTTAGAGAATTGGGGCTGTTTGATGCCCGGGTTCCCCGCTACACCAGCTATCCGACCGCGCCGCAGTTTTCCGAGCGCGTCGGTGCGGAACAAACTGGCGAATGGATTCGCGCGATTCCCGCAGGCTCGACAGTTTCGCTTTATGCACATGTACCGTTTTGCAAACGCCTGTGTTGGTTCTGCGCCTGCCGCACCCAAGGCACCACAACGCTTTCACCGGTTCAGGCATATATCGAAACTCTGGAACAGGAATTGGGCACCATAGCAGGTAGTCTGGCCGACGGCATACACATCGAACATCTGCATTGGGGCGGTGGCACGCCAACGATTCTTCCCGCCGAGACGATTGCCCGACTGGCCGACACGATTTTCAGCCACATTCCGCTGGCCGAAGGCGCACAGTTCTCGGTTGAAATTGATCCAAACGAGATCGACGACGCGCGTCTGGACGCACTTGCGGCAGCAGGCATGAACCGGGCGTCAATCGGCGTGCAGGATTTTGACCCGCTCATTCAAGAGACCATCGGTCGAATTCAGGGTTATGAAATTACGCACAAGGCGGTCGAGGCGCTGCGCGAACGCGGGATCGACAGCCTGAACATGGATATCCTTTATGGCTTGCCACACCAAACCAACGCCGGGATTTCTGAAAGCGTGCAAAAGGTCTTGTCGCTGTCGCCAGATCGCGTGGCGCTTTATGGATATGCCCATGTTCCCTGGATGGCAAAACGTCAAACCTTGATCCCCACGGATGTCCTGCCAACCCCGGAAGAACGCCTTGAACTGTTTGAAACGGCGCGACAGTTGTTTTTGGCCGATGGTTACGAAGAAATAGGCATCGACCATTTTGCCCGGCCAGAGGATGGACTGGCCACTGCGCAGAAAAGCGGACAACTGCGCCGTAACTTTCAAGGCTACACCGAGGATATATCCCAAACCTTGATAGGCATCGGTGCCTCGGCCATTTCGCGCTATCCGGGTGGATACGCGCAAAACAACCCATCAACATCAGCCTACCAGGCCTCGGCAAGAGACGGGCGGCTGGCAACATCGCGCGGACATGAGTATGTGAACGACGACCTGCTTCGCGCACGTCTGATTGAGGCTTTGATGTGTGATTTCAGCGTCTCCATCAGCGATATTGCTGCGCAGACACAGGCGACACCGGACCACGTGCGGGAACTTCTGCACGATCTTCCAGAGCATTTCCCGGGAATGATCTCGGTTGGTCAGGAAAAGTTAGAAATATTGCCCCATGCCCGGCCGCTGACGCGGATGATTGCGCGCCATCTGGATGCCTATGACATGTCCCAGTCAGGCCACTCGCCTGCGGTGTGAAATTTTCGGCTGGTGCTTTGCGGATATTCAGGCGAGTTTGCGCGATCTGACCGGGGGCCTGTATGAAACTGCTTGACGAACTTACCGAAATTCTGGGGCAGCAGCATGTCCTGACCGGTCCCGACGCCGCCCAATACGGCATCGACTGGATGAAAAAAAACCCCTGCGATCCTTTGGCCGTACTACGACCTGCAAACACAGCGCAAGTAAGCGCGGTAATGAAACTGGCCAATGCCAGCAAGACGCCTGTCGTGCCGATTTCAGGCAATACCGGGCTGGTGGGTGGCACCCATGCTTCCGGCGCTTTGATGATCTCGCTGGAGCGGTTGAACCATATCCGTGAAATACGCCCGCAATCACGGATTGCGATCGTCGAAAGCGGCGTCATTCTGGCAAATCTGCATGACGCCTGTGAACAACACGGGCTGGCGTTTCCGCTATTTTTTGGTGCGCGCGGGTCGGCAATGATCGGCGGCAACCTGTCCACCAACGCTGGTGGCTCGAACGTATTGCGCTACGGAAACACCCGCAGCCTGACGCTGGGGCTAGAGGTCGTGTTGCCGGATGGGACCATCGTCGATTTGATGAGCGAATTGCACAAAGACAACACCGGTTATGACCTGAAGAACCTGTTTATTGGGGCCGAAGGAACACTTGGAATAATCACCGCCGCCGTGCTGAAACTGGTTCCCAAGCCGCGCGCCTATGCAACCGCAATGGTCGCCGTTGCGTCGCTGCCGGCAGCATTGACATTGCTCAACCGGCTGCAGGACGCCAGCAGCGGAATGGTCGAGGGTTTCGAGTTCATGCCGCGAACGTATATGGATCGGTTAAAACTGACATTGCCCGAGCTTATGCCACCGCTTGGTTATGATCGAGACATGACAATTCTGGTCGAATTGGGTGCAACTGCACCGCGCGATGTGACGCCACAGGACGACGGTTCGATCCCTGTCGTCAGCCTTCTGGAAGACACGCTCGGCACGCTGGCTAACGAAGGTTTGGTGCAGGATGCTGTCGTGGCGCGTTCCGACACGCACAGGATGGCGATGTGGAAAATTCGTGAATCTGCGGCAGAAATCAGCCATGGGCGCAAGCCGATGGTGGATACAGATATCGCGGTTCCGCTGGAAAAAGTGGAACAATTCCTTGCAACCGCTTTGCGCCGGTTAAAAGAAATGGACGCTGATGCCGAAACGATCACCGTAAGTCATCTGGGCGATGGCAACCTGCATTTCACTATCTGGCCGACGCGCGACGACGCAGAATTACTTATTACCCTGCGCAATATGGTTGATGAAACTGCTGTCGATCTGGGTGGCTCGTTTTCTGCAGAACACGGGATCGGGATAAGCAAACTCGGATCAATGTCACGACTTAAGAACCCGGTAGCCCTTGCGACCATGCAAAAGATCAAATCAGCGCTGGATCCCGACAACATTATGAACCCCGGCAAAGTCTTGCCCTGAGTTCAATGCCAGTCGAAGAACCCGTCACCGGCGCGGCTTAGTAATTCTTTGCCCATGGCGCGGCCAAGTGCGGCGCCGTCTTCGACTGCGCAGGTCTGATCGTCGCTCAATGCCTGCGAGCCATCCGTGCGCAGAATTTCCCCGCGCAGGCGCAACGTTGTGCCATCAATTTCTGCCAACCCTGCGATCGGCGTCTGGCAAGACCCATCCAGAGCGGCCAGAAACGCGCGCTCGGCCGCCAGCCGCTGCCCGGTTTGCACGTCATGCAGAACCTCCAGCAATTCAGACATCAGCCCGTCATTGGCACGCCGCTCAATTCCGATCGCCCCCTGTGCCACGGCGGGCAACATATCGTCTGCATCAATCGGGCTTGCCGGAATCTGCATCAAAGAAAGCCGGTTTAAGCCCGCCATCGCAAGAAAGGTTGCGCTTGCCAAACCTTCGTCGAGCTTTTTCAGCCGGGTCTGCACATTGCCGCGAAATTCTACGACATTCAGGTCGGCGCGTTTGTGCAATAGCTGCGCCTTGCGCCGCAAGCTGGAAGTGCCGACAGTGCTGCCTTGCCCCAGTTCTGCAAGGCTTGAACAGGTTGGCGAAACGAAAGCATCGCGCACATCTTCGCGGGGCAGATAACAGTCAAGCACAAGCCCGTCAGGCTGAAGCACTGGCATGTCCTTCATCGAATGAACCGCCAGATCGATAGATCCTGCCAGCAGTTCGTCCTCGATGTCGCGGGTGAACAGGCCCTTACCGCCAGACTCCCGCAGCGACTTATCCTGAATCCGGTCCCCAGCCGTTGAAATTATAACAATTTCAATGGCTTCCTCAACCAGCCCAAAGGCCGAAATCAGACGGCTTCGGGTCTCATATGCTTGCGCTAGCGCCAGCGGTGAGCCTCGGGTGCCTAT
>Ga0209345_10002884_pt1 | contig 18314 bp, 19 predicted proteins | sample Cruoilmetagenom7_FD_187294 | JGI IMG/M metagenome (GOLD analysis project Ga0209345, IMG submission 187294) | Oil polluted marine microbial communities from Coal Oil Point, Santa Barbara, California, USA - Sample 7 (SPAdes) (version 2) | ecosystem: Environmental > Aquatic > Marine > Oil seeps ...
CCACCCGAGGGCAATGAAGCCCCACCCGACGAGGCCAGCCCAGACGATCCCGACGCTGAAGATGCAGACGCGACAGATGATGATGAGGATACCTGCAATCAAAGTAAATTTTTCAGTGAAACCATCCCAGATGGCTCGATATACCAATCTGGCGATACTTTCACCAAGACCTGGGTAATTCGCAACAATGGAACCTGTGATTGGACAACAGATTATAGATTCGTCTTTGAAGAAGGTGACCAATTGGACGGACCTTCATCCATGAAGCTTGATCACGTGGTTGAGCCAGGTGATACCTATTCCTTTGAGATCGACCTGACCGCCCCAGCCAGCAATGGTGATTACACCGGTGTATGGCGCATCAAGTCGGACGATGGGGATAATCTTGGAAAATACTGGGTCAAGATCACAGTCGGAGCTCCTCCGGCGGCATTTGCGGTAACCAGTGTGACATTCTATATGCCGCACTTATCGATCGACATGGGCTGTCCCGGGGATTTAGCAATAAGTGGTGACATCAAGACGAGCGCTGCCGGACATGTGACATATTATTGGACTGATAGCAATGGCGGACAGTCATCGACGAAGTCATTCGACTTTGACTCAGCGGGCAATAAAATCGCCAACTATACGATGACCGTGAATGTATCCGGCGATCATTGGGCGAAGATCTACATTGACAATCCCAACCACCAGTTCTTTGGGCCAATAAATTTCCACGTCAACTGTACGCCATAGATTTTTAGATTTACAAATATATATAGAGCATCTCAAGAAGATGCTCTTTTTCATTCAACCTGCGATAAATTCCATTTGATATCAAAGGAACCACCAGGAGACTCCTTTATTAATCCACTTCTCACCCTTTGGTCAATTTTCCATATAAATGCGGCTGACGGTGCTCCAAGAACATACCAAAGCACAGGGAAAGATCCAGTGTAACGGTAACCATACGGTTCGCATCACGCGTTTGGACAAGGCAGGTCCCATCGGGAGCATAAGCATAGGCAAATGGAACTGCATCATTCTGGTGGCTGCATCCAACGGTAAATATCCCGTTCTCGCTGGCTCGCGTACGCCCAACCCCATTCCACTGTTGGAACTGAGTATCATGCCACATACCAGTGCCAACCGGATTAAAGATGATCCTGGCTCCCTGCAGCGCATATATCCGCGCCACTTCCGGGAAGTGCATTTCATAGCATATTGCCACACCAGCTATGCCGAAATCAGTTTCTACCGCCTGGATAGTGTCCCCGTGGCTGAATTCCTTGGACAATTCATCATAGGTGAGCGAAGTCTTTCGGTGCCACCCGACGATCTCACCCTGCGGGTTTACGATCACAGCATGCTTATATTTTTTTTCACCCGTATCTCTGTCTTCCATCCCACTCACAATCCACTTCTTTCTGTTTCTCGCAATCTCTTGCAGATCAGTCAATTTATCTGAATAGATATGGTCTTCTGGGAAAAGGAAGATGTCTGCCTTCTTATCCATTGTAAATTTTTCTAATTCGAACAGGGGTTGATCGCTGTCCTTGACCGGGCGGGCAATTACCAAACCCACGTTTAATTTATTCATATCCATGCGTGTCTCCAATGATTTTCTTCTAATTAATTTTACTAAATATCCTTTTTAATAATGAATTAATTTATAATATTCTATATAATTATAGTCAGGAGACTATACACATGATAAAAGGAATCGACATCAGCCATTGGCAGGATGATAAATCCACACCGCAGAAAATGAATTTCAAGAAAGCAGTTGATCAAGGCGCTAAGTTCGTGTTCATTAAAGTATCTGAACGCGGCGGGATTGACCGAGACTTTGAATACAATTGGAAATCCGCCAAAGACGCCGGACTGCTGCGCGGTGGATACCACTTCCTGCGCTGGGACCTATCCGGTCTTGTCCAAGCACGTATGTTCAGTGATATTCTCTACGATGATCCGGGCGAACTGCCGCCTGTCGCTGACTTCGAGGCACCCCGCAAAGGCAGCCGCTATCCATCCAATTCGCTACTGGAGCAATTCCTGGTTGAAGTCGAAAACAAAACCAACCGCAGGCCAATGATCTACACCTCACCGGGTTTCTGGAGGATCTATGGGCGCAACAAGATCACCAAACAATATGAGCAAAAATGGGCCTATTATCCGCTGTGGATAGCGCATTATTTTAAAACCTATCAGGCTGGCGTGTCCAAGCCAATGGACATTCAACCGTGGTCTGGCATGGGGAAAAGCTGGACCTTCTGGCAGTACAGCGCCAATGGCGATGGGCTGGCTTTCGGCGCGGAAAGTAAGAGTATCGACCTGAACTGGTTCAACGGCACACTGCAGGAACTTAATGATTTCGCTTATGGAAAAGCTGCCACATCGGCGGTCCCTGACCCTGCTCCTGTTACCCCATCCAGCAAACCATTGGATATTGATGGGTTGAAGAAATCGGTCGAGAAAACCATCGACAGTTGGGCGAAGAAACAGAAATAATCAGGATGAAATAAAAAGAGCGGGCGGTGGGATTCGAACCCACGGATGTCAGCTTGGAAAGCTGAAGCCTTACCACTTGGCGACGCCCGCGCGGTCTCTATTTTACCATTTTCACAATAACGGTCAAGCAGCGGATCAGAATTAAATTAACCGATTTTCAAAATAATCTTCTTTTGTGAATGCTTGAGGTGGGAAAAATACGGTCGCATTGGTTAATTTCAACCTTCGTACAAAGTAAGGGACAGCGCACGAAACCTTTATTAGAAGGTTCTCATCATCTTCCTACACCTGCACACAGGTGAATATGAGATTCGCTATCCCTTACTTTTTATTTTAGCGACTTCTTGTAGTGAATTCAAGGTATCTTATATTAAAGAATGACTTAATTCCTTTTTTCACCTGCCGCCTTGCACTGGATAAACTGGCCTGCTCCCCCATATAATTAATATAATCAAATAAACAAAGGGTGAGATCTGTGAAAAAGATCTTCGCAAATCGAAAAACGATCGCTGATTACCTGTTCATCATTTTAGGAGCGCTGGTGCAAGCAGTCTCAATGCGGTTATTCCTGATTCCAGGCCTGATGGTCAGCGGCGGGATCAGCGGCGCCGCACAGATCATCCAGTTTTACACAAACTGGCCAATTGGTGTGATGGTCTTTCTCGGCAACATTCCGTTATTCATTTTGGGCTGGCGCTACCTGGGCGGCACACGTTTTGCCGTGCGCACCGCCGCTGCGGTTACCCTGTTCTCTATCTTCACCGACGGGTTGGTATTCTTCTTACCCACAAAAGGCTTCACAGATGATATCTTTCTGTTGGCCCTGTACGGCGGTATTACATTGGGAGTCGGGCTGGGACTGGTGTACCGCGGACGCGGGACCAGCGGCGGTTCAGATATTTTAGGGCGCATCCTCAGCCACAAAAAGGGTGTGTCCATTTCGCAAGCATATTTAATCACCGACGGGCTGGTTGTACTCGCTTCGGGGTTCGCCTTTGGGTGGGAACGCGCCCTGTATGGTTTGGTTGTAATCTACATCAGCGGATTGGCTGCCGAACTGGTTTCTGAAGGAAATAATATCCTTCGTATGGTCATGATCGTTACAAACTACCCGGATGAAGTCGCTGGTCAGATATGTAATGTTTTAGAACGCGGGGTGACGATCCTACCCGGCACAGGCGCCTGGACCGACCAATCCCGCCCGGTGCTGTACTGCGTGCTCACCCGATCAGAGATCAGTATCCTTAAAGCAATCGTCGGCGAAGCAGATCCGAAAGCGTTCATGGTGATAGGTCAAGTGAATGAAGCCCTGGGAGCAGGATTCCAACCGCTCAGAAGAGACTGACCCCAACATGTTGCCCATAAAGAGCCGCGCCTGCTGCCAACGCTATTTGTCCGAGTTGATAGGTAACCCGCACCCATAAACGCGCATTGGGAAAGGCGTGATTAAAACGATCCAGCGCCAGGAGTATATCTGAGCTAAAGAACAGCAGCGCACCGCTGGCTGCCAAACCGGAAGCCGGTGCCGTCCAATCCGGACGGAAAAGTGTCCATAAGGCAGAGAAAAGCATCGCATTAAGCGCCGCTGCATAGATCACCGCAGGAAATATCATTTTTCGATGGGCCGGTTTTTTGGAAAGTGTTATTATCAACCCCGCGACCATGGCTGCCCACACACAAATCTGAGCAATTAACAAGAACCAGAAGAGCGCTGAGATTGGCGGTAGGCAGCAGTTAAAACCAATCACATACGCCATCTGCGCGACGAGAAAAGCTGTCAACCCATAGATGAAATATCGGTAAGAAAACAGTAAGAAAATATCACCCAGGAGTGAAAAGAACAAACCCAGGCCAAACCACAGTGTTGGACTCTCTGGCACAGAAACAGTCCAAAACCAGATGGACATTAGAAACAACACTGCTGGTTTAGTGAAATAGTTTATCTTTCGCCATCCCCGCCAAACCGCAGTCCAGTTGGCAGTGATAAAAAGTATTGTTAGGAACAACCAAAAATTAAGCACTTAATCTTTTCCAAACTTTGAATACCCCATTTGTTTCAAAAATACCGGGTCAGTGCGCCAATTCTTTTTAACTTTCACACGCAGGTCAAGAAACACCTTACGTCCAGACATGGCTTCAATCGCTTTGCGGGCTGCTGTTCCAATCGCCTTGAGCTTAGCGCCTTTTCTGCCAATCACGATACCTTTTTGTGATTCCCTCTCCAAAAAAATTGTAGCCGCAATAAACGCTCCTGTTTGATCCCTTTCCTTATATTCATCAATACGGACAGCGATTGCGTGTGGTATCTCATCATGGAGATTATTAAGCGCTGCCTCACGGATCAGATCCGCAGCAATTTCCCGCTCATAGATATCGGTGATCTGGTCTTCCGGATAATACGGCGGTCCTTCTGGCAGATATGCGAGTATCCCAGCACGCAGTGCTTCAAACCCGGCACCTTCTACCGCGCTGATTATGATCTGTTCAACAGACGGCAGCAGCTTCTGAAATAACATTTGTCTGCGAGTGATCACGTCAATATCTTTGATCAGGTCAATTTTATTTAACACCTGAATGATCTGTTGTACACCTATCAGCCGCTCAGCAATTATCCGATCCTCCGCGTGCGGATTATCGCTGACATCCACCAACCAGAGGACCACATCAGCGTCCTTCAGTGCACCTTTCGCCTCAGCATTCATCCCTTCCCCAAGTATATGTATGGGCTTATGGATGCCGGGAGTATCCACAAACACAATTTGCGCATCTTCATCTGTGAGAATACCAAGCTGATTAAGGCGGGTGGTCTGCGGCTTCGGTGATACCGCAGCGATCTTCTGCCTTAAAAAAGCATTGATCAATGTAGATTTACCCACATTCGGACGCCCTACAACAGCCGCGAACCCGGATTTGAAATGATCAGGTAACTTGGATTGATTCATGTGCCTATTATAAACAATTGGAAAAAGGGCAGGATCATTGTATCAAGCCGCAACCAGCAACACGCGATCTCCTTCGACCAATAACCCTTCATGCTTCAAAAGCTTGGCTTTGGTCCTGATCCCATGTGGAGAAGAAAATCCATGCAAGCGACCATCATAAGCAACCACACGATGGCATGGGATTATGATCCCGATCGGGTTACGGGCCAACGCACCGCCTACTGCCCGCGCCGCATGTGGGCGTCCAATACTTGCCGCCACTCCTCCATATGTGCACACCTGCCCATAGGGGATGCGCGCCGTTTCCCTAAGCACCTCTTGTTGAAAATCAGTTACGCTTGAGAAATCGATCGGTATAACAAAAACCGCACGTTTTCCCGAAAAATATTCATCTAACTGGGATAAAGCCATATCGACCAACCGCGCTGAATCCGCATCTGCTGTCCTGTGTGTAAAGAAAGGAAAATCATCTTCTGTGATTATGGATAATACCGTCAAGCCCGCTGAACCCGCCGCAATGACAATTGGGCCAACAGGCGAAGACCGCATTACGCGAACACTTAATTCACAATCATGTTTTTTCAGTCTCTTCAAGTTCATTTTTACCTCTTTCACCAAACTACAACTTTTTTTCTTTGTTTTGAATACTGATATTATAGAACAAGCGTTTGATATCGTAGGTTAAGCGTAGGTTTTGCGTCAAGCAATCTGCAAGCGATTAAGTTATAGTATTTACAGAGTGATTTCTCTTCTTCTCCTCCTTATGAGAGAGCCGGGATCGGCGTTTCCGGCTCTCATTATTTTTTCCGGCAACTCTATAGAATCCTGCTTATGATACACTCACTTAAAATATAATCTGATTCAGAAAACTAGAGGAGATAATGGCTGAAAAGTACGAAACTTATCCGATTGAGATTGGGGGGGTGAAACGTGATTTACGCCTTTTCGAGATCAAACCCGGCCTAAAAATCGCTATCATTAATATCCTGGGGGATACTGAACTTGTGAACGTGTGCGCTGAGGAATTAGGAAAGAAACTCGCCGACATCCAATTCGACGTTATCGTGACAGCAGAATCAAAAAGTATTCCCTTAGCCCACGCGCTATCTGTGGTGACCGGTAAGCCATATGTCGTTCTCCGTAAAGTTTACAAGATCTATATGGGTGATGCCGTCCAGGCGCAAACATCATCTATCACTACTGGCAAATTACAAACACTGATTTTAGATGAAAAGGATATCCCCCTGCTGAAGGGCAAAAAAGTCACAATTATTGACGATGTGATCAGCACTGGCTCCACACTGGAAGGAATGCGGAATATCTTAGAGAAAGTAGATGCTAACATCACTGTTGAAGCTGCTATTTTCACGGAGGGTGACCCAAAAAAATGGGAACACGTTATCGCACTCGGTCACCTGCCAATATTCACGGATTGAGCAAAACAAACAGCAGATCAATTGCCGCCAATCTGTTTAAAAACATACCTGCAAGGAGAGATTACCTGCCATTCAGCGTCCGAGTGCTTTTTTATCAAGTTGTTTTCTGTTGTCCGCATTGAATGATCTCGCAAGTTTCTTCTTAGATTTGTGGTCTTTCCGTTTTAGCTCCCACTCACGCTGCATTGCTTCCGTGCGGCTGTTCAATTCTTCAAAATAAACCAGTGAAACAGGGAGCCGGGATCTAGTATATCGCGCGCCTTTTCCCGACGTATGTGCTTCAACCCGCTTTTCCAGATCGGTTGTCCAACCGCAATAATAACTGCCATCTCGGCATTCAAGCATATAAGAGAAATAAGGCATCAGGGATCGTGATAATTTTATTTTTTTATAGATATTTTTCTCTGCTAACATCATTCGTCATAAAACACCAAGCCCCCGCGAACCGACCACAGCAATATAAACCACCATCAGAAACCTCCTAATAATAATTTTGCCATGCCCATCACAAGAGGGCTGATAAGCACATCTATGAGGTTAAATCCGATCATTGGACCTATAATGAATAATCCTAGAAGAATATAAGGGCCATATGGTTTAATCGTCGCCCACCACTCCTCCCAGGCAGGCGGCAGCAGAAATTCCAATATCTTTTCGCCATCTAAAGGAGGTAGTGGTATCAGATTGAACACCATCAATCCAAGATTGGTGAAAAGGAAATACAACAGGAATTCATAAGGGGTTGGGAATATGTTTATCATCGGTACAGCGGGACTTACCCAACCAAACCGCAGCGGAATGGCAGCCAGAGCAGCCAGTAAGAAATTTGCAGTAGGGCCAGATAAAGATACGAGCATTTCCGCCGCAGAAGAATGCTGCCGCAATTTTCTTGGATTAATCGGTACGGGTTTCGCCCAGCCAAATCCCGCAAAAACCAGCATCAAGCTTCCCAGAATGTCCAGATGAGCCATTGGATTGAGTGTTAACCGTCCGTACAATCGAGGAGTGTCATCACCAAATTTTGTTGCTGTCCAGGCATGCGCGAATTCATGAAAAGTAAAAGAGATCAGAAGTGTGATGATTCCGGACATAAAATAAGAGGGAGAGTTATTTATCATGGCATAACTATAATCTGATTTTGGCTCGTTTACAACTTGAGATATAATCCAACCATGCTTCCAGACCTTGAGATAAACGATGTTCTCAAGCTAAAAAAACCGCATCCCTGCGGGGGATATGAGTGGAAAGTCATCCGCCTGGGGGCGGATATTGGCTTGGAATGCCAAACTTGCCAAAGGCATATTCTCCTCAGTCGGCGGGAAGTAAGAAATCGTTTAAAAAAGAACCTAAAAAGAGTTTTTGATGAAAAAACAAAGTGAACACAAACCGCATATAGTATTTCTCTTCTCGGATACCGGCGGAGGACACCGAAGCGCCTCTGAAGCAATCATCGAAGCACTTGATCTGGAATTCCCGGAAGAATTTACGCATGAGATGGTAGATTTTTTTAAAGAATATTCACCCCCGCCATTAAATCTGGCTGGACCGGCTTATCCCCTCATGTCTCGAATGGAGTATATGTGGGAGTTCACATTTAAAGCCAGTGATAATCCAGACTTTATGCGAGTCTTATTTTCAGCGTTTTGGCCATATATTCGTTTCGGTATGTATAAAATGCTCAGGGAGCACCTTGGCGACCTTTATGTTTCAGTACATCCTTTGATTAATATACCCTTCTTGCGTGCAATGCGAAAAAGAGAAGACACTACCCCTTACATGATCGTTGTTACTGACCTCGTATCCAGCCATACCGCCTGGTTCGCGAAAGAAGCCGATCTGATAAGTATCCCTACTGAGCAGGCCCGCAAACCCGCAGAATATGCTGGAATTAATCCGCAAAAATTAAAGGTTATTGGACTTCCTGTTGCGGATCGTTTTTGTAAACCACCCGGCGATAAAAAAATTCTGAGAAAAAAATTAGGATGGCCAAAAGATAAAACTATGATCCTCCTGATTGGCGGTGGAGAAGGAATGGGGCCGCTCGGCGCCGTTTCCAAAGAAATCAACCAGGCAAAACCTGACGCCGGCTTAGTTATCATTACTGGAAGGAACAAGAAACTAAAAGATGAGCTGGAGGCGATGGATTGGAATATTCCCACTTATGTATACGGCTTTGTTACCAATATGCCAGACCTTATGCGTGCCGCAGATATTCTGGTCACCAAAGCAGGTCCAGGAACAATTAGTGAAGCTATGATCGCCAATCTTCCCATTATTCTTTATCACCGCATACCGGGGCAGGAAGAAGGCAATGTAGCATATGTAATAGATGAAGGTGCGGGTGTTTGGGCGCCAGATATTAAAGATATTATTAATACGCTGGATGATTGGCTGAACAACCCGGAGAAAAGAATGAAGGCCGTTGAAAACGCCAAACGATTGGCAAGGCCAAATGCCTCCCGTCAAATCGCACGAACAATCGCAGAAATGATCAATAATAATTAATTGAAGTTTATTATGCCTATCCTCGACCCTAATTCCTTTGAATTTATCAGCCGCAGCGCAGATCAAACGCGCCGAATCGGAATCCGATTGGGCAGAATAATTCAACCGCATGATGTTATCTGCCTGAGCGGCGAACTTGGAGCAGGAAAAACAACCCTTACTCAAGGCATCGCTAATGGATGGGGATCATTAGATCGGGCAACAAGCCCTACATTTGTGCTGGTCAAGAATTACAGACGCGTGGATGGATCAGAAATGTACCATTTAGACGCATACCGGCTGCAAAGTGCTCTTGAAGCAGAAGACCTGGATATAGATCGAATGATCAATTACGGCCCCTTTATCGTTGAATGGCCTGAACGCATCCTTGCAGCACTGCCAGACACTTATTTATGGATTAACTTGACCTGGATGGATGATGAGCAGCGCGGGCTGACCATGAAACCAAAGGGCAACCGATATAAAATAATGGTGGAAAATATTAAGAAAGAAATGATAAAGAGCTTCATATGATCCTTGCAATAGATACATCAACCCAATGGATAGGAATCTCTCTCTTTGATGGCTGCCTGGTCCTTTACGAAAAAGTATGGAAGACAAACCGCAGGCACACCGTTGAATTATCTCCCTCGATTAAAAATGCACTGCTGGACACCGACACAGATAGAAAAGATTTAATAGGAGTTGCGGTTGCTCTCGGGCCAGGATCATTCACCAGCCTTAGGATAGGGCTGGCAGCAGCAAAAGGGCTTTCCTTATCCCTCCACATTCCCTTGATTGGTGTTCCTTCCCTCGATATTTTAGCGCGCGGAATACCAGTGCAGGAAATAGATCTGGTCTGCTTGCTTCGAGCTGGCAGAGAGCGGTTCGCCGCCATGAAATACACAAGTGTTGAAGGAAAATGGGCAAGTAGTGGTGAGCTTTCAGTCGTGTCCGCCTATGAATTAGAGAAAAATATCAACTCGCGCACGCTGGTTTGTGGAGAAATGGGCACCCATGAGAAAAAGATCCTTGCGCGACGTTGGCGGAACATTCAATTTGCAGACCCTCCCCAAAACATCCGCCGCCCTTCTATCCTCGCGAACATTGCTTATGAACGTTTTATAGTTGAAGATTTTAATGATGCTGCTTCAACAGCTCCAATATACCTCCGCACAGTCAAAAACATTGACAGCGCATTACCAGTATAATTCTGGGGTGATTCAGTTACGGAAGGAAAATTCTTGATTATTAAAGGAGACCTTGTGGATGCAGAAAACACCTTAGCAAAAATCGCGGAAAATATTCAGCGCTGCCAAAATTGTGAATTAGCACATTCACGGAAAAACGCTGTCCCTGGAGCTGGCCCCGCAAATGCGGAGATCATGGGAATCGGTGAGGGGCCTGGTTTTCACGAAAACGAACAGGGGTTACCCTTTGTTGGTGCTTCTGGAAAATTCCTCACACAACTCCTTAGTAACGCAGGAATACCCCGGGAAACCGTATTCATTACCAATGTGGTTAAATGCCGCCCCCCAAACAACCGTGATCCACAGGAACAGGAGTTGATGGCATGCGGCGCTTTTCTGGATAAACAGATCGAGACCATTAACCCTTTGATCATCATCACATTGGGAAGAATTTCTATGGCGCGTTACTTTGAAAACGCACGCATCAGCAAGATTCACGGAAAAGCTGTTTGGCGCGATGGACGGTTGATTGTCCCCATGTACCATCCCGCCGCCGCTCTGCATCAGCCAAAACTGCGTTCGGTGATCATGCATGATTTTGCCCAATTAAAAGACCTGATATCAAAAGAAAAGGAAAGATTAGCGGCAGCAGCACCCGACGACAAAGAAGATGACACTACTCAGCTAAGTTTTTTCTAAAAGGATTATTAGATGAACTATACACAAGACTTAATAAATAAATTCAATGGAAAATCAGCCCACATCGCCATCTTAGGGTTAGGATATGTCGGGCTTCCGCTGGCAGTCGTTTTCGCAGAAAGCGGCTTTAAGGTTACAGGGATTGACCCAATCACATCGAAAGTAGATTCATTGAACAGTGGAAAAAGTTATGTACTTGATGTTAGTGATAAACAAATCAGCGATCTGGTAAAAGCTAAGCGCTTAACCGCGACTACTGATTATTCCATACTTTCCAAAGTGGATGCTGTCAGTATTTGCGTGCCCACGCCGCTTAGAAAAACTGGCGATCCTGACCTCTCATTCATTCTATCTGTGGCAGAAACCCTCCAAAAATATATTCACCCAGGTATAGCCATCGTACTTGAATCCACCACCTATCCCGGCACGACTCGCGAACTGATTTTACAAAGGCTGTGTGAAGAAAGCGGACTTAAAGTAGGAAAAGAATTTTTCCTAGCATTTTCCCCAGAACGAGTTGACCCGGGAAGGAAAGATTGGACAACAATTAATACACCGAAAGTGATCGGTGGTATTACGGAAAACTGCCTGGCAGTTACACAGGCCTGGTACAGCCAAGCATTGGACAAGGTAGTTCCTGTTTCTTCGGCAGAGGTGGCAGAAATGACGAAACTATTAGAAAACACATTCCGAATGATCAATATCGGTATGGTGAATGAACTCGCGATAATGTGTGATCGCCTCGGTGTGGATGTATGGGAAGTTATCGAGGCGGCTGCCACCAAACCTTTTGGATTTATGAAGTTCCTCCCCGGACCCGGATTAGGCGGGCACTGCATCCCTATCGATCCGCTGTACCTTTCTTGGAAATTAAAATCACTGAATTATTCTGCTCGATTTATCGAACTGGCATCCGAAATTAACACAGGCATGCCGCGCTTCGCTGTCAGTAAGATCCAGGATTCACTCAACCTTCAGAAAAAATCATTGAATGGTTCCAAAGTACTTATTCTCGGTGCCGCATATAAACCAGATATAGACGACTTACGAGAATCACCCGCGTTGGATGTGATCCTTTATCTTAAACAAAAGGGAGCACAAGTCAGTTATCATGACCCTTACATCACCTCCATTCATCACGAAGAGATCGAATTGGAAAGCATAGCCAACCTTGATGAGGGTGTAAAGGCTGCGGACTGCGTCGCTATCATTACAAATCATTCTTCTTACGATTATGAGCAAATCCTCGAAAATGCAAATTTGATCGTAGATACACGCAATGCGCTGGGAGAAAAAGGAAAAAATAACCCTAAAGTCACGAGGTTGTAATGGGAAAATATATTGTCACTGGCGCAGCCGGGTTTATTGCTTCCAGAGTATGTGAAGACTTGCTAAATGATGGACACTCGGTCATCGGAATTGACAATTTTGATCCCGTTTACGACCTGAGAATCAAAGAATGGCGCTTGAAAAATTTCTCTGTACATCCAAATTTCATTTTTTATCGCGACAGCATCTGTGATCGTGAAAAACTAAAAACAATAATCCAGACCCATCCTAAAATAGACGGAGTAATCAATCTTGCGGCGAAAGCAGGCGTTCGGGATTCCCTGATTGACCCCTGGTCATATTATGAGACCAACCTGACCGGAACACTCAACTTATTAGAGATGTGCCGCAATAATAATATTAAAAAATTTATCCTGGCTTCCACATCCAGCATCTATGGTGAAAACGCGCCATATCCCACACCTGAAGAAGCCGATTCCAGCCACCCCTTACAGCCATATGCTGCCAGTAAAAAAGCTGCGGAGACTCTGTGCCACAGCTACCATTTCCTCTACGGGATTGATGTAACCGTCGTGCGGTATTTTACCGTGTATGGTCCAGCAGGGCGGCCAAGTATGTCTATGTACCGATTCAACAAGTGGATCACCGAAGGGAAAACCGTTCATGTCTTTGGCGATGGCACTCAGACCCGTGGTTTTACTTATTTAGAGGATATTTCCCGTGGAACTATCCTCGCTTTGAATCCAGTAGGGTTCGAAATAATCAATTTAGGAGGGCATGAATCTGTCAGCATTAACGACCTGATCAAAAAATTTGAAGCTGCTATTGGCAAACCTGCCCAAATCGAATTTTCACCGGCTCATCCGGCAGACATGAGTGCGAGTTGGGCAAACGTCGAAAAAGCCAAACGCCTGTTAGGATGGAGCCCGAAACACACTCTCGATGAAGGGATTCTGCAAGTAGTTAAATGGTATCAGCAGGAATATGAATGGGCAAGCCAGGTAAGTATCGAATGAACCTGCTTTCATCCATGTGGAAGATCCTCAAGAAAGACAAATTGCTGCAAAAGATCATCCGCAATTCAGGATATCTATTGAGCAGCAATGTACTCGGTATGGGATTGAGCATTGCTCAAAGTATTCTCGCTGGGCGATTATTGGGTGTAGCTGGTTTTGGAGTGATCGGCACAATCACCGTTTTTGCCACTACATTGAATAAGATCTTTTCTTTTCGAATGAACGAGCTGGTTGTCAAATACTTCGGAGAAGCAATTGTCCGCGAAGAAAGAGAAAAAGCCGCAGCTATTGTTAAAGCCGCGGGAATTGGTGAAATAATTAGTGCAGCCCTCTCTTTCATAATCCTTGTCCTTCTCGCCCCATTTGCCGCAGAGAGATTTGCGCATGATCCGACAACCGCACCTCTTTTCATCCTGTACGGCACAATAATTCTGGCAAATTTCACTTATGAAACAGCGATTGGTATCATCCAGGTGCAAAATCATTTTCGTAATCAAGCCATTATCAATTTGATCAGCAAGATCACAACCGCATCAATTATTGCCTGGGCATATTTCACCCAGAAAGGACTGCTTGAAATACTATCAGCATACACTTTAGGTAAATTCATCCTAGGGCTTGGTACCACTGTCTTAGGATGGCACGAAATGGATAAAGCAGTTGGTAAAGATTGGTGGAAAACCAACTTTAGTTCACTTCCACCATTTAAAGAACTATTTAGCTTTGCTTTCAGCACCAACATCAGCAATACAGTCATTCATCTTGTCAGAGATAATGAAGCATTATGGATCGCATGGTTCCTCACTCCCGTTGAGGTAGGGTACACTAAGACAGCATTGGCAATCATCAATCTAGTACAGGTGCCCATCACACCTTTCATTTCCACGTCCTATCCTGAAATCAACAATGCTGTGATCAATAAGGACTGGAAATTATTACGCCGAATATTAAAACGCATCACATTGATCTCTGGAACGTGGACAGGGTTAAGCGCGATCGGGTTAGTTCTCTTCGGCAGGTGGTTATTGTCGTTTTACGGCGTTGAGTTCCTGCCCGCCTACATTCCCCTGCTGTTGTTCTTGATCGGTTTGGGATACGCAAACATCCTTTTCTGGAATCGCCCCCTGCTGCTATCACTCGGATTACCAATGGTTCCTTATCGCATTAGTTTATACTGCGGGATTGCAAAGATCGGGTTAGCTTTCTTGTTGGTGCCCCGATACGGCCTTAATGTTGAGGCTTTGCTGTTATCCGCTTTCTTCGTTGTTTCAGTAACAATGATCGTTTTACGCGGCTTGAAAGAAGTGCGAATTCGTGAAAAGAACCTGCAGGAGACCTCTACCGTATGAGAATTGGATGTATCACCACCTCAATCATACCTTCGAAAACCGCAAACAGTATTCAAGCGGTGAAAGTATGCCATGCGCTGAAACAAATAGGGCATGATATTCACCTTTGGGTGCCAGAATTCCAGCAGGCACATTGGGATGAGATCGCAGAAATATATGGCATCACTGATCAATTTGAAATTTCCTGGCTGCCTTTCTCAAAAAGGTTAAAACAATATGATTTTTCATGGATGTCTGTCCGTTCAGCAATTAATTGGAAAGCCGATGTGGTTTACACTTGGGCGCTGCAAGCAGCATTTTTCGCGAATCTGCAAAAAGTTCCTATTGCAATGGAATTTCATGATTTTCCAATGGGGTTCATGGGCCCAAAGCTTTTCCAAATGCTGATGCGGCTGAGAACTGAAAAATTGATCATGACCACCACCAGAGCATTAGCAGAAGGCATCGAGGAAAGATACGGCCTCCGCTTTAATCCAGACAATCTTCAAATAGCACCCAACGGTACCGACCCGGAAAGATACATCGACCTGCCAAATCCTGATAAAGCACGTAAATCTCTGGGGTTGAAAAACGGATTTACAGTGGGCTATACCGGCCATTTCTATCCAGGAAGAGGGATGAACCTGCTGACAGCGATAGCCAAATCAATGCCAAAAATCAACTTTCTCTGGGTAGGCGGACAGGAAAAAGACATCGCGCCATGGCAGTCAGAATTAAACGCTCATTCCATTCACAATGTAACTATCACGGGATTCATATCCAACAGCCGCCTTCCAGTGTACCAGGCAGCCGCGGATATCTTGGTGATGCCGTATGGCAAGAAAATCGAGGGTTCCAGCGGCGGTAATATCGCACGCGTGATCAATCCGATGAAAATGTTCGACTATTTATCAACCGGAAGAGCAATTATTGCTAGTAATATCCCCGTATTTCATGAAGTTCTCAATGAGAAAATCGCGGTCTTTTGTGATCCAGGCAATGTGGCAGAATGGATATCAGCCATTAAAAAACTTTCAACAAATGATAAACTTCGTGTATCCATGCAAAAATCTGCCCTTGAGACAGCAAAATCCTATAGCTGGAAAAATAGAGCTGCGGCTTCAGTCGACAAGTTTAATAAATTATTAAAATAACAACAGTATCACTATGAAAAATCAATCCAAAAAAATGGCTTTTATCAATATAATTAGCGGTTTGATCACCGGATTTCTCGTTGCCGTTATTAATCCTGGGACAAGCCCATTCAATGGATTTCTTACAGCAGGTGTAATCACCACCGCCTGTCTTTTCTTAATCCAATTTATTATCGGGAAATTGAACGGGAACCGCCAGTTAACCATGGCTGTTTTTATTGCTTTTTTTCTTCGCTTATTGATTGGAATATTGTTATTTACTCTGCTCCCATCATTCGGGTACGATGAACCGTATAATAATACTGGTTATCTATATCTTGATGCATACCGTAGAGACACAGATGCCTGGCAATTAGCCCAATCTGATGCACCAATCACCTCTGCTTTTCAGGAAGAATTCAGCACCGATCAATATGGCGGGCTTCTGACTCTCAGCGCGGGAGTATACCGTTATCTCAGCCCAGATGGCCATCGGCCTTTATTGATTTTAATTCTTACCTCATTCTTTTATGCTGCAGGTCTGCCATTTTTCTGGAACGCGGTTAGGCATCGATGGAATGAAAAGACTGCCAATGCCAGTACGTGGATCTATGCGTTATATCCAGAAAGCATCATTTTAGGCGCTTCTCAAATGCGGGAACCAATATTAATAGGCCTTTCCGCGATCGCTTTCTGGGGAGTAACAGTATGGAACAACTCAAAGAAAAATTCATTACTTGCAATTGCCATCAGCTTAACAGCAATGGTTTTCATCTCATCCAAAGCAACTGTAGCAATTCTATTTGCTATCGCGTTGTGGTTCTGGCTGGATCATCTACTTGAAAAATCAAGTAAATTGATTCGCATATTAAGTTGGGTTTTTTTGATTGTGATGATCTGTGCGGCAGTTCTTTTAAGCTGGAATTGGTTAGTTGACAGTTCAAAATGGGATCTATATTTGATGGAAAGCGTTTCCGGAAGGATCCAATGGGAACTCGAATTGGTTGGTGAGCAATACAGGGTACCATTTATTATCACCTATGGGCTCGCACAGCCAGTTCTTCCAGCAACGATCATTTATCCGGGAATCCCGCTAACCAGAGCAATTGCTATATTTCGAGCAGTCGGATGGTACCTTTTAATCCCTTTGATGGTTTCAGGATTCCTGTTGTTTTGGAAGCAGCCAAACAAAAAAAACAAGCGTATTATGCTGTTTTTCTTCATTTTGATCATAGCTTGGACGCTCATTTCTTCAGCGCGTGCCGGAGGAGATCAGTGGGATAATCCGCGATATCGCTCTATTTTCCTTGCCTGGATGGCTTTTACGGCAGGATGGGCATGGGTGGAAACAATCACCAAGCACTCTTTCTGGTTATGGCGCCTGCTGTTGGTAGAAATTATTTATACAAGTTTCTTTATCCAATGGTATTTAAGCAGATATTACGGCATATTTAAACGTATGGATTTTTGGCCGATGATAAAATTGCTGCTGGTAATTGGTGCAGTGATCATCGTAGGCGGATTGGTCTTTGATATTGGCGCTGCCAAATTCAAAGAAAAGGACCAATGAACGGGGAATAGATTGCTACCCTTGTTTAAAAAATTTTTACTATAATAATAGGTAAGGATGAGCAAGCGGAATGCTTGGTAAGGATAAGCGCGTATACCTGCGCTTTTTTCATAATGAAAAAATAATTATGGGAGTGTGTGATGAAAGTATCCATCATTGTTCCGGTATATAACGAAGAAGAGAGTATCGGATTGCTTTATAAAGCAGTCGAAAAATCCATAAAAACCATGGGGGTTCCCTGGGAACTAATCCTGGTTGATGATGGCAGCCGGGATGATAGCCCGGAGAAAATCAGGGGGATCGTAAAAAAACATCCCGAGCACGTTAGTGCGGTGATCTTGCGGAGAAACTTTGGGCAAACAGCAGCTATCGCGGCAGGAATCGATCATTCGGAAGGTGATATCATCGTCCTGCTTGACGCCGATCTTCAAAATGACCCCGCTGACATCCCGGTTATGGTTAATAAACTCAATGAAGGATATGACTTGGTCAGTGGATGGCGTTTTAATCGGCAGGATAAATTTCTCACCAGAACTCTCCCTTCTCGCATAGCAAATTCGCTAATCTCCGCAGTCACCGGCGTTAAACTGCATGATTACGGCTGCTCCCTGAAAGCATATCGGCGTGAGGTGCTGACTGGTTTCCGATTATACGGCGAGATGCACCGCTTTATCCCAGTGTATGCAAATTCTATTGGAGCAAAGATCGTAGAAGTCAAAGTACACCACCATGC
>Ga0209345_10002885_pt1 | contig 18314 bp, 16 predicted proteins | sample Cruoilmetagenom7_FD_187294 | JGI IMG/M metagenome (GOLD analysis project Ga0209345, IMG submission 187294) | Oil polluted marine microbial communities from Coal Oil Point, Santa Barbara, California, USA - Sample 7 (SPAdes) (version 2) | ecosystem: Environmental > Aquatic > Marine > Oil seeps ...
GTAATGAACATCCGTCTCTACAACAAATGAATCACAGCTTGCCCTTAAATCACCATCAGCTTTTTTACCGATCTGTTCATGACCGTATTCAACGACAATGCGGTTTATTCTGTCTATCGCTTCAGGGGTAAATAAAGAAACATTGTCCTTCAATGTCTGAAGGGCATATCGGTAGTCGCAGTCAAAATAGCCATGGCCGAGCATCAGCCGCAAAGTCTTGTGGTTGTTTGCTATATCCACAAGCTTGTCGTAATCCCAATTACAGGACAGACGAATGGCGCCCAATACCAAAATCTTCCATAGGTCCATGCCTGATCGTCCATTATCAGGGTCTATGTCCTCAGGGATCAAGTCTATCAGCGCTTTGAAAACCCTATCTTATACCATTTTTCGCCATATAAGTGAAGCAAAAAAGACCTCAAAATCACCCAAGAAGACAAAAATCTTCGTTACCTAAATCAACTGTAACTCTTTGTTAAATTAGATTAATTTTGCTTTCCGGTCAGACACTAAATAGTAAACAACGTCCCCTACGTTGCTGTAGCCTATTTAACTGGGGTGCATCCTGTAACAGCGGGAAGGTGTGAGGAAAAAGGCAGGAAACTGGTTGACAGTTACAAAGGAATATCGGAGGAACTAAAGTAATGCAGTTAAGTAGCAACGTCCCCCATCCTGGGCCCGGAGAACTCAAAGCCCGAAAAGCCCTCTCCCGGGCCTTGGGACTTTTTGGTGAGAATTAAAATGTATCAAAAACTAATAAACTACCAACGTCCTTCAGGACGACAGTTGTTGTTTCCCCAAGATAGATCAGATTAGCGAATCAACCAAAAATAGGAGAGAAATTATGCGAGAACTTACTATAGACGGAACATTAATTCAGGATAATAGTAATGCTTATGTTATTGCCGAGATTGGTCACAATCATCAAGGCAATTTGGAAACTGCTAAAGAGATGTTTCATGTTGCCAAGGAGTGTGGCGCTGATGCCGTAAAGTTGCAAAAACGGGACAACCGTGCTTTGTACACGAAAGAGCTTTATGATAAACCATATGAAAACAGAAATAGTTATGGCAAGACATATGGTGAACATCGTGAAGCTCTGGAGTTTGGGTGGAAAGAGTATATTGAATTGAACGAGTATGCCAAAGAAATAGGGATTCAATTTTTTGCCACGGCGTTTGATTTTCCCAGCGCTGATTTTCTGGCCAAGCTTGATGTCCCGGCGTTCAAGCTTGCCTCGGGTGATCTCAAGAGTATTCCTCTGCTTACTCACATTGCAAAACTTCAAAAGCCGATGATTGTCAGCACAGGTGGCGCAACAATGACTGATGTGAAAAATGCATACGATGCTATTATGCCGATCAATCAGCAGTTATGCCTTTTACAATGTACAGCAGGATATCCGGCGGAATTCAGTGAGCTAAACTTGAGGGTAATCACGACCTATCGGGAGCGTTTTCCGAACATAGTTGTTGGCTTGTCGTCTCATGACAATGGCATTGCAATGGCGGGGGCTGCCTATGTGTTAGGCGCAAGAGTTGTAGAAAAACATTTTACCTTGAACCACACATGGAAAGGCACGGATAATGCCTTTTCCTTAGAGCCGATAGGGTTTAAGAAGATGGTGCGCGATCTGCGCAGGTTACGTGTAGCGATGGGGGATGGGGTTAAAAGAGTTTATGAAACTGAAATAAGTCCGATTATTAAAATGGGCAAGAAATTAGTTGCAGCAAAGGATATGCCTGCCGGTCACAGCATAAGGTTGGAAGATATAGCTATTAAATCCCCAGGCGATGGCATGCCGTCTTATGAATTAGACAAAGTCATTGGGCGCATTACTATGGTTGAATTGAAGGCAGATCAGGATATTACGTTTGAGGTATTAAACGGCGCACAAAATCGGGCGGAGGCTGTTGCATCTTGAGTATTCAGGCCATACTTTCCCAAAAACCTTTCCCCAAGCAAATAGCCCGTGTAATTCGTCTGGCAGCCTTCGACTTCGACGGCGTGTTTACCGACAACATGGTATATGTTCTCGAAGATGGCTTGGAAATAGTGCGGTGTTTTCGTGGTGATGGTATAGGATTGCGAAAGCTGGAACGGGCCGGAATTAAGCCTGTGATCATATCGACTGAAACAAATCCTGTTGTTTCAGCACGAAGCAGGAAGTTGAAAATTCGGTGCGAGCAAGGCTGCGAAGATAAAAGAGCGGTTCTAAATGCCATGATTAAAGAAATGGATATCACGCTTGACCAAGTCGCTTTTGTGGGAAACGATGTAAATGATCTTCCTTGTCTTGACTGTGTCGGCCTGCCCATAGTAGTTCGAGACGCACACTCGGATGTGCTTCCCTATGCTTTATACCAAACAAAGGCAAAAGGCGGTCATGGGGCTGTGCGGGAGATTTGCGATCTGTTTGAGCAGGCGTTGGTGATGAAAGAGGAGTAGTATGAGTACAGACATTTTTAATGTACAGGACAAAGTTGTGGTAATCACGGGTGGATTAGGTCAGCTTGGTCGGCAGTTCAGCCTTGCATTGTTGGACAGGGGAGCAAAAGTTGCCGTATTTGACGTGCAGGCAGATGAACAAAAGATAGCTGACAGGTTCGGCAAGAGATATAGTGATGACAACCTGTTTTTTCTGCCTGTGGACATCACGAATCGTGGCTCGCTGGTAAATGGTTTGAATAAAGTCATCGCCAGGTGGGGTGCTCCGCACGTTTTGATCAACAATGCGGCTCTTGATTCTCCTCCCAATGCTCCTGCAGAGGAAACTGGCCCTTTTGAGACCTACCCGGAAAATTCCTGGGACGAGGTGATGAAGGTGAATGTCAAGGGCGTCTTTCTGTGCTGCCAGGTTGTTGGAGGGAAGATGGCAGAGGCTGGGCGAGGCTCAATTATCAATATTTGCTCAACCTATGGAATTGTCTCGCCTGATCAGCGCATCTACGAGTATCGAAACCGTGATGGCCAACCATTCTTCAAGCCTGTAGCTTATTCCGCATCCAAATCGGCGATTTTGAACCTTACCCGTTACCTTGCAACATACTGGGCAGGTAAAAACGTCAGAGTTAATACGCTTACCTTTGGAGGTGTATTCAACAATCAGGATGAAGAATTTTTAGAGGGTTACTGTGCCCGGGTTCCTTTGGGCCGCATGGCGCGTGAAGACGAATATAATGGCGCAATTATCTTTCTGACTTCCGATGCTTCATCTTATATGACAGGGTCTAATCTTGTTATTGATGGCGGCTGGACAGCATGGTAAATGAATAAATTTTTTGTTGTAGCAGATCCGCATAAGAGAGGATAAAAAAACAGATGGAAAGATCATTAATTCCGAAAAAAATTCCCAACTGGATAAATGGCAGAGAGAAAGAATCAAGTTCCGGTAAATTGTTTGACAAGCTAAATCCGGCTAATGGCAAGTTGCTATGCCGGGTAGCTCGCTCAAATGCCGAAGATGTGGCGCTGGCGGTTATATCGGCAAAACAGGCACAACCCGCCTGGGCAGATACTCCAGCGGTTCAACGTGGTATGATGCTCCACGATATTGTAAAAAGAATGCAGGAAAGTCAGCAAGAGATTGCGCAGATTGTTGCAGTAGAAACCGGCAAATCATACAAAGAAGCCTATGGAGAGACCGGTGGAGCGATTGCGCTGGGACTCTTTTATGCCGGTGAGGGACAGCGGTTATATGGCAGAACTACAACCAGCGGGGTGGAAAATAAATATGCCATGACCATAAGGCAGCCTGTTGGTGTGGCCGGACTTATCATTGCTGCTAATACGCCCATTGCAAATGCAGCCTGGAAAGTATTTCCTGCATTGATATGCGGCAATGCAGCGGTTCTCAAGGCGGCGGAAGATACACCCGCAACAGCTTGGATTTTTGGCAAAATTGCTCACGAGGCAGGGCTTCTACCCGGAGTGTTGAACGTCGTTCAGGGCTATGGTGAAGAAACCGGCGCTCCGCTGGTCGCCAATCCGGATGTGGATGTCATCAGTTTTACAGGTTCAACAGCGGTAGGCCGCCAAATTGCCTCCATTGCCGGTGAACGTCTGGCTAAAGTGTCCCTTGAGTTGGGCGGTAAGAATCCCCTGGTTGTTTGTGATGATGCTGATCTTGAGAACGCGGCAAATTGGGTACTCCTTTCAGCTTTCAGCAACGCCGGACAACGCTGCGCATCAGGAAGTCGCATAATTATCTTTGATTCAGTCTATGATCAATTTTGCAATATGTTGGTCGAACTTACCAGGAAGCTTAAAGTGGGTCCGACTGATAACGATGACTTCGGGCCGGTAATTAACGAGAAGCAACTCAATAACATGCTCGGAGCTGTGGAACTGGCAAAGCAAAAAGGCGCGGTAATTCTTACAGGGGCGCACAGACTGACCGACCCGGCGCATGTCAATGGTTTCTATATGGCGCCAACGTTAATTGAGAACATTGATCCGCATGATGAAATCTCAACAACAGAATTATTTGGACCCATCACTTGTCTCTATCGGGTAAAGGACTTTAGGGAAGCCCTATCTATGGCCAATGACTCTCCCTATGGCCTAACAGCCTGCATACATACTCGCAGTATTCACCTGGCCATTGAATTTACACAGAAAGTTCAGACCGGGGTGGCTGTAGTCAATGCTGGCACCTATGGAAGCGAACCACATATGCCGTTTGGTGGTTTAAAGCAATCTGGAAACGGGTGGCGGGAGCCTGGAACGGAAGCTCTGGATATCTATTCGGAGTTAAAGGATATTTACATTAATATTGACTGTGAGCAGTGAACAGTGAGCGGTAAGCAGTGAGTGGTGGGATGAAAAATATTGGGGGAATGGGTAGAGATAGAAAAATCAAGCCGCATAAAAACCTGGTAGCCTGGCAAAAATCCATGGATTTGGTTCAATTGGTTTATGAATTTACTCGAAAATTTCCAAAGGAGGAAATGTTTGGGTTGGTTTCTCAGATGCGAAGGGCTGTTGTGTCTGCCCCTTCAAACATTGCAGAGGGTGCAGCAGACCGATCAAATAACCAGTTTATCAATTTTTTATCCATTGCCATAGGTTCTCTTAATGAGCTTGATACCCAAACAGAAATTGCCTTTCGCCTGAACTATCTGTCAGGAGAGGAGTTTGGCAAGTTGAGCGAAGCCATCGACACATGTCTTGCATTAACGTATGGACTCAAGAAGTCGGTGAAGAGTAAACAGTGAGCAGTAAACAGTAAGCCGAAAACTGCTCACAGCTCACAGACCCCATAGGAGTTATAATGCCAAACATCGTCGCTCTGATTCCAGCCCGTTCAGGTTCAAAACGGGTGTCTGATAAAAATATTCGCCCTTTGGCCGGCCATCCCTTGATTGCTTACAGTATTTCAGCGGCTTTGCAGAGCGGGATTTTCTCCTCTGTAATAGTGTCAACTGATTCTGAGCGATACGCTGATATTGCGAAGCACTATGGGGCTGAAGCGCCATTTTTGCGTCCACCTGAAATAGCGGGTGAACTTTCGCCAGATGTAGAATGGGTGGAATATGCTCTCAATCATCTACGTGATGAAGGCCGTGTTTACGATTGCTTCAGTATATTGCGCCCCACTAGTCCTTTTCGACAGGCAGAGACCGTCCAGCGGGCATGGCAATTGTTTTTGAGTCAGGAGGGGGTTGATTCTCTGCGGGCTGTGGAAAAGTGCAAGCAGCATCCGGGTAAGATGTGGGTGGTGCGGGGGAATCGCATGGCGCCGCTTTTGCCGCTTAGTCCTGCTGAACAACCATGGCATAGCAGCCAGTATCAGTCACTGCCTGAAGTTTACGTGCAAAATGCAAGCTTGGAAATCGCATGGTCACGCGTTGTTTTTCAGGGACGAACTATTGCCGGTAATGTGGTGATGCCATTTTTTACCCAAGACTATGAAGGGTTTGATATTAATAATGAGTATGATTGGAAACTGGCTGAGGAACTGATTCAGAGCGGCCAGGTACTGTTACCAGAAATAACGGTGAGCGGTAAGCGGTAAACAGTGAGCAGGTTTCGGCTCACAGCTCACGGCTAACAGCTAACAGCTAACAGCTCACAGTTCACAGCCCACAATTAAAGGAATAAAAATGTTAGAACTTAAACTTATACCTTACAACGAATTCAAACGTATACGGTCATCATCTATTGAAGAATACGCAAAACTGGCGCTGATTGCCGATATGTGTCGCGCCAATGCCCTTATGTCCGTTAAGAAGGCTGGTTCGGGTCATCTTGGATCCAGTTTCAGCGCTATGGATATAGCAGTGTTTCTTTATTATAAAGAGATGAACACCATTGGACTCGGGTTGGATCACCAGGATAGAGACATATATTTTTCTTCAAAAGGTCATGATGTCCCCGGCTTTTATGCGGTCTTGCATTCTTTGGGTATCCTGTCTCAGGAAAAGATTCTAAAGCTTCGACGATTAGGCGGCTTGGATGGGCACCCGGATGTAAAGATTCCAGGTGTCGAGGCTAACTCAGGCTCGTTGGGTATGGGAATATCAAAGGCAAGGGGCATGGCTTTTGCCAAGCAAATGAAGGGAAACAACGGGCGGGTCTTTGTGTTGACTGGTGACGGCGAACTCCAGGAAGGGCAGATATGGGAGTCATTGCAAACTACAGCTCATCAGAAGATTAACAATATTAACGTTATTGTTGATTTCAATAAGATTCAATCAGACAAAGCGGTGCAAGAAATCAATGACCTCGGCAATCTGGAAAGAAAATTCGAAATCTTTGGCTGGCATGTGGAGCGATGCGATGGTCACGATTATGCTGCTCTGGATAATGTTTTTAAAAGATTCAGTAATATAACAGACAAACCAAAAGTTTTGATTGCTGATACCATAAAGGGTAAGGGTATCTCCTTTATGGAAGGCCCAACTGCTCTAAAAGATGGAAATGGTCTTTACAAATGGCATTCAGGCGCGCCTGATGACGATTCTTTTGAAGTTGGTTACAAGGAGATTCTTGATAGAATAAACAATCGGCTTGATGAGTTTGGAGTAGAGCCAATATCACTAAAAGTAATGGAGACCAGAGAGAAAGGTAGAGTAAGGCTTAAGGATGTTGCTGAAAAGGTAGTAAATGCCTATGGTGAGGCATTGGTTGAGTTGGGCAATAAGAGAAAGGATATAATCGTTCTCGATGCCGACCTGTCTGAGGACTGTGGTTTGCGGCCTTTTGAGAATACGTTCCCTGAACGGTTTGTGGAAAACGGCATTGCGGAGCAAGACATGGTTTCAATGGCAGGCGGTCTGGCGTTGCAGGGCTTTTTGCCTATCGTTAATTCTTTCGGGGTGTTTCTTGCCTCCCGTGCAAATGAGCAGATTTATACAAATGCCACTGAAGGCACAAAGATTATCTACGTTTGTCATTATGCAGGGCTTATACCGGCCGGTCCTGGCAAGTCACATCAAAGCCTGCGTGATATTTCATTATTTGGGGCTTTGCCAAACTGTGTGATCCTGGAGCCGTGTAACGCTGTGGAGACAAAAGCGGCATTAGAGTGGTGTGTAAATGAGTCAGAAGAAAATTGTATGATGAGGCTAATTATCTCGCCATCCCCACGGACTATTCAACTGCCGGAAAATTATGAATTTATATTTGGCAGGGGCAGCGTATTAAAGGATGGAAAAGATGCGGTGATATTTGCTTATGGCCCGGTTATGTTAAATGAGGCGCTTATAGCCTCTGAGCTTTTAGAAAAAGAAAGGTTTTCTTTAAAGGTTGTGAATATGCCGTGGCTGAATCGGGTAGATGAAAAATGGTTGGAAGAGATTGCAGGGGACTGCAAAACAATTTTTGTGCTGGATAATCATGCGTCTTATGGTGGGTTAGGGGATTCTTTATTGAATGCCGTAATTTCTTCTGACAAGTTGGGAACTAAAAGATTTCATAAATTTGCAGTTGAAGGCTATCCGGCATGTGGAACTCCGAAAGAGGTATTACGTTATCACATGTTAAATGGAGAGTATTTAGCAAAACGTGTTTTAGAGGATATTGAAAATTGTCATGGGGTTGTTTATACGAGGAGATAAAATTATGAAATGTGCATTGATTACTGGCATTACGGGACAGGACGGCTCTTACTTGGCTGAGTTCTTGTTGGAGAAGGGGTACGAGGTTCACGGTATTGTCCGCAGGGTTGCATTTGAAGATTCACGGCATAGATTATATAGGATTAACCACATACTGGATAAGATTACCTTGCATCCAGCCTCTTTGGAAAGTTACCCAAGCATGTTTAATGTAGTAGAAAAGATAAGACCGGACGAATGTTACCATTTGGCTGCACAAAGTTTTGTCGCTAATTCTTTTGATGATTCGTTTTCTACATTTAATACCAATATAGATGGAACCCTTTTTGTTTTGTCTGCGATAAAAGAAAAGGCGCCTGAATGCAAAGTATATTTTGCGGCAAGCAGTGAGATGTTTGGAAAAGTAAAGGAAACACCACAAAATGAGAGTACGCCATTTCACCCTCGTTCGCCATATGGAATTACCAAAGTCGCGGGTTTTGATATAACGAGAAATTATCGTGAGGCTTATGGACTGTTTGCTTGCAGTGGTATATTATTTAATCATGAATCCCCTCGTCGGGGATTTGAATTTGTCACGCGGAAAATAACCAGTACTGTTGCAAAAATTAAGTTAGGCTTGGAAAATGAATTGCGCTTGGGAAACTTAGAGGCAAAAAGAGACTGGGGGTTTGCCGGAGATTATATTAAAGCGATGTGGCTCATGCTTCAACAGGATGAGCCAGATGATTATGTAATTGCTACTAATGAGACACACTCCGTGAAAGAGTTCGTAGAATTGGCTTTTAGTTATGTCGATCTTGACTGGGAAAAATATGTTGTTATTGACGAGATGTTTTATCGTCCCTCCGAGGTGCATCTGCTTATGGGAGACTATAGCAAAGGGAAGAGAAAACTGGGTTGGGAGTCGACGATAAAATTTGCGGAGCTTGTTAAGATGATGACAGAGTCGGATTTGAAGAATTGTGAAGTGATTCGGAACCACTGATAGTCTTGAGTATCTGCCAAGTTCTGTTGTTTTCTATTTTTTGTCGGTTTGCTATATGTTAGGCTGAGTTGGTTTCCCCTCGATCTGCCCTTCCAATCAATAAAATGAAAGAGATCGTATAAATAAAATGAATTACAAGGATAAATTTTATAGGAATTACGTTTCTACACATGTTTTACCTCGTAAGGGTGAAGCCACTTTAGATGAATTTAAACAGAGATCTATTACCTATCAAAAACAATTTGGGAAGTTCTTGCCTAAAGAAAAAAGTGCAAAATTGATTGATTTAGGGTGTGGAAACGGAAGTGTTACTTGGTGGCTTCAACAAATCGGGTTCACTAATACATGGGGTATCGATATTAGTGCTGACCAGATCGAAGCAGGAAAGAGATTGGGTGTAAACAATATAGAACAAGCTAATATAAAAACCTTTTTGCAAAATAAAAAGAACTTCTATGAAGTCATTTTTGCAAGGGATATATTAGAACATTTTAATAAAGAGGACATAGTTGAGATTCTTACTCTTTGTTATGATTCTTTAAAAAAAGGGGGAGTAATAATTATTCAAGTTCCGAATGCAGAATCTCCTTTTTTTGGCCGCATTAGATATGGGGACTTTACACATGAAATCGCTTTTACTTCTTCAAGTTTATCACAATTATTAAGGATGGTTGGATTTGCTGGTGTCCGATGTTATTCTATCGAATCACTTATTCATGGTGCTAAGTCATTAATTCGCTTCATTTTGTGGAAAATGGTTGAAACTTGTTATAAGTCTCTTCTTTTTGTTGAAATTGGACGTGGCAGAAAAATTGTTACTCAAGATATTATTGCTGTCGCTAAAAAAATAGATGAGGGAGTAGAGACGCAATGAAAAAAAAGAGTGTCTTGATTATAGGAAATTATCCCCCCCCCTTTGGAGGTGTTCCCCGGCATATTGAGTATCTTGTACCATACCTTGTAGAAAAAGGTTGGAATGTGCATGTGCTTTCAGGAGGCAACAGTGGAATCGAATATAAGAACGGGTTCAGCGTTTACAAACCTAATCGATTGTCAAAAGTCTATAACTTGATAAAAACTTTTTGTAGGATTAACAAGAAATGTTCTTTTGACTTCAAATCTATAAGGAGAAAGCATCCAAGGAAATGGCTACGCTATATGATTTATATATCATTTGGGCGGGAAATAATTGAAAAGGAGCACATAGCCATTATCAGTGCATACAATTTGTACAGTTATGCGCCAATCGGAGCTGTGTTGAGCGATGAGTATAATATACCTCTTGTTGTAACGAATTTTGGTGAAATTTATAGCATGAACAACTTTGTTAAGAATAACTCAGATTTAATTAAATATATTTGTAAAATTGCAAAGAAGCTCCTCGCAATGAGCTACCATTGTGCGCAAAGTTATAAACTGCTGGGTCTTGCACCGGATGTAGAAGTTATTCCTTATGGTGTAGATGTTGAAAAATTTTCTTCAAACAAGGATGGGAGTAAAATAAGATATAAACTAGGCATAAATGCCAGTGATAAAGCAGTGCTTTTTGTAGGCAGGTTGATTAAGGATATGGGACTTCATACTTTATTGGAATCTATCCCTAAGGTACTGCAAACCAAAGAGGAAATAAAATTTATTATTGTTGGACAGAAAGGAGAACTTTTACCCATCGCTTTGCAATTAGCTGAGAAATATAAGCATAGTGTTTTTGTGATGCCCAACGTTCCGTTTGGGGAATTACCATCCTATTACGCTGCTTCAACCATTGTAGTGGCACCTACGCAAGGGGAAAGAGCATGTGGCAGTTTAGCAGCGATAGAGGCTATGGCAACTGGTAAACCTGTTATCGCATCAAGTGTTGGAGGTGTTCCTGAGATAGTAATAGATAGGAAAATAGGCCTATTGATTTCCCCTGAAGACCCCGATGCTTTAAGATCGGCAATACTAAGCCTCCTACAAGATGAAACAGCGATCGACAAAATGGGAATGATTGGGAGAAAGAGAGTTGAGGAATTTTATGACAACAATAAGACCAATCAGAAAATAGAACTATTATTTAGGGAGCTTTCAGGTGGATAAATTTTTGGTAAAACAATTAGTGGTATTTCACAAATAATATTCTATCTTTAATGAGGTTATTCTTAACAAATTACCAGCATGATTAGAGAGTTATTTAAGGATTTAATTAAATATTTTCCTTCTAAGCTTGTTCCAGCAATTGTGGGGATAATTGCTATTCCTATCATTACTCGTTTGTTTTCTCCAGACGAGTATGGGAACTATGTCTTAGTAATGGCCACGGTTTCCTTGCTTTCAACCCTTGCTGTTGCTTGGCTTAATTCTTCTACGATCAGATTTTTGCCAGCATATGAACTAAGCGGTAAAGTTAATCAGTTCCGTACTGTACTTCTTAAGTTAATGCTTCTCTCAATAGGTATTACCTTTGTGTTATTTTTAGGTATCCTTTTCTTGCTTAAGAATTGCATTTCGTCAAACTTCTATTCTTTAATGCGTATTGGGATTTTTGTATTCGCGATTAGCTCTTGCTGGAGTATTCTGATTAACTTTCTGAGGGCAAGACGCAAAGCGGCTTGGTATAGCACTTTTTCTGTATGGGCGAGCATAGCGGGATTAGGCTTTGGTATATTGATAGTATTAAATTTTGATCTTGGTGTTGAAGGATTACTTTGGGGGGTGATAATATGTATGGCAATAGCTCTCCCTTTTCTCTGGAAAACATCCATAGGGTTCTCCTCGTTAAGGAAGGGTAATATTCGATCTCCAATGAGCTGGGAAATTGCTATGTATGGAATTCCTGCAATGATGATAAATGTTTTAACTTGGGCGCAGAGCCTTTCTGATCGTTATATTTTAGAATTTTTTTGCGGTAGTGTGGAAGTGGGTATGTATTCTGCGAGTTATGCGATCTCTGAGAAAGGCATATTTCTTCTAAGTTCGTTGGTTCTATTAGCTGCTAGTCCCATCGGCTTTAATATTTGGGAAAGTCAGGGAGTAAAAGCAAGCCAGGAATTTATGAGTAAGCTTACGAGATATTATCTTCTTGTTGGGCTTCCAGCGACGGTAGGTTTAAGCGTTTTAGCAGAACCAATTATCGATGTTTTTGTTGCTCCAGCATATTGCCAGGGGTATAGAATTGTTCCCCTCGTAGCTTTCGGTGCCTTCTTTATGGGGATTGCACATAGATTTACAATAGGTCTATCCTATCACAATAGGACTGATTTATTAATGTTGTGTTGTTTTGGTTCGGTGGTGCTAAACATAATTCTCAATTTTCTTCTAATCCCCAGATATGGTTTTATGGCGGCAGCAGTTACCACATTTATTTCTTACTTTTTTCTGCTTTTACTATCAATTCTTGTTTCCAGACGTTTTTTTGTCTGGGGATTTCCTTTTAAATCTTTGGCAAAAATAATCTGTGCTTCAGCAGTAATGGGAGTGGTAGTATTTTCAATGGGCAATACTTTAATCTTCTCACAATGGGTAAATTTGGGCATTGCTGCATGCATAGGTGCGGTGGTATATGGTTTTCTTCTTTTTTTGCTAAGAGAGATACAACCGAATGAGAAAAAAATGATAAAGCAAACCCTGAAGAGTGTATGCGGCCGGTTAGTTTCATCATGAGAAGCCATTTTACAACATTGAGAAGCGAGACAATGATTCCAAATTCTGGCACGAAATTTTGACGAAAAGAAGAGGAAAAAATATGAAGTATTTGAGGTATGTTTTTAATTTCAAAGATGTCGAACGTCATTTAAGAAATAAAAATCTTGCCATCTTTTATAAGGAATCGAAAATTATTCAGAGAGTGTTGAACCAGTTGTTTAATGGCATTTTGAAATTCTGCATGAATATCATGAAGACATTTAAAGGCTTTGACTTTGTTGTATCCGAACAAATAATTGAATATCCACTTGTATTTAAGAATCTCCGTCAGACTGATAAGACGATTTTGGATTTTGGCGGGTTCGAAAGTATCATGCCATTGCAGTTGTCAGCTATTGGGTATAAAGTTATAGTTTTGGACCAGAGGCGGTACCCTTTTTGTCATCCTAACTTGAAGGCTTTATCTGGTGATTTGTTTAGTAATGGATTAAAAATAACTGACAAGTTTGATGTCGTCATTTCTATATCAACGATTGAGCACTTAGGTTTAGGCCGATATGGTGATATTGCCATAGAAGACGGTGATGCAAAGGGCGTGGAAATTTTATGGAGATTGGTTAAGAAAGGTGGAAGACTTATAGCCAGTGTGCCTGCAGGTAAACCAGCAGTTCAAAGGGGGTATCGAGTTTATAATAAGAAAAGACTAAATGAAGTTTTTCCACATATAAGTTCCCTATATTGGTTTGCTAAAAATGGGAGAGAAGGAATTTGGCGTGAAGTTGAGGCGGATGAAATTGAAAATCTAAGCTATAGCAAACCTTATAGCCAAATGCCTTGCGAGGCTGTCGCTTTTGTAATCTGCGACAAGGTGTGATCAATGAAAGGATAAAGGAGCTCTAAAGCGTATCTACTTTCGATTAGTTTTATTATAAGAATGCAATTTCGAGAGAGTGAAAGTAACGGAATGAAAATATTAGGATCTATACCTGCTCGCAGTGGCGGCAAAAAGGAGAAACATCTGAATGGACACTTCAATAATCCTTGTGTTTTAAGAAGAGCATGATTTGAGGGAACGGAGAATATGTACCGGGACAAATTTGATGTGGATGTACTTTTATTCTTGGAGCATAAGGACCGAGAATTAGAAGTAATAATTGAAATTGCCAAAATACTTAAATACGACTACGGATTATCTGTAGCAATAGCTTCAGCCTTGTATGACAGAATAAATGCACCTTTGCTTGTCAGTCCAAAGGTAGTAGTATTTCACTCTTATGGAGCGTTGGTGCCAATCGTGCATGCAATGTATGGAGATCAGGTTACATATGTAAACCTGAACTGGGAACAGATGCTTTCTACTATAAACAAAAGATTAAAAAAACCAAGAAGTCAATTCTCTAAATCAGTATTAAAACATTGCGCCTGGGGACAAAACTTTAAGGCTTTTTTAAAAGAAAGTGGAGTGAAAGAAGAAAACATATACGTGACAGGGAAGCCTTCAATTACTTTGCTCAGAAGAAGGGCGTTAACGTATCTTGAAACAAGGGATGCCTTAGCAGAGAGATTTGGTTTAGATAAAAAGTTAAGGTGGTTATTCTTCCCTATGACCTGCTTGCATGCATTTTTTGACGATTATCATGTCAGAAGTTTTATCAATGATGAGATTGATGAAAAAACTGCTTTTGCACGAAGAGAATATGTTAGCAGCACACTGAATATTATAATTAAGTGGATTGTTTTTTTAGAAAAAGAGATTAAAAACAAAAATATAATTATTATTATGAGACCACATCCGGCCGTGTCTATTTCCCAGTATGAAGAGCGATTTAAGAAAGTTGCAGGTTACATCCCCTCTTATGTTTACATGTATAAAGATTTAACGGCACACGAGTGGCTTATTGCTTCAGATGCATGTTATACGAACTATAGTTCACTTGCATTAGATGCTTATAGCATTGGCAAGCCAGCTTATCTGTTAGAGCCAAAACCATTTCCTGATTTTTTAAAATATGAATGGTTTAATGCATTTTCGAGGTTAATGACTTTTGAAGATTTCTGTTTTTCTATAGAAGAACAAAGAAATAATTCAGATAAATGTAAAATCAACGTAGTTGATGACCAATACAATCTAAACCTTGAAGGAATTGATGAAACAGCAAAACTTTTAGCTAAATTTGCTAAAGAAAGATTACAGTTTCCTAAACATTTCATTTTTGATTTTTTTTCAGCCATTGCCAAATCCCCGAGACAACCGCTTGGTAGTCTTCTTAGGTCGCTGGCGATGAGATTACATATGACAAAATTTGTTAAATCCGGTATTGCACTAGATTATTTCAATCCTAAAGAGATAAAAAGTCGATTAAAATAATGAACACAAACAACATAGCGATATTACACAACAAGTTCTATAACAGTCAGATATTAGTATTAAATAAAGTATTTATAGCCGCATTGTCAATTTTTATAGTATTCAAGAGCATTTTTACTTATTTAAACATGGAAATTTATGGTTATATAGCGAGTTTTCTTTTTTTATTTATCAACCTTCTGTATTTTACCCTATCTTTTAAATTACCCTCGAAAAGTAAAATAATAATCCTATTTTTTTTAATCGGAATATTATCATTAATTATATCTATAGTGAATGATAATATATTAATTGGGGTAGTTGGTTTTATTGGTACATATTTTTACATGACATTCTGGCTTATTTCTTTTTCTTCAATAAATTATACAGAAAGAAAGAGCTTTTTTTATTATTATGTGAACATTATGGTTGTACTTGCTTCGATTACTGCCGTATTTGCTATATATCAATATTTTGTTGATCCAACCTTATTTGGCGTTAATCCAAGTCAAAGATATAGTGATATTGAACTGCTTGGTATAAGTATTACAAGGAGAGCTACCTCATTTATAGGCAGTCCGCAAAATTTAGGAATTTATTTTGGTTTGATGATAGGATGCCTAACTCTCATAAATTATAAAAAGATGGTTAAGGTAATACTTTACTTATTGTTTACTGTAGGTGGTATATTGTCTGGTAGTAGTGCCTTTGTCATATTTTTACTTTTATTCCTTTTTGCTTACAATTATAGGAGACAAGATATTAAGGGTATCAAAGGCATATTGATGGTAATAATTCCAGTCATTATTTTATTGGTTGTATTTCATTTACAACGTATAGAGAATATTGAAAATACAATTTGGCAGGCATTTTATATTTTTGATAGTAGGTTTGATGAGGCACTTGGATCCACGTATAGTATGAATTCCTTGCTTGTTCGGGATACTTTCCAACATATTTTTGGGAATGGTATAGGGCTTGCGAATAGACTTGTTGAGGTCGTTACACTTGAAAATCCACCAGCAAACTGGATCGGCAACGAAAGTTATTTGTTTATGATATTTTTTGAATTAGGTTTATTAGGTGGGGTAAGCTTTTTAATGTTATATGGCGTAGCTATATTTTACTCATATAAAGATAAGACAGTGTATGGTAGAACATTATTTGCTATATTATTAGGTTTAACATCTAATTTAGCGGCTACGCCCTCAGCTACTGGGCTTACAATGTCTTTTATTATATGGCCCTTCATTATAGCTCCATTTTATTGCCTATATCTGAATCATTATCGAAGAGTTTCTCCTATGAAACTTTGGGCATCAGAAAGACTTGAAACGGATTAGGTAAAATTTAGAACAATGAGGAAAGAGGAAAGCAAGTTTGAAATTTTTTTCTCATAGAAACAATTGTATATGGTACGATAACCTGTATGAATCTGTTAGAGCAATCTCACCTTCATCAGAGGTGCTTCGGCATTTGATTGTAGAACGTGAACGAATCATATATACGACTAATTTTCTTAGGAAGTTTGAATTGAAAGGGAAGAGCATCTGCGAAATGGGAGGAGGAGGCATTGGCTTGGCTTGTGCACAGGAAATAGGCGCAGAAGTTGAAGTATATGATGTTAATCAATGGTTTAGACCCATATTAGACAACTTCTACATTCCATGGAATTTTATTGATTTGCATCAACCAGGATTAACTCTACAGCGCTCATATGATGTCATTTTACTATGCGAAGTAATAGAACATATTGCCCGATGGCCTGCTGAAATACTGACTGAACTTAAGAAATTCTTAAATCTTGGTGGCATGTTGTTAGTAACAACTCAAAACCTGAATAGATTATCGAATCGTCTCCGGATGGTAGCTGGAAAACGTTTGTTCGCAAATTTTGTGCCGGAGGAGTTAGTGATGGCGCATTTGCGTGAATATACGCCTGAAGAGATAGAGTTTCTGTTTCAGCGGGCTGAATTTTCAGATGTGCAGTGGAAACTGGCTAGTTTCCCGGACATTCGAAGTCCTCAAATTATTAAAACAGGATATAATCTTGCATGCAAGCTATTTCCTCGCTTATCAAATATAATTTTTTGCTGGGCGTCAACCGGAAGATAAAATATCGGACGTGGAGAAAACAATGAACAAACAAGAATTACTTCAACATTTAGTAAGTTTAGCTAAAAGAACAAATAATGAAACAATCTCTACTCTTGATAAAAGAAAACTTAAAGAACTTGAATTCCATAATAAAGACAGAAACAGATCTCTCACAGAAAATCTTCCTAAAGATATCTATAAAAAACTGCATGGAAATAAAAAATTTTACAATACTGTGCGATTGTCCAGAAATTATACTGAATGCTGGATTGAAAACAACTGCAAAGGCAAAATATTCCTTGATTACGCCTGCGGTAATGGCCTTAATGCTATCAAGGCGGCTAAAGCAGGTGCAGAACTTGCAATCGGATTAGATATCAGCGATATTTCAATTAAAAACGCTCGAGAAGCTGCAAAGCTCGAAGGCGTAGAAAACAATACATTCTTTTTTCTTGGGGACTGTGAAAATACAAAACTGCCAAACAATTGTATCGATGTAATTGTTTGTTCGGGAATGCTTCATCATCTTGACTTGAGTTATGCCTTTTGCGAACTAAGAAGAATTGTTAAACATGAAGGTGTGATATTGGTAATTGAAGCATTGGATTACAATCCAGTAATAAAATTTTATAGAAAAATGACTCCCCAAATGCGCACAGACTGGGAGCGGAAAAACATACTCTCATATAAGGATATAGACTTCGCTAAAAAATTTTTTGATGTAAAAAATATTAAGCATTGGCATTTGTTTTGTATAGCAGGTGTTTATATGCCATTTGCTTCACCACTTTTTAATGCAATAGATTCATTTGTCTTGAAATTGCCATTAATCAAAATGATGTCGTGGATGTTTTCATTTGAGCTACATAAATCTCGACTTTGGCACTTTCTGTGTATTCAGGGGGCGTAGCAAACCTGATCCAGCAAGTCAGCAAGCAAATTGTGTCCGGAATTGATGAGGTCATCTGTTTCAGATGAGTTCGCGAAATACCAGGCACTCCAAATATGCCTTCGCACAAAGGCGATTACGTCTGAAAAAGTGGCCTCCTGCTTTCTGTACCACGCGCATTTCAGGATCGGCATGGTTTTGTTCTTGAGCATTTTGATTGCCACGAGAACAACGATAGAAAACAACCCAAAGAGAGCAGGTGTACTTCTTGCTATTGCTTTATCGGACCATTGACGTTGCGTTTCAATG
>Ga0209345_10002886_pt1 | contig 18313 bp, 23 predicted proteins | sample Cruoilmetagenom7_FD_187294 | JGI IMG/M metagenome (GOLD analysis project Ga0209345, IMG submission 187294) | Oil polluted marine microbial communities from Coal Oil Point, Santa Barbara, California, USA - Sample 7 (SPAdes) (version 2) | ecosystem: Environmental > Aquatic > Marine > Oil seeps ...
AGCCTGCGCATTTGCGGCGATCGATGGCGAGAACTTAACAACCCAACGGTTCAGAGTGGCATGGTCAACTTCAACGCCACGCTCGGACATGATTTCCTCCAAATCTCGGTAAGAGACGCCACAGCGAACATAGAAAAAAACCGCGTATAGGATTACGTCTTTCGGATAATGGCTGCCTTTGAAATCAATGCTCATATTTGTTGGATCCTGCCAATAGCTTTTTGAAACGGCTTATGCCAAAATCAGACATCGACGGGAATAGGATAATACTTTGCGACAGAACCGTTTGGATGGGTGACAAGTCTTGCGCGAGAACTGGAGAGGCGATCCACGCTAGGGTTGCGGTCACTAAGGGCATGTGTCGTGTGGGATTAAGTTTCATAAAAATTCCTTTGATTAATGGAGGTCGATCACTACGGGTGAGCGAACCGGCGCAGCGCGGGCAACGTGAAGGGCAGGCTGCGGTGTAGTTTCACCGGAAAGACGTGTTCGAATGCGGTGGATGCTTGAGATATACGCTTTGGTCTCGGAAAATGGTGGCACACCGGAGTATTCAACAACGCGGTGTGGACCGGCATTGTAAGCGGCTAATGCCATATCAACCGATTGAAATACCGCGAGCTGCGCTAACAAATACCGCGCGGCTCCATCGAGGTTTTGAGATACGTTGCGCGGATCGACACCAAGCGCGCGGGCCGTACTGGGCATTAATTGACCAAGACCATATGCGCCTTTGGGACTTACAGCGGTTGGATTGTAGTTACTCTCTGCCTCGATCATTGCTTGAAACAGGATGTGCCAATCCGCATGACTTAGACCAACAGCTGTAAGTGCGCGATTGCGTTCATGACGCATCGCCGTTCTGCGGATATTATCGAGGATGTTTTCTAAAGCCCCATCGGGCGTTTGAGCCGGCGCAGCTGAATCCAAAGCAGCCGTGTTGCTGTCAGGTGTCACCCAGTTTGGTCGCACCCCGTGAAACGTCCAATTGGAGGCTCTGGCCGAGCCTTCCTTTCCAAGAGAAAGAACGTCAGCCGTCGCCCTCAAGGGTGATAGCGTAGTCAGCGCCAAAGCGCAGATCGCGCCCGTCGCCAAACTCGAGATGGTGTTTGAACAGCCCCGGCCATATGTTGAAATACCGTGCCTCAGGCCCAAGCGGCGTAATCCTTGTGGAAACCAAAATAGCTTCAGGCTCGCCCTCACGCAGATAGATACACTGGTAGCGCGGCTTTCCATCGTCCGTGAACCCCACAAGCTCATACCGGCAGCTAAACTCGGACCCCGTCTTTTGAAGGGCTTTGACCCCATCAAGTGTGATCAAAATCTGATGTCTTGCTATCGGCATTTGGATTCTCCCGCTGAGAATCCTTCTAGCTGATAACATTAACGCCAGAAAGACACATTGAGTCAATACGACATATTGCAGAATATAACAAAACGCTTAATAATGGGCGCATACACGCTTATGAGGCATTCATGCGCAGATTCATATTGGCTATTACGATTGGTTTGTTTGGCGGTGTTGGGGTGCCACAAAAGACGTGGGCCTATGATATTGACTGCGCGATCATGCTTTGCATGGCTGGAGGATTTCCGCCCAGTGCGGTCTGTGCGCGGGCCTACCGGACGATGATCCGCCGGATCACACCTTGGCCTTCTCTGCCACCGTTCGGGATCTGTACTTATGCAGCCGTTCCAGTGGTCTTGGGAGGGGTTGGTGCGGACGCAGACTTAGATACCACGTTGCCAGACTATGAATGGTTAAACCGAACCCATGTGATTTGGTGGTATGGGCGTGATTATCGAAACCGGGATGGAGATCACCTTTGGGACTGGTCTATCCGATCTTGTGATCGTGAAAACCGAACTTGCAGCTATATCCAGCGGGTCCATGGATCACATACACGCTGGCCGGAGACATTTGTCGCTGAGAGCGGGCAGGTGATTGTATTGCCGGTAGGGCGAGGATTTGGGAGTTTTTATGCGCGCGCGATAATGGTTGAGTTTGGAGACTATGAGGGGAATATGGGTCACTCAGAGTGGTTCCCTTATTGATCCGGCTTGTCGAGGTTACGTAGAGTAAATGGGTGCAGAATCACAGCTGCAAGATCGACCTTGCTTGGATCGACTAACCAGCGACGCACAATGGATCCATCATCCCAGCGATAGTCAGTAAAGACGTGTGTTTCACCGTTCGAATGAGGCATATAACCCTCTTGGAACGGTCGTCCAGTTCGTTTCTTCCTCAATATGTCCTGCGCCATCATTATTAACAAAATAAATTTTGGGCCACCACTGGTAGCAGGGGTGAGGGCCGCAGTGGATCGTGATTTTTTTGCAGCCGTTATCAACAAGGCATGTCTCTAATTCACGCCACTCTGTTTTCGACGATTTCTACGCCCGTATCGGAGAGATTGTTGCTCAAATATTCTCGAAAGTGCTCCGAATGGCTGAGTTTGTTTAGAATATTGTATTCTGATACCATTTTGGGTCTGGCTGAGCATCAAACTCAGAAGAACATTGGACCTTGCCAAAGATTCAGACGGCGAGATCCACTTAAATTCGTGAATACTTCGAATATTTTTCATATAGCGCTTAAGATTACTTCCTTCAATTTTTCTAATTCCTCTTCCGAATTGTATATATGTGCAGAAAGTCTAAGAATTTTTTTTGAGGGGCCGTCATTTTTTTGCAGTGGCTCAACTTTGCTAACATCTACAATTTTTCCGATTACCCCTTCCCTTGAGAACATACGGTTCACATTCCTCAAACTAGCCTCAGCTAAATCTAAAGAAACGACCGCTGATCTTGCATTTGCACCTCCATAGATATCAATTCCATTTGAAACTGCCCACGTTCTTAATTCATCAGCTTGAGTGATTAGTTGTTGTTCAGTCACTTCCACGGAACGTCGCAATAAGCACTGAACGGCCGCGCCTAGACCTACTATCAAAGCTTCATTTTGGTCAGGGGGTGCAAGCGTAGACGCGGTGACAGATAGGCCTTCTGCACCCCACGTGTCATTGATCCAAAACAACGCTGTTTGACGTGGACCGCGTAGCCATTTCCTGCAGGTAGATATGATTGCATCGCAATCGAGGTGCAGAACATTCACTTCAGTTTGGCCAAGTGCTTGTGCTGCATCCACGATCAATTTTGTCTCTGCGGGCCGAGGCAGTGCGGCAATATCCTCAATGGGATACCTACACCCCCCAACGCTTGTAACCAAAGGTACAAAAATCGCGGCGACATCATCGTCAATTAGTTCTTCCCAAGATGACAATTCAGGCTTTGTGAAGTCTAAGGCAGGTAACACTTGTAATTCAACATCGTTGCGCTTTGAAAGCAGACGATAGTAGTCACCCCACTCATGTTCTGTGATCAAAACCCGTTTTCCGGCCAAATCAAGTGACCCCACGACTGCGTGCCAGGCTTCGGTTGTTGTTGACGTGAAACCAAGCTGATCAACACGAGCAGAAAGAACTGATGCAACGGCCTTCTTCGCCTTGAGAAGTTCTTCGTTACCTGTTGGCGTGACTTGTCCTGACTCTGACTGCACCTGCATGAAATCTATCATTGCTTGATAGACAGACGGGTCAGGCATGCCATGGCTGGCTGCATTAAAATATAACATTGATTGCGTCTTCCGTTTTCAATCCAATTAGTAGGGGAGGGTGTTCTAGTTGTGTTTGATCACATTCAGAAAGGCTTGCGCACGCTCTGTTTTCGGTTTTTGAAAGAATTCATCCTTGTCGCTATCCTCAACGATCTCACCTTTATCCATAAAGATTACACGTGTTCCAACGCTTTTGGCGAATCCCATTTCATGGGTTACGACTACCATGGACATGCCATCTTTTGCCAATTCGATCATCGTATCGAGAACTTCATTCACCATTTCTGGGTCAAGTGCGGAAGTCGGTTCATCAAACAGCATACAAATCGGGTCCATAGCCAAAGATCTCGCGATAGCAACGCGCTGTTGTTGACCCCCCGACAAATTTGCTGGGAAACGTTCGGCATACTCTTCAAGGCCAACTTTCGTTAGCACTTCCATTGACCGTTTCGTGGCATCTGACTTGCTCCGCTTCAATACCTTAAGCTGACCCAAGTTCACGTTGTCGATGACATTCATGGTTGGAAAAAGTTCGAATTGCTGAAAAACCATGCCGACTCTTGAACGTAGTTTTGGAAGGTTTGTGCCAGATTCTCCAAGGTTTTTGCCGTCCACAGTGATCGCGCCTCCTTGAATGGGTTCAAGCGCATTTATCGTTTTGATCAAGGTTGATTTTCCTGACCCCGATGGGCCGCAAACGACGACAACTTCACCCGCTGCAATTTCTACATTTACGTTTTTTAGGACAGGAATTGCGCCATATGCTTTTTGCACATTTAAAAGGGTGATCATGTGTTTGCTCCCACTTGATTCAGATTTTTGGTGAGGTTGGTTTGCAGTCGCATCACGAGTTTTGAGAGAGTGAAGCAGATGACAAAGTAAACCACAGCTACAAAGATATAGACTTCAACAGGGCGATACTCGATCTGAACGACACGTTGCGCTGCACCGAAAAAGTCTAGCGCGCCAATTGCATAAACCAACGAAACGTCTTGAAACAAAACAATGGTTTGCGTCAAAAGGATAGGCACAACATTTAGAAATGCCTGTGGCAGAACCACGTAACGCATCGCCTGATGCTTGGGTAAACCTATGGCTAGGGCAGCGTTCAACTGTCCAGGGCCAACGCTTCTAATCCCTGCGCGGATGATCTCTGCAAAATATGCGGCCTCAAAAAAGGCAAACGCCATGTAGGACGCTGTTTCAGCCCCAATGGCAACACGTTGATCTAAGGCCAATCGTGCCAACAGTGGTACAAACAGGTAGAAAATCAGAAGAACTTGAACCAAAGGCACGCTACGAAAGAATACGACATAAGCTGTAGCAAATCTCGACGCTACCTTGGACTTAGACAGCCGCATCAAAGCCAAAAAAGTTCCAAACACAATGCCACAAATTGTGGCAAAAATTGTCAAACTTACGGTGAATTTAGCACCCTCAATAAGAACGTCTGCATTGCGTTCAATGAAACTCCAATCAAATGACATTGGCACTGCCTCCAGCTTTTTTTACGGTTAGTGGCTGTTCCGACCGAAGCAGTACGCGTTGCTCATAGAGTGTAGCAAGAGAGAAAACAGTGACGGCCGACAGCATGTAAATCAGGAGATTGACGATTGTAATCTCGAACACTTGCGAGGTCTTTTCGATGATCTGTCTGTATTGAAAGGTCAGTTCTAAAACACCAACCACAAACGTTACCGAGGAATTTTTCAAAATGCTCATTGCTTCAGTCGTTAGAGTTGGAAAAACGCGACGGAATGCATTCGGTAGGAGAACGTAAGCGTAAATTTGAATGGGCCGCATACCAATTGCCATAGCAGCAGATTTTTGGCCGCTTGACAGGCTGGTCAAACCAGCACGAATTTGCTCTGCAATCCGTGCACTTGTGTATAGTCCCAAACCAACACTCCCCAGAACCCAGGGTGAAAGTTGGGTTTTCATCCAGAGGCTTGCTGGTCTTGCAAGCAGTTCTGGAAGGACAAAAAACCACAAAAACAGCTGCACCAACAAAGGAATATTGCGAAACACTTCTGTATAAGCCGTACACCCGTATCGGATAATCCTGCTATTCGTTGTCCTTCCCGTTCCAACTAAAGTTCCAAGCGTTAGAGCGATGCAAAACGCAACGAGAGACACCAGCAGTGTCATTGCCCAAGCATTGGCCACCCATTCCCAATACAGGTTTCCGTCGTCGGCAGTTTGGAAAAAGAATCCCCAATCCCAGTAATAATTCACGACTCACTCCTTAAATAGATTGGCGGGGGCAAGACCCCCACCAAAAGCACGTTTCTAATTACTTTAATCACTCGCATTGGTGATCAGCGCTTTCACTGCTGGAGACATCTCGTAACCAAGATTGATGTCGCGAGGGGGAACCGGGCTCAAGAACCACTTGCTATAAAGCGTTTCGTAAGTGCCATCTGCCATCATACCTTTAAGGATTGAATCGACTTGCACCTGAAACGCGGTGTCCTCACGTCGCATCATTAGCCCATAAGGGTCCTCACTGAGCGTTTCGCCAACGACTTCCAAAGCTGATGGGTCTGGAGAGTTCGCAATCAATCCGGCCAGTAGTATATCGTCGCTTACAAACGCATCGGCTCGCTCAGACTGAACAAATAGTAATGCGGCAGCATTTTCGTTCGCATAAGTGATGTTAGGTGTAAAACCCGATGTTTCCGCAAATCTCTTGACAGCTTCATCTGCTGTCGAGCCTGAGGGAATGACGAAAGTTTTATCCGCCATATCGGCAAATTCATCAATGTCACTTCCGGTCCGTGTCATCATGCGTAGTGCTACCGTGAAAAAGCTGTAGCTAAATGCTACCTGCTTTTGACGCTCAGCAGTGTTCGATGTAGAGCCACACTCAAGATCCACTGTGCCGTTTTGAACCAAGATGATGCGGTTTTGTGATGTGACAGGTACGAAGTTTATTTCTGGTTCTGCAACACCAAGGGTCTCGCCAATCTGATCAACGATCTCTCGACAAAGATCGATGGAAAACCCTATTGGACCATCCGTCGTATCGACGTATGAAAATGGGCTAGATGATTCACGGTGTCCAATTGTGATTTGGCCTGTTTCTTTGAACCGGCTAAGTGTTTCATCCATGTCTTGAGCCGCAACTGGCGTAAACGGCATAACCAGAAGTAGCGCAGTTAAACTTAGGTTCTTAATCATAGTTCTCTCCCTTTCGAGGTTGGTTGGTATTTACGGTTTCACTTTTGCGAACATGTCGACTTCAACAAGAAAGCCATGATGAAGGTTGACGACGGGGACGACGGCGCGAGCAGGGCGGTGCGCACCAAAATGCCGAGCATATACTATGTCGAAAGCACCCCAATTGCTCACATCAACGACGTAAACCGTCGATTTGACAACGTGGTTCATATCCGATCCAGCTTCATTGAGAATGGCCGCTGCGTTTTGCATCACGATCTCTGTCTGCGTTGTGAAATTCAGGTTGGGGTCGATTTTTCCCGCTGCCGTGACAGGCAAAATGCCTGACACATAGATAAAGCCATCTACCGATTGAGCCTGCGAGTAGTGTCCAAGCGGTTGAGCAGCAAGCAGCGTATTTATCGATTTTATCGGCATTAAGTTTCCTTGATTTGCTCATGCCGCTTTAAATCTGCGTCAAGGCATTGTAGAAAGTGTCAGAATTTAACACTCTGACAATTAAAAAGTCAGGAATTAACTAAATGTCAGGAAATAGCGAACACGACTTACTGCTACGCGAAGGCCGGAAAATCGTCGAAGGCCTCGCTAAAACTCTCAGCCCTATGTGTGAGGTAGTACTGCATGACTTGCGAACTCCCGAACATTCAATCGTTATGATTGAGAATAATTTATCGGGTCGCGAACTCGGTGGCAACGCAACAGAAATGGGTTTTGCGCGCATCGCAGATCCAGATTTTCCAGGAGTTATTGCGAACTATGCCAATCAATTTCCCGATGGCAGGGCCGTAAAGAGCACCTCAATCGGCTTAAAAGATTCGAAAGGGAATTTTGTTGCCGCGATCTGCCTCAACATTGACATTTCTTATTTACAGTCGATTACTACTTATTTGGGTGATCTGACACGCGTTGACTCAGACAAGGCATCACCTGAAAATTTGGGAGTTGCTGAAGGGTCGGTTGAGGATCGCGTTCAGCAGTTTGCAAGTCAGCACAATAAGTCGCCATCTTCGTTATCGAGCGCTGAAAAGCGCAAGTTGGTTCAAATGCTTTCAAATGATGGCGTTTTAGAAAGGCGTGGTGCTGCCGACAGAATAGCGGCTTTACTAGGTAGTACCAGAAGTAGTATTTATTACTATTTAGAAAAAAAGTGATTATGGTGTAAGCTTGTCTGAAGTCAGCACTTATGTGACTCCCATGTGCGATACGTGAACCGCGACTCTTGTTAGCCTCAGGGTATGGAAAGCTCCAAGGGGCGACGACAAGGCAAACCCCAAAAAGAACACGATCAATCCTACGTGCTGCACCAGTGCTGCTAACATCCAATGACGCCAGTCCCGATTCAGCACAGGAAATCATGTATTCGGTGCGTTCGGCTACTCCTCCAAGCTCTTTCGCCGCGAATGCGATTGGGCGGCCCATTTGCCATGTAAGCTCTAGTGCAATGTCGTCTGACATAGCCAGCAGTTCATCAATGAACCGTCGGCAGTGTCTGCCGATTTCTCAGGGGACGCGCTGACCAAGTTATCTGCGCATGCCCCGCCACTGTAATGATGTCGGCAGCGCCCCGATCTGATGCATACGCAATTGTCGCGTATTTGCTTCCGCCAACGGGCGAGATTATTTCGAAATTGTCCTTCATTGGGCGGCCTTTTCGAGTGATTGTGTAAATTCATGCAGATGATTTTCCTTCAGCGCGGGAGACAACAAAACTGACCGCAAATAGCTTTGGCCGCGCCAAGCAGACAGGCTCGTCCAAAAGCCGCCGGCTTCGGCCAAACGCTGTTGAATTTCTTCTGCACTTCTGTCGCAGGTGGGCCTTATTACTTGAAGGTTGAGGTCTGGAACATGTGTTGGTTCGACGAACCTGCTCTCGCTCAGGATGTTATGGAAACGCCGTGTCATCTGGATATTCCGGTCGATGGCCGCCCCTAGCTCGTCTGTTCCTAGCGCCTGGAGCAGAGCCCAAAGCACCAGCGCATCTGCAGGGCGAGAACCTTGAATGCCCCAGAACCCGCGATGCGTTTCTCCAGAGAGAGAATAGGGCATCGCTACACCCATCCGCTTATCAAACTGCGCCTGTCCTTTAACAAGAACAGCGGCTGAGACCCGGGGGACATACATCCATTTTTGCGGGCCGACGGCAATGGAATCAGCGTGATGCAGGCCTGCCATTTGAGGCCAATCCATTCCACTGAACATCAGCGCGCCGCCATATACGGCGTCGACATGGTGCCATGCGCCGAACTGCTGGCAGATATCCGCTATTGTCGGGATGTCATCTAGCGAGCCGTGAATGGTTGTGCCCAAGACACTGACGACAACAGGCCGGCTTTTTGATGGCAAATCGCTTAACACCTTGCCGAGCGCATCAGTATCGAGTCGGCCAGCGTCATCACATGCAACGGCATGAAGCTGTCGCATTGGTAGGCCGAGGATCGCGGCGGCCTTTTTCAGCGATGCATGGCCGGACTCCGGAAAGAGCAGATGAACCGATTGGCGATCAACTTCATCGGTATAGCCACCGACAGCACAAAAAAGCGCCGTAAGATTGGCGATTGATCCACCCGAGGCCCAAGTTCCGGCCCAATCAGCACCAAGATTTAGTCGGCGGGCGAAGTCTTCAATTAGGTGTTCTTCAACCGTACTAGCAAACGGGGAAAGCTCTCTGAACAGCATGTTATTGTTTAGGGAGCTTACCAATGTTTGTGTCATAATCGCAAAAGGATGCGGGGCTGTATCCATGTGACCCGACATATTTGGCGCGGCCAACTTAGTGGATCCTGCTAATATTTGTCGCCAAAGATCAGGCAGTGCGGCGGCACCCTGTCCTGCTTCCGGGATGCCCTGCAGCGCGACCGGCCGATCTGGAAAGGGCCGCGTTGCCTGATACCCCTCTGTCAGCACGCCAACCAATTCGTCAGCCAAATTCTTTAGAATCTCGCTTTTAGGAAACTTGAGTGGCTGTGCTAACATGCTGAGATACTCCTTAGTCAGTGCTAAAATAGGCAGTTCCGGCGCTTTCGCCTTCAGTCCAGCTGCTCTGCCAAGCATGCTGCTCGTAGACTTCACCATCGCGGAAGTAAAAATACTCGATGCCGCGTTCAAACACTCTCGTGCCCTTGCCGGGGTCTGTGTAGTTGCTATCCCACGTGGTCACGATGCAATTATCAGTGTGTGCAATGTAGGTCTTATCGATCTGTAGATCAGTTGCAAATGCAAACCATTTGGCGGGGCGTTCGCGCAACGCCGCACCAGTCTGTGACTGATTTCCACTCCAATGAAGCACTGCATCGTCAGTGTAGCCCTCAGCGGCGCGAACGCCGTCGTGAGCCTTCCAAATCGCCTCGAGATCACTTACCCACTTAATGGGATCATCAGGCAAGTGGGATTGTTTGGTCGCTTGGGCCATTGGTCTTTCCTCTCAGGTTATTTATTTTTAGATATCCATCAACAACATACGCCGTTCGTAGTCCGTAACTGCCGCTCTTGCTGCTAGGACGCTTTGGCGGCCAAAATTGGTGTAGTGTGCCTGAAATTCCTCACCGAACACATCTTTGACGAGCGCTGAGGACTCAAAGGCCTCGGTCGCCTCTTCAAGGGTTTGCGGCAGCTCTGGCGCGCCTTCGACCTCGTAGGCATTTCCAACAGCTACATCTCCCGCTGGCATCAGCTTTTCTTCGACGCCGCGCAGACCAGCAGCAATCATTGCCGAATAGGCCAGATATGGGTTGATGTCCGCGCCCGGAATACGGTTCTCAATGCGTCGTGCGGCTCCTTTACCGACCATGCGAAAAGCAACTGTCCGGTTGTCCTCGCCCCAAGTGACGGTGGCTGGCGCAAATGTACCTGGCCGCATTCTGCGAAAAGAATTAGTTGTTGGCGCAAAGAACAGGAATATGTCGCGAATGTAGTGCGTCAGACCGCCCAAGAAGTGGGTCATGAGTTCCGAAGTTTCCGCCCCATCAGGCCCAGAGGCAAACGCCGATTTACCGTCGCTATCTCGCAGCGACATGTGAATATGACACGAGCTGCCACCAAGAGCGTGATCGACTTTGGCCATAAACGACGCGATCATGTTTTGTTGCAGCGCAATTTCCTTTGCTGCAGCCTTAAGCAGCAAATGGTTGTCAGCAGCCTTCAGGGCGTCGGCATATTGCAAGTTGATCTCAACTTGGCCGGGAGAGTACTCCGCCTTAAACATTTCGATCTCGACGCCAGCCTCTTCAAGGTTATTGCGCAGAGGCCCGAAATAATGCTCGTCCTCAGATGTTCGCATTAACGTTTCGGGGTGCAGTGTTGCGTGCTTTTTCGCCAGATTAACAAAGCCCTTGTCAAACACTGTTTGCGGGGTTTCGTTGAAGAGAAAAAATTCTAGCTCAGACGCGAAGCTCGGTGTCAGGCCCAAATCCGCAAGCCTTTTTAGTTGCTGAGCTAGGACAGTCCGCGGAGCTATCGAAATTTCGCCGCCATTCGGGTAAACAGCGTCAGCCATTACAAATGCAGTTCGCTCAAACCAAGGATACGCGGTCAATGTGCGCATATCTGGCCGCACGACCATGTCAGGATACCCGTTTGCCCAACCAGATAGCGGGTAGCCGGGATCCAGAGAATGATCGTGTCCCCAAGTTAGAACCACGGAACATGTTCCGTTGCCATCTTTACCGGCCCCTAGAAAGTGACGCGCAGTCATACGCTTGCCAACGAGACGCCCCTGCATGTCGGGCGTAGCGACAATCACAGTGTCAATTTCGCCGTCAGCGACGGCCTTCTCAAGTTCGGCTGCTTGCATTTTAACCTCTGATAAGGTATCTAGAATTTCATTAAAGGTATTAAAACAAACCTTTCATTCAACGTCAAGTACGCTAACGGAGTAGCTAATGAAACGCTCAGTTCGACCTGCCGATAAGAGTAAGACCGAGGTTTTAAAGAACACGGTGTTGGTGAGTGGTGGGCAAGGCAGTGCAAATGTTTTTGAAGAAGCAGTTGAGAGGTTGGGTCGCTCCATCAAGTTAGGCTTGGTTGAGCCGGGCGAACAACTGCCGCCAGAGCGAAATCTAGCAACCTTAATGGGAATCAGCCGTACAACCGTTAGATCGGCAATAAAGGTGCTTGCTGAGGGTGGGTTTCTCGTCTCGCGTCGAGGCCGGGGGGGCGGCACTTTTGTTGCAGATGATCCCCCAAAATGGCTGAGTTCTGACCTTGAGGGTGAATCTAAGTGGAACGAAGAAAGCGCATCTTTTTATCTGGATAGGCGTTTTATTATTGAATGTGGTATTGTTGAACTGGCCTGCCAGCGGGCTGATTCTGACGAGGTCGGTAGTTTGCGCGAAATAGTGGGTGAGATGTCTGAACTGCTCGATGATTTTGAATTGTTCCGCGCCAAAGACGTAAAGTTTCACATCGCGATTGCGCAAGCAACTGATAACATAGAATTGGTGCGCATGATGGCAGATATTCAGTCTGAATTGGGCGAACTACTGGCTTTCTTACCTCCTAATAAAGATGCGTTACTCCATTCAAACCAACAACATGCAGAGATTGTCGCGGCCATTGCAAAAGGTGATGAGGTCAAGGGCAGGGCGGCAATGCAAGGACATGTTTCCGGTACGCGTCTGTTCCTAAAGGGCCTCCTGCCCAATTAGCAAAAATTTGAGGTATTGCGGTTTTCCCTAAAAGGTATTGAGAAGCATCATTAACGTGAGAATGGTATGAAGACTGTACTTGCGCTGCGCAACGTCGCCTATGAAGACCTAGACGGTTTTGAGGGCGCCTTTGAAGAAGCTGGCTACAAAGCTGTCTATAGGGACGCTCTTTCTGATGAGGAGCCTATTGCCTCGGCTGCCATGGAACACGGTGAGGGCTGCCGGGCATCAGTACGCTGCCTTGCGCCGCGCAAGCCGCCTGGTTTCAGCAAGGCAACGGAAGATCTCGATTTCAACTTGGTCGAAAAGTCGCTTGGCTCAGCCTCGGCCACCTAACCCACATCCAGCAAAATCAATCACAAGACTCGCCGAGTGCTCCGGCGGGTTTTGTCATTTCAGAAAGGAAACCAACCGTATGTCTTCCGCCATCCACGAAGAAATTCACGATGAGGCGCGAAGGAGCGCCGCATAATCTGGTATGGTCGGGTTGATGATATGATGGCTTGGATTGTTACTTGCCAGCCTCTTCATGCTCAAATGCGGTTTGCATGATTTTCAACTCTCCAGCAGGTGCCCCGCGCGCATGGGCAAAGTCTTTCCATTGCCTCGTAACTGCTCTGCATTCTTCGATGACCGCGTCCGCGTCCTTGATCGAAATAAAGAACTCTGCAACTGACCGTAGCAAAGCGATTGATGCGGTTGCATCGTCAAAGTCAATGCGTGTCGACAAAATGCGGGGGCCGTTTGGTGTTGGATTCAAGTCATAAGTAGGGCTCAATCGCCATCCCTTTTTGCCACTCCACAAGAAACCATGATTTCTAAAATGATCATCGGTATTGGAAATGAGTATCGTAAAAGCCATCCTACGAAATAATTCTATACGATCTCGTTCTGGCTCTGACCCCCGCTCATTTATGGCCTCCAGAATCTCGAGATAGCTACAAGTGTCATCACCATCATTGTGTTCGGTAACCGCCATGGCGGACATGAAAGGGATACGTTGATCATCCTCACCGTCGCGATGAATTCTATCAAAGCGCCGCGACATAAAGACTGTGTGGCCTGCCGCTTGAACCAACTGATGCTCGGCAACCTCGATACCAGCAGCTATGGCCATGTCCATGACAATGGCTTCCCATCGTTCCATTGAATACTCGTCCCGTTCCTTCGGGAACTTTGCAATAGAGAGATTGCCATGCTGATCATAAACAGAGGCCTTCGGGCGAGCACCACCAAGTGACGACCCGGGGGCAAAAATCATCATCAAATCTTCATCTGTCTCTTCCCCTCGCTCAATCCGCTGTGCGGCTTGGAGCAGATCCCCAAGGGCTACGGTTGATGGAACGCCTTTGGCCTGCGGTGATTGGAATACGCCATCTATAGAGAACCGAATTGCTCCCAGTCGCGTTTCATCAGAAACACCGAGAAGGTAATCCGTTTCATGAAGTGTGCGTACCTGTCTTCCTTCTTGCTCGGCCGCGCGACGTTCACGTCTGCGCATAAGGCTACGACCCCATGTATCGGGCGCACTGTCACCCAATGTTCCGAACATAACTTTGTTCGCTCCTGGGTGCAGTGTTCCTCGTCTGAGTGGCAAGGTCGGATCAAATTGGAACACCTCTGGCGATTTTAGCCAGTCGGCATCATGCTCATAAGTAACACGCTCGCGCCCTGCCCCAGAATGCCGTCGCAAAATACCTGCCTTGCGGCTTTCGCCATAGGCATCGATGTAAACCTCGACTGTCATGGCGTTTCCCTAGGTGCGCGCTTGCGTAATTGCTCTTCGGCTAGTTCATCTCCAAGGCTGTCAGCGATATTGCCCCATCCTTCCAATAAGCCCAGAGCCTGCAGCACCATTGCATATGCTCCGATACTTACCTTCGGATCTCCTTTTTCAATTCGACCGATCGTGTCCGTGCTCACAGAAGCACGTTCGGCTATCAGCGATTGCGGTAATTCACGACGCAAACGTGCCTCTCGGAGCTTTGTTCCAAGGAAACGCAGCTCTCGCTTGGTGCTCGGGGTAACTGTAATTTTCGTTTTCATAATATAGACTTTATGCGGCTTAGATTATCTTAAGATAGCATAAAAACGAAATTATGCAAGTTTATACACAAAAGCAAGAGGCCTGAAAGGAGGGGGAACCCCTCCGGGGTAAGAGAGAACTCCCCGATTGGGTTGACGCGTAGACCCGCGGGTCGAAAATCCAAATCTATCGTCGATTACAACTTTGTGGGACATCCTTTACTACTTTGGATGGGCATCGATATTGCGCGTAGGTTTCAGTTAGCGCCGCCAAGAAACACTCCTAAGCCCACTTTTTTGCGCCCCATGACAACTGACGTTCTGAAACGGCGCACATTGGTGTCCTCGAAAAACAACCGGTGCGTCATTTCTTCAAACTCTTCCATATCTCTGGCCATGCAAATGAGGCAGAAATCGGCTTCTCCCGTCACATAGTAGCATTGCTGGACTTGCGGTTCTTTTACAACGCGACGCACAAAAATATCGATTTGATCGAGCCGCTCCCGCTCAAGTTCAACCATAATTACAAAACTCATACGCTGGCCAACTTTATCGGGATCAACCACAGCAATTTCGCGCAGAATGACACCTGAATCCCGCAATGCCTTCACCCGTCGTTGCACGGTTGCGGATGACAAACCGGTTATATAGGCCAGCTGCTCTAGGCTTGTTCGTGCGTTTTCTTGCAGTGTATTGATAATTCGAATGTCAGCTTTATCGATCTCCATCGTGCACTTTCCGTCTATTTTTGCGAAATTTTCTCATTAATCTTGCTTATATGATATGACATCATCATAAAAGTTTAATATTTTATGTTCATGGAAAAATTATCTTTTAAACTTGCTCCCGAACTCCCCACCTACTTGCTTAAGCAATGCCCAGTCTATGAGGCATCGCCACTTTTGCACCGAACAGTGGCCAATAGGTCTGTCATGCTAAAAGACGAAAGTCATCGCATGGGTCTCGGTGCGTTCAAGGCACTTGGCGGCGTTTATGCCGTGGCGCGGCTCATCATTGGGGATGATGTCGTATTGAACTTTTCGCTTGAAGCCTTGCGCGAAAAAGCCAAAGAAGTGACATTTGTGTGCGCAAGCGCTGGTAACCATGGCATGGCCGTCGCAGCAGGTGCGCGCATATTTGGTGCATACGCGCGCATTCACCTCGCCGAAACAGTACCGCAAGCTTTTGTAGCAAGGTTAGAGGCGCAGGGCGCACAGGTTGTGCGATCGGGCGCGACCTATGAAGAAAGCGTTCAAATTGCAATCACTGACGCCGCCGAAAGCAAATGTATTCACTTGGCTGATGGGTCTTGGCCCGGCTACACCGAACCGCCACGGTTGGTTATGGAAGGCTACACCGTCATTGCGGAAGAGATGCGAAAGCAACTAACCCAAGACGGAAACTGGCCCACGCACGTATTTCTCCAAGCTGGTGTCGGCGGGTTGGCTGCCGCGATTACCTATATGATCCGTAAAAACTGGCCCGTTCAGCCCAAGATCATCGTGGTCGAACCCGATAGTGCATCCTGCCTTTTGGATGGTGTGACTGCGGGGCACGTTGTTACCGTTGACGGCCCAGCTTCAAACATGGGACGCTTGGACTGTAAAACAGCTTCGATGTTGGCTTTGGAAATCCTCCGCACGATGGCTGATAGTTTTGTCATTATCACTGACGAGCAAGGACAAGCCGCCACTGACGAACTTGCGAAACTAGACATCCAAACCACCCCATCCGGCGCTGCAGGATTTGCGGCTCTGACCGTGGGCGATATTCCAGCTGAAGCACGACCTCTGTTGATTATTTCGGAAGGCCAAGTTTAATGAAATGCGTAGAAAGCATTTATAGGTACCCGATTAAAGGCTTTCCAGGTGAACGCCTTGACGATGCGGTGCTGCAACTGAACCAAGGTATCGCTGGTGACCGCGTGATCGCGCTCGGCAGCGGTGCAATGAGTGTTGACAAATTGGGGGACTGGACCCCCTGCCAAGCTTTCCAACGCATGACCATCCGGCCTGACTTGACGACATTTAAGATCGACAACAGCGGTCCTAGGCTGACACTAACATCGCCAGACGGAAAGTCTGAAACCATCGACGCGAACAGCGCAAATCTCGACACATTGAACACCGCTTTTGGGGGCGGCACGTCGATCCATCGGGCAGGCAAAAATCGCGGATACTGGGACCACCAAGACTCCACCATTTCGATCATTAACCTGTCCACTATCGAGGCCATTGCAAAGATACTCGATCACCCGATTGACCCGCTTCGGTTTCGGGCAAATATCTATGTGCGCGCAGAGCCGTGGTCGGAATTTCAATGGCTCGGGTCGCGGTTAGATCTCGGCGATACACAGCTTAACGTCATTCGCCCAATTGACAGGTGTAAAACCATATCTGTCGATGTTGAGACCGGCAAAGTTGACCAAAACATGCCCGCGCTAATGCTCCGTCATTATGGCCATATGTATTGTGGCGTTTACGCCACGGTCCACAAATCAGGCACCCTTGTACCGGGCACAAATTTCGACGTCGGCGAGCCATTACAAAACGGTGAGATCGAGGCGGCTGCCAGCACCGGCACTGCACCCGCGCTGCCTGACTGGCCACGCCCTGTGGTTGTCGAAAGAACAATTCATGAAGCCGACGGCATTCGGTCGCTTTGGATTGACGACACACTTGCAAAAATCGGCGCGTTGGACCGATTTAAAGCCGGTCAATATATCCGCATTCACAACCTTTCTGACAGCCATACGTGGCGAAGCTACACAGTGTCCGCAGTCAAGAATAGCAAGCTGCGCATCACCGTTAAGCGTGGTGAAGGCGTAGGCTCGCAGGCCACACACAGCTTTACTGAGGGTGAAAACCTCATCATCACAGGACCATTCGGAGAGGCCACGCTGAACAAAGACAGCAAAGCCATTCACTTTATCAGCGCAGGGATCGGGATCACCCCAACGGCTGCAAAGTTGACCGAACTTGCACAACTGGGCTTTGCGAAACCTGTTCATGTGATGCATATTGCGCGCAACAAGCAGGAACTGGCGCTTTGGGATGATGTTCTCACAGCCAAATCGGCACTTTCAGATGCCGCAATTAACCTTCATCTGACACAGGATATTGCGGGCATTACTGATGCGCAATTGGGCCGTCCCGACCTACAGGTTTTTGCTGCGCGGGCGAATCAAGACGGGGGTGACATTCACATTTGTGGGCCGACGGGTTTTGTGGAGTCTGTAACGGCTGCACTGGCACAAGAAAATATCAACGACGATAACATATACTTGGATACTTTCAGCTCGCCTGGGGTTGAAACAGAAATGCGTCCGATCCCCGGATCTGCACCCATCAAAGTGACATTGGCAAAATCCAACGTAACGGATTACTGGGCACCAGAAGATGGCACGTTGCTGGATTTTGCAGAAGCACGAGGCGCCATCATCCCGTCTCATTGCCGCGCGGGGTTGTGCAAAACCTGTAGCTGTAAAGTGCTTGCTGGCTCCGCGGCACGGCTTGTAGGTAAAGAAGGTGAAGACACTGAACAAACGCTGGTCTGTACAAGCGTTCCGATAGAACCCCTTACGTTGGACATCTGATGCAAATAGACGCTGCCGCAAGCCGGAATAGGTGAACAGACGGCGGCTCTGTCGCAAAGTTTTTCAGAGGCTGAGTGAGAGAGCTGGCTGGACACAACTATCCAGCGAGGGCTGCAAACTGTTTGAAAGGTATCGTCAAGTTGACAGCCTTTCGTGTCGACCGTAAATGCTCGTCATGACAAAACGCAAGAATTCTCCTGGCTTTAAAGGCCACCGTTTTCCGCCAGCAATCATTGAATACGCGGTCTGGCTATA
>Ga0209345_10002887_pt1 | contig 18312 bp, 13 predicted proteins | sample Cruoilmetagenom7_FD_187294 | JGI IMG/M metagenome (GOLD analysis project Ga0209345, IMG submission 187294) | Oil polluted marine microbial communities from Coal Oil Point, Santa Barbara, California, USA - Sample 7 (SPAdes) (version 2) | ecosystem: Environmental > Aquatic > Marine > Oil seeps ...
CAAGCCCAGAAAAAAAAAAGGCGTATTGTAATACGCCGACTATAGATAATGCAGTAAATTTATATCCTACTGAACCTTGTTTGTCGATAGTTAATTAAGCTTTTTTGAAGGTAACCCTGGAAAATACAACAGTTTTAAAACCACATGCGTTTATAATTAAAACGGAAAAAATATGAGATCTGAAATCGAAAAAGAGTATCTTCTAAAAGCTGTGGACGCTTTTGGTAAAAATTTTTTTGTTTTATCTCCTGATTTTAAAATTCTGGCGGCTAAAAGCGGATTTAAACCTGATAAAACCATTCTAACAGGAAAAATATGTCACAAGTTTTTTTTCAACAGAGAAAAACCATGTCCTTGCTGCCCCGTCGTAACTATCATTAAAACATCCTTTCCGGCCTTGCACCATGAAAAACAAGGTTATATTGATCCAAATAAAATTTCCTGTATTTTTGCATATCCTATTTTGGAAAAAGGCAAGCTTGAATCAATAGTAGTAATGGATTTTGATCTGCCCACCTTAGGAGACCTTGAAGATAAGCTTCAACGTCCCAGTGTTTTTTTACAAAAACTTATCGTAAGTGCTCCTGATGGAGTTATTGCAGCTGACAAGACTGGGAAAATACTCTTTTTTAGTGAATCTGCGGCGAAAATAACAGGACATACAGTTGAAGAAGCCCTGACCGACCTTGACATAAGAGATATATATCCACCAGGGGGAGCACAGGATGTTATGTGGTTTTTACGGAAGGATGGTTTCGGGCCCAAAGGAAAGTTAAAATCTTTTCCTGTGGATCTTTTAAATAAAAACAAAGCAAAGGTTCCCATATATCTTGACGCGGCAATAGTTTACGAGGCAGGTTGCGAGATGGCAACAATAGGTTTTTTCCACGATTTAAGAGACGAAATAAAGATGCAGGATGCCCTGGACAAGACAAAGTTAAAGCTTCTTGAAGCTGAAAAGATGGCTTCTCAGAGCCGGATTAGAGCAATCATAGAATCTCTTCCAACGGGGGTGGCGGTTACTGATCTCCAGGGAAGAATAATTTTGATGAATCCTTCGTTCAGGTCTCTTCTGGAGATAGAAGAAAGTCTTGAAACAGGAGGCTACTCTTCTGATTATGTTGAAGATAAAGAGCTTTGTGATTTTGTTATTAAAATTTCCAGACACAGTAATGAATATACCGGAAATGCCGCTGCTTTTGAACTTGTGCTTTCAAAAGATAAATACCTGATGATCAGGGGTCGGCCTGTAGTTGGAGAGAAAAATGAAAAACTGGGTGCTGTGGTGACCTGTGTTGATATTTCAAATATAAAAGTGCTTGACCGGCTTAAATCTGAATTCCTGGCTAAGGTTTCCCATGAATTAAAGTCACCACTTTCAACGATTCACCAGCAGCTTGCGCTTGTGCTGGGCGATATGGCTGGTGAGGCGTACGAAGAGGATCTTAAAATTCTTGCCAGAGCCAAGGAGCGCACTCTTGGATTAATATCTTTGATTGGGGACTTGCTTGACCTTTCAAGGATCGATGTTGGAACCTTTTTCCATGAACCTGGTTTTACTCAAATTGATGATATACTACAAAAAACCGTTCTTTTTTTAGGAGACATGGCAAAAAGTAAAAATCAAAAGTTAACCCTTAAACTTTCAAAACGGCCTTTTCCTTCGATTATTGCTGATTCACTTGCGGTTGAGAGTGTCTTTGGAAATCTTATAACAAATGCAATAAATTATACTGGAAATGGTGGGAAGATCAGGGTAGAAGCAGATTACTCCGATAAACATGTGCGTGTATCTGTAAAAGATAACGGTATAGGGATAAACAAAGAAAATTTTGATAAAATTTTTCAGAGATTTTACCGTATTAAAGAAAAAAGTACACGCTATACCAGTGGTTCAGGTCTTGGACTGCCCATAGTCAAGGAGCTTCTCGATTCCATGAGCGGTGATGTAAATGTTAAAAGTACCTATGGAAAAGGGAGTACTTTTACTGTTTTTTTTCCCATTAAGAACAATAAACCTTCCAAAGAAATGCCTGGAAAAACAAAAATAATATGAGGTTTTAAAAAATATTTAATTTTGTTTGAGTTTAAGAAGGGCAAAAATTTTAACCGCAGGAATACATTGAGTCTTTCGGAGATCAAAATTTAAGCCTTATCTGTTACCATTCTTCTTTTTCATATAAACGGCATGCCCTATCGGGCACAACAAAATATGAAAATGATATAGTTTTTAATGGCATTTTATAAATTAGTAGAATTCATAATTTATCATTTTTATCTAAATGTTTACCCATATATAAGTTTTTTTATGCTTTTGACAATATCTTCTCCAGAAGCTGTTTTTTCCAGATAATCATCAGCTTCTGTATACATACCGTTAAAATGAGAATAACGGGTGGGCGGTTTTGTCACTTGGTTTGATGTAACATTGGATCCCACGCTGGTAAGCAGAAGAATAGGTATCATCGCAAGGCTCTCATCACCTTTAATCTCGCTGCATACCTGAAAGCCATTTTTTTCCGGCATCATCACATCAAGCACAATTGCGTCAGGAGGTTCAGCCCTTACTATCTCCATAGCCTCTACCCCGTTAAATGCCTCTTTAATCTTGAAACCTGCTTTTTTTAGATAACTTTGGGTAATACTATTAAAATCAGGGTCATCATCCACAACAAGAACTGTTTTTTTGTTACTCATAGCACTTTTTCCCTTTTAATAAAATGATATTTTCAGTATTGTCGGTTAGAATTTTGAGAAAGGAAGTTTGATTATTTTTTTCGTATTTTCTTTTTTGTAATTTCCTGAGCGGACAAATCAAGATATTTTGGTAACTATTCAGTTAATATTTACGGCAGCAGGTATAATCTGATTAAATCATGAAAAACTCACAAATAAGAGGGCGTAAAGAAAGAATCTGTTAAAAATATAAACTTGCGTAAGATACTACAAAAAAATAACTTCAAGAAGTTCAGCCTTGATGGATTCTTTCTTAACGCTCTCTAATCTGTTCAAACAATTTCAAAATTTTAATCAGATCATACCTGCTGCCTATCTTAAATCAGCGACGCTGAATAGTTACATATTTTGTAACTATCTATTATGATAAAATGCTGAACCATATACGTTTTAGGCTTAATCAAATCACATGTGAAATGAGAATGCAAGTATCATATTATAGTGGATTTCGAAAACTGGACAATGTGTTAAGATAAAATATAACAGTCCAAAAAGGGGAAAACTATAATAAAGAATTAAAACGCACGGGTAAGCATACTTGCATAAATACTTATAATTTTTTTGAGGCCACAATATTGCCTGAAACCCTTAAGAAATAGGGTTCCAGGGGTGCACCTTTTTATAGTTATTTATGAGGATAAGCTTATAGATGTTCATATAAATACTTTCACTGCGTTATCGTCACCTGCTTCTTATCTAATATGCCTTCCTCCCTCTGGCCTTGTGCCAAATTTTAAAATAGGATTATTATTTGAACATCTATATTACGCAAGCTTATATTTTTAAAAGATTCTTTCTTTACGGCCTCTTATTTTTATCTGTGATTTTTTTGAGGAAGCCAACCCTTTCCAACGGGCAGATTTTGGTGTGCCCATTTTCAGGGCTTGGCTTTCACTTCCGATAGTTGCCGAGGCAAATCTAAGCGCTGAACCATGACACAGAATCATGAATACTCCAATAACGCTTAAATTGAATGAAAAATTGTCTTGACATTGTTGTCCACTATATGCTGATTATGTTCCGCATATTTTTTATTCGTTCATAAGGAACGAGGACGAAATAACCTGGTATTTTAAGCGTCGATCCATCCTGACTGCGTTACAAAAGCATAGCAATATCTTGATATTTCTACACTTCCGAGCCTTGCCAGGCAGTCGCCTCAACACTTAAAATCACGAACTTATTTCGTCAACATTCCTAAGGGTCAAAAGTAGACTTGACCCCATTCTCCCTTCTCAAAAATGGCCGAATTTAAAACTGTTTTTTTCAGGCAAAAGCAAAGGGGATGAAACAAGTATAGCTTTATCAGATAAAGCTGACCAAAGAAAGACTGCCAAAAAATATTTATAATTATTGTTGCAGGTTATGAATTATGGGGTAAACACATTATTTCATTCCCATGCCTTGGCGCGGGAGTTCATAAAGGAGCACAAAATGAAAATAGGTAACATTAAAATCGGCGTTCGCTTGTATTCTTTAATCAGTTTTATTATGCTGTTTGCTATTATACTTGTAGGAATAGGCGTTAACGGCATGGGAACAATAAGTGATGGATTAAAAACAGTCTATTACGACAGGGTTGTGCCCCTTAAGGAATTGAAAGTAATCGTCGATCTTTATGCTGTAAATATTGTTGACACGGCTCATAAGGTGAGAGACGGCGGGTTAACATGGAATAAAGGGCAGGATAATATCAAAAAAGCCAGGGAGATCATCCATGAAAAATGGAAAGATTACCTTGCAACAAAGCTTGTAAAAGAAGAAGAAAAACTGATAGCTGATACTGAGCCTTTAATGCAAAGAGCAGACGATTTGATTACAAAATTAGAAAAAATATTCATGGATGAAGATAAAGCGCGGTTAACCGAATATGCAGCAGCCGAGCTTTATCCTGTTATTGATCCTGTTTCTGAAAAATTTACCGAATTAATTGATTTGCAGCTTGAAATTGCCAAAATCGAAAACAATAAAGCGGAAAGATTATATAAAACTGCACAAAATATAATGTACGGTCTGCTGATTGTGTGTGCATTATTAGTTTTTACTATTACTTTCATAATAATTAAAGGAATCACTCTACCCCTTGCTCAGGGCGTTAATTTTGCTAAAAAAATGTCTGAGGGAGATTTTACACAGACACTCGATATTAATCAGAAAGACGAGATTGGAGTTTTGGCTGGTGCCTTAAATGAAATGGGCAAACTTTTAAGGAATATGTTTGAGGATATTAACAATGGTGTTGAAACCCTTTCATCCTCTTCCAGTGAACTTGCCACTATTTCCCGGCAAATGACAACCGGCTCCGAGCATACTTCGGGTAAAGCCAATTCTGTTGCGGCAGCAGCAGAGGAGATGGCCACTAATATGACTTCTGTATCCGCTGCAACGGAACAGGCATCAACCAATCTTAGTATGGTTGCGGCAGCATCCGAAGAAATGTCCGCCACCATAACCGAAATTGCCCAAAATTCCGAAAAAGCGCGAGACATAACGGATAAAGCGGTCTCCCAGGCAAAAAGTGCTTCAGCAGGGATAAATAAACTCGGCAGAGCAGCAGATGAAATAGGGAAGGTAACAGAGACCATTACCGAAATTTCAGAGCAAACCAACCTTTTGGCCTTAAATGCCACCATTGAAGCTGCCAGGGCAGGAGAAGCAGGTAAAGGCTTTGCCGTAGTGGCAGGTGAGATTAAGGAACTGGCAAAACAGACGGCTGCCGCTACACTTGAAATAAAAGAAAAGATTGCAGGAATACAGAATTCAACCACAGTAACAGTAACAGAGATAGAACAGATTTCAAAAGTTATAAATGATGTTAACGAGGTTGTATCAACCATTGCAGCCGCAGTCGAAGAGCAGTCCACTACAAGCAGGGATATCGCAGAAAATGTTGCCCAGGCGTCCCAGGGGATACAGGAAGTAACCGAAAACGTAGCCCAGAGCTCCTCAGTTTCATCAGAGATTGCAAAAGATATCTCCGATGTTAATCAGTCTGCAAGTGAAATGTCAAACAGCAGTTCTCAGGTGAATTTAAGCGGAGACGAACTTTCAGGGCTATCCAAGCAGTTAAAAGAGATGGTGGGCAGGTTTAATGTGTAAAGAGTGAGAATAAGAAGAGTTTGAGGTTAAAAAATTTTTCTTTGGGGTGAAGGCGAACCTGATTGTAAAAAATATTTGTGTTTATCCTTTTACAGTTTATATCTTACATTCCGCACCTTGGGATTGCTATTTTTTGAATTAAAAAATTAATTTTTAAAATAATTGTAGATTTCACTGGACAAGGAACTCTTTTCGATCCATAATACACTAAAAAATCTATCGGTTGGAGGTGATGTTTTTCCTAGGGTAAAATTCTACATGGATCAGTTGGGTGTCTACAGCCTTTTTGCCAAAGATGTTCACGGAAAAATTTAAATCATATTCATGAGCACGGTGGAATATTTATTACAATCGTTCCCAAAAATCGTTCAGAAGTCAAAGGCTTCTATGAATTTTTAAAGACAAACCCATTGAATGGGAATATGCCTATGAAACACCAAATAGTCGAAAAAAATCAGACGCCATAATATACAAAACTTATGAGGGGGAGAAATTTAAAACTGGATATCGTATCATCTGGGTTCACAGTAGCGCCAAAGAACTACGGAATAAAAGGCGTAGAGAACATAAAATTGCTAAAGCAGAGGCTCAGTTGACCGAACTGTCCTCCAGCCTCAATAGATACAAACTTAAAGCAAAAGAACAGATTGAAAAAGCACTCAAAAAAATAACTAAAAGTTCATCCGAATTGTTCAAAATTCAGGTAATTGAGGACAAGCAAACCGTTCAGCGCCAGATAGGCCCTTATCGGAAAATATTGATATTATTGATTATCCTGGTAATAAATAATTTAAGCAATGGACTGAGCATAATTCTTCAGCGTTTTTTAAGTTTTACCATGGTTTGCCTCTGACATTTAATGCCCAAAGTTAAAATCAACCCTAAAAAAAATAAGAGGACTCATCTTGCCGTCAACCTCTAAGATATCGAATCGTACAAAAAAGGCGCCGAAGTTTTTTTATGGCTGGATTATTGCCGTATGCTGTTTTTTTGGCGCACAGACCTATGGTTTTTTCTTTTCCCTGGGCATATTTTTTAAACCCCTTCAACAAGAATTTGGATGGGGAGCCGGTGTACTATCGACCATACATTCCTTTCACCTGGTAATTCTGGTTATTTCATTACCCCTGCTGGGGAGGATGACGGACAAATATGGAGCAAAACGGATATTCGGTATTAGTGCTCTTTGCATGGGAGTCGGATTTTTCCTTTGCGGGCTGGCTGATAATTTGTGGCATTTTTATTTTTTTTATCTCATAGCTTCTTTAGGTGTGGGGGCCACCACTGCTATTCCAACTGCAATTGTTCAGAAATGGTTTATTAAAAAAAAAGGGCTGGCGCTGGGCATAGCTGCATCGGGAATCGGGGCAGGCCCTTTAATTGCGGCTCCCACAGCTAATTTTTTAATATCTTCTTATGGCTGGCGCAATGCATATTTTGTCATTGGCGGGCTTACCTGGCTTATACTTACACTGGCTTCACTTGCCATGGTGGATCGGCCGGAAGATATGGGACTTCAGCCACTGGGTAAGGATGAAATGGAATCTTCTGCAGCAAATGTGAAGGAGAAGAGTCTTTCCTGTAAAAAAGAATGGACAACCAGTGAAGCCATGAAAACCCGAACATTTTTCATTCTTGGATTAATCTGGCTATTATGTGCCCTTCCCATCCATCTTATTATGATTCACATTGTTCCCTTTGCTGTTAATGCCGGTGTACCTCAAAATGCTGCGGCTGCCGGTCTTGGTTTCATAGGGGGAATAAGTATAGTGGGGAGATTATCAGGAGGCGCAATTTCAGACATCATAGGTCTAAAAAAATCTCTTATCATTGCCACATTTGTTTCCGCTATTGTTATGACAGGCCTCCCTTTTATAAATAGCTCACGCACTTTTTTTATCTTTGTAATAATTTACGGATATTTTTACGGAGCAAGGGTTCCCCAGATTCCCGGATTAATAGGTAACTATTTCGGTAACAAAAACCTTAATGAACTCATGGGTATTTTCTGGTCCATCGCCGGAATAGGGGCTATAATAGGTGCTTTAACAGGGGGAATTTTATTTGATGTTACCGGAAGTTACCTTATTGCGTTTCTCCTTGCTGCAGCTTGCTTTGGGGGTGCCGGTATACTGGCCATATTTCTTAAATCCTCAAACCAGGTTATAACCTAGGAGTAAAATATTTTTACATATGGATCGCTCCAAATATAGACTTTACATAAATTATTATTCAAGTTTTAAGATCTGACCCCCATATGAATTTTTGTAATCCCAATTTGTTTCTCCTCTCTATTTTAACATCCAGATAATCATTTTTAAAAATAATTAGTAACTATTCAGCGTCGCTTATTTAAGACAGGCAGCAGGTATGATCTGATTAAAAATTTGAAATTGTTTGAACAGATTAGAGAGCGTTAAGAAAGAATCCATCAAGGCTGAACTTCTTGAAGTGATTTTTTTGTAGTATCTTACGCAAGTTTATATTTTTAACAAATTATTTCTTTACGACCTCTTATTTGTGAGTTTTTCATAATTTAATCAGATAATACCTGCTGCTGTAAATATTAACTGAACAGTTACAATAATTATTTGTCTTTTTTTAATTTTATTAATTTATTACTATTATTAGTATAAAGTATATTAAAAAATAGTATAAACTTTTAAGTACTTATTATTTTTAGATTAAATAGTTTTTTTGAGTTTAATAAAAAGTGAAACTGATTTTTTATTAAAGGCTACTTTTGAACACAAAAAAAAATATTGTTCAAAAGCAGCAAAATATATACAATTTAAAACAGTATTTTTAACAATATTTTGCAAAATCATTGGGGATAAAAATGAAAATAAATATAACAAAAAAAGAATATCGATTGTTAATAGATATCTTTTCAATTGCGGATTGGGTCATGAATGCTTATATAGCAGGCGATAATCCAGAATCTGAAAAACATAAAAAGGTTGAACAGAGGTTTTTTTCATATGCAAAGGATTTTGGTTTTGACAATTTAATAGAATATAGTGCAGATCATGAGTGTTATTTTCCAACGATGGAACATGATAATATGGAATCAGACACAAAATTTATAGAAGAATTTGAAGAAGATGTCTTTTGGGATAAATTAGAAAATAGTCTGGCTCAGCGAGACCTGAGGGTAGAAAAAGGTGTTGAGAAAATTAAAAAAATGAGCCCCATTGAAATTTTCACCCAGGCAGAGAAGTTTATAGAAAACTATAAGGATGAATTTGCTAAAAACGGAATTAAAAATTTAAAAATATCAAAGTGAAATTTATTATCTAAGGAACGGGGACTAACTTATTTAGTCCTCGTTCCTAAAGGTCTATGGGATTGAGTTGCAAGTATTGATAAAAACAAGACAGTATTTTTATCAATACTCAATTCACCACCATTTAAGGGGGACTATAGCTGCAATTTCCTGCCGGAGGAGATATAAATTCCCCTTGCCTTGTTCTTGATTGTACCCTTTTTTTTTGCCCGGCTGATAAAATTTCGTATCTGTTTTTCCTCTATTCCGGTTTTTTCTTTGATCATGGCAACATTAACCCCTTTTCTGCTTTTTCGGATGACTTCTGTAACCATGTCAAAGGGAGATTTTTCTAAAGCCTTTTTTTTCACCGGCCCATCCGTGGCTTTTTTACTTTTTGCCCTGCTTTTTTTTGGAGGGTGGCTTGATTTATTTACGGCTGATTCTTTGGCCGTGGTTATCTCTTTATCCCCGGTAGAAAAAGGGGTATCATCCATATCAATGCCGAAAATATCCCCAATATCACCTTCCGCAATAACCCTTTTGCTTTTCTTTCCTGCCTTTGTTATCAGTTTTTGACTTTCGTCTTTTACTGCCTGGGTTACCAGGTCCTTCATAGCAACCTTTCTCAGGCTGAAAAAGAGGCCAGGGTCTTTATCCAGTCTGGCACTGACTCCGTAAAGAGTGGCAGCCACATGCTTGCACATATCCGCCCAATCGGGGCAGGAGCAGTCAAATTCAATCTCTTCCGGTGAAGGAAACAGTCCCACTCCCTGGGCCATAAATATCTCCCCCAGGGCCTTGGGGAATTTTCCGGCCAGAAGCTCCTCAAATGATTCCAGCTTCCCTTTACAGGCAGATACAATACTTTGCCATGTTATTTTATTTATGGGCTTAATATTGATGCTCACAGCATAGGGCCTGGAACTTGATCCCTGCACCAGGGATTCGATCTTACCCGGTTCTATCCGAAGATCAAGTACAGCGCCATGGCGCACGTAGCTACGTCCTCTGCCTATTCTGTTGGTGTAATCCGCATACCGCTCCAGGTTATGATTCCATGATTTGCCCCACCATGTATTGGCGATGTTGCGTCCCTCAATATGGATAGGCATGATATTAGGATTTTTCTTTTTAAGCTTTTTTAATTTCTTGGCCGCTTTGGCAGCTTTTTCCGCAACAGATACATAAGGGGAATATTGATAATAGCTCATAATTTCCTAAATCTTATCAGCATTGCCCGGTTAGAATATTGCGTGAGGGAATTTTAATTGTTTCTTGCAATCTTCTAACCGGACACTGCTGAAATTTTATAAAGTTAGCTTAAAAATATCTATCAGCTCTTTGTTTTCCATCTCTGTTATCCAGGTATTTCCACTTGCTGCTATGACATCCTGGGACAATTGCATTTTTTCTTCGAGCATCATGTCAATTCTCTCTTCAACAGTACCCCTGGTTAAAAATTTATGGACGATTACGTTTTTTTTCTGGCCTATCCTGAATGCCCGGTCAGTTGCCTGATTTTCCACAGCAGGGTTCCACCACCTGTCAAAATGGATCACATGGTTAGCTTCAGTAAGATTCAATCCCACCCCTCCAGCTTTTAAGGATAGCACCATAAAGGGAATATAGCTCCGGCTTTGAAATTCTTCAATAATTTTTTTCCTCTTCACAATCGGCAGACTCCCGTGGAGTACAAGCCCTTTTCGTTTAAAGATGTCTGCCAGAAGATCAGCCAGAGGTTCGGTCATCTCCTTAAACTGCGTAAAGACCAGAACTTTTTCCCTTTTTTCAAATATGGTTTCGCAAATCTCCCGGAGTCTTATAAATTTTCCACTCTCTTTTTCATTAAATCCCCCTGTCCCCAGATATTGATCCGGATGATTACATATTTGTTTAAACTTCATGAGGGATGCGAGAATCAGCCCCTTTCTCTGAAGACCTTCTGTTTCCATAATGATATCTTTGATCTCTTTAACAAGATTTTTGTACAAAATGACCTGTTTTTTGGAAAGCTGTGTATAGGTTTTCATTTCGATTTTTTCCGGTAAATCGGATATCACGGATTTATCGGTTTTCATACGTCTTAAAACATAGGGGCTTATAAGCCTGCGGAGTTTTGAATACCCCGATGGGTCATTACTTAATTTTTTAACAAACTTTTTAAATTCCCTGGTATTTCCAAGGAGTCCGGAGTTTAAAAAATCAAAAATAGACCAGAGGTCAGAGAGCCGGTTCTCTATTGGGGTTCCTGTCATAATAATTTTGTTAAAAGATGTGAGCTTTTTGATCATTTTTGTCTGTTTTGTCACTGGATTCTTTATAGCCTGGGCCTCATCCAGGATAATGTAGTTCCATGAATAATCCCGAAGCCATTCATATTTTTGGGCCATGGCATAGGTGGTAATGACAAGATCAAAGAGATCCAGACTTTTTGTATTATAATCCTTGTTTGTTTTTATTGAACCTGCCTGGGGGTGGGCAATCATACAATTAATTTTCGGGGAAAAAGTCCTTATTTCATTAACCCAGTTAGATATCAGGGATGCGGGGATTATCAGGAGGCTGGCTCTCCCTGTTTTTTTCCGTTTTCCGGCTTCTAATTTTAATACGTTTAAAAATGCCAGAATCTGAATGGTCTTCCCAAGGCCCATATCGTCGGCCAGACAGGCTCCCAGCTGAAGGGAATGGAGAAAATAAAGCCAGTTCAAACCCTTTTGCTGATATTCCCTTAGCTCTCCCCTGAACCCAGGGCCAGGATTTACCAAAGAGATCCGTTCAGGATTAAGGAGCTTGCTAAGGATTGAATCGAGCCATTCTCCATGGGATATTTGTACTTCTATTTCGGAGTCTTCAGTATTGAGGAGTTTTTCAGGGGCAAGCTCCAGGCGGAGGGCATCTTTCAGGGAGAGCCCCTCCTGTTCCATCATTTCCCTTGCATTTTCATAGGCGGCAAGGGTCTCCTTAAGCTTTTCCGGATCCACAGCCACCCATTTACCTTTTATAAAGGCAAGCCCTTCTGATTCATCCAGCAGCCGTTTTGCTTCTTCTTCCGAAATCTGACCCCCCCCCAAATAGAGCTGGGGTTTAAAGTTTAAAATTGCATTGAGCCCTACAAAAGATGGTTCTGAATCCCCCACACTAAAATTAAGGATTACTCTTGATGGATTCCCTTTCCACCAGTTCGGAATTCTGCACAAAATTCCTGATTCCTCATAAAAAGGGATCTCTTTAAGAAAAGTATAAGCTTCCTTTGAAGTCCAGGCCAGGGGATGAAACAGCTCCCCTGTTTCCAGCAGGTCTGCCACAAGGCTACTCTGCTTTGCAGCCCCATGGACTGTGGAAAGGAGCTCCAGCAGTTTTTTATTATTATTTTCATATTCCTGCAGAGCATGTTTTAAGGGGAGATGCCTCGATTTTCCCTTTAGGTTCAGCCTGGTTGAATAGGTTGCCATAAAAGCAAAGGGAAAATCGATACTCTTATTTTCCACAAGATGGAAAAAGACCCTCCCCACAAGATGTATATTCGGGCTGTAGCCCCTTATAAACTCTTCAACAGTCCCTTTGTAAGATTCGATTATACTGCAAAAGGTCCTATTTAACCTTGACCAGAGGTCTTTAAGGAGTTCAGTATTCAGATATTCCGACCCGGCCACAAGGGGGGCACTCTCCAGGCGTCCCCTTATCTCCTCTGCTTCTATGGGTATTTGGACATTATCCCTAAGGATTTCCAGATCAGGAGTCCGGCTTAGCCTTTCGGCAAAAAAAGAAGCAAACTCCCTTAAAAATTCCAGGGAAGGGGAAAGGTGCACCTGGCCATCGGAAAACCCCAGAAAAAGGATCCAGGAATCATCATCAGGGGAGAAGCGCCTATTTATCTCCTTTTGAAGCAGACTGCTGCTTTTATTTTCAGCCCCTTGCTTCTGCGTCCATTCCAGCTCCAGCGAACCGTCCGGCATAAAAATAAGATTCAGTATTTGTTTCATCAGATCATTGGGGTCAAATTTTTATTTGACTGTTTCTTTAGCGCCTCAATAGTTAAAATTGTAAATTTATTTTTGAACGAACCCTAAGGAACGGGGACGAAATAAGTTCGCAATTTTAAGTGTTGAGGCGCCTGCCGGGCAAGGCGCGAAAGTGTAGGAATATCAAGATATTGCTACACTTTTGTAACGCAGTCCGGCAGGATGGATCGACGCTTAAAATACCAAGTTATTTTGTCCTCGTTCCTAAGGCCTCCCGCCATGCGGGAGGGGGATTACTTTTTCTTTGCTTCAATACCAAGCTCCAGCAACTTTTCAACTAATTTTTTAAATGGCAGGCCTCCTTTTTCTGCTGCAAGGGGGAGGAGGCTTGTGCTGGTCATCCCTGGAATTGTGTTTGTTTCCAGGACATATATTTCTTCATTATACAAAATCATATCCGTGCGACTGTATCCCCTGCAAAAAAGGGCTTTATGTGCTTTTTTCGCAATTTTTTTGGCTTTTTGGGTAAGATTATTTGTAATACGGGCGGGACAGATTTCTCTGGTTGCCCCCTTTAAATATTTAGCTTCATAATCAAAAAAACTGAATTTTTTATCAGGTACGATCTCAACCAGGGGAAAAGCTGTTAAATTATCATTTCCCATGACACCAGCGGTCAATTCAGTCCCTTTAATATGTTCTTCAATCAGTATGGTATCATTATATTCAAAGGCAGCTTCAACAGCTTTGATTAATGACTCTTTGGAATGGGCCAGCCCCATTCCCAGGCTTGAACCTCCGGTGGCTGGTTTTACAACAAGGGGGAACCCCAGTTTTTTAATACAATGGTCTGCATCTGTTAAACTATTACGCTGTTGAATCATAAAGGCGGGGGTCAAAATTCCGGCCTGCTGGTAGATCTGTTTTGAAGCGATTTTATTAATGGCAAGGGCGCTTCCCAGCACTCCTGATCCCTGATAGGGGATTTCAAGAAGATCCAAAAGCCCCTGTATGGTTCCATCCTCTCCAAAGGACCCGTGCAATGCTATAAATGCAGCGTCAATTTTGGGGGCATCTTTTACCAGTTTTGCAAGATCGGTTTTAGGATCATACTGGAGAACATTATATTTTTTTCTGTCAAGGGCGCTGCTCACCTGGTTTCCGCTCTTTATGGAAATATCCCGTTCCGAAGAGACTCCCCCTGAAATAATTGCTATGGTTAATTTATTCATAAATAAAACAAAATAGTTGGACAGAATATTAAAAACAACCCCGATTTTTCTATTATTTATCAGTGGTGTTCCGTTAATTTCTTGCAAGGTAGCTATTCAGCTAATATGTACGGCAGCAGGTATAATCTGATTAAACCATGCAAAACTCACAGATAAGAGGTCGTAAAGAAAGAATCTGTTAAAAACATAAACTTGTGTAATAGTAGACCAGAAAATAATGTCAATAAGTTCAGCCCTGATGGATTCTTTCTTAACGCTCTCTAATCCGTTCAAACAATTTCAAAGTTTTAATCAGATCATACCTGCTGCCTATTTTAAATCAGCGACGCTGAATAGTTACCTTGCAATAAACAAAATACAGGAAGTTTAATTGTTTTTTCCGCTATTACGAAATTTATTCAAAACGCTACAAAAACAGTTAAACTTCCCTCACGCAAGATTCTAACCGGAAACTTCTTATTAGTCATACAGATTATCCATCATATCAATAAAATGATTGCGTAAGCAACTAATTTATTTATTGACTTTATAAATTTTTTTGACTATTAGATTATTCATGGGTAGAAAATCGATTGATAATATACGTAAACCACAGATATTAGAACATTTCCGACGGGTTATAAACAAGGAGGGTATCCATAAGGCATCCGTAGTTAAGATTGCCAAGGATATGGGTGTTTCCCCCAATTTGGTACTCCATTATTTTGAATCAAAAGAAGCTATGGTTATAGAACTTTTCGATGTTATTATGGATCGATATATTAAGCACCTTAGTGAGGCGATCAGCAGCGTACCAAAAGGGCCTCAAAGGCTCAAGGCTTTAATTAAAACCATGTTCGGGTTGGGCAAAAATCGAGAATTGCTGAGCGAAAAATCATATTATGCGTTCTATTATTTGAGCCTGATCGATGATCAAATGAAATTAAGATTTAATCAAAAGTACAAACAGGTTACCGATATCGTGATAACAGAGATTGAATCCAGCACCCATTTTAAGGGGGCGAGCCAGGTAGATTTAACAAACCAGGCAGAGCTGCTTCTTTCCCTGTTTGAAGGATTTACTTTTAAAGCGAACATTAGAATAGATGGGGATCATTTTGAAGAATTTGGGGCTTTTTTCTTTGAAAAGGCCTGCAATCTTTTAAAATGCGACCTTGGCGAATATAGACCGTCAGATAAATAAATTCACTGCATCATCGATCGTTGTAATATTACAATACATCTCCCATCCTCTATTGTTGTGCCAATTTCTAAGCCACTTTCTGACCCAATTACTAAAATAGGGTAATTATGTGATACTACATAGATATATTCAATGGAAATAGAGCCAGGTATTTTTTACATATAAATTGCTTGCTTGCACAAACAAAAAGTATATGCCATGACTTTCACCGAGGATATTTTTTAACATTTTTAAACAGAATTATTTAATCCATGTTACGCAATCGACACTTTTTATTTCTCTGGTTTATTAATATCGCCACAACCCTTGCTATTGAATTGTTTACCATCACAATTCTTGTGACAATCTATGAACAAACCGGATCCACTTTGCAGGCAGCCGGTACGATGGTGGCACGGACACTCCCGTCATTTTTACTGGGTCCCGTTGCTGGTGTGTTGGTCGATCGCTTTTCCCGTAAAAAAATACTCATTAATATGGATTTGTTCCGATTGGTGCTGGTTGGTATTGCTATTTGGTTTTCACAGGGGGATGAAAAAATGCCTGTTACCGGCATTTATTTTGTCTTAGCCGGTCTCTCTGCAGCCGATGTTTTCCACCGACCCGCACGCCTGTCTCTTATTCCCTCGCTGATCGCGCATGAGCAACTTGTCAAAGCCAACAGCTTTATCCTGGTGTCAAATCAAATTATGGCGGCCACCTCTTATACGGTTGGCGGCTGGCTCATTTTAATGATATCGTTAACCTGGATTGCCCTGGGTGTGGCCACCCTGTTCATGCTGGCTATTATTGCAGCTTTGCTCATAGTGGTGCCCAAAGGCAGGGAAGCCGAAGATGCCAGTAAAGGGGAATCCTTTTGGAAATCTTTGGTCTCCGGCTGGAATTATTTACGCCAGCATCCCATTGCCAGACCATTGACAATCATGGAAACTGTGGAACATCTTCCCCATGGTATTTGGACAGGAGCCTTGATGCTGGCCTTTACCACCCAGGCCTTGCAGGGTAATGCATCAGACTGGGGCTATCAGGTGACAGGTTTTTTTACAGGCATGATCATGGGCTCCCTTGGAGCACTGGTCATAAGTGATTGGCTGTGTAGATACCCGGGTCTTATTATTGTGGTGAATGCTTGCGTTTCCGGCTTATTCACAATGGCTTTTTCCGGGAGCCAGGCTGTATGGGTGGCGGTGGTCTGGGCATTTATGTTTGGTCCACCGGCTGCTATTCGGGATGTGGCGCAAGATTCGCTGTTACAGAGCACAGTTGAAAGGAGACAATTGGGGCGGGTTTATGCGACGCGGGAAATGCTACGGAATATGGCATTTATGTTTTCTGGCATTTTTTTTGCCTGGCTCTCTGCTTTTGTGCCCATCCGTATGATCTATGTTGCTGGCGGTATTATTTATATACTGACCGCTTTTTATGCTCTGAGTAATAAAGCCTTGCGAAATAGTAAAATGAATTCCAATACCGTGATTAATAAAAACTGAACCTGAACAGGATTTAGATCAAAGGGCTTCTTTTTAATTGTTTGCAGGCATGATGGATTTAATTGCAGATGAAATCAGCCAGCCACGCTTTCCATCAGAAAGACGTATGAGAGAAAAGCCTGATTCGTCTCTTTCATGGTGCACCATTGTCCCTTCGTGCACTTTGAAAAGGAGGGTATCCCTCTGATCAGGTCCTGCCAGAATATCAACTTCTTTTTCAAGTATAACGGCCCTGTGGTCAAAGACTGTTTCTTTTAACATTACACCAAAGAAAAGTCCTGAAACAATCCAGAATATAAAAAAAATATTAACAAAATAAAAAGTCCATTCCTTTTTTAAAAAAAACCGGAGGGACAAAAATAAAAACAAAAGGAAATTGACCAGACAGAACAGGAGGGCAAGTTCTGTCCTGGAGAAAAATTTAACTCCAAAAATATCGCTGATTATATTCTCCTTCTCCACTATATCATCTTCAATAATATCCTGAAGATATTTTATGTTATACTTTAAATCTGCATCCCGGGGGATAAACAGGAGGGCTCTTTCGTAATTAAGAACCGCCTCTCCATTTTTTTCTAAACGGAAATAACAATTCCCTATATTATAAAATAACTCGCCGCAGGATTTGGAATTAAAAAATAATTCCGGTTTATAATCTTTTAATATTGATTTGTATGTTGTAACAGCAGCTTCAAAGTCACCATTAAAGTAGAGCCTGTTTGCTTTAAAAAAAAGATTGTCACTCTCTGCGTCAAGGGGAGAGGCCTGACTCACTGAAAAAAGAAATAAAAATGATATTATGAAAAAGAGTCTCATTGCGTCTCCTGGTTCACGGATTTAATGACCCGGATCAATTCATCTCTGATTAAATCTGTATTATCTGTTTTTTCTCCCATAAATATTATAGATTCCATGGCCTCAATGGTCTTTTTAAACATTGAGGCCGTATTTGCTGATACACCTTTATTAATTAAAAGATCATGGATTTCAGCAGAAGTCAGTAATCCTCCTTTTAACAGAAATCTGGTATTCAGATAATCGATGGCTGCTCCATGAATTTTTTCCAGGGGTATTTTATTATCCTGAACCTTTTTCATAAATTCTTTTTTTGCATTCTTCGCCCTTATGAATAATCTGTTTTTATTGTTATGTTTAAAAAATTTTTTACCGGTAAAAAGGAGGAGACATATAAAAGGGGGGGGAAGCAGGAAAAATATAAATATATAATTGAAAAGTTTCTGCTGTTTCATCCCTTTAATCGGGTCGACTGAAGTATGCACAGGGAAGATATCTTTCCCTATACGGGATATTTCCTGTTTATCCTTTTTTTTTATTTCCCTTC
>Ga0209345_10002888_pt1 | contig 18311 bp, 15 predicted proteins | sample Cruoilmetagenom7_FD_187294 | JGI IMG/M metagenome (GOLD analysis project Ga0209345, IMG submission 187294) | Oil polluted marine microbial communities from Coal Oil Point, Santa Barbara, California, USA - Sample 7 (SPAdes) (version 2) | ecosystem: Environmental > Aquatic > Marine > Oil seeps ...
GAAGCCACCAAAGTGATGGCCGATGACTCGGAGCTGTCGGTCACCTTTACCGTTGACCCTCCCGGGGCCACTGCCGATACGGTGCGCCTGCCCCAAGTGACCCGCCGCATGACCCGCGACGAGGTTCTGCTGGCCCGTGGCACCGCCGATGCGCTGGCGCTGCGCCACAAGCATCATGACCTTGGCACTCACGCACGTTACGCGCCGCAGGGTGATCTGGCCCGTGGCATTTATGAAGCCATGGAAAACGCCCGTTGCGAGGCCGTTGGTGCCCGCGAAATGCCCGGCACACTGGGCAATATCGACGCTAAAATCGCGGTCGAGGCTGATAAACGCGGCTATGGGGAGATCACCGAGCAATCCGAGGCCCCGATGGCGGCGGCGGCTGGTTATCTGGTGCGTCATTTGGCAACGGGACGCGATTTGCCTGCCGGTGCGCAGAACGTGATGTCGCTGTGGCAGGATTTTATGACCGAAAAGGCTGGCGGCACACTGGACGGCTTGCAAGACACGCTGGCAGATCAAGCCGAGTTCGCCAAATTTGCACGCCAAGTGATTGCCGATCTGGGCTACGCCGATCAACTGGGCGATGATCCGGACGCCGAGGATGACAATTCCGACGATCAGGCAGAAGACTCTGAGGACGAGGACGAAAACCCCGACAACCAAGGCAATGAGGAAGAGCAGGAAGACACGGACGCCAACCCCGAGCAATCTCAGGACGAGCAACAAGACCAGTCCCAAGCCCAAGTGTCGATGGATGACATGGCCGACATGGAGCAGGGCGAGGAAGCTGAAATGCCCGAAGGCGATGCCCCGATGGAGCCGCCGCCCCCAGCGCCCGTGTCCGAAGCTGACCCGAACTATGTGGTTTACAGCACTGATTATGATGAAGAAATACGCGCTGAAGACTTGGCCGAACCCGCCGAACTGGAACGTTTACGCGCCTATCTGGATCAGCAACTAGAACCACTAAAAGGTGCCGTATCACGGCTGGCCAACCGGTTGCAGCGCCGTTTGCAGGCTCAGCAAAACCGCTCGTGGGAATTTGACCTTGAAGAAGGCACACTGGATGCAGGGCGTCTGGCGCGGGTGATTGCCAACCCAACCACGCCACTGTCGTTCAAACAGGAAAAAGACACCGAATTTCGCGACACCTGCGTGACGTTGCTGATTGACAATTCCGGTTCCATGCGGGGTCGGCCGATCTCGATTGCCGCGATCTGTGCGGATGTATTGGCCCGCACGCTGGAGCGCTGTCAGGTCAAGGTCGAGATTTTGGGCTTTACCACGCGGGCGTGGAAGGGCGGGCAATGCCGTGAACAATGGTTGTCGAGCGGCCGTGAGCAAACACCGGGTCGTTTGAATGACTTGCGCCACATCATCTATAAATCCGCTGACGCGCCTTGGCGGCGGGTGCGGCCCAATCTGGGCTTGATGATGAAAGAGGGGTTGTTAAAGGAAAACATCGATGGCGAGGCGCTGGAATGGGCGCATCGGCGTATGACAGGCCGCCCTGAATCGCGCAAAATTCTGATGGTGATTTCAGACGGGGCACCGGTGGACGATTCAACACTGTCCGTGAACCCCGCCAATTATTTGGAAAAACACCTGCGTGATGTAATCGCGATGGTCGAGAAGCGCAAAATGGTTGAACTGCTGGCGATCGGCATCGGCCATGATGTGACGCGCTATTACGACCGTGCGGTGACGATCACCGATGTGGAACAACTGGCCGGCGCGATGACTGAACAGCTGGCGAGCCTGTTTGACAGTGATCCAAGGGCACGGGCCCGCGTAATGGGTATGAAACGGGCCAGCTAAAGCTGGGCTTGATTCTTGATGCCTGCGGCGCAGGTATTTAGGAAAAGAAGAAGGGGCAAGAGATGTTTCAGAGTTTTGAGGTGACATCGCGGCCCGAAGACGGCCCAAAGCGGTTGGCGTTATTGCGCAGGCAAATCGCAACCGAGGGGCTGGACGGTTTTCTGGTGCCCCGTGCCGACGCGCATCAGGGCGAATATGTGGCCCCAAGGGATGCGCGGCTGGCATGGTTGACGGGTTTCACCGGATCGGCTGGATTTTGCGCTGTTGTGGCGCAACAGGCGGGTGTTTTTGTTGATGGGCGCTATCGCACCCAGATAAAAACGCAAGTTGATTTGCCGCATTTCACCCCTATTGACTGGCCCGAAGTGCAATTGGGGGACTGGCTGAAAGAGGCCCTGCCCAAGGGGGGCATTGTTGGGTTTGATCCGTGGCTACACACACAATCAGAGCTGGAAAAGCTGGGTAAATCACTGGCCAAAAGCAGTATAGAAATGCGGCCGGTGGCAAATCCTGTTGATCGGGTTTGGACGGATCAGCCCGCAATGCCGAATGGCAAGGTTATCATGCACCCCATTGATTTTGCCGGGGAAACATCGACATCCAAGCGCGCACGACTCGCTATGGGCATTGCTGAATATGGTGTGAAATCCGCTGTCATCACCCTGCCAGACAGTATTTGCTGGCTGTTGAACATCCGTGGCAGTGACATTGAGCGCAACCCTGTTGTGCAAGCTTTTGCGATCCTGCACGCCACAGGGCATGTTGACCTGTTCACCACCCCTGAAAAGACCAACGATTTACCATTTGACGCCGATATTCAAGTGCAGGGCTGGGACGATTTCACCGCTGCATTGCAGGCGCTGGACGGTCCCGTGATGGTAGATCAGGACAGCGCACCAATTGAAGTGAGCAATGTTCTGCGCGCTGCGGGCACTGAAATCATCTATACGAAAGACCCTTGCATCCTGCCCAAAGCATGCAAGAACACCGTCGAGATTGCCGGCGCGCGGGCGGCACATTTACGCGATGGCGTAGCAATGGTGCAGTTTTTGGCGTGGTTGGATGCCGAGACCCCTAAAGGGGCTTTGCACGAGATTGATGTGGTGCAAAAGCTGGAAGGGTTTCGGGCGGCCAGCAATGTGCTGCGTGACATCAGTTTCGAGACCATTTGTGGCGCGGGTCCGAATGGCGCAATCATTCATTATCGTGTCACAAACGATAGCAGTCGGGCTATTTCCAGTGGTGAAATGCTGCTGGTTGATAGTGGTGGGCAATATCAGGACGGCACCACCGACATCACCAGAACCGTGGCGGTTGGTGCGGTTGGAACTGAGGAGAAAACCTGCTTTACCCGTGTGTTACAGGGCATGATTGCCATATCCCGCGCACGGTTTCCCAAAGGGTTGGCGGGGCGCGATCTGGACCCCTTGGCGCGATACCCTTTGTGGCTGGCGGGGCAGGATTTCAATCATGGCACCGGACACGGGGTTGGCTCATATCTGTCGGTTCATGAGGGACCGCAACGTATCTCAAAGATCTCTGACGTGACGCTTGAAACCGGCATGATCCTGTCAAATGAACCCGGTTATTACCGTGAAGGGGCGTTTGGCATTCGGATCGAGAACTTGATTGTGGTTCAGCAAGCCCCTGCCCTGATTGGCGCTGACCAGCGCGAGATGCTGGCGTTTGAAACACTGACCTATGTGCCGATAGACCGGCGCTTGATCGTCACCGATATGCTCAGTGCTGGCGAGCGTAACTGGCTGGATGCCTACCACGCCAAAACGCTTGCGATGCTGGGGCCATTGATCGAAGGCGACACGCAAGACTGGTTGGTTGCGGCCTGTGCGCCTTTGTAGCGTGCAATTTCCGGAACGGATGTGTTAGTGTCGCTGTTCACCACCAGTCAAAGGGGCACCAAACATGTCAGATTATATCAAAATCCACAAAACCAACACCAAGTGGGTGGTCCGGGCTGGCGGAGCAGTTTTAGGGGAAAGCACGGATGCGCTGGAATTGATTGAGGGCGATTACAAACCGGTCATCTATTTTCCACGCACCGACATCGCGATGGCATTTCTGGACCCGGTTTCACTAACGTCTCACTGCCCGCACAAGGGTGATGCCAGCTATTACTCCATTCAAACCAAAAGCACCGTATTGGAAAACGCGGCATGGTCATACGAAATGCCCTTGGAGGACGTTGCGCAGATCAAAGGCTATTTGGCGTTTAATCGGGCTTTGGTCACTGTAGAGGAGCTGTAACGCCTAGCTGTCAGTCCAGCCTTCTTTTTTGTGGCTACCATCGCAGTAAGGTTTGTTCGCCGACATCCCGCAACGGCACAAAAACATCGCTTGTTTTTCCTCGGCATGGCTGCCGTCCGGCAAGATCAAGGTTTTTAGGTTCTTCACAACCAAAGGGCCGTCTTTGCGGATTTCAATACGGGTTTCTTCACTCATCTGTCTCTCCTGTGCTGGTTACGGGTCTGTAGTGGGAACGTAACCTGAATGACCATTGAGAGATAGCATGCCCCCTCAAGAATGTTCCTCGGCCGTTAGGTCCGCCAAGGCACGGTTGTAGCTGCGCAAAGCGTCCACCTGGAACAATGCGCCCCATAATTCCGGCGCATCCCCCTCGCCGCCCAAGGTGACAACCGGGATGAAGGTGTGGGCACTGGTGTCAAACAAAGGCATCGCTTGCTCTAATGTCGCATTGCCATCAATGTAGGTGCCCTGCCCGATCAAATCCCAACAGGCATCCTCATCGGCCCCCCCCTGAACCCCTTTGGCTCGCATAACACTGGCCACACCGCACATCGACAACAAATAGGCCTGTGGCCCCGCCGCCAGATGGACATTGCGTCGCTCAAGCAAGGTCAAAAAGAATGACCGATCCACCATCCGGCTGGCCAGCGCTGTAGACAGCGACACCGCCACCATCACCGCCAGACCGGTCTGCCAATCACCCGTCAGCTCAAACACAATCAACGTGGTCGAGATCGGCGCACCCAACACCGCGGCTGCGACCGCCCCCATGCCCGCCAGCGCATAGATGGTCTCGGACCCCGATACATTGGGGAAAACCGCTGTGGCAATCAGCCCGAATGCCAACCCCGTCAACGCCCCAACCATCAGGGACGGTGAAAAAATCCCCCCCCCCATACGCCCCGCCATGGTGATCGCCACGGCAATCACCTTGAGGACAGCAAAAACCATCACCTGATAAAGCAGCAAATCACCAGTTAGGGCCCGCGACGTGGTTTCATAGCCAACCCCGATGATATGCGGAAACCCAATCGCCAAGGTCCCCAGCATCGCGCCGGCCACCGCAGGTCGCAACCAACGCGGCATACGGGTTTTGGTCTGGATATAGTCGCCCAGATCATCGGCCCAAAACACCGTTTTCATCAACAACACGGCCACAAAGCCGCAGACGGCACCAAGGATCAAAAAGGCTGGCAGTTCGACATAAAACGCCAACGCCCCGCCCACCGGCAGGCTGAATTCGGTCACATCCCCCAGATGCACACGGCTGATCACTGTGCCCGCCACCGAGGCAATCACGATGGGGGCAAAGGCGTGCACTGCAAAGTGACGCAACACCACCTCAAGTGCGAACAAAGCCCCGGCAATCGGCGCATTGAACGACACCGACACGGCTGCCGCCACCGCACAGCCCAACAAATCACGCCCTGTGATGCCATTGGCGTTGATGCGGGTCGATACCCAACTGGAAATCACCGAGGCCAAATGCACCACTGGCCCCTCGCGCCCGCTGGACCCGCCCGAAGCCAGCGTGATCATCGAAGCAAACGCAGAAGCCAAGCCCTCTTTTTGCTCCACACGCCCCTCGCGTAATGCCGCCCCCTCGATCACATCGGCAACCGAACGCACCACACCGTCATCGGTAAACCGGTTCAGGATCAACCCTACCACCAGCCCGCCCGCAATCGGGATCGACAACACCCAGTACCAATGCAACGTTTCGGCAAAACTGTGCAGCATGTGCAAATCTTCGGCACCATATAGCCAGCTTTGAATGGCACTAATGCCCTTGCGAAACCCCAGCGCCGCGTAACCCGACGCAATGCCAATCGCCAGCGCTATAAACCAGAACTGCACCTGACTGGGACCATGAGAGCGCAAACTACGCCATACCTGACGCAACCCGCCCCGCATCTCTTGCGCAATTTTCGCTATCCCCGATTTGTCGGCACTCATCAGTTCTCGTCCCAAATTGGCGTTTGTGACCTTTCACAGCCCGCCAGCATCGCCTAACCTGCATCCAACCACTAAACACGAGGCCCACATGACCATCGCATCCGCAATTCAAGCACTTACCCCCTTCCTAGGCGATCAGCTGAGCCTATCCAAGCCCGATTTGGAGGCCCATGGCGCATCCGAGAGCCATTTCGCAGCTACCCCACCCGATGCGGTGGCTTATCCGCGTGACACAGCCGAGGTCGCGCAGATCGTCAAGACCTGCTCGGATCACGACTGTCCCGTCATCCCATACGGAACCGGAACCGCACTCGAGGGCCACACATTAGCGGTGCGTGGTGGCGTGAGTATCGACATGAGCCAGATGGCACAGGTGTTGGCGGTGAACCGTGACGACATGGATGTGGTGGTGCAGCCGGGGTTAACGCGCGAGGCGTTGAACACCGAATTGCGCGCCACCGGTTTGTTCTTTCCGGTTGATCCCGGTGCCAACGCATCCCTGGGCGGCATGGCGTCCACACGGGCCAGCGGCACCACGGCGGTGCGCTACGGCACCATGCGCGACAATGTGCTGGCGCTTGAAGTGGTATTGGCAGACGGACGCATAATCCGCACTGGCAGCCGCGCACGCAAATCCTCTGCCGGTTACGATCTGACAGCGCTGTTTGTCGGGGCCGAAGGCACGCTCGGGGTGATCACCGAACTGACCTTGCGCTTGCAGGGCCAACCCGAGGCGGTGTCCTCGGCGGTCTGCTCGTTTGATGCGATTTCTGATGCGGTCAATGCAGTGATTGCCACCATCCAGATGGGCATCCCAATGGCGCGGATCGAGTTTATCGACGGGCAAACCACCCGCGCCTGCAACGCCTATTCAAACGCCGATATGCCCGAGGTGCCGCACCTGATGGTCGAGTTTCATGGCTCGGACGCAGGTGTTGCCGAACAAGCCACACGGTTTGGCGAAATCGTTGAGGAGACGGGCGGCACGGGGTTCAAATGGTCCTCGAAATCCGAGGAACGCACCGCCCTTTGGGACATGCGCCACAAAGCCTATTACGCCTGTTTGGCCCTGCGCAAAGGGGCGGTGGCGCTGGTCACGGATGTTTGCGTACCAATCTCGCGTCTGGCCGAAGCGGTTGAAGCCAGCCGCGACGATATTGCCTCAAGCGGCCTCGTCGGGCCAATATTGGGGCATGTCGGCGATGGCAACTACCACGCGATCCTGTTGGTCGAACCTGACAACAAACAGGAGATGGAGATCGCCAAGGCGTTGTCAAACCGGATGGTCGAGCGCGCCCTTGCAATGGGCGGAACCGCCACCGGCGAGCATGGAGTTGGCATAGGGAAACTCGACTATATGAGCGCCGAGCATGGTGACGCGTGGGGGGTGATGGGCGAAATCAAGCAGGCGCTTGATGTGAAAAATACGCTAAATCCCGCCAAGGTTGTTCAAATCAATTAATATTTGCTGCCTACCCGAAACACTTTTTAAGGATCTCGCATTCCCCTTTCCGGGATGAAGGGTTCGGCAATATATATCCTGCGGATTAACGCGCCAACCAAAATCAAGCTGGCCCAACATCAAGCAGGGATTTGGCAGCCTCACGGGCCACATCAGTGACAGTATCGCCTGATAACATGCGGGCGATTTCATCAATGCGCATGGATTTATCCAGCGGCACCACGCCCGAAATTGTTTGCCCTTTGGTGACGCGTTTTTCAACCCGCCAGTGATGTGCGCCTTGCGCGGCAACCTGCGGCGAATGAGTGACCACCAGTATTTGGGCCCCCTTGGCCAGATCAGCCAGCCGACGGCCAACCGCATCAGCCGTGGCCCCGCCGACCCCGCGGTCGATCTCGTCAAATATCATTGTTACGCCCGTTGTTTCTCGGGTCAGGCAGACTTTGAGTGCCAGCAAAAAGCGTGAAAGCTCGCCGCCGGATGCAATTTTGTTCAACGGACCAGCGGGCGCGCCGGGATTGGTGGCGACGGTGAACACAACGGCGTCTTGGCCATCAGGTCCGGCCTCGCCCCCTGTCACTTCGGTTGTGAAAACCGCGCGCTCCATCTTCAGCGGGGCCAATTCAGTTGCCATAGCCTTGTCCAAGGCGCGGGCGGCTTTTTGGCGCTTGGCGGTCAGTTTGTCGGCTTTGTCCGCATAAAGCTGTTCTTGTTTGGCCAATGCGACCTGTAACTTGGCCACATCCCCTGCCCCACGGTCCAATGCGGCAATCTTGTCCCGCAGGCCATCGGCAAATGTTGACAATTCATCCGGCGCAACCTCATGTTTTCGTGCCAAAGCGCGGATCGCAAACAAACGCTCCTCTGCTTGCTCCAGATCGGACGGGTTAAAGGACAGCGCCACAAGTGCTGCCTCGATACCCTGATGGGCGTCGGCCAATGCATCCTGCGCCCGCAACAAGGCGTCAAGCGGTGCGCCAAGGCGCCCATCGGCCTGATCCGCCACGCCTTCCAACCAACGGGCGGCGTCACCGACCTGCCCCTCGGCTCCTTCGTAGCCAACCGCAGAACCGGCCTTGACGATATCCTCGCGAATACGCTCGGCCCCCTGCATCAGGCGGCGTTCAGCGTCCAGTTTGGCCTCCTCAAGGGGTTGCGGATCAAGGTCGTCCAATTCAGCCACAGCGTGGCGCAAAAACTCTTCTTCTGCTTGCACAGCGGCCAAATCCGTCTCGGCTTGCGCCAGTGATTTACGCGCCTGTGCGACACCGCGCCATTGTTTGCGGATCGCAGACAAATCACTGGTATGATTGGCGAATTCATCCAGCAGCGCCATATGACCGCGCGGGTTCAACAGGCCACGATCATCGAATTGCCCGTGCAGTTCTACCAGACTTTCGGACAGCGCGCGCAACACCTCGCCCGATACTCGCCTGTCATTCACCCATGCTGTTTTACGCCCCTCAGCGGTGTTCACGCGGCGCATGATCAACTCGCCCTCAAACGGGATACCCGCCTTTTGCAGCACCGTGCTGGCGGCGTGGGTGTCGGGCAATTCAAACACGGCGATTACTTCGCCCTGCGTGGCACCACTGCGCACCAGTTCGGCCCGTCCGCGCCAACCCAGAACAAACCCCAGCGAGTCCAACAAGATCGATTTACCTGCGCCAGTTTCTCCCGTCAAAACATTCAAGCCCGGCTGAAACGCAAGTTCCAGTCGGTCGATAATTAGAATGTCCCGAATATCGAGGCTCCTGAGCATTGGTCCTCCCAGACGCGTCCGATTAGAGCCATTCGCCCTTGATCATTTGACGGTAAATTGTCGACAACCAGTTTTTGCCACGCACTTTTGGCTCAAGCCCACGGCCCGTCAACAGACGATATGAATCCTCATACCATTCGGTTGACTTGAAGTTGTGACCAAGAATCGCACCCGCTGTTTGGGCCTCGGCGTCCAGCCCCAGCGACAGATAAGCCTCGACCAGACGATGCAGGGCCTCGGGTGTGTGCGATGTGGTCTGAAACTGTTCAATCACCACGCGGAAGCGGTTGATCGACGCCGAAAAATTACCTTTTTTCAGGTAATACCGACCAATTTCCATTTCCTTGGCAGCCAGATGGTCAAACGCCAGATCAAACTTCAGGATCGAGGAGCGGGCATATTCACTGTCAGGGTAGCGCTCGATCACTGTGCGCAGCGCTTGTAACGCCTGAAAGGTCAGCCCCTGATCACGGCCCACATCATCAATCTGGTCGTAATAGGAAATCGCCAGCAGATATTGCGCATACGCGGCATCCTCGTCGGCTGGGTAAAAGTCGATGAAACGCTGCGCAGTGGCGCGGCTGTTTTCGTAATCTTTGTTTTTGTGATAGGTAAAGGCCTGCATAATCAACGCACGTTTGGCCCATTCCGAATAGGGATACAGCCGCTCAACCTCACCAAACAGATGCGCTGCCTCTTTGACTTTGGGTTTGCGCCCAGTTTCCAGCTTGGACTCGGCTTGTTTGTAGATTTCTTCGGCACTGTAGGATTCGATCGTGCGCTCTTTTTCCCGACCGCGACCGGAACATCCTGCGGTGATAGCCAATGCAGCCACCATACCGATCATTACTAAGCGTGCTTTACCGCGTGCCATTAACCGACCACCCTGTCATATGCCTGTGTGGGAATTCATACCAAAACCCATAATGCTTCGTCCTTATCTAGCACAGAAAATTCTGGTGCAAAACGCTTTAACGTCGCTTTTTTCATGGGTTTGGTTTGGTTTACGCCAAGATTGGTAAATCTTTACGGTGAACACCGACGCCAGGCAGGCGCGCTGCCATCGTTTCATCACAAACGACCATGCGATACGCCTCTGGCGTGGCAAACAATTTGTGCAGCAATTTGTTGGTCAGCGCATGGCCAGCGCGATGCCCAGTATAACGGGCAAGCAGAGGGGCACCAGCCAACGCCAGATCGCCCAAAGCGTCCAGCATCTTGTGGCGCACAGCCTCGTCATCATGGCGCAAACCACCTGGTGACAGCACGTCAGCGCCATCCACCACAACCGCATTGTTCACGGTACCACCCAACGCCAAACCAGCTTCGCGCATCACTTCAACGTCTTTTTGCAAACAAAAGGTGCGGCTGTCGGACAATTCACGCACAAACGCGCCATTTGCCATGTTCATTGTTTTATCTTGCCGTCCGATTGCCGCGGATTGATCTGCAAAATCAATGTGGAAAGCAATGTGCAGGCTTTCTGCGGGGGCCAGACGAGCAGTGGCCAGACCATTGGACACCTCAATCGTTTTTAGAACCTCAATGGCCCGCACTGGTGCGTCCAGACGTTGCAGGCCAGCGGCAACCAGTGCCTTTACAAACTGCGCCGAGCTGCCATCCAGGACCGGCACTTCGGGGCCGTCTATTTCAACCAGAACATTCTGCACGCCACAGCCCGACAGCGCCGCCATAATATGCTCAATGGTCGAAACCGTAGCCCCCGAGGCATTAGATATTTTGGTGCAAAGGCGAGAATCACTGACCGCATCCCAACGGGCGGGGATCAATGTGTCACCAGACAAATCAGTGCGGCGGAACCATATGCCATATTGCGCAGAGGCCGGATGGATTGTCATGCGCACAGCTTTTCCTGTGTGCAGGCCGACACCTGAAAATGTCACTGCGTTTTTGATTGTAGTTTGCAAAGTTTGCCCCGATTGATGCGCCGGACAATACATTTTTCCCGACGCTTTTGAGATAATTGCAGTCGACCTTATGAACAACACACGCTTTGCAACCGATTGAAACATCTTTGTTACAGTTGCGCGAGGAATCGCTCCAATTCCACGGCAGCCGCATAACCCATTGTTGTCAAAAGAAAAAGGCCCGCGGGCTGGCGGGCCTTTAATCTTAAAAAGTGATGAATGATCAGTTCGCTTGACGGCGCAAGAACGCAGGAATTTCGATCCGCTCTTGTTCTGGATCTATTTCCGCACTGGTCTCGGAGCTTTGCATCGGTGGTTGTTCACGGTAGGCCTGTGCCTTTGGCGCGGCCTCTTCGTCCCCATGACCCGTCATCCGGCTGATCAGGGAATTGATACCGAAACGGGGCTTTTCAGCCGCTGCTCTTGGCTCTGATGGCGCGGTGGCCTCGGCAGTTGGCATACTGCCGACTGCCGCTTGCAAGCGAGCCATTGCCTCAGGGGTTGGTGTGCCTGCCGACGGTGGGCGCGGCGCAACAAACTGGGACACATCGGCCTCGACAGCCTCGATGCTCTCAGGGTGATGCTGCATCTCTGTCATTTGCGGCTGGTAGGCCGGTGGTGGCAGATCATCCGTTACTGTCTCAAAAATGTCTTCGCCCTGCTCGGCGGCCGCGGACTGCACATTGTCAAAGAAGGATGGTTCGGTGGTTTGCGGTGCGGCAACAGCGACTTCGGGTTGCTCCACTTGCATTTCCGCAACCGGTGCCTCAGCAGCAACCGGGGTGGCCAGTGGTTCGGCCATGCTGCGGCGTGGCACAGGAAGTTCGGTATTCACGTCAACAGCGTCGATGCCGGTCGCAACCACAGACACACGCATTACACCGTCCATGGCGGTGTCCAGAGTGGAGCCGACGATAATGTTTGCTGATGGATCGACTTCTTCGCGGATCCGGTTGGCGGCTTCGTCCAATTCGAACAATGTCAGATCGTATCCACCTGTAATGTTGATCAGAACGCCGTTTGCACCCTTCAGGCTGATTTCGTCCAGCAGCGGGTTGGCAATGGCTTTCTCGGCGGCTTGGATCGCGCGATCTTCGCCCTCGCCCTCGCCTGTGCCCATCATGGCTTTGCCCATTTCGTCCATTACGGCGCGAACATCGGCAAAATCAAGGTTGATCAGGCCGGGACGCACCATCAGATCCGTCACACCTTTAACACCTTGGTAAAGCACGTCATCGGCCAGCGAGAAGGCTTCGGTGAAGGTGGTTTTTTCATTGGCAAGGCGGAACAGGTTCTGGTTTGGAATGATGATCAGCGTATCAACAACCTTTTGCAGCGCCTCAACGCCGTCCTCGGCTTGCTGCATCCGCTTGCCACCTTCAAACTGGAACGGCTTGGTGACGACACCAACGGTCAGAACACCCAGTTCGCGGGCGGCTTGGGCAATGATGGGTGCCGCACCCGTACCGGTGCCCCCGCCCATGCCTGCGGTGATGAAACACATGTGTGCGCCAGCCAGATGATCAACGATACCCTCGATGGTTTCTTCGGCGGCAGCGGCCCCGACCGAGGGACGCGCACCGGCACCCAGACCTTCGGTGACCTTCAGACCCATCTGGATTTTTGCTGGTGCATTGCTTTGTTGAAGCGCCTGCGCGTCGGTATTGGCCACAACAAACTCGACTCCGTCGAGTTCTTTTTCGATCATGTTGTTGACTGCGTTACCGCCAGCCCCGCCGACCCCAAAAACCGTAATACGTGGTTTCAGGTCTTGCTGCGGGTTCTCCACAAAATTCAATGCCATTTAACTATCCACCTGTTTGTTAATCCGAGTTGTTGTTCAAGACCCTTGCTGAGCCATTGATTGCCTACTTTTGGCCGATCTTATCCACAGATGCAGCACGCGTCACCTAAAAAACGCTAAATACCCACAAAATATGGGGGGAAACCCGACAAAATCGGCAAGATTCTGCCATGTTCACCATATGTTGCGGTTTACCAATTGTCTTTGAACCATTTTACGGCGCGCTTTAGCGACCGCGCATGATATTTTTCCACCGGAATATCGAAATCCCACCATTCATCCTGCGGCTGAGCCGCGTTCAAACACAGCCCGACCGACGCTGCAAAGGCCGGACCAGTGGCGGCTTGAGGCAGGCCCTGCACCCGCATCGGACGCCCCAGACGCACCTGTTGGCCCAGAATTTTTGTCGCCAAACCGTCAAGCCCCGGAATTTGGCTGCCACCGCCCGTCAGCACAATTTGCTGGCTTGGCAGATGTTCAAATCCAGCCGCATCCAGACGGTCGCGGACCTCTTCCAGAATTTCCTCGACCCGTGGGCGCATAATGCCGATCAACTCGGCCCGAGAAACCGTGCGCCGGTCATGCTCCCAATCGCCAGTGTCGCCACCGACTTCGATCATATCTCGGTCATCCATGCCAGTGGCCACAACGCCACCATAGAATGTCTTGATCCGCTCGGCTGTCGCCATCGGCACTTGCAGACCTTGCGAAATATCCGAAGTGATATTGTCCCCGCCAAGGCGCAGACTGTCACTATAGATCATGTGTTTTTTCATAAAGATCGACAGGCCGGTCGCGCCGCCGCCCATATCGATACAGGCCGCGCCCAATTCCTGTTCATCCTCGACCAATGCCGAAATGCCAGAGGCATAAGCCGATGAAACCAGCCCCGCCACCTCGAGATCGCAGCGCTTGATACAATGCAACAGATTGCCAACCACATGGGCGTCAACCGTCAACAGGTGCATGTCAGCCGCCAGTTGATTGCCGATCTGGCCGCGTGGATCACCCAGACCCGAACGATGATCCAGTGCAAAATTCACCGGTTGGGCGTGCAACACTTCGCGCTCGTCGCCGAAATCGGGTACATCACAGGCCGCCAGCACGTGCGATACATCGTTTTCGCTGACAACGCTGTCTTGCAGATCAATCGCGCCTGCCAACCCGTATGACCGTGGCCGCGCACCCGAAAAACAGGCCATCACATGATCAACCCGCAGGTTTGCCATCTTTTGCGCGGCCTGAATGACAGTGCGCACCGCGCGTTCTGTTTCCTGCATAGCGTCAACTTCACCAAAATTCACCCCGCGTGAACGTGTGGTCGCTGCGCCAATCACCCGAAAGCCGGATTGCCCGGCCATCGAACCGATCTCATCGCCCCCACTAAACTGGTCCGGACCATCGAACCGCAGCACAAGGCACGCGATTTTCGAGGTGCCCACATCCAGAATCGCAATCACACCGCGCTGCATGGCCAGTTTGCGCATGTTGCGCATTGCTCGTTGGGTCGCATAGAGGTCATTCATTACGCTTTATCCTTCATTTCAACGCCCTGATCCGCCGCAGCTCTTCTATGGCGCCGTCGGCTATACGGATCGTGGGACGGTGCCCGTTTCTCATGTCAATAATGGTTAAGTCTCGCGCCAGTAGATCCTGAACCTTGCTCAGCGCAATCACCCGCTCAAGCGCTGCAATCGGGTTTTGTTCGGGCAACAGAATGCGTTGACTGCGATCCAGAACCAAGTCCCAGCGCCGTTCGCCCATCCGTTTGATCCCGCGCACCCGTCCCGCCATCGGACCGGTTGCGGTTAAAATATCAAGCGCCTGATTGATATGTTTATCCGCCCCCTTCCCTGCGATCAGTGGCAAGTCAGGATAATCGGCGCGGCTCACAATCGGGATCACGCGGTGCCCACCTGCGTCCAGCAGGGCGATCTCTTGATAGTTGCGCCAAACCACGGCGGGTGTGCGCTCGGTCACGTTGATCTGCAACACGCCACTGCGCACAATCACATCGACATTGGCCACCACGTCCATTTCGGCAATTGCAGCGCGCATCTGTTCAAGGTCCAGATCGAAGGCCGTCATTGGAAATTCCAGCGGCAGGCCTTCACGGATTTCGGTTGCCACCGCATCACTCGCCCCGTCAATCGCCATCAGTTTGACCATGAACTCGGGGCGCTCCTCGATCGAGCGGCGCATCTCGGCGATTTTCAACTCAATCGCCTCGCGGCGACCAGCATCTGCCAGCACAATGCCGATGGTGGCGGCAATCGCCAACACTGGCACCCCGACACGCAAAAACTGCTTGAACCCAGAGCGCAACATCAGGCGCTGCATCTTATAGGAAATGCGGCTCGGAGCCGGATCACGACGGGGCGCGTTTGAGGGGGGCGACATGGCTTGTTCTACCTGTTGCACGAGGCATCCTCCACCATCCAGCGTGTCAGATCGGCAAAGGAAATGCCCAGATACGCAGCTTGTTCAGGGGCCAGAGAGGTCGGAGTCATGCCGGGTTGGGTGTTGGTTTCCAGCAGGATCAAACCATCCAGACCACGGGTCTCGTCCCAGCGGAAATCGGTGCGGCTCACCCCACGGCAGCCCAACACGTTATGGGCCCGCAGCGCGTAATCCAAACAGGCCTCGGTGATCGCGGCGGGCAGATCGGCCGGCAACACATGGGTTGAGCCGCCCTCGACGTATTTGGCGTCATAATCATACCAGCCGTCGGTCAGGATATCAGTGACCACAAGCGCACGATCCCCCATCACAGTGGTGGTCAGCTCGCGGCCCGGCACAAAGGCCTCGACCATCACGGTGCTTGGCATATCAGCGGATAATTTCGGCGGGCCGTTGGCATCTTCATTCACCAGATAGATGCCAACCGAGGAGCCCTCATTGTTGGGCTTAACCACATAGGGCGGTGGCATCATGTGTTTGGCCTGAACATCGGCCACATCGGCAATGATGCTTTTGACCACAGGCAAACCTGCTGCCTGAAACGCAGCCTTGGAGCGCTCTTTGTCCATCGCAAGGGACGACGCCAAAACGCCGGAATGTGTGTAGGGAATGCCCATCCATTCCAACAATCCTTGCACGCATCCATCTTCGCCAAAACGGCCATGCAAAGCGTTAAAAACAACATCGGGCTTAAGTTCGTTTAGGCGCGCACAAAGGTCTGGACCTGCGTCCACCTCAACCACTTCACAGCCTGTTTCCCGTAGAGCGGCTACGCATTCACGCCCTGATGAAAGAGACACCTCACGCTCGCGCGAAGGTCCGCCCATCAATACTACCACTTTCGGGGTTGTCCTGCTCGACATACCCGCCTCGTACCATTTGCCTATAAGGTCTTTTGCGACCTTTTATTGTTCTATTTTACGTTGATCGGCTCACCGACCCGCATAATTTCCCACTCTAATGTCAAACCACTTGATTTGAAAACCCTTTTTCTGACCTCTTCGCCCAGTTTTTCAAGGTCTGCGGCAGTTGCGCTACCCGTGTTGATCATAAAGTTGGGATGTTTTTCGCTCATTTGCGCCCCGCCTATGGAAAACCCACGCAGGCCCGCGTCATCAATCACCTTCCATGCCTTTAATTCGTGGCTGTCATCGACCTGCCCCGTCGAGGAAAAACCAGCCGGATTGCGAAAGGTTGATCCGGCGCTGCGCTCTTTGGTGGGTTGGGTGGCGTCGCGTTTGGCGATTTGCGCATCCATCAGGGCATTCAGGGCGTCCGCATCACCTTTGGGGGCCTCAAACGTTGCCTCGATCAGCACCCAGCCCTCGGGCAAATCGGATTGGCGATAGGCAAAACCCAGATCGTCAGCGGTGAGCGTCACCAGCTTGCCTGCCCGTGTGATGGCTTTGGCTGAGATGAAAACATCGGCCACATAGGCACCATAGCAGCCCGCATTCATCCGTACAGCGCCACCGATGGCACCGGGAATGGTGCGCAGAAAGGTCAGGTCCAGCCCAGCAGCGGCGGCCTTTCGCGCGACATGTGCGTCAAGGGCGGCCACGCCGGCGGTAACGCGGGTGCCGTCGATTTCGATCTGGTTAAACCCGCGCCCCATGCGGACCACAACGGCCCGGATGCCGCCATCGCGTATGATCAGGTTGGAGCCAACGCCCATCGGAAAAACCTGCGTCGCAGGGTCAAGGTCATGCAGAAAGTTGGCCAGATCCTCCACATCTGCGGGTTGAAACAGGGCATCTGCCACGCCACCAACACGCAGCCATGTCAGATCATTCAAGGGACGGTTTTCAGTCAGGGTGCCGCGCACAGGGGGAAAAGCATTTGTCATAGGCAGGTATGTGCCTGTTTTTGGCAAAGGGATAAAGAGTATTTATGCGTTCCACGCGGGAGGTATTTAGGAAAAGAAGAAGGGGCGCCAATTTAGCCCGTGAGCTTTTGTTTCATCCAGCGTCCGAAATAGATCACCGGCCAGCGCAGCATTGAAGCGCCCGCCAACAGGAATATCCCCCCCCATACCGGCCCGTTTTCGTAGGTCACATAGCCAAGCAAGGGCACGCCGACCCCTATTAGAAAATAGGCCCGGGTCCAGTAATTGTCTTTGCTGGGGATCATCGCCGATACATTGGCAACGATAACCCAAACGAAAGCGAGGGTGAGCGAGAGGGTCATGTCTGTCCTTTCAGGCGCAAAATCAGTCGTTTTAACATAAAAAACAACGGGCGGCGGAACATCGACAGAATCGCGATGCTGGCAGCCAAAACCACCCATGGGTTATGTTGATACCCAAGGTACACCAACAGGAACGGTGCGCAAAGCAACAGCGCAATACCGGGTGCAAACTGGCGGCGCATTGGCAGCATTGCAACAATAGACGCTGCGATCACCCAGAGGCAGGACAGGATTAAGGACAGGCTCATAATCCGCCCGCCACAGCAGCAACAAGCGTGCCTATGCAAGCAAGCAACCCAAACCATGGCACGACAATGTGAACGTCAAAGGGCGAGGCTGCTTTGCTGCGTTTCAAACCGATCAGGGCGGCATTCACAATCGCAAACACCACCAACAGGGCCATCGTGGTGATTTCAGCCAAAGCCGCCACCGGCAGGGTCAGGGCCGAAACAATGACCACAACGCCGATCACAACACTGCCCAAAACCGGCGTGCCAAAACGCGGGTGTGAATGGTGGAAAATGGCAAGCATCGGCGAGCGGCGCCCAAGGCCAAACAAAACGCGACTGGCCATCACGATTTGCGCCAGCACCCCGTTTAGTGCCGCAGCCACAGCGATCGCGGCAAGGAATGTGGCCGATTTTCCGGTGGCGGTTTCCCACA
>Ga0209345_10002889_pt1 | contig 18297 bp, 23 predicted proteins | sample Cruoilmetagenom7_FD_187294 | JGI IMG/M metagenome (GOLD analysis project Ga0209345, IMG submission 187294) | Oil polluted marine microbial communities from Coal Oil Point, Santa Barbara, California, USA - Sample 7 (SPAdes) (version 2) | ecosystem: Environmental > Aquatic > Marine > Oil seeps ...
AGATTACTTGCCATCCCTTTTTGTGAAATAAGACTTTCACCCTAAACCCTCCCTAGTTTCGATTTCTCAGCTTTGCAACTCTTTGATTTGGCGGCTTCCGGTCTTTAGTGTGTAGGATGTGCCCTCGCTCCGGCTCCCGCTCTTGCCTCTCAAGCAACAGGTGAAGAGCTTCCGCCATCGTGACACCGGCACGCCGACTAACTTCTGTAAGTAAGGCATAGTCACCAAGACTCACCCTGACATGCCTAGTGTTCAACTCGCTCGGATACTTTCGCCTTGCCATTTCACCCCCTTCTATAAATATTGCCGTGAGCTTAATATCACGAAGCGGTAATAACAGTAGCATACTAATAAGCACTTGTCAAGAGGTTTTGGCAAAAAGAAGAGGGGAATTTATAAGTTCCCCTCAATTACTGGTTTACTCCTCGTTGTCTTTGGGGCAGTCGATAGTCAGGTAGGAGCGATCTTCATTTAGCAACAATCTACATGCCCGGGTACCCGCATAAGCGGATGGTACCTTGGTAAGGCTGAGCTTATCCAACCAGGGAAATCCCTCTTTAGTAGACAGGTCAAGTACCTCAACCTCGTCGAGATTGAACTGCCCGCTTTCGATGAGCTGCTTGATCTCACTACATGGACCACATGAGTCATGGATAAATACTTTAACCGGTTTCGCCATGATTCTCCTGAGAAAGAAGAGCAGGGCTCTCAGGTCCCTGCTCTCTTTTTTTCCGGTAATATTCAGGTAAGCATACTGTCATTGCCTCCACCAAGTCGGCTCTACTCATCCCTTTGCGGATTCCGCAATACTCTGAAGCCTCCCTGAATTGTTTCTGCTGGGGAGTAATAGAGTAGCGGCGTGGCCGCACACTGAGAACAAAACCTGACTTGCCACCTGACATTTAATGCTTCCTTAACTTTTCTGGGATGCAAGTCTTCATTGCGGTAACCAGGGCTGACCGACTCATACCCGGCTTGATTCCGCATTCACGGGCAGCATCGCGGACTCTCTTTTGCTGAGCGGTAATAGGGTAATCCTTGGGAAGCCGGGACAGCACGAATCCAGCGTGCCGATGGGTGGTCGTACCCTCAAGGCGGTGAGGTCCGGGCCGGTTCTTGATGTAATATCCGGTAAGGCTTTTGAAAACAGCCACGATAGTCTCCTTTATCTCGGGGTATCCCTAGAGAGCTATTTCTAAAGGGTTTTCATCCTTCTTTGCGCCTGACATGGGCCTACTGGATTATTCGACCTTCTCCATTTCTAGTTTATCACTCTCAGGTTTAATGTCAAGAGTGTTCCATTCGCCGCAGCCACGGCATTTAACTTTCACATTGCCGGCAATCATAGCTTCCGAAAATAGGAACCTGCCACAGTTGGCGCAACGAAATGCCCGCAGCCGGTTTGGTGTCGGTATATCTTCGGGGAAAGTCGATACCAGGGTAAGGCTTTTGCACCTGCGGCAACCGATATGTATTAGGCCGATCTCTATAGACTGGTAGCCTAAAAAACGAGAGCATTGCTTGTTGGCACAATTTATCTCGCTCATCTTCCTATTGTCGATAGGAGCCTTTTTGCGTCTGTTTTTACTTGCTATTGCCATATCATCCTAGTATCAATTCACAAATTCCCGTTACGTCTATACCGGTAGGCAGCTCACCGCTTTTCACCAAGCCCTGCAATTTACCCTCGCACTTTGGTATCAGGGTAGTGGTATCGAAGGGCTCCGTAGCGGTCTGTTTTTTACTACCCCGGCCTGATTTAGTCTTTGGGACCTTGGGTTGGCTCATACTAACTTTGCACATCTGGGTCGCTTCTTCTTCAGAGGATGCTTTTCCTGAACATTTTTTGGCAGCCACACAAAATGCTAACTTACGCTCTGGACTAGTGAATTGTTTGTTTTTCAACGCCTGACTTACACAGGCATTATACTCTTCCCTCTTCATCTAGTTCTCTCCTATATAAAATATCGCCTGTTTACTCTCTAATACTTGGCGGAGTTGTCTATTCTCTATCTCTAACTGGCGGATTTTTAATGCCATTTGTGGAATTATATCACGGTGTTTCCCTTTTGGCATACCAAGGAGATTTTCGGGACGATTATCTAGCTTAATGCCGTTGATATGATGAACTGCCCAATTCTTTGGTAGTGTTCTTTGGTGTGTTTCTTCCCAAACTAGGATGTGCTCATAGACATACTTCCTGTTACTACTCGTAGGTGCTGCTGCTTTTGCTCTGGGGTGATCAGGAGCATAGGCCAGTATATATCCATTAGAGCCTTGACGTTTATGTTTGCAGAGGCGAGGGTGATGTTTGTGTCTTAGTGATAGCGATTCAGAGTAATTGCGTGTATTGCTTAAATATCTACGAACAGTAGATTTGCCGATATGCAGTTTTTCTGCGACTTCTGGAATAGAAAACTCGTCTTGCCAATAAAGGTGGCGTATTTGTTCTGTGAGATGAGAATAGGGTAAGCTAGGCGTCCTCCTATGTATATCCTGTTCAAGTAACTGGTATAATACGGCGTTTTTAGTGCATCCTTTGGACTTAGCTATCTGACAAGAAGATAACTGCTGGTCAATGTAAAGAGCCTTCAAATCTGACCAGTCATAATGTTTCCCCTTCATTCTTCTCTTTCTTCCACTTTTAACATTCTAACACCTTTTGCCAGTCCTCTTTCTTGTGAGGATAAGGCGGGATTGTCCAGGGCTTGCTGGTCTTGTTATTCTGCTTTGCCTTTTCATAGGCATATTGTAACGCTTTAGGCACACATGAATCGTCAAGTTGCTCAATACCGTCTATAGCTGTTAACAATAAAGCCGCCTTTCGGACTTTGTCCTGGTTGGCTATTGACATGCTTTCGCCATTTTCGCCGGTGAGGTTACAGATCAGGTTTGGACTTTTAGCACAGTTAAATCCTAGTTTGCCCATTATATCAACCAGCTCTTTGTTTATCAAAAAAGAATTGCTCTCAGTATACAGGGACAGGTTGAATTCGCCACCATTACCATCTTCTTGCACATCTATTATCTTACTTGGTGTAGAGTGGGAGACGCTCGTGCCACCATCATATATACCAGCCTTAAAGCCGTCCTCGGAGTAAGCTCCCTGGCAGTAGGATACAATGGTCGGCTTCAGGTTGGTGAGTTCATCCTCAACTGTGCATCCGCCTATTTTCTGGCCTACCTCAGTTTTTTCTATTAGTTCGACCATATGGGCTACCTGCTTCAGAGGCTTCTGGGATAACTCTCTGACTATAGGCAGCAGGCTTTCCTTATCAATCGAGTAGTTTTTACTCAAATACCAGGCTATGTCGTGGATAGTCTTTCCTTTGTTCAGATAAGCCCAGGCTTTATTCTTTACATGTTCCTGAACCGGTTTATTCAAAGAGTGAAAATCTACCTTAACTTTGTGTTCGGGTTCGTATAGCTTAAAAAGTTTGTTGACCTTGGTGGTTAGCTTGGCTGGGTCTGTTTTATCCGAATAAAAGTTGGTAACTCCCTCTTTGGACCAGCCCATCTTGATGAGGTTGGCGATCTTTTCGAACATTAATTCTATATCCTCGAGATCAGGGGGTTTTTCCTCTTCAATTTCTTCAATAGCCTTGGCAACTTCAGCTACGGGAGGTTCTTTTACCTGTGTAGAGATAATTTTTGGAACCCAATCAAGTATGTTCTGGTTCAATTCAATGTTAAACTGGGTCGATACCAGGTTGGCAATATCAGAGTAGGATACTCCCTGTTTGTGTAGATCGACTATTTTACTGTTGACCAGTGCTAATTTACTCAGTGGTACCTGGTAGATGTCTACAACTTCCAGGCTTATATCTTTAGAGGGGAGCTTGCTTACCTCATGCTCCAGGAATACTTCCTTAGCCCACTCCTTAAATTCAGGCCAGGATACCTCATTCTGCCAGGTAGGTGAATATGCATTTTCTATTACTTTATCCAGGGGGGTTCCTGCATTAAGGGCATTAGCGATTATCGTCTTGGTGGCTTCAACCCAAGGCTTGTCTATCCATGTGCTGCCGATTTTTACAAGATCGGGTGTAGGGTACCAGAAATAGCTAGGTTTATCCGGGTCTTTCTGATAAGAATTTATTTTACCTTCCTTTGCCAGTTTTTCCAGAGAATTGCCCATTGCTGCTAAATCAAGTTCATCCGTCACCGGAAGTCCGGCATAAATGTATTCCTCATGGACACCCTTTACCGTGAATTGGAGCGGGGCTTTGTCTTTCAGGAATTCAAGAGCAAAGTCTTCCTGCGTACTATCTTTAACTTCTAGTTTTTCCATGTAGCCACTCAACAACTCTTCGGCAACATGAACAGGCAGTGGTAGTTTACCAGCCCAGTATTGGCTATCGGTTAGCTTGTTTATGACGTGTTCATAAGAAGCCCAGCCCTGGTTGATTAGCGCAACCATATGAGCTTTGGGTACTGACCAATGACCGTCATACTGATAAGTCTCAAATGGCCCCAACCACTTGAAAGGGATCGTAGCAAACTTTCCCTTCTCTTTTAGTGCGTGCTCGTTCTCTTCCCATTCGTGCGTTACCTGCACCCGGAGGTCTTCGCTGTCCCCAAGGCCAAAATGTTGCTTGATCTGGGCATATGTGGAGCCAATATTTGAACCGGACGCAATCAGCTTAGAGATTGCATCTTGAACCTCGTTCTGCTTGTCCTCGGTCAAGTTCTCATAAAGACCTAAAGGCGGTGTAATTCCACTGACCTCTATTTTACCGCATACCTCTTTCTCCCAATCCTTGGTGTCATAGGGGTAGATGTACTGCGTATTTTTTTCGATCATTTGTAATGCCCAATTGACAGCAGCCTGGTGACACCACTCAGGCAAGTGTTGGATACCTGATAGGTGAGACAGGAACCTGGAGATTCTCCATGTACTCATGGGAGATGTTTGCTTTTTGAATGTCTTGTTAACGACAAATGACATATTGAAGGGGTGTTTCATCAATGCATTGGCAATTGGTTGTATTGCCGCCAGCTCATCAGGCAGGGTGATCCAGAGTGTAGACCACTTGGAACTGAAAATGACAGGTGTATCCGCCCCGAGATAATGGATATTTTCTTTAGATGCTAACGTGGCGGCTGTACCTGGGTACATGTTAGGGTAACTCATAGCTTTTATTTCATCATCGATCTTGTATATGCCGTGAACACCTTGGCAATAGCCTTTCTTTATCTCTGTAGGTTTCGCACTGATTAACGAAGTGCAACCATGATACTTGAAAGGTGCGTGTGGGGTATCGTCTATGCCGTCCCATTCCATTGCGTCGGGTAGCGATGGTGTTGTCTTAACGAATGGCTTCTTTTCAAATGGTACCTTGTATTCCGGCGGTGCGGTTTCTACCACTTCTCCGGGGACTATCTTGGAACACACTTCTTTATTCCAGTCTTCCTTCATCCAGGGGTAGGCCATTTCTTCATGTGCCGCAAGGCTATCGGGTAGATAGTATACCTTATTAAAGGCGTACTGGACAGCCGGCTTTACACAATCATCGTTTACCTTGTGAATCTGGTGGACGCTGGAAAGAAAGGCAGCCACAAATCGTATATTATCGCTGTGAAGTTTTCCCGAGCAGCTACTAGCATCACATTTGAGGTCCATTTCTGACAGGCGGTTCTTTACTTCTTGGGTGACATCATCTTTCATCAGATCGATGTTACTCATCTCTATCTGATAGGAGTTAGGCCCCAGTGGGGTGATACTTACAATGGCAATCTGGTCTTTTATCCCATGATAAAACTGGTTGAGAGTGCCGTCGTCGTTAAGAAAGGCACTTTGATTAGACTCTGGGTTCTTCCTGATTCCTTCACAGTATTTGAGAACACCTTCATTAGGGATAGTATCAGTATTATTGAAATCACAACCCCCGTAGACTTTTTCTGACCCTACCAGGTTAAGGAACTCCTTTTCCTTCTCGGTAATATCCTTGGGCAGGATGCCATATTGCTTTTTGCAGGTGCTAACCCAGCTCTGCTCATTAAGTTTTATAGGTTCCTGGGAGAAGGAGTAGACACCCTTCTGATTCTGTAGTTTGGCAGCTTCATCCGATAGCTCGATAGCTTTCTGGGCACACTTCTCACCTAATTGATCGGAGACACCGCGTAAATTGGAGATAAACAGAGAAAGGTGCCTGATGTCATCCAAAGACATAATATATGCCTTGCATTCATCATCGGTGCAGGTGAATTTGTGGCTCTTCTTCAGAAAGTTCTTCAGGTCATCAGTCCACTTTTCTGAAGAGGGAAGGGTAAATGTGACATTATAGCCACCGTCAGGGTTTTCGTCCATGATAAAAGATGTGAAGGAATTTGGGGGAACATTATGAAAAATCGTATTCCCTGGACTATGGAATTTGCCGCTCTCGCCTTTCAGTATACCTTCACAGTAAGCCAGGTTACCGGAGTTGATATTAGAAATTGACGCGTTCTGAGTTTGGCAACCGCCGTATACTGGTTGCTGACTGATAACATTAGCCGCACTGTAGTGCATTGTATTGCCAATCGTGTCAACTGTCGGCATGAGATCGTGTTTCTGGCCAGCCTTGATAGCCTTCTCCAGTGCTGCTACATTAGATTTAAGGGAACCGTAAGGCCACTTGTTTTTATCGAATATTGCTATTGCTTCCTGGGCGTTCTTAACAATCTTGCTTACTCCCTCAAGGCTCTCAACTACCAGGTTCGGTGCCGCTACTGCCTCGACGTTATAGGCTTCTTCTATCAAATAATGATGCTTGTCACGGAGAAGTATGAGATTGCGAAGGTCCTCGTAAACAATCTTATTCTGGTATAGTTTGTCTTCTTTCCACTGATTATATACATTCTTCCAGTTTAGCTGACCCTGATCAGATTGCCATACTTCACCACCCCACTTCTGGGTAAGCTGGCCTGCCATGTCCCAAACTTTTTCAGAGATAACCTCTGGCTTATTCGGTGTGACACTTTCAGAAATGTCGCCGTTAAGGAGAAGCGAGAAGAAAGTAGCCAATATACTAAGTTTGTTCTTCTCAATATCGCCGTTGCAGTATAGGTGGGGGTAGTGTGGAGAGCAGGCAAAACCTTCTTTTTCCAGAAGGTCCTGAACGCCTTGGAACCTGTTTTTTGAGTCGGGATAGCTTGCGGCTGAGTCGCGATACTCGATAGCAGTCTTAATATCCTCATCGTGAGACAAAGTAGATACCTTAGTCCAGTGCAGCCCGAGTTTATGTTCCACGATCTGGGGATAGTTAATAACAAAGACCTTCTTGTCCAAGGTCTTTTCATCAATAGGAGCCGTATAGACCTTGGCTTTAGTGAAAGGTAGTACGCCGCTACAATACTGGGAGATAGCTGATGCCTCGTCCGGAAGCAAGTCACTCACAGAGCAACCCTGCAATGTACCCGTGGTTTTGATGAGTGACATACCGGCATCGTGAATCTGGTTCGCCAGGTTATTGACCAAGTTAAAAATAAATGAACTAGGTAGGTCGGTGAGGGAATTCTTTAGAGAGTCAATAATACCTTCAGTTTTTTCCTGTATACCTAGTTTAGACGCTTCCTCTTCGATAGAAGCTACTATACTTTCAGAAACATGTTTGCTGGCTACCTTGGGTAATATTAGTTTGTCTTCTTCGACCTCGAAGTTGTTCAAGAAGTGTTTTGTCGAGGCAGCCAGATACATTATGGGCATCATTGTAGCGTCTCCGGGGTTTACAGTTGATAGTATATCCAGAGCATTTTTACCAGACATGTAAGCAGAGGAAACGGAGTCGAAAGGTATTAGTGAAGTACCTTTGGCTTGCTGCTCCTGTTTACCTTGTAAAATATCATCCAAGACATCATGTAACTGCTTATTTATAGCTATCAGCTTAAACGATGCCTGGGACTCTTTAGTCTGTTTCTTTGGTGCCACTTTTATTTCTCCCGAGGTAGGATATAGTCAATTACCTGAATTGGCTTCTCAATATCCTTTCCCTTGCCAATCTGAAGGGATAGTCCGCACTTATTAGACACGTCCTCTATGTGACGGAGGTTATCATCGACAAACATCATATCACAAGGGCATACTTTGAGATTTTTGGCTATCTCGTCAAACATCTGGCCCTTATTGTTCCAGGTGTCTCGAATCTCGACAAACCGTTTATCCAGTCCAAATACCTCCAGTATCCGCTTGACCGACCCGGGAGCGTTCAGTGATACTACTGAGCTTTGAATTTCTCTCTTGTCCAGCTCGTCCAGGGTATTCCTGAAGGTAGGCAGCAACTTGATAGTGATACGTCGCGTTTGTCCGGTATGTGTCTTGCTTTTCGGTGAAGGCTTTTTCTTCGGTTTCTTTACTTCTTTCTGGGGAACGGATTGTAATTGGTCTATGAGGGATTGCCCTTGACTGGTCACTATCCATCGGTCTCCGGCACAATCCACTTCAATATCACCGCTACTTATGACGTTAACCACTTTGCAGGTTCTCTTGGGATACATTTTAAGAACTTTGTCTACAGCTTCTTGCTGTCTCTTCTTCCAACCATGGAGATCGTCCAGCCAGACTGCCTCCTCTGTTTTTTCGGGTAGTAGGCTAGGCGTAGTATCCTCTCTGGATTCGTAAAGCTCGTCAAGTATTTCCAGAAGCTCGTCGTCCTCAGTTGCCCCAACTGACAAAGCCCACCAGTCCGGCTCCATAGGTAATTGTCCGGTCTTCTTATGTTCCCACTCCCACTCGCCGGTCTTCTCGTTATAGGTCTGTGTTACCGGAGTACGAGGCTTTGGTGTCTTCTCCAGTTCATAGGAGAAACTATATCCTATATCTTCAGTAGCTTCTACTGTATCGGGGTCTATCAGCTTTAATGGTCCGGTGATATTGGTAGCAATGGCATGAGGTTCAATATGCCACATAGTATCATCGGCATCGAAAACCACATGAGCGATATTTCTAGGCTTGCATAGTTCTGGTCGTTGCTGGCAGACAGTTTTTCCGTAGGCATATTGTATTAGCTCTTCTTTTGGGTCAGCCATCGAACCTACCTCTTAGTTACCATACTGGTTTCAGTCCGGCTTGTTCAAGATATTGTCTTGCTGCTTTATCCCAGTCCCAAGCCATTATTTCTTCAGTACATTCTATGTCTTTAGATAGAGGAATATCCTTTAGATTTTCCTGCCGTTCTTTATATAATTCATCCCAGCTCTTCTGAAACCTTATGTTGCCTTCTAATATTGCCTCTCTGTCCTTCGGTGTAAGTGTTCCTAGAAGTTCATCTACTGTTTGGACGAAAAACTCTAAACGCTTCCTTGTGCCTTCGGCCATTGGAGCTTCAACCATAGGTATTATATTGATTTCATCAGAAGTGACATCACCAAACAGAACTTCAGGTTGGCTATATAATCCAGTTGGGTAATTTTTAAGGGGTATAGCTGATGCTTTCCACTCGCATACGGACTTTTGTAAACATTTCAACGCATCTACTTTACTAAGATGGCGGAAGTGAGGGTGAGGTGATTTCTGTGCCTCGACACATTCCTCACCTTCATTTATTTTTGTCATATCATATACAAGGGTACTTTCATCTACGCATATTTCAGCTACTAAAGGGGGTTTTTTAGTGGGGTGATCTTCCAATATGGCATCAATAGTAAACAGTAAATCAGCCCAGGCGTAATTTGAGCAACGGCGCTTTTCGCTAAGAATATCAGCAAAAGGGATATTGGTTCGGCAGGTTGCCTTGATTCCATCCCTTTTGAGCTGAATAGCTCCCTCTGGAGATGTTATGTGGTATACCTTAACTTTTCCAGGTAAGCAGATCATAACTTCAACCCTCAGTATTGCATATCCAGGGATAAGGTCATTATATGATTGACCTCTTTGACTACCTTGGTGCTACTTCATCACTTGCGGTTCGCAAACACATGGACATGCACGGAGTGTAAAACTGATAATTGCCGCTCCGGTCTCAGTATCGCCTTTTAGCGTCGTTATATCCTTTTCCACTGCGTTTAACCACCTTATGTAGGAGCCATATACATCTTCTCGTTCCATTTCGTCCTCTCCTACATAGCACATACTAGACAATTTCTCAAGATGTTGATTGTAGCCTTTCATTGCTGATCGAGCATCCTCTAATTTATCGGCATCAGCCAGGGCTCGCGCCTTACCTAAAGCTACTGCTGCTTCTAAGGCTGTCATAAATACTTCACCTGATTTCATCACTATTCCTCCTCTGGTAAGATAGTCTTTAGCTCCTCTTTTGCCTGCTCCATTGTTATTTCACCGGCCTGTACCCTCTTGGCTAATTCCAGTACCGGGTTAAGGTCAACTCCATTTAGTTGCATGTGCCTTAGCCTGAACTCCTGTGATAGCACGGAAGCCTCAGCGGCGAGATTCTCCAGCTCATCTGCCGATCGTATGTTACCGATACTCTGCCGTATCTTCCTGATTTTTGGAAGATACTCATGGGCTACTTCTCTTTCTTCAGGTGATGCCGCAGCTAAAGCATCTGGAGCCAGGTCAATTCTTTCGAGCATATTTATTTCATCTTCTGCGAGCATAATCCTGCGCTGTACCTCGGGGTGACTTACACCACCCTCTCTAGCAAATCGTATGGACTCGCCCAGTGCTCCGGAGACAGTAGATAGATGGCTGCGGCTACACGATAGACAGGCCGTAGCAACATCGGTTTGGACAGGTGCCATAGCCGGTGTTATTACCGTTGGAGTAAATTGTCTTTCAGGGAAGGTCTCCAAGTGTACTTCTGTAGCAGATACCTGTGGCGGTGTTGACTTAGGCAAAGAGTCCGCAAGCGAGAGGTAGTCTACGACCGGAGGTTTCGACCTGGGCATAAACCGTGGAATCATTTCGATAGCCCTGAAAATTAAAGCTACTTTATCCATAAGATTATTATAACTCTGGAAATACAGGCTGTCCATAGTTGTCAAGTTCAGTATGGTTCCCGATAAGTTTCACTTATTTAGCTTTGAAGCGTCAAAACTGGTTAGTGGTTTCTCTAAAAGATAGTTGTCGATATGCCATATAGACTATATAGACTATATAGAGCGTGGATACACTATATAGCAGCTATACGGCATTTACATAGTATTGACAGGGGCTTGACAGCCTATATAGTTCGATTGTATCATAGAGTCATGGGTTTGGAGTGGAACCAGCTTCAACTGAATATAGCCAAGTTACGTACCGAGAACAAGGTAACTTCTGAGATTGCAAATGAACTGCATTGTACTAGCCAATCAGTCTGGAAAGTCGATAAAGCTATAAAAGCCGGTGATAAACCACCTTCTCTTGATGAAGATTATATTGCGGCGGCTCCGCCACCAAAGGTAATAGGCCAAGCAAAACCGAATCCACCGGACCTCACTGAGGTGCCCACACAGCCAGTAACAGAGAAAAGCACTGAGGGCGGTGCTAAGGGGAATGCTAAGGGGAATGCTAAGGGCAGCAAAAGAGGCCCTGCTCCTGTTTATACTGGAAAAGCGGTACCGGTTGTCTACACATCAGCAGTCCAGTTTACAGCTAATATACAGCCAATCCCTATAACACCCGACATCTTTATAAGCTATATGGTAGCCTTGATAAACGGCTATGAGGGGGAGCTTGTAGACTGGTTAAGTATGGTTTGCAGGGACTTCTGGGACGGCAGGCGACGTAATATGTATGAGGAGTATGCGGGATATACTCCACATTCAGAACAAGAGGAAGAGGTAGAGGTAGAGGAAACCGGGGAAGAGCAGAAAGAAGAGGTCGCAGATGGCGCACCAGCATGATAAAACATTTGCAGCACAGATGGGGGGTAGGACTATGAATGAAGACAAAGATAAACACCTTGCCGAAGAGAAGCCGACATTTGCCCAGAGATTACAGAGATCACAGGAAGATGCTATAGAGGCAACCGTAGTGGCCAAGACGTTTGGTGTAGGCACACAGGAGAATCCCCCGCCTAAAGAGGACCCTATACAGGCGCAGATCGTGACAGCGGCGTTTGGCCAGATGAACAACATAATAGATAAATCCCATCAGTCAGATAAGGACAAAGAGGTTGCATTAAGTAAGGCCAGGGAAGAAACCACTACGGCGAAAACAGACCTGTATAATACGCAGATGGCTCAGTTACATTTGATGCAGCAGACATTTGCAGACGCACTTCAGAAAGCACAGACTAATAACTCACCTAAAGCAGCAATGGAAGCTATCTCGGCTTACCAGGAGATGGTTGAGAAATTGACACCGAAGCCGGCTAATGACGGTAATATGGCAGTTAACCGTAACATGGATAGTTCCTTGGCTCTCCAGATAGAGAAGATGCGGCAGGACCATGAACTGGAAATGAAAAGGTTTGACAAATCAATAACCGACCAGAATAACACATTCAGCCTTCAGATGCTCCAGTTTCAGGAAGACTCCAGGCGGCGATGGCGTGAATATGAAGACGGCAAGGAGATGAAAGAATCAGCCATGAGCGGATTTGGAGATATTGCAGGTGCCCTTGGTGCCGGAATTACCAGGGAGAGGGGTGAATCACGTAGGGACGATGAGGTTATTCAGGCGTCGGTAGGTTCATTCCCATGCGAGTTCTGTGGTACCAAGGTTCTTGTGAACCCTGGTGAATCTACTGTATCCTGCCCGAAACCAGAGTGCGGGGCAAGCTATAATATACAGCGCAAGTAGGAGATTTAAGATGCCGTGGGGAATAAATGTTAATGGTTCCATATTTGCACGTGAGTTTGTTGGCCGGAAGGCTACCCGTGGTATCCGTAAATTCCTCCAGAAAATATCCACAGAGAATTTCATTTACGTCATTGAGAACGATCGAGACCTGATTAGCTTCTTCACTCCAGAGCAACAACACCAGTTTAGATTGCAGTACAAGGTACCCCGGGAATATGCAGATGCCTTTACCGATGATGAGGTATATTCCTGGATTCCCTCGGAATACATCAATCTTTTCAAGTCTGTCCCTGGTGGGGAAGCATGGGCAAGGAGACAGATAGGGTTCATCCGCCAGTTTATAATGCCCTCTTGACAATATCCGTAGTATCCAGTTAAAATTTTAATATGAATACTGCGACTCGGGAAAGACCACCTAAAGGTATCACCATCCAGGAGAAGGGTATCATCTTTGGCCTTGTCCTGGGAACAGTGGTTAGTCAGTTCCTTCAGGCTATAATCAGGTCAAATAGCGCAGCTCATACTGTGAGTAAAGATGCTGGTCAAGGCCGATAATCAACCGATTAATGCACGTGCCGCTGGCGATGCAAACTGGATTACCGACTACATTACTCCGCGTAATCCAGACGTGATGCTCAAATATCAGTTATTGTCCAAAGGACTATATCGGTCAGAGGATATAATCACCGCGATCTGGAGATACGTTGCCTCGTTTCCCTACAAAGAGACTATCTCTTCTAAATTGATAACCGGTGGTAAAACATTTATTCAGAAAGATACCTGGTTTTATCCTGCCGAGACACTCAAAATCCAGACGAGCAATTGCGCCAACCGTGCTTTCCTACTCGCATCCCTCTTAAAGAATCACCTTACTGAACCCGGCGATGTATATGTTGTGGTCGGTAATATTACCATTGACGGCATCGGGGCACATGCCTGGGTTCAGGTTCGTGTTAACGATAGGCCCTACTTCCTGGAAGCGACCCAGCTTAATCTGCCCAATGCATTTATTCCTACTTCCCAAAGCGCATATAATCCTATCGTTTACCTGGACGAAAATAGCGTTTATACTGTCAGTACGACTATTGATATCGCAGAGGTTCTTAGCGCAAGGTTCGGTGTCTGCGCGATACCATTCCTGCGGAACTATCTGTGTGATAAGTGCCTCTCTCTATAGGAGTGAATTATGGCTCAGGTTCTAGCGGAAACAACTGACATCGAAATAGCCAAGAAGGCAGAACGAGAAGCTCCACCCGGAGGAACCGAGATTAGGTTCTATATCGTAGAGCCTATTGCCGATAGTGAACTTCAGGATATATTTGACTATCTTAACCAAAACGGTGTTGATGTTAATACGGTCTACCAGGCCAAAAAGGGCGGACTTTACTATGTCGGAGTAGCTTATAACAAACCGGAGCATACTGAATCTATTGCTGCCCTTCCTGTAGCTGTTATTCCCCTGATCGGCCTCGGATTTATCGTTACTCTGGTCGGTTTCGGCATATTGCATGTCGATGATATTACCAAAATACTTCTGGTTGTCTTTGGTGGACTCACCATTCTGGTAGCATTGACCCGGAAGCCACTGGAAGCAGTAGCTACGAGATACATGGAGGCAAGATGAAGACCAAGGAAAGGAAGGACTGGCTGACACCTGTAGCCGTGGTCGGTGGAGGAGCTATGCTGGTTGCCGGTGCCGTTTTGGTATTCAAAAAGGGGCCTCATGTCCCTCCCGGCGGTACTGTTAAATCTTTATTTAAGTTCAATTACAACGGCGGTCAAGGCGACTATATCCTTCAGGTTAGCCTCGGGCACGTGATTGCCGGAGGATGGTTTGACCATATCGATGGCATGATCTGGACAAGGAATATAAGCATAGCCAATGCAGGGTACTATGAAGAGGAGCTGGATTGTCCGATTCCCGAAGGCACCGAAGAGGATACTTATGACGCTGAAGCTCTTATTCAAGACCATGGTATGGGCCAGTTTGAATACATTGTTAAGCATGTGACCAGGGGTGCTGTGAGGATAGCATGATTATTAAGTTAAGAGGTACCGGATTTCCATTTGGGACTATGTACTGGCTGCCGTTATTCTATGATAATAGTATCGGGGAGTGGGTTGGCGTTATGGAGTGGCGGGGTGTCAATGACCAAGTGGAATTTTCTGTAAATGGTCCGGGATATGTCGGTTGTTATACTTCAGCCTTAGCGTCATGGCCACCGTTTGACGCTGACTGGCACCAGGGGCAATACATGGTACCAGAGTCCGGTGCTTTATATGAATACGACATCACTGGCGGGACTGTGACCAAGATTGTAGAATCAGGTTCCTTCAACATTCGTAGCGTTACTTGCTCTCCTGAAGTAGTTAATTTCGGAGATATACTTAAATCCGTCTCGCGAATTGATTATGACGGACCAGCCGGATATTATACATTTGCCGTAGAGATAGGCATATGGGAACCTCCGATACAAAAGTTCTGTACTTATGACCGCCAGGAATATAGGGTCTGGATAACGACGGGTGGTGGTATCAGGGTTACGTTAAACTTTAGCGTTAGAGAAGAGGGTGAATTTACTGACCCACTGGCGGACGATTTAGAACCCGGGAAAACCTATGATACGAACTTGGAGATTGGGAACGGTAGCCAGGAAGACGGCAATTGGGAAATGATAACCAGGAAGGTCATTGGCGATGCGGTTAAAATAGGTGGAGCGGAGGATATGTTCAGTAGTCTCAGTGTTACCTATACAAAAGCATAGACTATTGCAAAGTAGAAATTTGTAAACTATACTTAAATTAGGGTCGATTGGCCTGTTATGGGCCTAATGATAGGGGGTTAGCAGCCTTTCGTGTGAAAGGACTATAGGCTAACCCCCTTTCTTTTACTCGAAGGCTGCCATCCCTGAAATAAAAAAGGAGGTCTGGGATGAGGATTGATATTATGGATGCGGTAATCGGCGTCGGTGCTGGCAGTCTGGACGAAGTCATGGAGAGGCAGGACGAGCAGAATGGTCGGACTGAGCCTTTCAAAACCTGGGCTGATTGGAGCCGGGTCGGTCTTGCTGCCCTGGGATATTTGGGGCAAGCCTTTAATTTCTTCCCCAGATATGCACAGCCACTTGCCCAGTCAGAAATTACACTGGTCACCAAGTCGGCTGCAAAGGCTATCCTCTCAAACACCGGCATATCTAGCCACGTATCCAGTGCTAGGACGGGCGGTTCTCCATCTGCTCCGTCAGGAGTCGGTAGCAGAGGTCGTGTTGGTTGGAGGCCAAAGGCCATCGGGGGGTAGTAGCCCCATCTAGGCCCATAAATTTATAAGGAGGTAAAGTTCTATGCGGACTATGATTCCCGTTGGACAGCTTTCAACAGATCAACTGGATAGACTTCGTGAGGATATCGAGTTCGATTTGATGACAAAAGCCAAAAAAGCCAGGCCGCAGACCGGTAACTGGATATGCCGGCAACTGCTTCCCTGGACTGATTTGGCTCTGGTTGGTGGCCCTGCCGCAGGTGTCCTCACTGATTTCTGGGGGACACAGGTACTTGTGGCTTCAACGGCACTCATTTATGTCAACCATCAGTTGCAAGACGATGAATTTGTTGGCATTTATGGGTTGAACATCCGAGACGTTAACCCAAGCATCATCAAAGTCTTATTTCAGACTGGTGCTGCTGCGTCTACTTACGGAGCCATAAATGTTGAGCAGATGTACGGTCAGTTGATACCGGAGATAGTAACCCCTGAATATTACTATTACCCGGGTGGATCGACTGTCTACGTCCAGGTTATACCTGATGCTGTGGGCAAGGCGGTTGGTGCGGACGGCGTGGCCGACCATCTAATCCTGCTTGGCATGATGGTCAAACCCGCTGGCGAAGTGCTCAGTCTCTAAAAGAGTAGGAACCTATTAAGGAGGAAGGAGGATAAAAATGGAAGGTTTGAATTACGCAGGACTACAGGCAGCTATTCATAGGGATTTAACAGGAAGGAGTATCAGATACCGACTGATACCGGCGACCACAGGTGTTCCGGCAGTCGGTGCTGTGCTTACCACTGCTGCTGGTGGCTGGGGTGCTCAAGCAGATATAGTTGCTGCTGCGGCCATTGCTACCAATTTCTGGATTTGCGGCTTCTTCCTGGATACTCTGGGAGCTATCCAGATTTATGAAGTCCAGATATCGGACGGGGTCCCCAATGTTCTTACCGAGTTTCGGTTTGATCCGACGGCGGTAACCCCGAATCTCGGATACATACCGGCTGGACCGTACCCGATATACATGGTGGCAAATGCTCAGGTTCAAGGGAGAGCTGGCGCTGCTGCGCTGAAAGTAATCGGCGTATCCATGCTGTATGCTACGGGGCTTGCATAATGCTTGAGGCTTTCTCTCAAATAGGGGAGATACACGATGTTTTTCTGTCAGCAGAGCATGTACTGGAGGAAGATATAGGCAGGCCGATATGCATTGCCAACTGTGGTCTTTGCTGTATAAGTAATGTCCCTCATGCCATAACTATCGAGGCCATATATGCCGTTTCGATACTTGCAGGCATGGGTAGATTGAAGAAGATGGAATCAATAGCGGAGGGGTGGTTATTAGAACATCACCCCTTCGCCACAATTTACGAGGGTATGCCTCATGGTTACACTAGTCCACAGTTGAGGGACGAATGGGTATCCGTATCTCGTAGCCAGTGTCCTTTTCTGGATACGATGACTATGGAGTGCATCGTCCATGATTGCAGGCCGTTTACCTGCCGGGCCTACGGTGTTACCAGGGATAGTGCCGAGCTATGCCCGAGGCCATTGGGTAGAGGAGAAAGTATCTCCCAGAGAAGGTATATCCCTGCGGAGAAGCTAAGGGAGTTTATCGGCAAGTGTAGATCGAAGTGGGAGATCAAGAATAAAGCCTGGATAGTGTCGGGCTTCTTCCCTGCCGTTCTCTACCGGGCGGCTCAACCCGAGAAATTCAAGGGTTATGTGCTTGATAACCGGATAGCCAGTGCCAAGTTGGTCGGTGTTGAGTATGAGACATCCCTGATGTGGCAGCCGCAGGTAAACATGCTACGTGCCGGGAAGTCAGCCGACCTGGTTGCTGCGATGGGCACAAAAATACAAAATTAAGAATACTACCAAATAATTAGTGCATTGATAACTATAAGGAGGTGCACAAAATGGAACTATATCCACATAAGAGTGGACTAGGGTTAATGGAACCTGTCGCTCTCCCCGGGCAGAGGGTTTGTGTCTTATACGGGGAGAATAAGTATTACCGCAGAATAACCTGGTATGAGTCGATTCCCCCACACCAGTGTCTTGATCTGGGAGCTCATGCTGCCCAGGCAACTACTGCCAATTCCACTGAAGCTGTTAATTTAAGGTTATTCGACAATGAATTTGGTCAATACCGATGGTATCCGATTGACCATGTTCAGGTCCGAATGTGGCTACCCAGTGGTGACGCTAAATACCGGCTACGGAATGTCGTGGTACCCCTGGATGAGATGATTGTCGTCCGCGACCCTTGCTTACATCTAACTGAGTTTTACGTCTGGGAAGACAAAGCTCCGTTTTTTGTAGCAACAAATATAACGGACTACGCACTAGCTCAGGTACGGCTTATTG
>Ga0209345_10002890_pt1 | contig 18296 bp, 16 predicted proteins | sample Cruoilmetagenom7_FD_187294 | JGI IMG/M metagenome (GOLD analysis project Ga0209345, IMG submission 187294) | Oil polluted marine microbial communities from Coal Oil Point, Santa Barbara, California, USA - Sample 7 (SPAdes) (version 2) | ecosystem: Environmental > Aquatic > Marine > Oil seeps ...
AATAATTCTTAACATCACTTTATTACCTTTCGCATATTAAGTTTTAATGTTATTATAGTATAATTTTATATTATGAATATTAAATATAGCAAATTTGCAAAGCGATTGACATTATTGTTTATAAAAGAAGAGACACACTCTTATGATGAGTGGCTAGTTGATAGTTTTGGTTCTTTAGTTTTAGCGTATAATGTAGAAGATGGACTTGCAAAATTCAATCAAAACTATATTGATTTGGTTTTAATTGAATTAGAAAATAACTATGAAGAGAAGTTTAAGCTTATTGAAGAGATTAGAAAAAAAAGACCTTTTATAATTATCTTGATCCTCTCAAAAGATACAAAGTATGAAACATTAATCAAGAATATAGAATTGGGAACAGATGGTTATTTTACACATCCAATTGATAATCAAGAGTTTTTAACAAAAGTAAATAATCTAGAGGAAAGATATCAAATTGGAGAAGAGTACGAAAATAACAAAGAAAATATAAATCTACTCAAACAATATCAAGATATTGCAGATAAAAGTTCAATCATATCCAAAACTGATATAGCAGGAAAGATTACTTATGCAAATGATAATTTTTGTAGAGTATCTGGATATACAAAAAATGAACTTTTAGGAAAAAACCATAATATTATAAGACATCCTGATACACCAAAAGAGATTTTTAAAGAGTTGTGGGATACTGTAAAAGTGGAAAAAAAACAATGGAATGGAATAGTAAGAAACTTGAATAAATCAGGTGAATCTTATTATGTAAAATCAATGATTTCCCCTATTTTAAATCAAGAGGGTGAAGTAGTTGAGTATATAGCATTACGGCAAAATATAAGTTCAATTCTTAGTGATAAAAAGCATTTTCTTGATAAGATAGAGTCAAATATTTTATCCTTGCTTATTCTAGTACATATAGAAGAGTTTGAGATGTTAGAAAAGTTTTATAATCTTACTACAATAGATAAAATAGAAAAAATGTTTGGATTTAAACTTTTATCATACCTGCCACAAGATTATAAGTTTGAAAATGTTTATAACCTTGATAATGGGAAATACGCACTTTTAACAGATTTAGACCATTTTATGAAAGCTGGTGTACAAATTGATGCCTATCTTAAAGAGTTTGTAAATAATGTAAAACAATCTATTTTAGATATTGAGGGGATAGAATACGATATAAATATTTCACTTAGCTATGCTATGGGAAAACATATGCTCTATGAAGATGCAAAAGCTGGTCTTGATGAGGTGATTGACAAAAATATGATTATATGTCATTCAAACGATTTTTCAATAAGACACCAAAAAGAAGCGAAAAAAAATCTTGATGTGATAAAAATGGTTAAAATTGCCCTTGATAGTTATAATATTATTTCCTATTTTCAGCCTATTATTAATAATAAAACAAAAGAGATTGAGAAGTATGAATCTTTGGTACGACTTGTAGATGAGAACGGAAGAGTATTAACCCCTTATGAGTTTTTATCAGTATCAAAAAAAGGGATATATTATAATAAAATCACTGATAGAGTTTTAGAAAACTCTTTTAAGATGTTAAAAGCAATCACAACAAAACTTTCAATTAATCTTTCAACAATTGATATTGAAAAAGAGGCAACTAGAGATAAAATATATCAACTACTTGATCAATACAAAGATGACAGAAAAAGATTGATATTTGAGCTATTAGAAGATGAAAATATCAAAGATTTTGATAATATAATTAGTTTTATCAAAACTGTAAAAGCGCAAGGAGTTTCAATAGCTATTGATGATTTTGGTGCAGGATATTCTAATTTTGAACGATTATTAAAATTTGAACCAGATATTTTAAAAATTGATGGAAGTATTATTAAAAATATTGTTCATGATGAGTATAGTAGAAATGTAGTGGAAACTATAGTAACATTTGCCAAAAAACAAAATATCCAAACAGTAGCTGAGTTTGTTGAAACAAAAGAAATATTTGATTATCTTAAAGAACTTGGTGTTGATTATTCACAAGGGTATTATTTTGGAAAACCAGAAGAGTTAAAGTTGTATTAAGATTTACAGACTATCAAGAATTTGAAGTAATTTGTTCTGATCATCTGACTCTTCTAGAAGCTCTTCAACTGCATCAAAAAGTTTTTCATCAGCATCATACTCTTCTCTTAAAGATGAAATATAACCCTCTCTTAGCGATTTTAATACTTGCTCCTCTTGTGCAAGTTTCTCTTTTTCAAAGAGTGTTTTATCATGAGTATCTAATATATCTAAGTTAATCCCATCATCATCAGAAACAAATTTATAAGCATCCATACTTTACACCTTTTAGCTTTAAAATACATTGTAATTTATTTAAGGAAAGTTTTAGCTTAAATAAAAATATTATAGCTAATGCAAGTAAAAGTCAAGATTGGGTACAATATAGTTTATTATACATATATAATTTAATTTTTTTAAAGGCTAATATTTGAAGATCGCAATAGCAGGTACAGGATATGTTGGACTCTCTAATGGTATCCTACTTTCCCAACACAATGAGGTGGTAGCACTTGATATTATTCCCCAAAAAGTTGAGATGATAAATAAAAAAACATCTCCAATAGAAGATAAAGAGATAGAAGAGTATTTAAAAAAAGATAATTTAAACTTTACAGCAACACTTGATAAGAAAGAAGCTTATGAAGGTGCTGATTATGTTGTTATAGCTACACCTACAGATTATGATCCAAAAACAAACTATTTTAATACAAAATCTATAGAATATGTTATTCATGATGTTTTAGAGATAAATCCTAGTGCAGTTATGATTATTAAATCTACTATTCCTGTAGGATATACAAAAAGCTTACAAGAACAATTTAATACACAGAATATTATATTTTCACCAGAATTCCTAAGAGAAGGAAAAGCATTATATGATAATCTTTATCCTAGTAGAATAATAGTAGGAGAAAAAAGTAAACGAGCAGAAGTTTTTGCAAATCTTTTAGCTCAAGGGGCTATAAAAGAAAATATAGATATTTTATTTACAGATTCAACTGAAGCAGAAGCTATTAAATTATTTGCGAATACATATTTAGCAATGAGAGTTGCGTATTTTAATGAACTAGATTCTTATGCACAATCACATAATCTTGATACAAAACAGATTATTGAAGGAGTTGGACTAGACCCAAGAATTGGAAAACACTATAATAACCCAAGCTTTGGCTATGGAGGATATTGTTTACCTAAAGATACAAAACAACTTTTAGCAAATTATGCAGATGTACCATCCAATTTAATAGAAGCAATTGTAAAATCAAATAGTACAAGAAAAGATTTTATAGCAGATAGTATTTTAGCAAAATTAGAACCTCTGTCACTAAATGCCGATACTCCCGTCGTTAAAACGAAAGAGGGGTGCAAAGTAGTAGGGATATATCGACTTACAATGAAGACAGATAGTGATAATTTTAGAAGTAGTGCAATTCAAGGTATTATGAAAAGAATCAAAGCAAAAGGTATTGAAGTAGTTATTTATGAACCGGTCTTACAAGAAAAAGAGTTTTTTCATTCAAAGGTAATTGAAAATCTTGATGAGTTTAAAAATATCAGTGATGTAATAGTTGCAAATAGATTAAGTGAAAATATAGTAGATGTTAAAGAAAAAGTATATACACGAGACATATTTAATAGTGATAGTTAAAGGAAAATTGATTTGAAAATACTAGTAACAGGAACAGCAGGATTTATAGGAAGTCATTTAGCAATAAAGTTGTTGCAAAGAGGTGATGAAGTTGTAGGATTAGATAATATAAATGACTATTATGATCAAAATGTTAAATATGGTAGACTACAAAGAAGTGGTATTATTAACTCTTTAGAAGAAGGTAAAAATATTCCTTATGGAGAACTGTTAACTTCTAAAACAGATTCAAATTATAAATTTATTAAACTAAACCTTGAAGACAAAGAAGCTATGTTTAAGTTATTTGAATCTGAAAAGTTTGATGCTGTTTGTAATCTTGCAGCTCAAGCAGGTGTAAGATATAGTTTAACTAATCCTGATGCTTATATGGGAAGTAATATTATAGGATTTATGAATATACTTGAAGCTTGTCGACATCACAATGTAAAAAATTTATCTTATGCAAGTAGTTCCAGTGTATATGGTTCAAATACTAAATTACCATTTAGTACAAGTGACAATGTAGATCATCCAATATCTTTATATGCAGCTAGTAAAAAGTCAAATGAATTAATGGCTCATACATATTCACATCTTTTTGGAATTTCAACTACAGGGTTACGATTTTTTACAGTCTATGGACCTTGGGGAAGACCTGATATGGCACTGTTCTTATTTACTAAAGCTGCATTAGAAGGAAGAGCGATCGATGTATTTAATAATGGTGAAATGTTAAGAGATTTTACTTATATTGATGATATTGTTGAGGGAATTATAAGAGTGATTGATTCTCAAAAAGAAATTAGACCAACATATCTGCCATTAAATGGCGATACTTCCGGTTCTAAAGAACAAGTGAAGTACAAAGTTTATAATATAGGAAACAATAATCCTGTTAAACTTATGGATTTTATTACAGCTATTGAAAATAAACTAGGCAAAAATATAGAAAAAAACATGATGCCAATTCAACCTGGGGATGTACCTGCAACTTATGCAGATGTAACTGACTTAGTTTCAGATTTAGGGTACCAACCAGCAACACCAGTACAAGAAGGTATAGATAAGTTTATAGATTGGTATTTAGATTTTTTTAGATTTGATAAAGAGGGGAACAAAATAGATGGATATTAGAATTAAAATTCAATGCAAGGAGGCACTAAATGTCGAGTTGTAAAATTTGTGTAATAGGATTAGGATATGTTGGATTACCATTAGCTCATGCCTTTAGTGAAAAATATAAAGTAGTTGGATTTGATATATCTCAATGGAGAATAGATGAATTATCAAGCGGATATGATAGAACTTTAGAGCTAAATGAAACACAAGTAAATGAGGCCTTAAATAATGGTATGCAATTTACATTAAGTGTTGATGATATAAAAGATTGTAATGTTTATATAGTAACAGTACCAACTCCAATAGATAAACATAAAAAACCAGACTTAACACCACTTATCAAAGCTAGTGAAACAATAGGAAAAGTGTTAAAAAAAGATGATATTGTTATCTATGAATCTACTGTATATCCAGGTGCAACAGAAGAAGATTGTGTACCTGTTTTAGAAAAATTCAGTGGATTAAAATTTAATAAAGACTTTTTTTGTGGATATAGTCCTGAAAGAATAAATCCAGGAGATAAAGAACATACAGTTACAAAAATACTGAAAGTAACTTCAGGAAGTACTCCAGAAGTTGGTAAAAAAGTAAATGAACTTTATGCAAGTATCATTACAGCAGGAACTCATTTAGCTCCTACTATAAAAGTAGCAGAAGCAGCAAAAGTGATAGAAAATTCACAAAGAGATATAAATATTGCTTTTGTAAATGAACTGGCAATGATATTTAATAAGTTAAATATTGATACAAATGCAGTATTAGAAGCCGCAGGAACAAAATGGAACTTTTTACCATTTAGGCCAGGTCTTGTTGGAGGACACTGTATAGGAGTAGATCCATATTATTTAACTCATAAAGCACAAGAAGTAGGATATAATCCAGAGATTATCTTAGCAGGTAGAAGACTAAATGATAATATGGGTATTTATGTAGCAAATCAAGTGATAAAACTTATGATTAAAAAAGGTCATAAAATAGAAGGTAGTAAAGTATTGGTATTAGGTATCACTTTTAAAGAAAACTGTCCAGATATTCGAAACTCAAGAGTAATTGATGTTGTAAGAGAATTGCAAGACTTTGGATGTGATGTAGAAGTAAGTGACTACTGGGCAGATAGTGATGAAGTTAAACATGAGTATAAGTTAGAGTTGAAACGAGATGTAAATTATGAAGATTATGAAGCTATAGTTTTAGCTGTAAGTCACGATGAATATAAACAATTACAGTTAAATAATGATACTCAAGTTATATTTGATATAAAATCCGTTTTAATGTATAGTGATGGGAAGTTATAAGATATGACAAATATTATATTATGTGGGGGAAGTGGAACAAGGTTATGGCCAATAAGTCGAACACTTATGCCTAAACAATTTGTAAAGTTTTTTAATAATAAATCACTATTTCAATTAACAGTAGAACGGAATACAAAAGTATGTGACAAACAATTGGTAGTTTCAAATGCAGAACAATACTTTTTGGCTCAAGAACAACTTGAAGAGATGAATAAAAGGGATAGTTCTTCTTATCTTTTAGAACCAATTGGAAGAAATACGGCACCTGCCATTGCTTTATCTTGTATGGCATTAAAAAAAGATGAAATAGTACTTGTAACGCCAAGTGATCACTTGATTAAGAATGAGATAGAATACCAAAAAGCAATTCTAAAAGGGAAAAAGTTAGCTTCTGAAAATAATTTAGTAACATTTGGAATAAAGCCAACATTTGCAGAAATAGGATTTGGTTATATTGAACTAACTAATGTAGATAGCTTTGATGTAAAAGCTTTTCATGAGAAGCCTAACTTTAGAACCGCTACTAAATATTGTGAAGCTGGAAATTATTATTGGAATAGTGGAATGTTTATGTTTAAAGCAGGAATGTTTTTAGAAGAACTTAAAAAATATTCGCCTAAAATTTTTGCAGCATCAACTTTAGCATTTGAAAATGCCAATAAAGATGGATTAATTAGAATTAAACATGAAGATATGTTAAATATTTCAGAGAATAGTATTGACTATGCAGTAATGGAAAAATCTGATAAAGTAAAAGTGGTACCATCTAATTTAGGCTGGTCTGATGTAGGAAGTTTTGATAGCTTATACCAAGAACTTCCAAAGGATAAAGAGGGTAATACAAAAAATACTAATCATATATCTATTAATTCTAAAAATAACTTGATTTATGGTAATGAGAGAAAAATTGCAACAATTGATATTGAAGATTGTATTATAATTGATACAGGGGATGCTCTTTTAGTATCTAAAAAAGGAAGTTCACAAAAAGTTAAAAAAGTAGTTGAAAAATTAAAAAAATTACAATCAGAACTTCCTAATATTCATATTGTAGCTAATAGACCTTGGGGAACTTATACTGTTTTAGAGGATATGAACGGTTTTAAAATTAAAAGAATTGTAGTTAAGCCTGGCAAACGTTTATCTTTACAAAAGCATTTTCACAGAAGTGAACATTGGATAGTAGTAAGTGGTACAGCAACCGTTATTAATAATAATGAAACCTCAATAGTTAGAACAAATGAGTCAATATATATTAAAATAGGTGATTTTCATAGATTGGCAAATGATGGTAAAATTGATTTAGTTGTTGTTGAAGTTCAAGTAGGTGAATATACGGGTGAAGATGATATTATAAGAATTGAAGATGATTTCAATAGGATTACAAATGATGCAAAATATATTTAGAGAATACGATATACGAGGGTTATTTGAACATGAGTTAAATAAGTATTTAGTAAAAAGAATTGGTTATTTTTTTGCTCTTGAAGTTTTAAATAAAAATAAAGATGCTAAATATATCTCACTAGGATATGATGCAAGGACTCACTCTCCTGTTTTAATGCAATGGCTAACATCTGGTATAAAAAAAGCTGGAATGGAAGTACTTGATATGGGACTTGTTGCTACACCTGTAAACTATTTTTCAAATTATATAGATAATGATGGTAAAAAAGTTGATGCATCTATAATGATAACAGGTTCTCATAATCCACCTGAATATAATGGATTTAAAATTACTTTGGGCAAAGGTCCGTTCTTTGGTGAACAAATTTATGCTTTAGGGGAAAAAGTTTTACAAAGTGATATAGATATTGAAGATGATATTCAAACTATAAAGGTAGATACAAAAAAAGAGTATATAGATTATTTAGTAAATGGGTTTAAACATCTTAATTTAAAAGGTAAAAAGTTTGTATTTGATTGTGGTAATGGGGTTGCTGGTACGGTTCTAAGAGAGATACTTGATAAACTTAATATAGAACATCATATTATGTATGAAGAACCAGATGGGACCTTCCCAAATCATCATCCAGACCCAAGTGATATACATAATCTTGAAGATATAAAAAAAGAACTTGATACGAAACAGTATGATTTAGGATTTGCGTATGATGGAGATGCCGATAGGATTGCTGTTTTATCTCAAAAATATAATTTTAAAGGTGATGTATTGGCTTTATTTTTTTCAAAATTCATAGATAATCCTATAGTCATAGGTGAAGTAAAATGCAGTCAAGTTATGTATGATATGATAAATACTTATGGAAAAGCTATTATGTATAAAACAGGGCATAGTAATCTAAAAGTAAAAATTAAAGAGACAAATGCTTCATTTGCCGCAGAAGTATCAGGACATATTTTTTTCAACGATAGATACTTTGGGTATGACGATGCAATATACTCAACACTCCGGGCACTAGAGCTTTTTGATAATAGTTTTAACTACGATAAAGAGTATGAAAAATTACCGCAACTTTTTTCAACAGATGAGATTAATATAGATACAACAGATGAGAAAAAATTCCAAATTATTGATGAGTTAAAAAAAAATCTTTATGAACCACCTGCTGATTTTCCTCATATAAAAGATATTATTACAGTAGATGGGGTAAGAGTTGTCTTTGAAGATGGTTGGGGGTTGGTGCGTGCATCTAATACTACTCCAAAATTAGTAACAAGATTTGAGGCTAAAGATGAAATTACGGCCATGCTTTATCAAAAGAAACTTTTAACCATGATTAAATAAATTTTTTGATAAAATGACAAAAATAATAAAAGAAGAGATATGAACGGACAAAAGGTTGCACTTATTACAGGAATTACAGGGCAAGATGGTAGTTATCTAGCAGAGTTTTTACTTAAAAAGGGATATATAGTGCATGGTATTAAAAGAAGAAGTTCTCTTTTTAATACAGATAGAATAGATCATCTTTATCAAGATCCTCATGTAGAAAATAGGAATTTAATTTTACACTATGGTGATATGACAGATTCTATGAACTTAACTAGAATTATTCAGGAAACACAACCAGATGAAATTTACAACCTTGCAGCAATGTCTCATGTTGCAGTTTCTTTTGAAACACCTGAATATGTAGCAAATGCAGATGGCACAGGAACACTTAGAATTCTTGAAGCAGTAAAACTTTTAGGGCTAACTAAAAAAACAAAAATATATCAAGCTTCTACTTCAGAGTTGTATGGAAAAGTACAAGAGGTACCACAAAGTGAAACAACTCCTTTTTATCCAAGAAGCCCTTATGCCGTAGCTAAGATGTATGCATACTGGATAACAGTAAACTATAGAGAGGCATATGGTATGTTTGCTTGTAATGGAATATTATTCAATCATGAATCACCTGTAAGAGGTGAAACATTTGTTACTAGAAAGATTACAAGAGCAGCTAGTAAAATAGCACTAGGACTTCAAGATAGACTTTATTTAGGCAATCTTGATGCAAAAAGAGACTGGGGTCATGCAAAAGACTATGTGCGTATGATGTGGATGATTTTACAAGCAGATGAACCAGAAGACTGGGTTATAGCAACAGGACAGACTACAACTGTAAGGGAGTTTGTTAAGATGAGTTTTAAATACGCTGGAATAGAGCTAGAATTTAAGGGTGAAGGAGTTGAAGAAAAAGGATATGTAATATCTTGTTCAAATCCAGAGTATCAAGTAGTAGTAGGAACAGAAGTAATTGCAGTAGATCCAAGATATTTTAGACCTACGGAAGTTGATCTACTTTTAGGAGATCCAACAAAAGCAGAAATAAAACTTGGATGGAATAGAGAATATAAATTACAAGACCTTGTAAATGATATGATGGCAAGTGATTTAAAGTTTATGACAAAAGATCAGTATTTAAAAGATGCTGGATACACTATCATGAATTATTTTGAATAAGAGGCCTATAATGATTTTCAACAAAAAACTAAATATACTACATAAGGAAATTTCATTAACTTCACTAACCTTTGTAATAGCAGAAGCTGGTGTTAATCATAGTGGAGATATGATTGTTGCTAAAAAACTAATTGATTTAGCCAGTGAAGCTGGGGCGGATGCTGTAAAATTTCAAACTTTTAGAGCTGAGCACTTGATACTAGAAAGTGTAAAAAAAGCACCTTATCAACAAAAGACTACGGAGGCAACTGAATCTCAAATGGACATGCTGAAAAAGTTGGAAGTTACAAGAGAACAAAATTTAGAACTAAAAAAATATTGTGAAGAAAAAAATATTATATTTTTAACTACACCTTTTGACGAAACTAGCTTGGATGAGATAGATGAACTTGATTTGCCTGCATATAAAATAGCGTCTACAGATACTACAAATTTACCATTTTTAAAAAAAGTTGCACAAAAAGGGAAACCTATATTTCTCTCAACAGGTATGACATATTTATCAGAAGTTCAAATGGCACTTGAAACTATATATGAATTTAATAAAGATGTAGTCTTGCTTCAATGTACTGCAAATTATCCTATAAGAGATGATGAAGCAAATTTAGCTGTGATAGATACATTTAAAAAGCATTTTGATATACTTGTTGGATATAGTGATCATACAGTTGGTGTTGGAGCTGCTGCTTTTGCTATTCCTATGGGGGCAAAAGTAGTTGAAAAGCACTTTACTCTTGATAAGTCGCTTGAAGGTCCAGATCACAAAGCTTCACTTTCTCCGGAAGAGTTAAAAGAGTTTATTCAGTTGGTGAGAAAAGTAGATAATTTTATGGGAAGTAGTATAAAGAAACCAAATTTAAGTGAAACTAAAACAAGAGTATCTTTGCAAAAATGTTTAGTAGCTACTTGTGAAATCAAAAATGATGAAACTTTTACAGAAGAAAATATTGTAGGTAAAAGAACAGATGGCGTTGGAATATCACCTATTTATTATAAAGATATTATTGGTAAAAAAGCAACTAGAAATTATAAAAAAGATGAAGTTATTAGTTTATGAAAGATATAGTTATCATAGGTGCAGGTGGACATACAAGATCATCTATAAACTTATTGAAACAATCTTTTAAGAACGCCTCTTTTGAAATTTATGATGATAATTTTAATAGTGAAATACCTGAATATATAAATGATATAAAAATAGTAGGTGCTATTTCAGAGATACAAAAAAATGATACTATTTTCTTGTCAATTGGAGATAATAAAAAAAGAAAAGAATATTTTACTTTTTTTAGTAATGAAATCTTAAAAGATAATCTGGTTCACAGAACCTCTCATCAAGAAGATAATATTAAGATTGGAATATCAAATCAAATTTATGCAAATGTATATATCAACTCTTATGTAGTTATAGGAGATAATAATATTATTAACACGAGTGTAATTATAGAACATGAAACAAAAATTGGAAGTCATAACCATATTGCAATAGGTGCTAAATTATCTGGTAGAGTAACTATTGGAGATAATTGTTTTATTGGTGCAGGAGCAATTATAATTGATAAAATATCTATTTGCGATAATGTAACTATAGGAGCAGGTTCTGTAGTTATAAGAAATATTACTGAATCTGGTACATATATTGGAAGTCCAGCAAGGAAAATAAAATGATATATGTCTCTTCATCATGTGGAAAACATAAAAAGATAAAAGACTCTGTTCAAGAATTGGTAAATAATGGATTTGAAAATATTGAGTTATCTGGTGGAACTGAACATTATGATGGATTTGAAAATGACTTACTAGAGTTAAAAGAAAAATATAATCTTAACTATATTTGTCATAACTATTTTCCACCACCAAAAGAACATTTTGTACTCAACTTAGCATCTCTTGATAATGAAGTTTATAACAAAACTTTTGAACATTTTAAAAATGCTATAGAGGTATCTAAAAGATTAGGAGCTAAAAGATTTGGTTTTCATGCAGGTTTTTTTATAGATATAAAAGTAAGTGAAATAGGTAAAAAAATTTCTAAAGTTAATTTATTTGATAAAGAAAAATCGATAGAAATATTTTCTAAGGGATTTATAGAGCTTCAAAGTATAGTAGGTGATATAAAGCTCTATGTAGAAAATAATGTATTTTCATCTACAAATGCAAAAACTTATAAAAATGAGAATTTATTTATGCTTACTAATAGTACAGAGTATAAAGAGTTAAAAAAAAAAATTGATTTTAATCTACTTCTTGATGTAGCACATCTAAAAGTTAGCTCAAAAACATTAGATTTAAACTTTGAAAATGAATTAACTTATATGATAAACCAAAGTGAGTATATCCATATAAGTGATAATGACGCTTTACATGATTTAAATTTTAAGTTACAAATAGATTCTAATTTGGTAGAATTATTAGCAAAACAAGATTTAAAAAATAAAGATTTTACATTAGAAATATATGATGGTATGGATAAAATTAGAAAAAGTTACGAAATTTTACAGAAGGTAGTATAAGAATGAAAAGTATGATATGTAATCAAAGTTCTAGTTTAATAGAAGTTATGAAGATTATTAATGGAAATGCTATGGGGATTGCATTTATTATTGATGATAATAATATACTTTGTGGAACTGTTACGGATGGTGATATAAGAAGGGCTTTATTAGATAATTATGGCCTTCATGAAAAAGTGCAAAAAATAATTTCAAAAGAATTTATTTTTGGTAAAATTGGTGAAGATTATACTAGTTTAATGAAAAAAATATCTCATAAAATAAAGATCATTCCTCTTGTAGATAATGAACAAAAAGTTGTTGACTTTTTTGAATATAAGCAGGATATTTATTTTCCTGTAGCTATACCAAATTTAAATGGAAATGAGTTTAAATATCTTACAGATGCCTTTATGAGTACATGGATATCAAGTAGTGGAGAGTATATTGGACGATTTGAAAATGAGTTTTCTAAATATATTGATTGTCAATATGGTGTAGCTTGTTCTAATGGTACGGTTGCAATTCATTTAGCTCTTATTACTCTTGGAATTGGAGAAGGTGATGAAGTTATTGTGCCAGATCTTACTTTTGCAGCGACAATAAATACTGTACTTCATGCAAATGCAATACCTGTAATAGTAGATGTAGAAGAAGATAGCTGGTGTATAGATCCAAAAGAGATAGAAAATGCTATCACTCCAAAAACAAAAGCTATTATCCCTGTACATATTTATGGCCAGGCATGTGATATGGCTACTATTATGAAAATAGCAAAAAAATATAATCTAAAAGTGATAGAAGACTGTGCTGAAGCTCATGGTGCGATGTATGATGGGAAAAAAGTAGGTAGTTTTGGTGATATTGGGTGTTTTTCATTTTATGGAAATAAAGTGATCACTACGGGTGAAGGTGGTATGTGTGTGACAAATAATGCTGAACTCGATGAAAAGATGAGAGTACTTAGGGATCACGGTATGAGTAAAACAAAACGATATTGGCATGATGTGGTAGGATATAACTACAGAATGACAAATCTTCAATCAGCAATCGGACTAGCTCAATTAGAGAGAATAGAAGAGATACATAAAAATAGAAAACAGTATGAAGATAATTATAAAGAGATATTAAATCAAAATAACTTTACTTTTCAGCAAGATATAAAAAATAGAAGAAGAATAACATGGCTTGTAAGTGTATTACTTGATGAGACTATTGATAGAGAGAAATATATTCAAAAGCTAAAAGAAAAAGGGATAGATGCAAGACCATTTTTTTATCCACTTAGTGACATGGAAATATATAAATCATATTGTAAAAATGAAACACCAATAACGCATAGACTATCACAAGTAGGATTGAATTTACCTACTTATGAGAGTTTGAAAAGTATGAAAGAGATTAAAAAAGTATTGGAGGAGGGTGATGAATGAATATGGGAAACCTTTATTTGAAAAAGAATTAAATTATTGTATTCGGTGTTGTATGCCAGAAACAAATGAAGGTATGGAATTTGATGAACTTGGTATTTGTAAAGCTTGTCGTTCTAGTGAACAAAAGATGCATATTGATTGGGATACTAGAAGAAAAGAACTTGAAAATATATTAAATAGCTATAGAAGTGAAACAAACTATGATTGTATTGTGCCTATAAGTGGAGGTAAAGATAGTCTATATCAATTACATTTAATAAAAAAAGTTTTTAAAATGAATCCGATTGCGGTAACTTTTAGTCATAATCACTATACTGAAACAGGAAGATATAATTTAAAAATAGGACTTGAAAAATTAGATATTGATCATATAGAATATACTCCTAAAAGGTCATTAGTCGATAGACTAATGAAAGAATCTTTATGTCATATTGGTGATGCTTGTTGGCATTGTCATGCAGGTGTTGGTGCTTTTCCTTTACATATGGCAGTTAAACTTAATATACCATTAGTAATATATGGTGAATCGCCTGCAGAACATTCAGGTAGGACTACATATGCAGATTGTCCTGCAAGATACGGTGCAGATCATTTTACAAAACACTCAGCTAAAGTGACTGCTGAAAAGATTATACAAAACTCAACAATAGAAAAAAAAGATATGATGTTTATGACTCCTCCTTCTGAAGAGGATATTAAAAAATTAGATTTAGAGTTTATGTATCTTGGCGATTATATATTCTGGGATGCAGAATATTTTACAGATTTTATTATTAAACATTATGGTTGGAAAGAAGAGTATGTAGAAGGAACATACAAAAAATATAAGAGTGTAGAGTGTAAAATGCCTGGAGTTCATGATTATACAAAATTCTTAAAAAGAGGCTTTGGTAGAGGGACAGACTTTGCTAGTCAAGATGTTAGAGCTGGAATTATAACACGAGAAGAGGGTTTTGAATTAGCAAAAGAATATGATTTTGATGAGCCTGAAATTTTAGAGTACTATTTAGAACGGACAGGTTATTCACGAGAAGAATTTTTTGATATTATGATTAAACAAAGATCGGGGAATGGGACAAAACTTCCTGATAAAGATTTTTTTATGGGAAAAAAAAGGAGCAAAAAATTTGAATAATGAATATTATGAATTAACAGCTACTCAGTTAATTGAAAAAGTTCAAAATAAGGAATTATCAGTTTTTGAGATAGCAAAATCTTTTGTTCAAAGATATGAAGACATTGAATCAAAATTGAATGCTTGGGCTTCTTATGATAAGGATTTATATTTAAAAATAGCAAAAGAAGTTGATGAAAAAATTGCAAATCAAAATTACAAATTAGAAGATGTTTTACTTGGTTTACCTATGGGAGTGAAAGATTGTTATAACAGTGAAAATTTTAAAACAAAAAGAGGCAGTTTAATATATGAAAACTATATGCCTGGTAATGATGCTAGAATTATTAGAAAAGCAAGAGATTTTGGTGCGATTGTAATTGGTAAAACAGAAACTGCAGAGTTCTCAATTCATAAACCTTCAAAAACGGTCAATCCTCATAATGCAAAACATACTCCGGGTACATCATCAGGAGGTTCTGCTGCAGCTGTAGCTACAGGAATGGTTCCTGTTGCTTTTGGAACACAAACGGCTGCTTCTACCTCGAAGCCTGCAAGTTATTGTGGTGTTTATGGATTTAAACCAACTTTTGGTTTATTGCCTAGAACAGGAGTTTTAAAAACTTCTGATACTTTAGATACGCTCTCTTTTTTTTCAAGAACTATAGATGATCTGGAACTTTTATTTAATGTTTTACGATTACGTGGTGATGATCATCCTTTTATAAAAAATAAAATTGATCTTGAAGAAAAAATAGAAAAGGAAAGAATAGTATTTTTTAAGCCTCCAACTTTTTCTGAAAAACCTAAATATGCAAAAGATGCTTTTTTAGATTTTGCAAATGAATTAGAAAATGCTTTAAACTGTAAGATTGATATCCTCGATACACCAACTTTTCTAAATCATATTCATCACGACCATAACAAAATTTATTCTAAGTCAGTATCGTATTATTTTGATTATGAATATTCTACTTTCAAGGAAAAAATAAGTAAAATAACGTGTGAAATGATTGAGTTAGGGAAAAGTATTTCTAAAAATGACTACTGTGAACTTATATCAAAGCAAGCTGACACTTCCTATGTTTTTGATCAATGGATGCAAGAGCATTATGATTTTGCTTTTGTATTAGCAAGTGCAGAAGAAGCGCCTGAAGGATTAGACTTTAATGATAAAGCTGATTCCTCTTTGATGTGGACATATTTAGGAGTACCACTGCTTGTTGCTCCAAAGTTTTTAGGACCAAATGGATTGCCTTTTGGTTTTCAAATAATATCGAGAAAATATACGGATAACCATCTCTTTAGGTTTGCAAAAAAATTAGAGCAAAAATGTATTATCAAAACCGTTCCAGTTATAGGAGTATCATGAAATATTTAGAGACAAAGAATTTATATCTAAGAGCTTTCTTAAGAAGTGATATTACTGAAAAATATTTGACATGGTTAAATGATCCAGAAGTTAATGCTTATTCAGTAAGAAGAATCCATCCCTATACTGATGTAGAAGCAATAAAGTATATTGAATCTCTATCTAAAGATGAAAAAATACTTGCAATTTTTACAAAAGATGATGTTCATATTGGAAACATTAAATATGGACCAATTGATTGGGTAAATAGAAATTGTGAAATTAGTATAGTTGTTGGAGAAAAAAATTATTGGAATAAGGGATATGCATCTGAATCAATGTATGCCTTGATGAAACATCTGTTTTTTGTATTAGATATAAATAGAATAGGTGCTGATTCTTGTAATCCTGCATTTATTAAAATGGTAATAAATAAATTAGGGTGGAGAAATGAAGGTTCTATGCATAATAGAATTCGATTTGGGGATAAATTTGTAGATTATCATATTTTAGGTATATTAAAAGATGAATTTAAAGTGATTGAAAAATATGAAAAATAAAAAATTAAATGCTTGTATAATTGGATTAGGACAAGTTGGAATAAAATTTGACTTGGAAGATGAAAGGAAAAATGATGTCGGCGTTTGGACTCATTTTTCTGCTTATGAAAGACTTCAAGATAAATATAACTTAATTGCTGCTGTTGATCCAGAACATTTAAGTTGGGAATTTGCAAAACTTAGGGAACCTGGTATTCAATGTTTTTCTTCAATTAAAGAACTAATTAACAGTAATTTGAATATTGATGTTGTTAGCATTTGTTCTCCTGATAAATTTCATTATCAGAATCTAAAAGAAATCTCAACCCATGTAAAAGGGATATTTTTAGAAAAACCAATATCTACCATTGAGGATACTGAACAAGCAGAGATTCTTATTCATCATTTACTTGAGGCTAATAAATCTGTTTATGTTAATTATTACAAAAGAGCAGAGCCAACAGTAAAAAAAATGTTAGAAAATATTCGAAATACTAACGAAAGAATAAAGTATATTGAGTGTAAATATTCTGGACCTTTTATGGCAGTTGGGTCTCATGGCTTGGATTTATTAAATTATATAGTAGATATAGAAAAAGTAAAAGCATCTGTTTGTCATAAAGAAGAAGAAGGAGACGGATACAGTGCTATGATGGTTGGGAAAAACAATGAATTAATAAATTTATCATATACGGGTAAACGACATGAATTTATTTTTGAATTGAATGTGATTACTGATAAGTCTAGTTACGAGTTTACAAATAACCTACAATCGTATCAATATAAAAAACTTGTAAATAGCAAACAATACAAAGGATATAAAGAGTATGAATTAGAAGAATTTCATAAAGTGTCTAATAGCACAAGATTTACAAATTTTTTAGAAGTAATTTATAATGAGATTTTAGAAGATAAAATTGATATAAAGAATGCCAGAAAGTCAATTCAAACACAAACTTTTATGGGTTTAATAATGGAAATGACTGATGATAAATAAATTGATACTTGAGGATATAAAAGAATTATATATATGTGGTGAAAAAGGATATATTGAAAGAGTACTAAAAATTGATTTATTTAGAAAAATCAAAGTAAAAATTATTGATTTAGATAGTGAATTAGAAATTAGTAATTTTGAGGTAGTGTCTGTAAAAGATTTGCCGATATCTTCAATTAAAGTCCTAATCGCAGCGCGATTGATTAATAAATATGTAATGAAACTTCAAAACTTGAATGTAAACTTTGATATGGTTGAGGGAAGTTATTTTGGTGTAAAGTCGACGAGTTTTTTGAACTTCGAAACTTCTGGTGAACTTGAATATAGTAATAATATTATTCTAAATTTAGGAGTCAATTCAACATATAAAATTGAAAACAGTATG